>JGI12048J13642_10572666_pt1 | contig 10241 bp, 6 predicted proteins | sample ElkSlonscriptome_16_FD_13642 | JGI IMG/M metagenome (IMG submission 13642)
CGGACCCGCCGTGCTGGCTCGCTACCGACGGCTGGAGAGCACCGTTCGGGCCCACCTGCCGTCGAACGGCACCGGGTCACCCATCCCTCGGCGCAGCCACAGCTACGTCCTCAACGACCTGGGCAACGCCCTCTTCCAGCGCCATCTCCGGACCGGGCTCAACCGGACACTGGAGGAGGCGATCCTGTCCTACCGCGACGCGTTGGCGCGACACGAGAGGAACGGGATGGCCTACTTCAACCTCCACTACGCCTACGGAGAGCGATTCAAGTCCGGCGAGTTCCCGGAGGACGAAGACCGGGCATGGCCGGTCCTCGAGCAGGCCGAGGCCTTCGCATCCGAATGGCCCTCGGGCATGGTGGCCCTGGCGCACACGCGACTCGACGGCGCCCTCGCTCGATGGAAGAAGGCCGACGAGGCCTGGCGGGCCTCCGCCCGGGTGGGGCGAGGACGGGAGGCGGTGGACCGGCAGGACCCGCGAGGGCCCACCAGCGCGGACCAGTCGGCCTCGCCGACCGGACTCACCAAGACCCCTAAGGACGGGTCCTCGGAACCCCAGGACACCACGGGGGCGGAGGAACGTGCCGCAGCCCTGGCCAGGGCGACGACGGAGCTGGAGGAGGCCCGGGCGCGGGCTCGGGAGATCATCTCCGAAACGAAGCTGAGTGCGGTCCACAAGGGACTGGCCGGAGGCCGGGGCGGGGACTGGCTGGGCGCCCTCCTGGAGGCGGAGCTGGAGGCCGGTCGCCTGGACGAAGACGACCTCGCCGCCCTCTTCCTCTGGGCCGAGGTGCGGAGCACGTACATCCAGGAGGAGAGGAGCCGGGCCCGGAGCATGTGGGGCTCGCTCATCGCCTGCCGCTACATCGACGGCCTCTTCTACTTCGACAGCTTCCGCGTCAACACACGCCTTCGGGAGCTGGTGGACTCGCTGGAAACCCTCCTGGGGGAGGACCCTGCTCAGTTGACCCCGGATCAGAAGCGGATCCTGGGGTGGACCCGGGTGAAGGCCGGCCGGGTGGTACGGGACAACGTCTCCAAGTGGCTCGAGTTCGATCCGGTCCACTACGCGACGATCACCTGGGTGGACGGCAGCTTCCGAGCGGAACGGCACCTGGCCTTCCTGGACCAAGCCGAGAAGAGTTCGGAGGGGGAGGAACGCGCCCCCTTCCTCAACCTCCGGGGCAACTTCCACTACCGACAGGACGAGTTCGGGAAGGCGGCCGCCTGCTACGGGGAAGCCGTCGAGCTCCTGGACGACGATCCCATCTATTGGAGCAACCTCGCCCATTCACAGGAGTTCCACGGGGAGCTCGAAGAGTCGAAGGAGGCCTATCGCCAGGCCATCCGGCACGCCTCCACGGACGAGCAGCGGGCGCAGCACCTGAATCTCATGGGCAACATGCATCATCGGGCCGAGGAGTACGAAGCGGCTGTCGCGAGCTACGAGGACGCCCTGGCCCTCCGGGGAGAGACGCCGGTCTACTGGAGCAACCTTGCGGCCTCCCGGCTCCGGGCCGGGGATGTGGAGGGAGCCCGGGACGCCTACGGCAAGGCCATCGAGTGCTCCCCCTCCGACGGGCAGCGCGCCACGTACCACAACCGACTCGGCAAGCTGGAGCACGACGCCGGCGACCCCATGAAGGCCCTCGCCTCGTACGAGCGGGCGCTCCGCCTGGAACCGGCCAACGTGGAGTACCTGGACAACCTGGCCACCTCGGCCCGGGCGCACGGTGAACCCGAACGTGCCGAGCGGGCCTTTCAGGAGGCCATCGAGCTCTCCTCCCAGGACGACGAACGGGCCATCTACTGGAATCGTCTGGGGAACCTGTACCACATCGACGAACGGTACGACGAGGCTGTCTCCTGCTACGACCGGGTCCTGGAGCTGGACCCGAAGGACCCGGTCTACTGGTCGAACCGGGCGAACTCCCTCGCCCAGCTCTCCCGGACCCGCCCGGCCATGCGGGATCTGGAGAAGGCCATCGAGCTCTCCGAGAAGGACGAGGATCAGGCCGGCTGCTGGAACCGCCTCGGCAACCTGCACCACGGCCAGGGACGGTGGGGGGAAGCGCTGACGTGCTACCAGAAGGCCATCGCTCTGGACGAGCAGGCCGTCTACTGGGCGAATGTCGCCAACTCCAGCGCCCTGGCCGGACACCAGGACGCGGCGGAGCGCGCCTACCGAAGAGCCATGGAGCTCTCGGAGGACGACGCCAGCCGGGTGACCTACGGGGTCCGGCTCGGGAACCTCTACCACGCCGACCAGGCGTACGAAGCGGCCATCACGTGCTATGAGGAGGCGCTGGCCATCGACGCCTCCGACGCGGTTCTGTGGGGGAACCTGGGGGGCTCTTCGGCGGCCCTCCGCCGCTACGAGCAGGCCCGGGAGGCCTACCAGCGTGCCGTCGAACTCTGTCCCGACGAGGACTGCCGCGGCACCTACCGCACAAGGTTGGAGGACCTTCCGGACTGATGGGGAAAGGTGGAAGGGCCTCGTCGCCATTGTCGGGCGACGGCACTCGATCGTACCTTCGTTCGTGATGCGCTCTCCCGTCCACCGCCTCGGCGCCCTCGGCCTCGGCCTGCTCCTGCAGGTCTTCGTTTTCTCGGGCTTTCTGCATCCCTGCTGCCTCGGTGAGGCGCATGGGGCGAACACCGCCCAGATCGGTGCAGCGGCGGAGATGGAGGGCGGACACGGTTCGGCCCACGGGCATGGACCCGCGGGCCACGACGCGGCCTCCCAGTCTTCGGGGGACGTAGACACCTCCGCCGGGCACTCCTCGTCCCACAACTCCTGCGAGGGTTGCGAGAGCGACGCTTGCGGCCTCTGCTGTCAGAGCGTCGGGGCGGCCCTCGCGGCTTCGAGCATCCGGACCGGGCATCTTCTGGACGGAGCCTCCCACTTCGCGGCTCCCCCCTCCCTGGTGCCGTCCCACGGCACCCCGGCACCGGCCTTCCTCCTCCCCTTCGCCAACGGGCCTCCCCTCTCCCCCGTGGCGAACGGCTGACTCCTCGCTCCCGACCTCCCCGCTCCGACCTGGAGCCCGGGAGTTCGTGGGGTCGAGGTCCATTCCATCCTTCCGGGAAGGCGTGCGCCTGAACGTCCCGGGGGACCTGAACATCCGATTCCAGGAGAGGGATCCATGCAGCGCTTCACCCATTTCACACGCATTCTCGCCGTCCTCGCCGTCCTCCCCCTGGCTGCCTGTGGAGAGGATGACCCCACGGGGCCCGAGGGACCGGTCTCCGTCACCCTGCAGTTCGCGGCCGCCGTGGATGGTGCCGACTTCGTCTGCGGCCAGTCCTACGCCGGCGTCGGCGCCACCGCCACCGAGATCACGCCGGTGGACTTTCGCTTCTACCTCCATGCCGTGTCCCTCATCGAAGCCGACGGGACCGCCCGTGCGGTGGAGCTGGACGACGACGGGACCTGGCAGCGCGACGGAGTAGCGCTCCTCGACTTCGAGAACGGTCAGGGACCCTGCGTGAACGGCACGGCGGCCACCAACATGGTGGTTCGCGGGACCGTACCCGCCGGTGACTACACGCAGATTCGGTTCACCTTGGGCGTGCCCGAGGAGCTGAACCACGCCGACCAGACCACCGCCGCCGCTCCGCTGGACCTCACCGCCCTCTTCTGGTCCTGGAACGGTGGGTACAAGTTCGCCCGTATCGACCACACCTCCGCGGCCCAGCCCGAGGGCTGGTTCGTGCACCTGGGAAGCACAGGCTGCTCGCCCAGCGGTGATCCCACGGTGCCCGCCACCTCCTGTGCCAATCCGCATCGGCCCACGGTCACCCTCGATGGATTCGACTGGGAAACCGGTGAGATCGTCGCCGACTACGGCGCCCTGCTGGCCAACAGTGATCTGACGCAGAATTCCGCGGCCAAGGGGTGCATGTCCTTCCCCGGCGACCCGGAGTGCGCGGTGGTCATGAACAACTTCGGGCTCTCCTACGAGGGAAGCGCGAGCGCCGGCCAGAGCTTCTTCAGCGTCCGCTAGGCGGTGGCGACGGTGAACCCAGCAGGGCTGCGCGCCCCACGGGGACGTGCGGGGGTGGTGGCGATCGCCGCTGCCCTCGCCGTTCCCTTCGCGGGATGCGGTGGCGACGAGGTGCTCGGTCCCGGCGCCTCCCTTCCAGAGGACCCGTCCGGGGGCTTCGAGTGGATCCTCCCGGAGGGCTTCCCGGCCCCTCGCGTCCCGGACGGAGAGGTCATGACTGCCGAGAGGGTGGAACTGGGCCGGCACCTCTTCTACGATCGCCGCCTCTCCGGAAACGAGACGCAGAGCTGCGCCTCGTGCCACGAACAGGACCGAGCCTTCACGGACGGACGACCAGTGGGAGTCGGCTCCACGGGAGCGCACCACCCCCGGAACAGCATGAGCCTGACCAACGCCGGCTACCAGCCTGCGCTTACCTGGGGGAACCCCAACGAGACCACGCTGGCCCACCAGGCGCTGACACCCCTTTTCGGAGAGGACCCCGTGGAGTTGGGAATGTCCGGACGGGAGCTCGAACTCCTGGAGCGGCTCCGCGAGGAGCCCCGGTACCAACAGCTCTTCCCGGCGGCCTTCCCGGACCTGGACGATCCCGTCTCGGTCGAAACGGTGACCCGGGCATTGGCCGCCTTCCAGCGCACCCTGATCTCCGGTGAGACACCGGTGGATCGCTACCGCCGGGGCGACCGATCCGCGCTCTCCGAGGCGGCCCGACTCGGTCAGAGCCTCTTCTTCTCCGAGCGCCTGGAGTGCTTCCACTGCCACGGAGGGCTCGGGTTCACCGGCACCTTCGACTTCGAGGGGAAGAGCGCACCGGAGGTCGAGTTCCACAACAACGGGCTCTACAACATCGACGGGGAAGGAAGCTACCCACCCCACAACACCGGCCTTCACGAGTTCACGCAACGACCGGAGGACATGGGTCGCTTCAAGGCGCCTACCCTGCGCAACATCGCCCTCACGGCGCCCTACATGCACGACGGGAGCATCGCGACCCTGGACGAGGTCCTGGACCACTACGCGGCCGGGGGACGCACCCTGACCTCCGGTCCCCTCGCCGGGGATGGAAGCGCCAACCCGCACAAGAGCGGATTCGTGAAGGGATTCACCCTCACAGCCACCGAGCGTGCGGCGGTCCTGGAGTTCCTGCGGAGCCTCACCGACTCGGCCTTCGTCACCGACCCGCGCTTCGCCAACCCATGGCCTGCTTCGGCCGGAGGTGGACCATGATCCGGTTGCTCCCCCTCGTCCTGATGGCCCTCCTCGTCGTCGGAACGCCCTTCGCCGCAGCGGCGCAGACGCCACGGGATACGCTCGGGCCCGACTCCACGGCCTTCCTCCTCGACCCCATCGAGGTGGCGGTGGAGCGGGAGCGATCGGCCCCCCCGCCGGTGGGTGCCCTCACCGTGGATCCGGCACGCCTCCGCGCTGCCCAGTCCACCGATGCCTATCAGCTGATCCGGGACGTGGCCGGGGTGGAGGTTCACGACCAGGGGCAGGGGCCGGGCTACGCCTCCAACGTGGTCATGCGGGGCTTCACCTCCGACCACTCCTCGGACGTGCTCCTGGTCATCGATGGCGTCCCTGTGAACCTCCCGGCCCACGGCCACGTCGAAGGCTACGCCGACTGGAACGTGCTCATGGCTCCGTCGGTGAGCTCGCTGCGGGTGCTCCACGGCAACGCCAGCCCGCTGTACGGGGACTTCGCTCTGGCGGGGGCGGTGGAAGTCTTCACCCGGGCCGATGCGGACGGCTCCACCGCCGCAGTAGGGGGCACCAGCTTCGGGGACCTCCGTGGGAGCCTCACCACGGGAGCCCGGGGAGGCACGGGTGGGTTCTTCGTGGGCGCCGAGGGGCGTCGAGACGAGGGGTGGCGAAGCGGCTCCGACTACTGGCTGGCCAACGGGCTCGCACGGGGATGGCGGGCGGTGGGAGGTGGACGACTGGAAGGTGGGGTGAGCCTCTACGGCACGGAGTGGAGTTCCCCCGGCTTCGTCTCCGTACCGGGATTCAACGAGGAGCGGTTCCAGGAACCCATCGACGACAGCGACGGGGGACGGTCGCGCCGGGCGGTCCTCCACGGTCGCTTCGCCCGGGCGCTGTCCGGCGGCCGCTCCCTACAGGCCGTGGCCTGGGCCATGGCGTCGGACTACGCCCTCTTCCTCCACGTACCCGGGCACTCCCACGGCACGGGTGGAGGGTTCCTTCAGCAGTCCGGCGAGTGGGACGAACGCGCGGGACTCGGGGGGCAGGTGGAGGCCGGCTGGACCACAGGACGCGGTGACTTGGTCCTGGGTGTCTCCGGGCGGGCCGACGACATCCGGTACGAACACGCCCTGACCCTCTCCCAGGACGTGGTGGACCCGGAGATCCGACTCGACGCCCGGCACGCCTCCGCCGCCCTCTTCGGGCGATGGCGGCTGCCGGTGGGCGAACGCCTGGGGGTGGATCTCGGGGCCCGACTGGACTGGCTTCGCCACCGGAGCCGGTCGGAGCTGGTCGAGACGCCCTCCTGGGAATCTGCCACCAATGTGGTGGCGAGCCCCAAGCTGGGCCTGAAGTACCGTCTGAACGGCCCTTGGCACCTCACCGCCACCAGTGCCCGGGGATTCCGGAGCGCCGTCGGCATCATCGGGGATCCCTCCAGGAAGCCCTACCTGGCATGGTCCCACGAGCTGGGCCTCGCACGGGAGGGGGAGGACTGGGAGGCGGAGGTGGCCGCCTTCCGCGTCGACGTAGACAACGAGCGCGTCTTCGACCCCATCACGCAGCGGAGCACCGGAGCGGGCGAGAGCACGCGGCAGGGCGTCGACGGTCACCTGGCCCTTCGCCTTCCACGGGACGCGAGACTCGAGGTGGGCGGCACATGGAACCACGCGCGACTGAGCGCACCCTACGTGAATGCCCACGACGATCATCCCCACGAGGTCTTCGACGGGCCCACCCTGGCACCGGATACGATGGACCTCTCCGACGATCCGACACGGGTGCCGGGACTGGCCGACTATCGAGCCCACGTCCGAATCTCGGCCCCGTTGGGCCGGGACCTCGAGGCCCGTGTTGGTTGGCGGGTGGTGGGGCCCCACACCCCCATCGGCGAGCCCACCGTCCGTACCCGAGCCTACTCCGTGTTGGACCTGGCCGCCTCGCTGGAGTTGGGCGACGGCCGGACGCTGGACGCCGAGCTCTCCAACACCCTCGGCATCCGCTACGTCGAGCTACGCTCCGCCGGATACGTGACGCCCGGCGCTCCCCGCAGCCTCCGTGTGCAGCTTCGGGTGGAGGGGCTGCCCTTCTGATCGCACCCCGGCCCCCATCCCGCTTCGTCGTTCTTCCCTCTGAAGAGGAGTCTCCCATGCCGATCCGACGCACCACCCTCGCCCTCGCTCTCCTTCCTCTGGCCGCCGTCGTCCTCTCGGGCCTCATGCCTGCGCCCGACTCCGCGATGCACTTCCGCCTGGAGCGGTCTGTACCCGCAGCCGACAGCGTCGTCCCGCCCCCGACCGAGGTGCGACTCTGGTTCTCCCAGGGAGCCCAGGAGGACGCTACCACCATCCGGATCATCGACGCAGGCGGCGACCCTTTGGAGAGTGGAGCCCTGAGCTCGACGGAGGACCGCATGGAGCACGCCCTCCCCCTTCCGGGAACGTTGCCAGACGGCCGGTATACGGTGGCCTGGCGGAGCATGGCCGCCGACGGACATGTAGTGCGCGGCGACTTCCAGTTCACGGTCCGGGCCCAGGAGTAGTCGGAGAATCTTGCCGGGCGCCAGGCGCGGAACCTGCATCTACCGGAGTGGAGGCATACTGCGCCTCTACGACCCGAAGACCTCCTCAACCCGGTCGATGTGGTAGTCCACCTCGTCCTCGAAGGATGCCGAATCCGCCCGACCATGGCGACGGCGCGGGTCGGATTCGAGCTCCTACCGAAGGGACGAGATGCCAATGAGTCGACATACGATGGTGGGGATCGGCGCCGCGCTCCTCGTGGCTCTGGCCGGAGCCTGGCTCTGGCTGGGTGGGGGGTCCGAGGAGACGGGGTCTGCGCGACTCGACATCTCGGCTCCCCCGCCCCCCGAAGATTCGGCCTCGTTCGAGGAGCCCGAGGCCTCGGCGCTGGCGGTGCCCATCTCCATCGATCTCCGTCCGCTGGTGGAGGAACTCGAACAGGTGGTGCCCCGGAGCTGGGGAAGCCTGGACGAGCGTCTGGACGTCTCGGACGACGGGAGCCGGCAGGTGGCGGTAGAGCTCGAGCGCGAACCTCTGGAGGTGTCGCTGAACGGGACGATGGCCCGGGCCTCCACCACCATCCACTACCGAGTCCGTGGGTGGTACGACCCGCCGGTTCTTCCCGAGGTGAGCGCCTCCTGCGGGACCGACGAAGACGAGCCACGACCCCGCCTGCACGTCGAGGTCCGCGCCCCCATCACCCTGACCCCCGAGTGGAGTCTCCGGACCCGGCTCCAGATCGACACGATCCGGGCCGCCACGGACACCGAGCGGGATCAGTGCGAGATCACCATCTTCGACATCGACATGACGGGGACGGTGGTGGGGAAGGCGACGGAGTTCCTCGAAGGGAAGACCGACGATCTGGACGAGCGCATCGCCGAGGCCGACATCCGCTCGGAGTTCGTCGATTGGTGGCAGATCCTTCTGACCCCCATCGACCTCACCGAGGACACCTGGCTGGTCCTCGCACCGGAGAGCGTTCGCCGCGGCGACATCCAGGGCGAAGGCGACGCCGTCACGGTCCCGCTGGACCTGGTGGCTCGCCCCCGCGTCGTCCTGGGGTCCCGTCCGCCGACGCTGGAACGGGCCCTCCCTCCGCTGGACTCCGGGCAGGTGGAGCCGGGACTGCAGATCCGCATCGAAGGTCGTGCCGAGTATGCCGACGCGGCCCAGCGCCTCACCGAAGAGCTGGGGGGCCGGGAGTGGACCGGGATGGGGCAGACGGTGCGGCTCACCGGCGTGGGCCTCCAGCCGACGACGGAAGGCCGTCTGGCCGTGAGGGCCACCGTGGAAGGCGACGTGGAGGGTGAACTCTATCTGGTGGGCGCCCCGGAGTACGACACCGGGACCGGGATGATCCGGGTCCCCGATCTGGCCTTCGCCGTAGAGACCTCGAATGCGCTGGCCTCCGGCGCCGCCTGGCTCGTCGACTCGGGCATCGAGGAGTTCCTGCGGGAGCAGGCGAGCGTCCAGGCCGATCCGGCGGTGGAGTGGGCCGCCGACAAGCTCCGTGAGGGCCTCAACCGCGAGCTGGACGACGGGGTCCGGCTCGAAGGATCGGTGGAGGAGGTCCGGATCCTGGGCATCGCCGTCGGGCGGGACGCCTTCCTCATCCGGGCCGCGGCGGATGCCCAGGCGACGCTCATCGTCGAAGAGGGCGCGTGAGCGAGAGCAGGTCCGAAGGCCGTCCCATCGCGGTCCCCCTCCTCCTGGTGGGGCTGGCAGGGACCGCCTACCTGGGTTGGCTGCTCCGGACGGAGCTCATCGTCCTCTTCGCCTCCGTCCTCTTCGGCCTCGCGCTCTACCAGCTGGCCCGGTGGCTCTCGGAGAAGACCGGGCTCTCCCACCGAGCCAGTGTGGGGATCTGGTACGTCGGAGGGATCCTGCTGGGCGTCCTCGTGGTGATGTTCTCCTCGCAGCGGATCACGGACGACTACGGGGAGCTCAGCGAACGGATTCCCGCCTCCCTCGACAAGATCCAGGCCTCCGTCGAAGGCACGCCCGTTCTGGGCACCCTGGGGAGCCAGATCGGCGGTCTCCGAGGCGCGCTCATGGAGGACGGCCGGGAACGTTCCTCGGAGACGGAGTCGGAGCAGGAGCAGGCGGTGGAGGGTCAGATGCGCTTCGTCAGCATCAGCCTGAGCGTCCTGGTCTACTTCTTCGTCTGGGCCGCCCTCTCCTTCTACATCGCCGTGCAGGGACGGGAGTACCTGAAGGGGGCGCTGGCCCTGATCCCCCCCGGCCGACGAGATGTCGGAGAGGAGCTCTTCCGCTGCATCGCTTCGGCGCTCCCATGGTGGCTGGCCGGACGGTTCGCGTCCATGGCCGCCGTCACCCTTCTCACCGCACCGGGGCTGATGCTTCTGGGGATCCCCCTCCCCTTCACCCTCGCCCTCATCGCCGGGTCGTTCTCCTTCGTCCCGATGCTCGGACCGGTGGCCTCCACCATCCCCGCCATCCTCATCACCCTGGATGCGGCTCCCGACAAGCTCTTCTGGGTACTGGC
>JGI12048J13642_10391586_pt1 | contig 10240 bp, 5 predicted proteins | sample ElkSlonscriptome_16_FD_13642 | JGI IMG/M metagenome (IMG submission 13642)
GCTCCAGTGCCGCCAGAGCACCGGGCAGGTCGCCGCGGGCCCGGTGGATGCGGGCGAGGTGCCAATACGGGCTGTCCGGTCCGCCGTACTCCGGGAACATGCGCACCGCTGCCTGGAGGTGCGGTTCCGCCTCGTCCCAGCGCTCCTCCCGAACCAGGAGCCCACCCAGGCGGAGTCGGGCCACCAGGTCCCCGGGGTGACGCTGGACGTAGCGCTCCAGCGGCGGGATGCCGGCTTGGGCCGGGGGAACGTCCTCCAGCTCGGCTACGGCCGCCAGAGGCCCGTCGAAGCGGGCTTCGAACCACTCCTCGAAGACGCCGTCGAAACGCGCCAGCTCCATCCCCACCACCTGGGGGAAGAGCTCCTCGGTGGTGCCTCCGTCCCGGTAGCCGTCCAGGAAGTCGCGGACCACCTGGAAGCCGTACTCTTCCTCCAGAAGCTGAAAGACGAGGGAGGCCTGGTAGTAGGAGAAGCCCACCTGCTGCGGGTAGTCGGGGCGCATGAACCCGTCGTCGAGGGTGCTCACCGGCTCCAGTCGGCCGGCCCGCCACGCCTGGAGGAAGCCGATGGAGGGCTGATGCCCCCACCCCGCACGGGCCTGACGTTGCTCGTGGACGGCGAGGCCCTCGGAAAACCACCGGGGGACGCGATGGTCGGTCATGCCCAGGTGGAAGGCATGGGCCAACTCGTGCCACAGCGTCGACGCCCAGTTGTACTGCCCCTGCTCCCGGGCCGCCGGTGAGTCCATGACCAGGACGGACCCGAAGCTCACGCCCAGCGCCCCCAGGCCCACCTCGCCCAGGGTGCGGACACTGAAGTCGCCGTGGCTCGGAAAGAACTCCACCCGGACGGGTGTGGGCGGCTCCGTGCCGTATCGGCGGGCCAGGCTGTCGAAGGCCTCTTCCGCGTAGGCCGTCACCATGGGGGCCAGGAGCTCGACCTCGTCCTGGTGCAGGAAGAGGCGGAAGTGCTCGGTCTCCACCGTCTCGTAGCGGTCGAAGGTGTCCAGGAGGTCCAGGTTGTTCTTGAACCAGGGGTTGTAGGGATCCCCCGCGAAGGCCCGCTCCAGGCTGGCCCGCCCCGCCCCGATCCGTCCGGTGCGGAGCTGGTTCATCCCCAGGAGCCCCCAGGCGGACCACCGGGTGGAGTCCAGCGCCACCGCCGCCTGTGCCCGCGCCACCGCCTCGTGGTAGCGCCGGGTCCGCTCCGCCACCTCCGCCGCCACCTCATCCAGTCCCGCGTACCCCGGGTGAATGGCCAGGACCCGTGCCCGGGTCTCTTCGAAGGCTCGGCGCTCCCCGGAGAGGTCGTGGACCGCCGCCAGCGTCGAGAGCGCCTCCAGCGAGGCGGGGTTGGACTCCAACGCCCGGAGGAGCTGCTCGCGGGCTTCCTCCCGTTCCTCACGGGTGAGCTGGATGCGGGCCAGGAAGGCCCGGGCCTCGGCGAGCTCCGGGTCCACCTCCAGGGCGGCCTCCACCTGGCTCCGGGCGCTCCCGTTCCCGTCGAACTCCAGCGCTCGGGCCATGGCCAGGAGGGCCCGGGGGTGGTTGGGGTTCCGGGCCAGTGCCTGTTCCAGCTCCGCCTTGGCCTCGGGGCTCTGGTACTTCTCCAGGAAGAGCTCCCCCAGCGCCACGCGCGGCTCGGGCCAGCCAGGTGCTGCGGTGGCGGCTTCGTCGTAGGCGCGGAGGGCATCCTGGAAGAGGGCGGGGTCGCGCCGCCCCAGGTGCTGGACGGCCGTGCCCACCGCCAGGAGCTCCCGGGCGCTCAGGGAGCCCCCCGAGCCGTTGTACACGTCGATGAAGGTGTCGAAGAGCACCATGGCCTCGTCGGTGCGGCCGGTGCGCAGGAGGAGCTCCCCCAGGTTGGCGCGGGCGGGCAGGGCCTCGGCTCCTCCGGCCTCGGCGGCGGTTCGGTAGGCGGTCTCCGCGGTCTCCAACCGGCCTCGTCGCTCCAGGAGCTCCCCCCGCACGTTGGCCACCGCCACCGGATCCGACGCGGCCCGCGCCACCTCCTCGGCCTCGTCGAAGGCTCCCGTGTCCGTGAGGAGACGGACCAGGGTGCGGCGAGCCTGGGCGTCGGTGGGGTCGTCCTGCAGGCGATCCCGGAGGAGGTCCTCCGCCTCGTCCCAGGCGCCGGTGTGGTAGGCCTCGAGGGCGGCGTCCGGAGCCTGGGCGGTGGCGGGGGCCGGAAGGAGGGCGTGGCCGGCCAGGAGGACGATGCAGGCCGCACCCCGGATCGTGCCCGCGGAGCGGGCGGCGGCGCTCACCTGTCCCCTCCCTCGGCGGCGCGGATCTCCCGGTTCTTGAGAGCCAACTCCACCAGGAGCTCCTCCAGCGCGTCGTCGTAGGCCTCCTGCTCCATGCTGTCGCGGCTGGCCCGCAGCCCGTCGATCTCCTCCTGGATGGCGGTGCGCTCCCCATAGAGGGCGGCGAGCTCCGGGTCGTCGGCCGCGGCGGCGGGAGTCCCGGTGACGGCCCCAACGCTGCCCTCGCCGAAATGGATGCGGGCGGCCAGACGTCCGTCGGGAGCCTCCGCCCCGGGGTCGCGGCTCCCCTCGCCGTCCCCATTGTCGTCCAGGACGGCGTGTTCGGTGAGGATCTCACCTTCCTCGTCGTAGAAGCGGGCGGTCTCCAGGTTCGCATACTGGAAGGCCTCCAGGAGGGACACGCGTCCGTCCTTGTCCAGGTCGGCGCCCTCGCCGGAGAATGCCTCCACGAAGAAGCCCGGGAACTCGGTGGCATTCCGTTCGCGAGGTGAGCGGGTGGCGGTGATGACCACCCGGTTCTCGCCGGAGAGGGGCGGGAGGAAACCGCCGCTGGCACTCCCGGTGTGGACGAGGGCGAGGGTCTGCGTAGGGAAGGCGGCCAGCGCTCCGGCGAAGTCCTCCGGCCCCAGATCCGGTCCCGGGAGGTTGAACTGCGCGTCGGAGCCCTGGGAGGTCCCGTGACCCACCAGGATCAGGACCACCCGGTCCTCGGGGCCCACCGCCCCGGCGAGCTCGCCCAGGACCTGGAGGAGGTTGGCCCGGGTGGAGCGCTCGTCCACCACCGGGCTGGCGTCGGGCTGCTCGCCCAGCACCTGGATCCGCTCCGGAGCCACGCCCCGCTCCTCCACCAGCGCCCGGTGGAGCTCCTCCGTCCACCCGCGGAATTCGTCGCGGTACTCCTGGGTCCCCCCGAGCCCGGCCACGAGTACCACCCAGCTCTCCTGGGCCGCCAGGTTCGCCGACGCGAGGGGGGCCGAGAGCCCCAGCGTCAGGCACAGCAGGGTCCCGACCAGGCCCAGTCGTCCCGCGGGATGCGCCGTCGCGTCCCTCACGCCATCCCCCGGAGGCGGCGGAAGCCCCACTCCGCCCCCATGAGGGTGATCATGAGGAGGAAGAGGGCGGGCATGTCCCAGAGGTCCCGCTCCTCGGTGAGGGTCACGCCGGCGCCCGTCACCGAGATGTCGTCGGGGAGGGAGGAGAGGGTGGAGGGGGTGTAGTAGCGACCCTCGGTCTCCTCGGCGATGCGCTGCAGAAGCGCGGTACGTCGCCCGGCTCCGAAGTACTCGTCGTCGCTGGGGGCGGTGTGCAGATAGGTGACGTCCCGACCCAGCTCCTCGTCGCCACGCAGGGCCACCACCTCCACCTCGTAGTCGCCCTCCTCCAGTGGGACGACGTCGGCGCGGTACTCCCCGTCCCGCTCCACCGTCCACTCCAGGGGCAGGGTGTCCACCAACCCGGTGGGCCGGGTGATGCGGGCCTCCACCCGGGCGTCGTTCACCTCCAGGTAGGTGGAGTCGCCCACCGTGGCCACGAGTCCCACCGCCTGACCCGACTCCACCTGCTCCCGGTCCACCGTCACGGACACCGCCTCGGGGACGCCGTCCACCAGCCACCGGAGGAGCTGCCGCCAGAAGGTCTCGTGGCTGCCGTCGTCCACGGGAACGTCGGCGTGCATCTGCCAGGTCCAGGAGTCCTGAGCGGTGAAGGCCAGCACCTTGCCCCGCCCGTACCGCTGGTGGGCCAGGACCACCTGGGGCTCCCCACCGTCGGGGAGGGTGCCCGTGAGGAGCGCCGTGGCGCCGGGCTTCACCTCGGTGATCCGGTTCACGGCGGTGAGGGAAGGGAGCCACTCCCATCGGGCCACCGGGTCTTCGTAGTCTTCGCCGAGCTGGAGAGCAGCGTGGGCCTGGCCGGCGGGGGTGGGCGAGACGTCCAGCTCGGTGAGGAAGGAGGCACCCTCCTGACCGGGCCGGGTGACGGGTGCGTCCTGGAGCACCACCGGAAGCACCTCCGCCACCGCCGTTCCGTCCCACCCACCCTCGGCGAAGGAGGACTGGCCGCCCAGCATCAGGAGGCCACCGCCCCGCTCGGAGACGAAGTCGGCGATCATCTGGAGCTGATCCTGGGTGAAGAAGGAGGCCTCGACACTCCCCAGGATGAGGGCGCGGTACTGGAAGAGCTCCGCCCGGGTGCGGGGGAAGCCGCCGGCGAGCTCCTCGGGGTCGTCCACGCTCATGCGGTAGAACTTGTTCTCCGCCGTGCGCAGGAGGGTCACGACCTGGAGGTTCTCGTCGTCGGCGACGGCCCGTCGGGTGAACTTCACCTCGAACCGGGGCTCGCCCTCCAGGTACAGGAGCTTCTCACGGCTGCCCCGGACCTCGATCCAGACGTCCCTCGCGTTGTTCTCCCCGACCCGCTCCCCCTCCTGAGGCGGGATGCGGAAGCGCACGCGTCGCGGTCCGGTGACGTCGAGCTGGAAGGCCATGCGGGTCACCACCGGCTCGCCGTCGGGCCCGAGGGTGACCTCCTCCTCCGCCAGGATCTGGCGGTCGTCCTCGATGATCACCGGCACGGTGGCCCGCCCGAAGCCCGTCTGGGTCACCACCACGTCCACCATGAGCGAGCTCCCCTCCAGCACCGCCCGGGGGAGCTCCACCCGACCCAGCTCGATGTCCGGCTCCACCCGTTCCTCGCCCAGCCCCACGGTGAAGACCGGCACACCGGAGGCCTGGAGGGGGACCAGAGATTGGGTCACCGGACGGTCGGTGTTGTCGGCGCCGTCGCTCAGGAGGACCAGGCCCGACAGGGGCACCCCCGACAGCTCCTCCCGGGCCACGTCCAGCGCGGCCCCCAGGTCGGTGTGGGTCCCCTCGAAGGTCAGCTCCTCGGGCCCCTCGAGACGGGAAGCGTCCGAAGCGAAGCGGAAGAAGCGCAGGGTGAAGCGCTCGCCCAGCTCGCGGAGGAGCTGGCTCGTCTCGGGGTCGAAGGCCTCGCGAACGAACTCGCCCCGGGTGACGCCGTCCTGGTCGGCGAGCTGCATGCTCCGCGAGTCGTCCACCAGGATTCCAAGGAAGTTCTGCTGGGGCACCACGGTGGAGAGCACGAGGGTGGGCCGGAGGAGGCAGAAGAGGAGGACCGCCAGGAGAGCCACCCGGAGGCCCGCCATCGCGGTGCGCTCCCCGGCGGAAGAGTCCGCGCGGGCCAGGGTATAGGTGGCCACGGCGACGGCGCCCACCACGCCGGCGACGAGGAGTCCTGCCCGGAGCGAACCCGGCGCTCCCAGGGCGAAGTCGCCCTGCTCGAACACCAGCGGCCGGTACTTGAAGAGGAACTCGAAGAGCGCGTCCATGGGTCCGCGGGCCGGGTCAGTGGCTCATGCCGTAGACGATCATGTTCGCACCGAGCTCGTACGCGAAGGTGGAGTACTCCAGGGGGTAGTAGGGGTCCTCGGCCCACTCCCACGCGTCCCCCAGGTCGGTATTGAAGTTGATGACGACCATCAGGCGGCCCTCCTCGTCGAAGATGCCGCGGACGTGGGGCGTCTGGGCATCGGGTCGCTCCCAGGTGGGCCGTCCCCGGATTCCCCGACCCCGGGCGGGGACCTGCTTGATCTCGTCGATCTGGTAGTGGGCCGAGAAGAGGGGATGGTCCGGCGGGATCTCCACGATGGGTCGGTTGGGAAGGACCCGGGCCATGTTGTGCTCGAACTGGGCCCACTCCCGGCCACCCCAGAAGTCGTCCACCAGGAGCATGCCCCCGGCCTCCAGGAAGCCGTGCAGTCCCCGGACCTCTTCGTCGGTGAGGTTCATGTGCCCCACCTCCACGGCGTAGACCAGGGGGAAGCGGCGGAGCTCCGGGTCGTCCAGTCGGACGGCGTTCTCGAAGTCGTAGGCGTCGAGCTGGACCAGGCGCTGGACGACTACCAGGAACTGGCGGTCGCCCTTGGGGAAGTCGGTGGCCCACGCAGGGCGGCCGCGGCTCCACCACCCTCCTCGAGAGCCGGAGTAGACGGCTCGGGTCCAGTAGAAGGCGTGGCGCCCGGGAGGTTCGTCCTCCGGCGGCAGGCGGAGGACGTCGGCCCGTTCCTGCGCCGAGGGGCGGCCGGGCGGAGGTGGTTGCTGGGCCTGGAGCGCCGCCGTCTCCGTCCCGAGGGATGCGGTGCCCGTCGTCCCGGCGCTGGCCCCGACCGCCGCGAAGGCCGCGACGGTCCAGGCGACACGACGCCAGGAGATGGTCCGCATGGGTGGGTGGGTCGGGAGGGGCGGCGGGCGGGGGCGCCGTGACGTTGTCTCGATCCTACGTCCGCCCCGAGGGAAGGTTCCTGGAGGAGCGGGCAGGTGTAGGTTCGTCGTACCCCCCGGCGTCGTCGGGCCCGATTGAATCCTCGGGCGGCCTGGTCCGTAGGGCCCACGGAACCCATCTCTTTCGCTGGACCCCGCCTTCCCATGGATCGAGAACGCCCGATGACCGTGGCCGAACGAGACATCACGGTGCGCGACTTCCTCATCTTCCAGCTCAAGCTGGTGCTGGACGGGCTGAAGGATTTCGTCGTCTTCAACCTTTCCCTCGGCGCCATGGTGCTGGACCTCCTCGCCGGGCAGGGTCGGCGCCCTCGCCTCTTCTACTCGGTGCTCCGCCTCAGCGAGCGCTGGGACCTGTGGCTCAACCTCCACGGGGCGGTGAAGAGGATGGACGAGGAAGGGAACGAGGACGGCCTCTTCGGGGCCAGTCTCGCCGGAGACGACACCCTGCTGGGCCAGCTCGAGATGCTCATCCGGGGAGGGGATCGGCCGTCCGGCCGCGGGGACCGGAGCAGCTCGACTCCCGACGACCCCGAGGGCTAGCGGCGCCGGCTCTCCGCATCCGTCATGGCGATGATGATGGAGAGTACCGTCGGCAGCTCGAAGGGCTTGCTCAGGAACCGGACGTTCCGACCCAGGTGGCCCAGCTCCTCGTTGGAGTAGCCCGACACCAGGAGGACCGGCAGCTCCGGCCGGAGCTCGTGGACGAACTCCGCCAGCTCCACCCCTGTCATCTCGGGCATCATGATGTCGGAGATGACGATGTCGATGGCGTCCGGACGGGTCTTGAGGAGGGCCCGGGCGGCGTCTCCGTCGGCGGCGGGAAGGACGTGATGGCCCTCGGCGGAAAGCGCCTTGGAGAGGGTGCGCCGCAGGACCGCCTCGTCCTCGGCGAGGAGGATCGTCAGGGAGCGTGTCGGGAGGCTGAACGGTTCCACCTCGCTCACCCCCTCGGAGTCGGGCGCCTCGGATTGCGGGAAGGCCAGGTGGACGGTGGTCCCCTCCCCGACCTCCGAGTCGATCCAGACGGCGCCGCCGAACTGGTCCATGGTGCCGAAGACCGAGGCCAGGCCCAGCCCCGTCCCGCCGGACTCGGCCCGTCCGGAGAAGAAGGGGTCGAAGGCCCGGCTCCGGACCTCCTCCTCCATGCCCTCGCCGTCGTCCTCGATGCTCACCACCACGAAGCCCCGCTCCGGTCTGGGCTGGAAGGAGGCCACCGCCGTCCGCAGCTCCGAGCCGACCTTCTCCCGCAGCCGGAAGTTCAGGTTCCCCCCTGCCGGCATGGCCTGTTCGGCGTTGGTGGCCAGGTTGAAGATCACCTGGTCCAGTCGCCCTTCGTCCACCTCGACGAAGAGGTCGTGACGGGTGTCCACCGACACCGAGATGTTGTCCCGGAGAAAGCGACGGAGGAACCGGGCGCGGTCGCGGATCACCTGACCCAGGTCCAGCACCCGCTTTTCCAGGGGCTGCTCCCGGGCGAAGGCGAGGAGCTGGGAGGTGACCGACTCCCCACGGGAGAGGACCTCGTCGGCCTCCCGGAGATCCTCCCTCGCCTCGTCGGAGAGCTTCTCCTGGTCCAGGACGAGCTGGAGAAGGAGCTTGGCGCTGGCCAGCACGTTCCGCATGTCGTGGGCGATGCCGCCGGCGAGGCTACCCACCGAATTGAGCCGGTCGGCCATCCCGATCTCCCGACCCATGCGCCGATGCTCGGTGACGTCCTCCTGGATGCCCACGAAGTGCGTGATCTCCCCGGAGGTGCTCCGGAGGGGGCTCAGGCTCAGTCGATTCCAGAAGAGGGTGCCGTCCTTTCGATGGTTCTGGAGGGTGACCTGGAGCCCACGGCCCGTGGCCAGGGCGTCCCGGATGCCCAGCACCACCGATTCGTCGGTCTCGGGCCCCTGGAGGAACCGGCAGTTTCGCCCCACGGCCTCGTTGACCGAGTAGCCGGTGATGCGGCTGAATCCCTCGGAGGCGTAGACGAGCGGCCAGTCCGGTTCCCGGGCGTCGGCGATGGTGACCCCCGCCTGGACCGACTGGATGGCCTGCTCCAGCAGCGACAGCATGGCCCGGGCGTCGTCCGGCACCGCACCCCCCCCCTCCGCCGCTGGTGCGTCCTCCTCGGAGGACTCGATGTGAACGGCGACGCCCTCCTTGGTCCGGGTGAGACGGACCCGCACCGAGCTTCCGCCGGAGAGAGGGGCACGGACCCGTGCTCCGCTCGTGCGGCCGGCCAGGGTGGCGTGGAGGGCGTCCCCGAGCTCGGTGCCGTCCAGTGCCTCCAGCATGTCGGGTCCCGAGTGTTCCTCCACCTCCGCAGAGTCCTCCAGGTCCAGGAGATCGGCCAGGAAGGAGCGCCCCGCAGGGTTCAGATATCGTACCCGCTGCTCCACGTCGAAGAGCACGACCCCGTCCGGCAGGCCGTCCAGGAAGGCGTACAGGCGAGCGGGGCTCGGAGGAGGCGCCGGGGACACGAGGAGGGCGGGACGTCGGGGTGGAGTGGAGCCCGGGAGGGCAAGAAGGCAACGTCCCTAAAGGTTGGAGCCGAGTCACCCCCCGTCCAGGGACGCTACCCCTCCATGATCCCGGCCCGACCCTTCTCCAGACGCCAGGTGGAGGCGGTCCCGATGGGCGCGTTCGGGCGGCTCACCCAGGGCAGGGTCCGGTAGGTGGTGGTCCAGGCGTCGGGCCCGATATCGCAGCGTACATACCCACGACGGGCGTTGTGCCACCGAAGGTGCGGATTCTCTCCGGCGTTCGCCTCCACCGACTCCCAGGCGTCGGCCCCGTCGCCGCTGGAGGTGATGGACGTCCCCACGAACTCTGCAGCCACCACCGGCCGGTCCGGGCGGTCGAAGCCGGCTCGCAGATCGTTCACCCAGTTGGAGTGGATGTCGCCGGTGAGAACCACCGTGCGCCCCGAAGCGTGCTCGGCGATGGCGTTCAGGAGGTGATCCCGGGCGACGGGGTACCCCGACCATTGATCGGTGGAGCTGTCCACTCCGGCTCCCGGCTGGGAGTCGAAGGGGGCCATCATCACCTGCTGCACCAGAACCTGCCAGGCGTCCGACGGGTGCCGGAGTCCCTCCAGGAGCCATTCCTCCTGGCGGGCCCCCAGGAGCGTTGCACCGGGGTCGCTCCGGGAGGTGCAGGGAGTCATGCCCGTGGGGTCGTCGGTGCAGGGCTGGTCGGTACGATACTGACGGGTGTCCAGCACCCGGAGGTCGGCCAGTCGCCCCCAGTGGAAGGATCGGGTGATGGTGAGGTCGGCCCAGGAGAGAGGTCGGTGGATGCGCACCGGCTGGTGCTCGAACCACACCTGGTACGCGGCGGCTCGGCGAGCGTGCATCTGCTCCCGACTCTCGAACCGGTTCTCCCCCACCAGGCCGGCGTAGTTGTTGTCCACTTCGTGGTCGTCCCAGGTCACCACCCAGGGACAGGCGGCGTGCATGGCCTGCAGCGCGGGGTCGGACTTGTACTGGGCATAACGCCTCCGGTAGTCCTCCACGGATCGGATCTCATGGCCGTGATGACGGCGCACCCGCCCGTCCTGACCGCCGTACTCGTAGATGTAGTCGCCCAGGTGGGCCACGAGGTCCGGCTCCTCCTCCAGCATGTGCTCGTAGGCCGTGAAGTATCCGGTCTCGTAGTGCTGGCAGGAGGCGACGGCCAGGCG
>JGI12048J13642_10407434_pt1 | contig 10240 bp, 9 predicted proteins | sample ElkSlonscriptome_16_FD_13642 | JGI IMG/M metagenome (IMG submission 13642)
CCGGAAACAGGCATTCTCGTATTTGATATTTTCGGGACATATATCAAAACAATTCCACTGAAGGGCCTGGAAAAATTTCAAGTATTTGAAAACGAAATTGTCTACTTTTTAAACAACCAAATAGTCAGATACAATACACAGCTCTTTCAAGAAACGGTTATTCCCATTCCTATCAAGTGCAAGTACGCCTTAATACAAAAGAACAGAATTGCTGTTCAAACTGAAGAAGGCTTTACGGTGCTCGAAAATACCGGGTCTTAAATTCGATGTAATAGAATAGCCAATATTTGTATTTTTGGCCGACACAATAGAAAATATGCACATTGCAGTAGCAGGAAATATCGGATCTGGAAAAACAACGCTTACCGAATTATTGGGAAAGCACTACAAATGGGAGTGTCACTTTGAAGACATTGATGAAAATCCCTATCTCATGGATTTTTACAATGACATGCAGAGGTGGTCTTTCAATCTCCAGATTTACTTTTTGAATAGTCGTTTTAACCAAATTCTGGAAATCCGCCAGAAGAAAAAAAGTGTCATTCAGGATCGAACCATTTATGAAGATGCTTACATCTTTGCTCCGAACTTGCACAGCATGGGGTTGATGACGACGAGAGATTTTGAAAATTACTTTTCGCTTTTCAACTCGATGGATTCATACATTCAGGCACCTGATCTTTTAATTTACTTGCGGGCAAGCGTACCTACCCTGGTTAGAAATATACAGCAACGCGGAAGAGAGTACGAGGAAGCTATTCGGCTAGATTACTTAAAGCGCCTGAATGAGCGTTATGAAGCCTGGATTTCAACATACGATAAGGGTAAGCTCTTAATTGTAGATATTGACGATAATGAGTTTCACGAGAATACAGAAGACCTTGGAAAAATAATTAGCAACGTGGAAGGAGAAATACACGGGCTATTTGAAGAGTAGAAAAAATCTAATTCAAAAAAAACGCCTGCAGGATTCTGCAGGCGTTTTTTTATGAAAATATTCTATCAGATTTTTACTTCAAATCCCACAACAACTTCATCGTAAATCATTTTGTCTCCAAGATCATCAAAGAAAGAAGCAGATCTGTACTTAATATCATATTTAGACCTGTCAAATTCAAATGCTCCGGCAATTTTGCCGTCTGAAACAGAGTATGTTCCCGTAACTTCATTGCTGTTGCCTTTTATGTTCAGATTGCCGGTAAACTCGTAGCGATCATCTCCTACTTCATAAGCGTTATCAATTGAAAGCATCGCACGTGGATGATTTTCTACATCGAAGAAATCCGGGCTTTTTAAATGATTAACCAAATCTGCATTGCTTTCGTCATCCTTGACATCCTGAACCGTTATGGTTCTCATATCCACAGCGATTTCTGCTCCAGTAATTAAGTTATCTTCTAATTTAACCTTCCCGGATGCATTGACGTTTCCATTGTGCTGACCCGTTACTTTTTTTGCTACCCAGGTAATCTGGGTATTGTTTGGATCCAGATTAATTGCTCCGCTTAGTGGCTCTATCTCTTGTTGGTCTGAAGTCGTGTTTTGAACCTCACTAGTTTCACTTTTTGCTTCAGCTTCGTCTACATGTCCTCCGAGTATTGGAGCAATTACCAGACCTACGAGGCATGTAAGTTTGATCAAGATGTTCATAGAAGGACCAGAAGTATCTTTAAAAGGATCTCCAACCGTATCTCCCGTAACGGCAGCTTTGTGGGCTTCAGAGCCTTTGTATGTCATTTCGCCATTAATTTCAACACCCGCTTCAAATGATTTTTTTGCATTATCCCATGCACCACCGGCGTTATTCTGAAAAATAGCCCACATAACACCCGAAACACAAACACCAGCCATATAGCCACCAAGTGGCTCCGCGCCGAATACCAGTCCAATAATAATTGGTGTAATGATTGTGATAAGGCCAGGCAAAAGCATTTCTCTCAAAGCTGCTCGCGTAGAAATATCAACACATTTTGCATATTCCGGTGTTCCCTTTCCTTCCATGATACCCGGAATTTCGCGAAACTGTCTGCGCACTTCCTGTACCATTTCCATAGCCGCTCTTCCAACGGATTGCATGGCCAGAGCAGAAAAAATTACCGGAATCATACCTCCCACGAAGAGCATAGCCAGAACATCTGCTTTGAAGATGTTGATTCCATCTATGCCTGTAAAAGTTACGTAGGCTGCAAACAAGGCAAGGGCCGTGAGCGCAGCAGATGCAATTGCGAATCCTTTACCAACGGCAGCTGTTGTGTTACCAACCGAATCTAAAATATCTGTTCGTTCGCGAACGTGGTCTTCGAGTTCACTCATCTCGGCAACCCCACCTGCATTATCCGCAATGGGTCCAAATGCATCAATAGCGAGTTGCATTGCCGTTGTAGCCATCATAGCCGATGCGGCTAATGCCACGCCGTAAAAACCAGCTAATTCATAGGAACCATAAATTGCTGCGGCAAATAAAATGACAGATAAGAATGTTGATTTCATACCTACAGCCAATCCTGCAATAATATTTGTCGCTGCACCTGTTGATGAATTTTGAACAATATCTAAAACAGGTTTCTTTCCCAGGCTGGTGTAGTGTGCTGTAACCATAGAGATTAAAGCTCCTACAGCCAAACCGATACAGGCGGAATAAAATACATGAATAGAGGGAACTGATCGGAGTATTTGTTTTCCGGCAGCATCTGTTTCACCGAAGAATGCCATACTTAGAACATCTGGCAACATCCAGTCAATCAAAAAGTAACTGGCAATAAGTGTTAGGATAATTGACACCCAGTTACCTAAATCTAATGCCTTTTGTACCTGGGCCTCTTTTGCAGAATTATCTTTAATACGAACCAGGAAGGTTCCTATTATGGATGATACCACTCCAACACCCGCTATAACCAGGGGAAGTAGTATAGGCCCCATATTGTTAAAGGCGTCGGTAAATTGATTTACCGCAGACATATCCTTAATAATATAATTTCCGAGCACCATAGCGGCTAGCACTGTAGCTACATAAGAACCAAATAAATCTGCACCCATTCCGGCAACATCTCCTACGTTATCTCCTACGTTGTCAGCAATTGTTGCGGGGTTTCTAGGATCGTCTTCGGGAATTCCAGCTTCAACTTTTCCCACAAGATCAGCACCTACATCAGCCGCTTTCGTATAAATTCCACCTCCCACACGTGCGAATAGTGCAATAGACTCTGCTCCAAGCGAAAATCCAGCCAGTGTTTCAAGAACGACTGTCATTTCCAAATAAAACTTAGTCCCGTCATCCGTCATGAATTGCCCAAGAAAAAACCAGAGTAATAAGCTCAGGCCCAGAACTGCCAAACCAGCAACACCTAATCCCATAACCGTTCCACCACCAAATGATACTTTTAGCGCCTGGGGCAAACTGGTTTTGGCAGCTTCTGCCGTTCTTGCATTGGCTTCAGTTGCAATACGCATTCCAATATTACCTGCAAGTGCAGAAAAAACAGCACCTATAATAAATGCTGGAATGATCATCCAACTCGTGGTATCAACAAATTGAGATATAGCAAAAAGAGCACCAGATGCAATAATCACAAAAACAAGAAGTAAGCGATATTCTGCACCGAGAAATGCCAATGCACCTTCCTTAATTGATTTGGAAATTTCCTTCATTCTGTCACTTCCGGAATCTTGGCGCTTTACCCATCTGGCTTTAAAAACCATAACTATAAGGCCAACGACTGCTAGAAGTGGCGCAACTAACATGATATTATTCATCTGTAAAAAGTATTACTTTCCGATTTTGGGGGGCAAAAATAGACTTTTTAACCTATTATCCCACAAATACATATAAGAGAAGAGGATATCCCTAAAGGTAAGGGCTAGTTTTGTACGTAACTAACATCCTTTACAGCCTGTATTACGCGCTTTACATTGGGCAATGACTCTTCTATAAGGGGCACTGCAAAAGCAAACGGGGTATCGGCCATAGTTACTCGCTGAATAGGAGCATCCAAATAATCAAATGCCAGCCTTTGAACCCGGTGTGAGATTTCTGCTGAAATTGAAGCAACAGGCCAGGACTCTTCAACGATTACTAATCTATTCGTCTTCTTGATGCTCTCAAGTATAGCATCAATATCCAAAGGTCTGATTGTTCTCAGGTCAATGACTTCAGCATCTATTCCATCCTTAGCTAATTCTTCGGCTGCCTGTAGAGCTACCTTCATGATTTTCCCGAAAGACACAATTGTAACATCGCTTCCTTTGCGCTTAGTGTCTGCAACACCAATAGGAACGATATATTCTCCTTCAGGAACTTCGCCCTTGTCGCCATACATTCTTTCAGATTCCATAACTAAAACAGGATCATCATCCCTGATGGCTGCTTTTAAAAGCCCTTTCGCATCATATGGAGTAGAAGGGGTAACCACTTTCAGACCCGGAACGTGCGCATAAATGCTTTCAAAACTTTGAGAATGCGTTGCTGATAGCTGACCCGCAGGACCATTTGGCCCTCGAAAAACAATTGGAGAACCGTATTGCCCACCGCTCATCTGTAGCATTTTTGCCGCACAATTAATTATCTGATCAGCCGCGAGAATGGCAAAATTCCAGGTCATAAATTCTACTATTGGTCTCAGACCGTTCATAGCTGCCCCAACTCCGATACCGGCAAAGCCAAGTTCAGAAATGGGCGTATCAATGACGCGCTTCGGACCAAATTCATCTAACATACCCTTACTCGCCTTGTAGGCTCCATTGTATTCAGCTACTTCTTCGCCCATTAGGAATACGCGTTCATCTTTGCGCATCTCTTCACTCATCGCTTCCTGAACCGCTTCTCTAAATTGTATTTCTCTCATGACATTGATTAATGGATGCCAAAATTAGGAATTATCTGAAAGTAATCATCGTATTCATGTCATGATTGGTATTTGTATGGATCTATGAACTATAGTCCGGATGAATTTGTTATGCATGCATACTTTTGTATTATTGCTTAGATATCTCAAACCGAAATGGTATTTTCGCAATCCAATTCACGGAAGATTATGAATATATTAGTTTGCATAAGTAAAGCACCGGATACAACGGCCAAAATCAGCTTTACAGAGAACAACACAAAGTTTAATGAAGATAAGGTTCAGTTTATCGTGAACCCCTATGACGAGTGGTACGCCCTTGTTCGCGGACTGGAATTGAAAGAAGCGAATGGCGGAACAGTTACTACTATTTCTGTTGGCGGACCCGATCTGGACCCAATAATCAGAAAGGCACTTGCCATAGGAGCCGATAAGGCTGTAAGGGTAAATGCCGAAGCAACTGATGCATTTTTTGTAGCTAAGCAAATCGCCGAATTTGCTAAGGATAAAGGTTTTGATCTTATTCTGGCTGGGAAGGAAACAATTAACTACAACGGCTCTCAAGTTGGCGCCATGGTTGCCGAATTATTAGATATGCCTTATGTATCGATTGCCAGTAAACTGGAAATGGAAGGAAGTAAAGCCACCATTCACAGAGATGCTCCCGGAGGAGAAGAAGTAGTAGAAGCTGAATTACCAATCGTAATTAGCAGCGCGAAAGGAATGGCAGAACAGCGAATTCCGAATATGAGAGGAATTATGGCAGCACGCACAAAACCTCTTGAAGTTGTTGAGCCTTCAGAAGGAGATCACCTCACTGAAGTTGCTCATTACGAGCTTCCACCTGAAAAAGGTGAAGTAAAGATGATTGATCCGGAGAACATGGACGAACTCGTTGAGCTTCTCCACAACGAAGCCAAAGTAATTTAACGAAAAGCTTATTTAAAATGTCAGTATTAGTATTTGCAGAATCAAACGATAATTCAATAAATAAGGGGGCTCACGAAACTGTTTTTTACGGAAAGCAAATAGCTTCAAAATTAGGAACAGACGTAACTGTAGTAACATACGGAAATGTTGATGAAGGGGCTCTTTCTAAACTCGGCTCTTTTGGCGCAGATAAAGTCCTTATAAATCGAAACATCAGCGAAATAGACGACGAGCTCTTAACCGGTCTGGTTCAAAAAGCAGCTGAACAAGAAAACAGCAATGTAATAGTCTTTGGGTTTGACGTTGTAGGAAAGAGTGTGGCACCCAGACTTTCTGCCAGAATGAAAGCCGGACTTGTTCCCGGAGCGGTAGAAGTTCCCGAAATTGAAGGGAATACGTTCAAGGTGAAAAAAGCAGTTTTTTCTGGAAAAGCCTTTGCCACTTATACAATTAACACCGAAAAAAAGATCATTTCACTTCTGCCCAACAGCCTTCAGCCTGAGCAAGAAGATAAAACAGCATCTGTTGAAGATTTTGCCCCAGATTTGAAACCCGGTCGATTAACAATTAAAGATAAAATCACTGCGGGTGGCGACGGAATACCACTTCCGGAAGCTGAATTAGTTGTATCTGCCGGAAGAGGCCTTAAGGGTCCGGAAAACTGGGAAATTGTTGAAGATCTCGCTAAAGAATTGGGGGCAGCAACCGCTTGCTCAAGACCAGTTGCAGATATCGGCTGGAGACCTCATCACGAGCACGTAGGTCAAACGGGTATTGCAATTCGCCCGAATCTGTACATTGCAGCTGGGATATCAGGGGCCATTCAACACCTCGCTGGTGTGAATGGAAGTAAGACCATCGTAGTTATAAATACGGATCCTGAAGCTCCCTTTTTCAAAGCAGCAGATTACGGAATAAATGGAGATGCTTTTGAAGTTCTTCCAAGACTTACCGAGGCCGTGAAAAAATTCAAAGCGAATAATTAATTCGTTTTTTGTACTTTAGAAATAAAGCCCGTGTGCTTTTTTGAATTCCTCAAGAACGAGGCTACCTTTGCAGCTTCATTAAGCCGCCCTGTCCTTTTATGGAAAAAATTGCATTAAAAGTTGTAGGTCTTTCATATAGCCAAACCCAGACTGGAGCTTATGCTCTTATTCTCAAAGAAGAAGCTGGTAACAGGCGATTACCTATCATTATTGGCGGAGCCGAAGCTCAGGCAATTGCTATACCGCTCGAAAATATGACCCCGAGCAGACCTTTGACTCACGATCTCTTCAAGAGCTTTTTTGAAAGTTTTGACATTCAATTGGAAGAAGTTCTAATCTACAATCTGGTGGAAGGTATTTTCTTTGCAAAACTCATTTGTAAACAAGGGGAAAAATCACTTGAAATAGACGCCAGATCTAGTGATGCAGTAGCGATAGCACTTCGATGCGACAAACCGGTCTACACGCATGAATTTATTATGAGCTCTGCTGGTATTGTTATCGATCCGGAAGATGAAGAAAAAGAGGAAGAAGAAGTTTCCATAGAAAGTGTTCCATCTGATGAACCAGCACCTAAAGGAGATAATATTGAACACCTCGAAGCAGAACTTGAAAAAGCATTGAAAAAGGAAGATTATGAAAAGGCTTCCAAACTCAGAGACGAAATAAACAGGCTTAAGGGTGAGTAAATTTGAGCAGGAGTAAAACGATATGGTTATTACTCTGTTTTTTGCTCTTAGCTCCGCTATCATTATTCGCACAAACTGAAGATTTAAGTATTTCTATAGTCGGAATTTTGCGCGGACTCTTGGGAATTGCTGCCCTTGTAGGCATAGCCTGGTTATTCAGTGAAAACCGCAAATCCATATCCTGGAGCCTTGTTTTGAAAGGTCTTGCCTTTCAAATGATCCTCGCTATTCTGATACTAAAAGTAGAGGCTGTAAGTTCAGTATTTGGATGGTTAAGCGCAGGGTTTGTAAAGGTTATTTCTTTTTCTGATTTCGGGTCAGATTTTTTATTCAGGAGTTTCGAAACAGGAAAAGTAGAGCAGTCTGTTGAGAATTTCGCCTTTCGAATTCTACCTACAATTGTATTCTTTTCTGCCCTTACGGCTTTGCTCTATTACTACAATATTCTTCAAAAAGTGGTTTACGCATTTGCCTGGATAATGAAGCACACTTTGAAGCTATCTGGTGCTGAAAGTTTAGCCGCAGCTGGAAATATTTTTCTGGGGCAAACAGAATCACCACTTCTAATCAGGCCCTACCTGGATAAAATGAATAGAAGCGAGTTGATGTGCTTGATGACTGGCGGAATGGCCACAATAGCAGGGGGTGTACTCGCTTCATACATCGGCTTTCTGGGTGGTGAGAGCAACGCTGAGCGAATAATTTTTGCCAAACACCTACTCACGGCATCTATCATGTCAGCTCCTGCAGCCGTTGTGGCTGCCAAAATACTCGTCCCACAGCGCGAAAAGTATCTTATTGAAATGAAGGTGAGCCAAACCAAGCCCGGAAGCAATGCACTTGAAGCCATTTCAAATGGCACTACTGACGGGCTCAAGCTGGCCATTAATGTAGGTGCAATGCTCCTGGTGTTTACTGCTCTCATCTATATGNATAATTACATCCTCGGCGACCTGATTGGAAACTGGACAGGACTCAACACCTTAATTGCAGAAAACACCATTTACTCCAAGCTTACCTTTGAGTTTGTTTTGGGCTATCTCTTCGCTCCCCTAGCCTGGCTCATTGGTGTACCTGCAGATGATATTGTATTGGTTGGCCAACTACTGGGAGAAAAAACCATTTTGAATGAGTTTTACGCCTACGTAACCCTCGGTGATTTAAAATCCACCTATTCTTTTGCAAGTGAGAAATCGGTAATAATGTCTACCTACATTCTCTGTGGGTTTGCAAATGTTGCGTCTATTGGAATTCAGATAGGAGGTATTGGGGCTCTAATTCCCAACAGAAAAGGCCTACTTTCTTCATTAGGGGTAAAAGCCTTAATAGGTGGTACGCTTGCATCACTTTTTACGGCTGCCCTTGTAGGCATTTTAATTTGAGATAGATTTTCAACAACTAACCAATTTTTCAACAAAGCATTTGCAGCCCACCGGCTATTGCTAAATTTGAGTAAAATTTAAAGAATGAGAGCTTATTTGGATTTGTTGGATCACATTATGAAAACCGGAGTTGACAAGCCCGATAGAACGGGTACGGGAATCAGAAGTGTATTTGGATATCAAATGCGGTTTGATTTGAGTGAAGGTTTTCCAATGGTTACAACAAAGAAGCTCCATTTGCGAAGTATCATTCACGAATTATTGTGGTTTTTAAAGGGTGAGACGAATATTGCTTACTTAAAAGAAAACGGTGTTCGCATTTGGGATGAATGGGCCGATGAAAATGGGAATCTGGGGCCCGTCTACGGCTATCAATGGAGAAGCTGGCCTGCCCCTAACGGCGAAAGTATTGATCAGATAAGCAGACTTATTGAAGGAATTAAAAATAACCCTAACAGCAGACGTCACATTGTCAGCGCGTGGAACCCTGCATTTGTCGACGACATGGCCCTCCCACCCTGTCACTGTCTTTTTCAATTCTATGTTGCTGATGGAAAATTAAGTTGCCAACTGTATCAGAGAAGTGCAGATGTATTTCTGGGTGTTCCTTTCAATATCGCTTCTTATGCTTTACTCACTATGATGATTGCCCAGGTGTGCGATCTGGAATTGGGAGAATTTGTGCACTCATTCGGCGATGTTCATATTTATTCAAATCATTTTGACCAAGTAAAAGAACAACTTACCCGCGATCCTCGCCCTCTTCCGCAAATGATTATTAATCCGGATGTTAAAAACCTTTTTGACTTTAAATTTGATGATTTTGAAGTAGTTAATTATCATCCACACCCACATATAAAAGCACCAGTTGCTGTTTAAATGAGCATTGTAATTATAGCTGCCATAGCAGAGAATAGAGGTATTGGGCTGGATAATGATCTACCGTGGTCACTTCCTGATGACATGCAGTTTTTCAAGTCGTCAACACAAGGCAAGTCCGTAATTATGGGTAGAAAAAACTTTGAATCTATTCCACACAAATATCGCCCCCTCCCAAATCGCCAAAATATAATTGTAACTCACAAATCCGACTACCAGGCAGATGGTTGTACAGTAGTAAACAGCATTGAAGAAGGGATTGAAAAGTCTAACCGAGATGGTGACGTATTCATTATCGGCGGAGGCCAAATTTATGCCGATGCGCTAAAAAACAATCTTGTTGATGAGATGCTGCTCACTGAAGTGCAGGCCGAGATTGAAGCTGATGTGTTTTTTCCTGAATTTGACAAGACCAATTGGGATTCAACTGTGCTGAGCAAACACGACAAAGATGAAAAACACAGCTTTTCATTCATCATAAGGCGATACATTAAGAAAAAGAATTAGCCGATTATCACCATTCTGAGGCAATT
>JGI12048J13642_10619315_pt1 | contig 10240 bp, 6 predicted proteins | sample ElkSlonscriptome_16_FD_13642 | JGI IMG/M metagenome (IMG submission 13642)
GTCGCCGGTCTGTGGCTGATCCTGCCGATCAACGCCACGGCGTCGCTCATGGTGGTCCAGCGCATGACGACCCTCGCGGCACTGTTCGTGCTCGCCGGACTCGTCCTCTACACCCTCGGGCGCCTTCGCGCCGCGACCAGCCCCCGCACCGGGCTGCTCCTGATGACCTTCGGCATCTTAGCGTTCACGCCCCTCGCAGCCTTCACCAAAGAAAACGGCGCACTGCTGCCCCTTTACGCGCTCGTGCTCGAGGCCACCCTGCTGCGTGGGGCCGCCGGGCCGTTGCCGGGCTCCGTGCGCGCCGGACGCGCCCTGCTGCTCGGGATACCGACCCTGCTGCTCGCCGGCTACGTAATGTCGCGCATCCCACCCTTCGCCGATCCGTACGGGATGTCGCCGTTCGGGCTCTATGAACGGTTGACGACACAGGCCCTTGCGCTGCTGGAGTATCTGCGTATCGCAATCGCCCCCACGCCTTCTGCGATCACGCCGTTCTATGACGATTATCCGCTGCTCGGCGAGCATGTGCCCGGATTGGCGGGGGCTGCGTTGCTCACCGGATGGGGCGTGCTCGTCGCGCTGGCCGTGTGGCAACGACGGCGAATGGTGGCGCTGAGTTTTGCCGTCCTTTGGTTCGTAGCCGGTCACTCGCTGGAGTCGACCGTCTTACCGTTGGAGCTGTTCTACCTTCATCGCAATTACTTGCCTTCCTACGCGGTCGCGTTCGCGATCGTGTGGCTCTTCATGGCGCGCGAGACGCCTATCGGGTCGTCCGTTCGGTTTCTGCTGGCGCCCTATATGGTGTTGATTGCTTTGGTGCTCTTCGAAACCACGACGACCTGGGGCGATCCGGACCTCGCCGGAGAATTGTGGCTGCTCGATCGCCCCGCCTCGATCCGCGCCGCCGAGTTCCTTGCCGCGCGCTACCGCGACCGGGGTGACGAGGCCGTGGCGAACAAGATCATGCGCGAGTCGTTCGCCAAAAACCCGTCGGATACCGGGGCCGGGCTCGAGGCGTTGCGCACCTACTGCGGCGAAACCGACCCGCACAAGAAGGAGCAACGCCTCTCCGACATCAACGACCTGCTGAGGAAGGGGGCATTCGCCAAACCGACGACCCCGAAGCTCGACAGCTTGGTGGCGGCGTGGGAGCGGGGGCAGTGTCCGCTGCTCGACGCGGCGGCCTTGCACGCCATGCTCGATAGCCTCTTCGCAAACGAAGGATTCACCCGGTCCGGCCGACAGGCGCATAATCTGCACCTGATCCGCTTCCGGTTGCACTTCGCGTCCCGTTCGTTCGACCCGGCCATCGCGAGCCTCGAGGCGGCCTACGCACGCTACCCGAACAACGAGACACTGCGGCTATGGGCGGAGGTGCTGGCGAGCGCGGGTTTGAGGGAAGAGGCCATCGAACTCGTCGATAGCGCGACGCCGCCGCGTACGGCCAACCCGGTCAAAGCACATCTCTGGCGCGAGGAGATCGACGGGCTCCGGGCTGCGCTCCAACGTCCGGAGTGACCCTCTCTGAGGCCGACTGCGACCATTGGAGACGGAGAGGCCGATCCGCAAAGAGGGGAGCGTGGCCTTCGTGAGATGCTACGATTGTGCGGATGGAATGAGATGTGCGCTTGCGCAACTATAGGTCGCGCGGACAGGTGTCGGCTCGGCAGGGCTCTCCCCGTGATGCACTTTGGCATGGCCCAAGCTGCGAGGTCGAGCACCGGGCGGCCCTCGCCTGCTTCCATGCCGTTGAGGATACCGTGACGCAAGACGCGAATGAACAAGTCTCCACCGTAGGACGCGAACCGCCACTATGAGTGCCGGCGCCGGCGGTACGGGTTCCTCAGCAGGCAGCCGCTCGGCGTCTCCTGAGTACCCCGCGGAGAGGGATCAGACCAACATTTCGGTCATCCTTCCCGCGAGGAATGAGTCCAGCTCGGTTGGCGTCGTTCTCGAGTCACTCCGCGAGACCCTGCCAGAGGCCGAGATCGTCGTCGTCGATGACGGCTCGAGCGATAATACGGCGCAGATCGCGAGGGCCGCGGGCGTCAAAGTGCTGCAGCACCCTTACTCCATGGGTAACGGCGCCGCGATCAAGACCGGCGCCCGCCATGCCCGTGGAGGCGTCTTGGTTCTCATGGACAGCGATGGACAGCATGACCCTGAAGACGTGCCTCGGCTCGTCGCGAAGCTCGAGGAAGGCTACGACATGACCGTCGGCGCAAGGCGGTTGGACAACCATGCCTCGCTCGGCAGGCGCCTTGCCAACCAGTCCTATAATCGGCTTGCCTCCTGGATGACGGGCTATCGCATCGACGATCTGACCTCCGGCTTCCGTGCCGTGCGCGCGCGGCATTTCCGAAGGTTTCTCTATCTGCTTCCCAATGGGTTTTCCTACCCGACCACCAGTACCATGGCCTTCTTTCGCTCGGGTTTCCCGGTTGCTTACGTGCCCATCCGCGCGGCACAGCGTTCAGGCAAGAGTCATATCCGGATATTCCACGATGGAACGCGGTTCTTGGTCATCATCTTGAAGATCGGAGCACTGTTCTCGCCTATGCGGCTATTCCTGCCCATCAGTGCAGGTCTGTCTGTCTTGGGCATCGGGTACTATGCGTTTACATATGTGACTTTGGGGCGCTTCACGAACATGAGCGCCGTGCTTTTCTTGTCCTCGCTGTTGATATTCTTGATGGGGATCTTGTCAGAGCAAGTGTCGTCTCTGCACTACAGAGGCATGGACGATGATCTGCGGCGAACACGCCGGGAGTCTATCGGGGACGGGACCGGCGGGCCAGACCCCTCCCCATAGGCGCATGCGCGTCCTCGTCGACATCTGTCACCCGGCCCACGTCCATTTTTTCCGGAATATCACCGGCCTGCTTCAGGACCGGGGCCACGACATACTGATCACCAGCCGCCAAAAGGAGATCGCCTTGGATCTCCTGGACGAGTTGAAGCTCGAGCACAGGGTCCTGTCTGCGGAGGGAGGTGGATTGCTCGGCCTGGGCCAGGAACTTTTGGTGCGCAACCGTGCATTGATGCGGATTGTTCGGGAGTTCCGCCCTGCTGTGATGGCGGCCGTCGGGGGGATCTTTGTCGCACAGGTCGGGGCCGTTACTCGCGTGCCAACGGTGGTCTTCTACGACACCGAGAACGCTCGACTTCAGAATCTGCTGACCTATCCCTTCGCCGGGCGTGTCGTCGCGCCCCGCTGCTATCGAGCTTGGCTACCTCGTAGGAATATCCGCTATGACGGATACCACGAGCTTGCTTATCTACACCCGTCCCTGTTTACGCCCGATCGGCAGGTCGCGCTGGCCAATGGACTGGCTCCCGAGGGCGAAACCTACTTCCTCCGCGTCGTTGCCTGGCAGGCGAACCATGACGTTGGCGAGAGGGGCTGGAGCCCAAGTCTGCTCGCCGATGTGGTTTCTTACCTGGCGGACTACGGAAGGGTTCTGATCTCCGCCGAGGGTCCGCTGCCGGAAATGCTGGAAGCCTACCGATACCGTGGATCCCCGAAGGCGGTTCACGACGTCATGGCCCATTGCAGGCTCTTCATCGGTGAGAGTGCGACTATGGCCTCGGAGTCTGCGGTGCTCGGTGTCCCCGCCATCTACGCCGCGCACACAGGGCGGGGCTATACCGACGAGCAAGAGGCGCGATACGGCCTCGTACGCAATGTACGGCGCCTAGAAGAACGAGCCGCGCTAGCGCAGGCCATCGACGCTATTCTTTCGGAGCCTTTTTCGGTCTGGGCAGAGCGGCGGCGGCGCTTGCTAGATGACACCATCGAGGTGGCACCGTTTGCTGCGCGTTGCATCGAGGACCACGCGTCTAGCCGGGAGCGAGAGGCTTGTTGATCCATGTGCGGACTCACTGGCTGGCTGACATCTGCACCACATCCACCCGACGCGGCAGAGCGTCTTTCCCGCATGATCGCTGCGATTCGTCATCGGGGCCCGGATGGCGAGGGCACTTACATCGCCCCGTACGCCGCCCTTGGCCACGTTCGCCTCGCAATCATCGATCTGGCGGGGGGAGCGCAGCCCATGAGAGCGGATGGACTGACAGTCGCCTTCAATGGCGAAATCTACAATTACCGCGCGCTACGAGCGGAGTTGGTTAGCGCTGGGCATCAGTTTCGCACTCAGTCCGACACCGAGGTTATCCTTGCCATCTACCGCACCTACGGCTGGCGCGGCTTGTCCAGACTCCGCGGAATGTATGCCCTCGCCCTCTGGGATGCGCAGGCGAGGACGGGATACCTGGCACGCGATCCCCTCGGCATTAAGCCCCTCTTCATCGCTGACATGCCCGGCGGCCTGCTATTCGGCTCCGAAGCGAAGGCGATACTAGCCCACGGGTCTATTCGCGCAGCACTGGACCCAGCGGCGCTTCATCTCCTGCTGAACTTCCGCTACCTTCCTGGCGAGCGCACGCTCTTCCGGGGGATCCGCCAGCTGGCACCGGGAATGGTGCTGCAATGGACGCCGGAGGCCGTTTCTCAGTTGAGACTGCCAAAGGGACCCTGGCAAGCCTTGCCGATTGGCGAAGCGCTCCGCAACAGCGTTGCTGCCCACATGACAGCCGACGTGGAGGTGGGAGCCTATCTTTCGGGGGGCATCGATTCTGCGGCGATTGCCGCGCTCGCCAAGACGCATGGGCTTTGCCGCACTTTCACGCTCGCGGTCGGAGATGATCCCGACGAGGCGAGAAACGCCGAGGAAAGCGCAAGACTCCTGGGTTTGGAAAACATGTGTGAGGCCCCGGCAGAAGACCCCTTGGAGCGCTTGATGCGATTGATCCACGCGCTCGAGGTTCCGAAGGTCAACAGCTTGCAGGTCAGCCAGCTGGCAGCGCTTGCTGCTCGAAACGTCAAGGTCGCGCTATCCGGTCTTGGGGGCGACGAGCTCTTCTACGGGTACAACGCCCACCGCATTATGCACCGCGCGGCATGGGTGGCACGCGCCAGTCCGCGGTTGGCTCAACGGGTTCTTGGCGCGAGTGCGGCGGTCGTGCTAAGGCGCATGTCAGCCATCGAGTGGAGAGAGCCGGAACGGGCGGCTCAGATGCTGGCGAGCCTTGAGGAGTGGCCGCGGGTTTACGGGCTGTTGCGTAATGTATGGGATGCGCCGGAACTCAGACGTCGTATCTACGGCCCCCGCTTTCTCGACGTGGAACTGCCAGACGCCTTCGAGGAGCTCTCGCAACGCTGGCCTGGCGATCCCGACCCCGTGGCCGCCATGGCCCGTTTCGAATGGCAAGAGAAGTTGGTCAACGACCTCTTGTGGCAGGAGGATAGAGCCAGCATGGCGGAGGGGTTAGAGGTGCGAGTCCCATTTGTGGATTCACCGCTCGTGGCAGCCGTGAACAAGGTTCCTTGCTCAGTGCTCATCGACGGCGGGAGACTCAAGGGACACCTTCGGCAACTCCTGACCCCGCAGCTGCCGCAGTCGATCCTGGCCCGCCCGAAGAGTGGATTCCAGGTCGACGCGCCGAGCTTCTTTCAGCGCCACCTGAGGCCCCTCGCCGAGGAACACCTTAGCGAGCGCGCCCTCAACGAGCGTGGTCTTTTTAACGCAAGCTTCGTTCGAAGCATCCTAGCCCTGCCGCCACGGCGCGATTTCCGTTGGCATTACTTCATGTTGTACCAGATGCTTGGTACTCACCTATGGCTGGAGGCCTTCGAGATGCCATGGACCGTAGACAGCAACCTGACATGACGACGCCGTAAACCGGGCCGGCTCCGCTCAACTCTCGCTTGGAGATGGCCCTGTCATCGCTCGTGTTCCCGACTGCGAAGTGGCGGTCTGTGGATCCCGATGTGCATCTGGCGCCATGTCTCGCATAGCCGGCTATGCATCACGGGCAGCACTCGCCGACCCGGGACCAGCAACGGCACATGCAGCTGCAGGCCTCAGAAAAATGGACCCATTGGTCGCTTTGCAATGCACCATCGTACGTGCTCCCCAGAGGAGCATGGAGAGCATTGCTGATTCATTGACTTATTGCTGCTTCGACGTAGCTGCCATATGCTTCGCTGCTAACTTGATCATTCTGTGACAACAGATCGGCCTCGTTTGAATTGAAGGTCGCGCCCTTTGTGAGTAAGCGCTTCAGTGCTTGTGATTGAGACTCTCGCATGCCCACAGATCACCATATTCTTGTCCTCAGTTACACGCCACTAGAACGTGACGGTCGCGTACAGCGGCAGATCCGCTTCCTCCTAGAACTAAAAAATGTTGCGATTACTGTCGCCGCTCACGGACACTGTCCGATTGAGGATCGGCGCTTGCGGTTCCTCCCATTGCCTCGCAAGCGTACGCTGCCCCGGAAGCTTCTGGCAGGCATCGCGCTAACCTTACGTCAGTATCGTTGGTACGATCCTGGCTTTGGTAGTCAAGCGCATGCCTGTCGTCGCCTACGAGGTCAAAAATTTGATCTGATCATCGCGAATGATGTCGAAACACTACCGGCAGCCTTCAAGCTGAAGTCTCAGTCAGCCAAGATTATTCTCGATGCCCACGAGTACGAGCCGCGTCATTATGAGGACCAATTGCAGTTTCGACTGCTGGTTCAGCCCTGGGCGATACACTTATGCCGGCGGTACCTTCGGGAACTAGACGGCATGATGACCGTCGGAGAAGAAATCGCGCGCACCTATGAGCGCCATTTCGGCGCCGCCGCTAGTGTGGTCTTGAATGCCCCGTTCTATCAGCAACTGCATCCGACACCGACAGGACGCGACCGGATCGATCTCATCTATCATGGAGTCATCACGAAATCGCGCAACCCCGCGGTCATGCTTCGATTGCTCGATGCCCTGGATCCTCGCTTCCATCTCAATCTAATGCTGATCGCTACGGACTCGAGGCACCATCGCCAATTCGTGGCAGCTGCAGTGCGGCATCCGCGCGCGCATTTGGTACAGCCCGTGCCGCCCGGCGAGATCGCCAACACCATCAACAGCTTCGATATCGGCCTTTCCATGCTTCCGCCAGTCAATTTCAACCACATGAATGCCATGCCGAACAAGGTTCTCGAGTTCGTGCAAGGGCGTTTGGCGCTTGCAGTCTGGCCAAGTCCCGAGATCGCGGCACTCGTCCAGCGCCATGGGCTCGGAATCGTCTCAGAACACTTTAACGTCGAGAGTCTAGCAGGCCAGCTCAATAGGCTTGACAACGCAGCGATCGCTGCGTTCAAATCGGCAAGTCATCGTGTCGCAAAGGCGCTATCTGCCGAAACCGCCGGGAACGAAGTGCGCCGTATGGTGCGCGTGTTGATCGGTGCGGATGGCAATAGCTAGTCCGCGATGTTGAGTCGCGGCGCCCACTCTCATCCAATAACGGTGAATGGCGGTCGAGACGGTACGATTAGAAAACTGCCGCATCAATATGAGGAGGTCCCGGGGCGCCGATTTGGATTGGCGAGGACGCCGTCCAACAATTCCGCAAGGCGGGCTGTCTTCGTCGACCGTTCCCACTCCGGAAGAATGCGTGGCCCGGAATTCAGCCGCCCGGTCTTCCAATGCTCCCAGCATTCGACCAGAAAGGCTTCGATATTTTTTCTATCCTCATAGTCGAACATACGTCCCGAGCCAGTTTGACGCAACAGTTGCGCTATATCGCCATCGAGTGGGCCTACACCCAGTACAGGGTTCCCAGTAGGCAGGTAGTCGAAAGCTTTGCCGAGGGTGATGACATCGTTGTGAGGCACGCGATCGACACTGAGTAGGAGGACTTGAGGCTCATACAGGATGTTTTGATAGGCGTTCTGAGGCAGCGGGGCGTTCACCTGAGTTTCGGTCCCCGAGAGAGTTTCCGCTAGCTGGCTATGAGCGCCACGCGAGACGGTGCCATATATGCGAACAGCCAAGCCGGGAAGCCGATTGCTGGCTGCCAGACGCGCGATCGTGTCGAAAAGGACTTCTGGGAAGCGTTGTTCATAGAGGCTCCCAAAGTAGGAAAGCCAAAGCCGTGACGGGACCTTCGCGACTGCGCGTACGTTATCGCGGTCATACCCGTGCTCAACGACACTGATATGCGATCCTTCACCGAACGGAAGCTTGGTACGCATCAATGCGGCGAGCCGCTGGCCGGTGCAAACGACGCAATCCGCGTCCCGCAGTACCAAGCGCTCGAGCCGACGATTGGCCGCGAGCACCCAGTTCAAGCGCCGCATTCGGTTGTAAACAGTGTTATCAACCCACGGGTCCCGAAAGTCAGCGACCCAGGGAATTCCATGGCGGGCGCTCAACCGTCTTGCGGCCAGGTGTACGGTGAAGGGCGGGGCGGTGCTATAAATCAGGTCAACCTGATACTCGGAGATCAACCTGGAGGCGGCGCGTACGGCTGGCGGGTACCAGGGAATGCGCGAATCCGGAATGAAGATATTGAGTCGAATCCATTCGCTCAGCCTCTCGAAAAGGCGTTGCACAGTCCCAGTTCGGTACCCTGCAAAGCCCTTCGAATCGCGGTTCTGGAGCTCTGCCGGTTTGGCGCCGATCCGCCCGCCCAATGCACGATATAACCCATGCGGTTCCCAGGCCCGCACTCTCATGACCTGCTCGACATGGGGCGCCTCCCGCGAGTTGTCTTCGTCGATGGTCTCGAAATGCGCGCTGTCGGCTGTGAGCACAATCGGTTGCCACCCGTGCCGGGGGAGGTATTTGCAGAACTTGAGTACACGTTGCACGGAGACCCCGCCGGCTGGTGGCCAGTAGTAGGTCACCACGAGCAGCCGTTTCACGATTCGCCCTTGCGGTCTGGGGTGTCGGACATACGCACCTGCCGGAGATAACTTGAAAAGGCCCTGGCTGTCCAGGCATTGCACCAACGCAGCAGCGTGAATCGCTTCTTGAAGCGGCGGGTTTCCTGGTAGTAGAAGCGGCCTTCTGGATGATACATGCGCTCGAGCGTCCAACGGACTGTACGCTCAGCCAGCCCGGGATAGCGATCACGATGACGTGCAAACGTCAAGATGCCTTGAGCGGCACCATGGATATCGTGGGGATAGTCCACATCTGACATCCAGCGCGGGGAACCATCGATGTTGAAAAGCCGTTTTGCGTAAAAGTCGAGGCCCCTCCAGTAGATTTGCTGCCAGCGGTGGTCATGGGTCGCACCCATAAGGCGGCATAGGGCGTCCAGGATGAAGCCGGTGTGATAGTTGTCGTGGCGGATCCGCGAGTCGCTTGGGGGATCCGTATAGAACCACGCGCCCTCAGCGGTCTGCCGCTGCACAACGTAGTTGGCGAGCCGGCAGGCATCGCGCCGACGACTTTCATCGTTCGCCAAAGCGGCGTGTTGAGCAGTGACCGCCGCGATCAAGATGCTAACGTCCATGACGCGCATTGTCATGGGGAGCGGCATGTAGCCTAGGCAGAGCTCATCGGGCGTGTCTTTGAGGACTTTCAAGTCTTGGAAGAAGAAGCCGAGAGCGGCGCCGACCGTCTCGAGATAGTCGCGTCGCCCGGTTACGCGGTATGCGTCTAAGAAGGCCTCGCAGACGAACGCCGTCACGACTGCGTTCGGGGTATTCGTCGGCGCATAGAAGCCCGGGTCCTGCCAGGGATAATGATATCCCCAGCAGTAGCCGCCCCAGGAGCCGGGTGACCGAAGATGCATCAAGAGAGCAAGGAGCCTCTCCGCGTTCTCGAGACTTGACCTTTTTTGGTCAACCCGAAAACGGTCGAGCCAGGCCTGCGCAAAAAGGGCTAGACCCTTGGGATTATAAGTCTTTGGGACGAGGAGCACGGGACGGATGTTAGTGGGGAAACGCATAACGCCCTGGATGGCGACTAGGCGTAGCCACTTACTCCAGCCGAAAAGCAGCCTTAGGATTGGGCTATTCAGGCCGTCGTGCTTGTTCCATCCGCGGTAGCCTTGCGCTGCACTCCAGCGCAAGGTGCGATCCAACACAGATTCCAGCTGCGGTCGTCCAGTGCCGACTAGGCTGGCGGGGGTGTCGGTACTCACCATAAACGCGCTCCGCTCTCAAATGGGGAAATTCGGAGGGACCATCTTGACCTACCGCACTCACCGCGCGCCTAGCGACGCGGCGATCGCACGCCCGCTCTCTCCCGTGCCGAACAGTCCTTCATCGTCACCGTCGAATCTCGGCGGATCGATGGCGAGCGCGGAATAGATGGCCTCGGTATCGGTGCCGGCGAGTCTTGCCGCGCCGATCTGGACCAGCTCCACCCACTCCGTCTCCTGCCGGAAGACCACGCAGG
>JGI12048J13642_10712736_pt1 | contig 10237 bp, 6 predicted proteins | sample ElkSlonscriptome_16_FD_13642 | JGI IMG/M metagenome (IMG submission 13642)
GCCGTTGCAGTCCGCGCAGCGCAGGTAGACGTCGGAGAGGAACTGCATCTCGACGTGCTCGAAGCCGTTGCCGCGGCAGGTCGGGCAGCGTCCGTCACCGGCGTTGAAGCTGAAGGTGCCGGCCTTGTAGCCGCGCTCGCGCGCCAAGGGGGCCTCGGCGAAGCGGCGGCGGATCGGGTCGAGGGCGCCGACGTAGCTCGCCGGGCAGGCGCGCGCCGTGCGGCCGATGCCGGATTGATCGACGAGGCTGACGTCGCTGATCAGTTCGCTGCCGTCGATGCCGGCGTGGGCGCCCGGGGTGCCGTCCGGGTGCCCCTTGAGCCGCGCCAGGCCGCGGTAGAGGACCTCCTGGACCAGCGTCGACTTACCTGAGCCGGAGACGCCGGTGACGACGACCAGGCGCTGCAGCGGGATGGCGATATCGATGCCCTTGAGGTTGTGTGCCGCGGCGCCGCGGAGCTGCAGGCCGGCCTCCTCCCGGCCGAGCGGGCGCGGCGTTGGCGGCTCGGCGACCCGGCGGCGCCCGGCGAGGTAGTCGCCCGTCAGTGAGCCGCTGGTCGCGAGGAGATCGGCTGGTGGTCCCTCGAAGCAGACTTCGCCGCCGCGTTCGCCGGGACCGGGTCCCAGGTCGATGAGCCGGTCGGCGGCGCGCATGACTTGCGGGTCGTGCTCGACGACGACGAGCGAGTTGCCCTGGTCGCGCAGGCGTTCGAGCACGCCGATGATGCGGTCCATGTCACGCGGGTGGAGGCCGATGCTCGGCTCGTCGAGCACGAACAGGGTGTTGACCAGGGCGGTGCCGAGGGCCGTCGTCAGGTTGATCCGCTGCACTTCACCGCCCGAGAGGGTACGGGATTGGCGGTCGAGGGTCAGGTACCCGAGGCCGACGGTGTCGAGATAGCGCAGGCGCGCCCGGATGCCGGTCAGCAGGAGCTCGAGGGCCTGATCGCTGGCGCTGCCGAGCGCCAGACCGTCGCAGAACGCGCGTGCGCCCCTGATTGGTAGGCAGAGCAGTTCGTGCAGGTTGACGCCGGGCAGGGCGGCCCATGCGTCCGAGCCCATGGCGACCCGGACGTGTCGAAAGCGGCCCGCCGGCGACAGGGTCTGCGCGGCGAGGGTGGCGGAGCCGAGGCGCCAGTCAAGCGCCTCGTCGGTGAGGCGCGCGCCGCGGCAGGTCGGGCACTCGTCATAGGAGCGGTAGCGCGATAGCAGCACCCGCACATGCATCTTGTAGGCGCGGCCCTCGAGCCAGCCGAAGAAGCGCCGCACCCCGTACCAGACCCCGGTATCCCAGTCGCCTTCGCCGTCGATGACCCAGCGCCGGTCGGCTTCGCTGAGGTCCCGCCAGGGCAGGTCGACGGGGATCCCGCGCCGGTTGGCGAAGCCGATCAGGTCCTCCTGGCTGCCCGCGTAGCTGTCGGACTGAAAGGGCTTGACGGCCCCTTCGAGCAGCGACTTGCTGGGGTCGGGAATGACCTGATCCCAGTCGATGCCGATGGTCCGCCCGAACCCGCGGCAGGTCGGGCAGGCGCCGACGGCCGAGTTGAACGAGAAGAGGCCTGGGCTCGGCTCGCGATAGGCGATGTCGCAGTCGGGGCAGTGCAGGTCCCCGGAGTAGCGCAAGGGTGGGCCCGGCTCACGATCCGGGCCGAGGGGGTGCACGCGCAGCCGGCCCTGTCCCTTCTGCAGCGCGGTCTCGAGCGCCTCGATGCCGCGGTCGCGGTTGTCCGCAGTGACGGCCAGGCGGTCCTGGACCACGGCAACGCCGTTTTCGTCCTCGTCGAGCAGGCGGATATAGCCTTGCTGGGCGAGCAACTCCTTGACCGAATCCCTGGCCTGGCCGGCCGCGACCGGTACGGGAAAGACGACCAGCACACGGGTCGTCGTGCCGGCGGTGCGCCCGAGAAGATCGCGCCAGATGGATTCTGCCGAATCACGGCATACGGGGCGTCCGCAGCCGTGGCAGAACAGCCGGGCGGCGCGGGCGAAGAGGAGCTTCAGGTGGTCGTTGAGCTCGGTCATGGTCCCGACCGTCGAGCGGGACGTGCGCACCGGGTTGGTCTGATCGATCGCGATCGCCGGCGGGACGCCGTCGATCTGTTCTGCGCGCGGTCGGTCGAGGCGGTCGAGGAACTGGCGGGCGTAGGGTGAGAAGGTCTCGACGTAGCGCCGCTGGCCTTCGGCGTAGAGGGTGTCGAAGGCCAGCGATGACTTGCCCGAGCCGGAGACGCCGGTGACCACGATCAGCTCGCCGAGCGGTAGGTCGAGATCCAGGTCCTTGAGATTGTTTTGGCGAACGCCGCGCAGGCGGATCGGGGGCTGGTCGCGCATGGGCGGCGAGTGGCTCCTGGGGGGTGCGGTCGTCGTGGTCGCGGGCTTCGGGCTGCTCGTGAGGGAGTGCAGGCCGCTGCTCGATTGGCGGCGGGGGGAGGGCCGAGCTGGGGCTCGGCGCTCCCAGGGGGGCTCGGCGCTCCCAGGGGGGCTCGGCGCTCCCAGGGGGCTCGGCGCTCCCCCGGCAGCGCCGCCGGGACTGGCCGCTAGTCCTGCCGGACGCCTTCGATCGAGAGGATCATCTCGACGTCGCGCGAGGCCGGACCCAGGTCGCGCTCGATGCCGAAATCCTTGAGCGCGAAGCGTGTCCGGCCCTGGAAGCCGCGCCGATACCCGCCCCAGGGGTCCGGGCCGTGGCCAATGTGCTCGACGTCGATCGTGATGGGCTTGGTGATGCCGCGCAGCCTGAGATCGCCGACCAGGGTCGCGGTGCCATCGCCGTGCTCGGTGAAGGAGGTGCTCTGGAACCGCGCCTCGGGGTAGTCGTCGACGGCGAGGAAATCCTCATCGCGCAGGTGCTTGTCACGCTCGGCGTGGTTGGAGTCGATGCTCGCGGTCTGGATGACGACGGCGACCTCGGAGGCGGCGGGGTCGTCCTCGTCGTAGGTGAACTCGCCGGCGAATTCGTCGAATCGGCCGTAGAGCCAGCTGTAGCCGAGGTGCGGGATGCGGAACTGGATGAAGGCGTGCCCGCCCTCGGTGTCGATGACATAGTCTGCGGCGGCGGCCAGGCCTGGCAGCGACAAGGCTGCGGCCATGGCGAGGACAACGAGTCTTCTGGTCTTCATTGCGGGCTTCTCCGTGTCATGGCGTGAATCGAGTGTCAGCGAGGCTCTTCATCCCGACGCTGCGTGCGGCGGCCCGCGCTGCGCCTCGGGACGGGACCCCTCAATGCGCTCCTTGGACCTAGACGTTGCCGCTTTGATTCCGCCTCGAGCGGCCGAGCATTCGCAGGAGGGTGCCGTCGCGGTCGAGGAAGTGGTGCTTCAGGGCCGCCAGTGCGTGAATCGCGGCCAGCACGATCAGCGTGATCGCCAGGATCAGGTGGAGTTCTCCAGCCCAGTCCTCCTGGTTCGGCAGACCGCTGAGGGTCGCCGGCACGGCGAACCAGCCGAAGACGTCGATCGCGCGGCCATCGGCGGTGGAGATCAGGTAACCGCTCAGCATCACCAGGGCCGGCAGTAGGTAGAGCAAGCCGTGGGCGGCGCGTGCGGCGCGTCGTTCCCAGCGAGCGTGGCCGGGGTCTGGCGTTGGCTGCGGATTGATCTGCCGCCAGAGCAGGCGGACGACCAATGTGAGCGCCAACAAGACGCCGATCCCTTTGTGGAGTTCGGGAGCGCGATTGTACCAGGGGTCGTAGTAGCCGAGTTCGACCATCCACAGGCCGAGCGCGAATAGCCCGATGACGACGGCGGCGATCAGCCAGTGCAAGCCGACCGCGATCCATCCATATGCCTCTTGGTTGTTGCGCCACATGGTAGAGATCGCTCCACGAATGCTGAAGGTCCGCCAGCGCCGTTAGCGCAGTCTCGATGAGTGCGGACCCTGGCCCTGGTCACCCGCCAGAGAGTCGGCTCGGGGCACCTCGGGCATGGTAAGGCGCTGTCTCCCGGGACGCAGGCGCTCGATCGCCGCCCGGCTGGGCAGGCCCGCACCGGATGGCTTACTATCTGCCGTGCCGTGAGGCGCGTCGGTGAGGGGTAGAGGGTTGAAGTTTACGGTCGAGGAGTTTCGCAACTGGCGGTGCCGGCGGGTTACCCTGCTCGGCATGTCCGGGGTCGGCAAGACGCACCTCTCGGCGATGCTGCGCCACCGTGACTGGTTCCACTATTCGGGTGACTACCGCATCGGTACCCGCTACCTCGATGAGCACATCCTGGATCTGATCAAGGCCCAGGCGATGCAAGTGCCCTTTCTGCGGGAGCTGCTGCGTCGCGACTGGATCGCCATTCGTAACAACATCAAGGTCGCCGAGCTTGGCCCGGTGCTCAGCTTCGTCGGCAAGATCGGCAACCCCGAGCTCGGCGGCCTGGCGCTGACCGAGTTCAAGCGGCGCCAGGCGCTCTATCGCCAGGCCGAGATCGAAGCGATGCGCGATGTGCCTGCCTTCATCGACAAGGCGCGCCTGATCTACGGTTACGACGATTTCGTCAACGATGTCGGCGGCAGCCTTTGCGAGCTCGACGAGCCGAGCGTCGTCGACCTGTTGGCGCGCCACACGCTCATTCTGTACATCCAGGTCCCAGAGATCGACCAGGTCAAACTGATCGAGCGGGCGCAGTCCGACCCCAAACCGCTCTATTACCGCCCCGAGTTCCTCCACTCGGCGGTCAAGGACTATCTGGCGGAACGCCAGCTGGAGTTCGTCGCCCAAATCGATCCCGATGATTTCACCCGCTGGGTCTTCCCGCGGCTCTTCCACTCGCGCGTCCCCCGCTACGAGGCCATCGCCCGGCCCCACGGCTACCGGGTCAGCTCGACCGAGATCTTCCAGCTGCGCGACGAGCAGGACTTTCTGCAGCTGCTCGAGCAGGCCATTGCCCGGCAGGGGCGCGCCCTCGACGGTTGAAGTCGCCCAAACCGCCATGCCCATCGTTGCCCACAACGACTTGCCGACCTTCGAGCGACTGCGCTCCGAGGGCCAGCGCATCCTCGACCCGGACCGCGCGCTGCAGCAGGATATCCGCGAGCTGCATATCGGCCTGTTGAACATGATGCCCGATGCCGCGCTGGCGGCGACCGAGCGGCAATTTTTCCGGTTGGTGGGGCAGAGCAACGAGATCGCCCAGTTCTACGTCCACCCCTTCACGCTGCGCGGGCTGGCGCGTTCGCCGAAGGCCCAGGAGTATATCGACCGCTACTACGAGCCCTTCGAGCGCATCCGCGAAGACGGGCTCGATGCCCTGATCGTCACTGGGGCCAATGTCACCGGCCAGAACCTGGCGGATGAGCCCTTCTGGGGGCCGTTGATCGAGGTCATCGACTGGGCCTACGAGCACGTCACCTCGACCCTCTGCTCCTGCCTGGCGACCCATGCGGTGCTGCAGTTTCGCTATGGTCAACGGCGTCAGCGGTTGCCCGCCAAACGCTGGGGCGTGTATACCCATCGGGTCGTCACGCGCTGCCATCCGCTGGTGGAGAGCATCAACACGCTGTTCGACGTCCCGCACTCGCGCTTCAACGAGGTCGCTCGGGCCCAATTCGACGAAGCGGGGCTGAGGGTGCTCGCCGAGAGCCCGGAGGCGGGGGTGCACCTGGCGACCAGTGCAGATGGCTTCCGGTTGATCTTCTTCCAGGGGCATCCAGAGTACGACACCATCTCGCTGCTCAAGGAGTACAAGCGCGAGGTGAGCCGCTTCGCTGCCGAGGAGCGCGACCGCTATCCGAGATTCCCCGAGCACTATTTCCAGCTACGCGAACAGGCCATCCTCGACGAGCATCGCGAGCGGGTCATCAAGGCGATGGACCGCGGTCGGCAGCTGCCAGAGCTCCCCGAGCACCTGATCACGCCGCGACTCAACAACACCTGGCACGATACGGCCGAAGGGGTTCTCGGCAGCTGGATGGGCTTGATCTACATGGTCACGAACAACAGTCGCCGTGTCCCGTTCATGCCCCATGTCGACCCCGCCGACCCGCTGGGCCTGGGTTGGGGCCAGCCGACCGACTGATCGCGTGTCTCGAGGCCGCTGCGAGTCTGGGTCCTCAGCGGGCCTTTCTTGGTCTCTGGGGCCTTCGGCTGCATGACCGAGGCGCTGGCTGGACCTAATCCGAGTAAGCCTGCGGGTTGCCTGTGGTTCAGTACTCTGGAATATTAGCCGCCATTGTCGATCCCTCCGCACCCCCATCGCCCGCCAAAGGTTTCCCGTCATGCAGGATCCCGTTAGCTTTTCAGACCGCGCCATCGGGCGCGTCGAGGTCAAGGAAACGACCTGTTACATGTGTGCCTGCCGCTGCGGTATCCGCGTGCATCTGCGTGATGGTGAAGTGCGCTACATCGAGGGGAACCCGAATCACCCGTTGAACAAGGGCGTGATCTGCGCGAAAGGCTCGTCCGGGATCATGAAGCAATACTCGCCGGCACGCTTGACGCAGCCGCTACGGCGCAAGCCCAATGCCGAGCGTGGCGCCTCCGATTTCGAGGTGATCGGTTGGGACGAGGCACTGGATATGCTCGGCGAACGCCTCGAGCGGCTGCGCGCCGAGGACCCCAAGCGTTTTGCGCTGTTTACCGGGCGCGACCAGATGCAGGCCCTCACTGGGCTCTTCGCCAAGCAGTTCGGTACGCCGAATTATGCCGCCCATGGCGGCTTCTGCTCGGTCAACATGGCCGCCGGCCTGATCTACTCGATCGGCGGCTCCTTCTGGGAGTTCGGTGGCCCCGACCTCGAGCGCGCCAAGCTCTTCGTCATGATCGGCACCGCCGAGGACCATCACTCCAATCCCCTCAAGATCGACATCTCCAAGTTCAAGCGCCGCGGCGGGCGCTTCGTCGCGATCAATCCGGTGCGCACCGGCTACGCGGCCATCGCCGACGAGTGGGTGCCGATCAAGCCCGGCACCGACGGGGCGCTGCTGCTCGCCTTCGTCCACGAGATCCTCAAGCAGGGCCTCTACGATCGCGACTTCCTGATCCAGTACACCAACGCGGCCGAGCTGGTTGTCGACGACCCCGAGCGCGAGGATTACGGCCTCTTCTTCCGCGCAGAGATGCACGTCGAAGAGGGTTGCTTCGACCCGGAGAACAAGCTCTGGTGGGACCGCGAGGTCGGCCCGATCAGCACCCGCACACCAGGCGCCGATCCGCGTCTGCTCGGTGCCTATCAGCTCGAGGACGGCACGCCGGTCAAGCCCTCGTTCCAGCTCCTCAAAGAACGCGTCGAGGACTACAGCCCTGAATGGGCCGCGCGCATCACCGGTATCCCGGCCGAGACCATCCGCCGGCTGGCCCAGGAGATGGGCGTGACGGCGCGCGATGAGAAGATCGAGCTGCCGATCCAATGGACCGACTGTTGGGACAACGAGCACGCCTCGGTGACCGGCAACCCGGTCGCCTTCCACGCCATGCGTGGCCTTGCAGCCCACTCCAACGGTTTCCAGAGCATCCGCGCCCTCGGTGTGCTGATGACGGTCCTCGGCACCATCGATCGCCCCGGCGGTTTCCGCCACAAGGCGCCCTTCCCCCGTCCGATCCCGCCCTGTCCAAAGCCACCGCACGGACCCGAGGGGGTGCAGCCCAATACGCCACTCGACGGCATGCCGCTCGGTTGGCCGGCGCGTCCCGAGGACCTGTTCGTCGACGCCGAGGGCGAGGCGGTGCGCCTCGACAAGGCCTTCTCCTGGGAGTACCCACTCGCCGTCCACGGCCTGATGCACAACGCCATCACCAACGCCTGGCGCGGCGATCCCTACCGCATCGACACCATGCTGCTGTTCATGGCCAATATGGCCTGGAACTCGACGATGAACACCGGCGAGGTGCGCAAGATGCTCGTCGACAAGGACGAGGAGGGCGAATACAAGATTCCCTTCCTGGTCGTCTGCGATGCGTTTTCCTCGGAGATGGTGTCCTTTGCCGACCTGGTCCTGCCCGATACCAGCTATCTCGAGCGCCACGACGTCCTGTCGATGCTGGATCGCCCGATCTCGGAGTACGACGGGCCGGTCGATGCGGTGCGTGTGCCGGTGACGGAGCCGAAGGGCGACTGTCGGCCCTTTCAGGACGTCCTGATCGACCTCGGCTCGCGGCTCGGGCTGCCGGCCTTCGTCAACGAGGAAGGGCGGCGCAAGTACCGCGACTATCCTGACTTCATCGTCAACTACGAGACCTCGCCTGGCTCCGGCATCGGCTTTCTCGCCGGCTGGCGCGGCAAGGGTGGGGAAAAGTTCCTCAAGGGGGAGCCGAATCCGCGCCAGTGGGAGATGTATGCGAGCAATGGCTGCGTCTTTCACTACGAGCTGCCGCGCAGCTACCAATACATGCGCAATTGGAACAAGGGCTATCTGCACTGGGCGCGCGCCCACGGCATGACCCGGTACGCCGAGCCCATCCTGCTGCATGTCTACTCGGAGGTTCTGCAACGCTTCCGCCTCGCGGCGCAGGGCAAGCGCGCGGGACGACAGCCGCCCGAGCGGTTACGCCAACGCGTCGCGACCTATTTCGATCCGCTGCCCTTCTACTACGAGCCGCTCGAGACTGGGCTGATCGACGCGCACCGCTACCCGCTGAACGCACTGACCCAGCGGCCGATGGCCATGTACCACAGCTGGGACAGCCAAAACGCCTGGCTGCGCCAGATCCACGGCCAGAACTTCCTGTTCATGAGCCCGAAGGTCGGGGCGGCGAATGGCTTCGATGACGGCGATTGGATCTGGGTCGAATCGCCGCTCGGGAAGGTGCGTTGCCAATGCCGTTTCTCCGAGGCGGTCGAGCCAGGCACCGTATGGACCTGGAACGCCATCGGCAAGGCGGCCGGCGCTTGGGGACTGTCGCCGCGTGCCGAGGAAGCGCGCAAAGGCTTCCTGCTCAACCACCTGATCGCCGAGGAGCTGCCGCCGACCGAGGCGGGTTCGCACCTCTCGAATGCCGACCCGGTCACGGGCCAGGCCGCCTGGTTCGACCTGCGCGTGCGGGTCTACAAGGCCGCTGCCGGCGAGTCGGCGGTGACCTCGCCGCAGTTTCCGCCAATGCCCCGGCTGCCCGGGCAGGAGCGGCGCCGCGGCAAGTGGCAGGCCTATGTGGCCGGCATGTTCAGAAAGTAGCGGAAGTCCCCACCCATGTCTCAGCTCGCACTCGTCATCGACCTCAACGTCTGCGTCGGTTGCCACGCCTGCGTGACCTCCTGTAAGCAGTGGAACACCTCGGGTTGGGCGGGCCCGATGGTCGATGAGAACCCCTATGATGCCGACCCGAGCGGCACCTTCTTCAACCGGGTGCAGACCTACGAGGTCGGGCGTTTTCCGGATACCGAGACGGTCCATTTCCCGAAGAGTTGTCTGCACTGCGAGGAACCGCCGTGCGTCCCGGTCTGCCCGACCGGCGCGTCTTACAAGCGCCCGGACAACGGCGTGGTGCTGGTCGATTACGATAAGTGCATCGGCTGTAAGTATTGTGCTTGGGCCTGCCCTTACGGGGTGCGCGAGGTCGACGCCCAGCAGAAGGTGATGAAGAAGTGCACCCTCTGCATCGAGCGGATCACCGACATGAGTCTGCCGGAGGCCGAGCGCAAGCCGGCCTGCGTTCTGGCGTGCCCGACGAGTGCGCGGCTCTATGGCGACGTGCACGATCCGGAGTCGGAGGTATCGCTCGCGATTCGTGAGCAGGGCGGCTACCAGTTGATGCCGGAATGGGGTACCAAGCCGGCGAATCACTACCTGCCGCGGTGGAAGACGCGCAGACAGATCTCCCGCGAAGAGATTGTGCGCGCGGATAATCCGTTGCGTAAGGAGGATCTCACCACCTACACCGGTGAGGAGACCCTGGACGACGTCACCTGGTAAGGACCCCCTCGGGCCCGGCGCGGGCCGATCCTAGGAGCTTCCATGCACCCGGCATTTTCCGTCATCTTTCTGACCACCCTGATCGGTGCCGGTCAGGGCCTATTCCTCGCGCTCTACACCGGGCAGCTCTATGCCTTGGCGAACCTGCTGCCGGTGCAGGATCCCGGTTTCTATGCGTTCGGCAGCCTGCTGGCCTTGCTCTTGCTCGCGGCAGGCCTCTTTGCTTCCTTCTTTCATCTAGGCCGCCCTGAGCGGGCCTGGCGTGCCGCTAGCAAGTGGCGTACCTCCTGGCTGTCGCGAGAGGTGATCATCCTGCCGTTGGTCATGGCACTGGTATTCGGCTTCGGCCTGGCCCACTGGCTCGGCTGGACCGAGCCGCTGATCGTCATCCGCGACACTCTGCCGC
>JGI12048J13642_10000005_pt1 | contig 10235 bp, 7 predicted proteins | sample ElkSlonscriptome_16_FD_13642 | JGI IMG/M metagenome (IMG submission 13642)
TAGAAAAAGTGTGAGCCATGATCCAACAAGGACACCATCATTTTTTGTGCTTTAGGGGGGACGCCAAAGTGCCAGAGCCATCGGTTACACTATGGCCCTAAAGAAGTAGAACATCAAACAACAGAAGTTCTTAAGGTAAAATATAAAAATGTGTTTTTTCACAAGGATTAGACACCCTTTTACAAATTTCCCATAGCCCTCCCACTAAAAATGCTAGGGGGTGGTTTTTTGTTCGGGGAACCTATGATTTAATACGATACTCCACGTTATGAAGTAATTTTTGTTTGTGTATTGTCGCCCGGCCCTCCTAAAAGGGGGTTTTTAGGTGCTCCTAGTTTGGCAGATCAAAATACAATTCACATTGCTTTATTTATGGGTTACAGAAATAAAAAGAACTGAAAAGTAATTAAATAAAAAATGAATTTTTAAAAACCAACTACTTATCATCCGTCACCACCGCTGGTGTAAGTCGTAGCAAAGTAACATTACTGGAAAGTAATTTTGCTCTCTTGGCAGATTAATTGCGTTAGTTTTAGGCACTAAACATCCAGGAGTAAGAGTGAGCCTTCGGCAAGGGGGCCTGTAGAACCGCCTTTAATAACTCTAATAATAGTTTGGTGGCCGATTTCGATGCAGAATATTTCGTCTACTTTTTGGGATTATGATTGGCTCAATGATTATGTTTTTTGTTTTTTGGTGGCCATTCTTTTTTTAGTGGGGACAGTATTGGCGTTTTTGGTGGGGAGGAAGGGGGTCTTCATTCAATTCTACGAAAACTCCTCTCTGGAGTTTGTTTGGACAATTTTTCCAGCAGTTATTCTTTTATTCATTGGTGTTCCTAGAATCTCTATGCTGTACTGCCACAGGGTTGATTTCTCTAGAGAGATTTCAGTTAAAGTCACTGGGCACCAGTGGTACTGATCATATGATTTTTTAGATTTCCCCGAAGTTGAATTTGATAGTTTTATGGCCCCCACAGACACATTGGGTTGGGGAGATTTCCGACTTTTGGAAGTAGACAACAAAATTGTTGTGCCCGGAAAACAGTATTTGCGGTTTATTGTTAGCTCTGGGGATGTTCTGCACTCTTGGGCGCTCCCCGCCATGTCAGTCAAAGTTGACGCCTGCCCGGGGCGCCTGAACTTTATTTTTTTCAAACCCACCATTTTTGGAAGGTTTTTCGGCCAGTGCAGAGAAATTTGTGGGGCCAACCACAGTTTTATACCCATCTCCTTGGAAGTAACTTCCCCCACCCTTTTTAGTAGGTGGCTTACCTCTTTTAGATAACGTAGCCCAAAGCATACCCAATGCTTTTGGCTTCGGACCAAAAGAACGGGGCTAAAAGAATTTATTTAAAGACTTCTAATCTTTTTAGGTTTTTCCAGTTCTTAAGCAATTTAGTTTAAGAAAGAGCATTGGATTCATACTCCAAAGGTTTTTTGCTAGTCGCTGTTTAAGTTTTCAGAATACCTTGTTGAAGCCGAGGAGGTGTCTCAGCACTCGGGGGTTCTTAAGTGGTCAACCATTCTTGTCTTCCAAACAAGAGAATTCGGAACCAAAAGACAAAATATCAAAGATTAGTTCACTTCAAATGAACCGGTAGAGTCTTGTTGATTCATGGTGGTCTAACTCGATGATTAATAAGGGTGAACCACAAAGATATTGGGACGCTATATTTCATGTTTGGGCTCTGATCCGGCGTGTTCGGGGCCAGGCTTTCTTTCCTCATCCGACTAGAGCTGGGTGTTTCTGGCAGTATATTGGGTAATGACCAGCTTTACAATGCGATTGTGACCGCCCACGCCATCTTTATAATTTTTTTTTTTGTCATGCCGGTCGCGATCGGAGGTTTTGGGAACTGAATGCTCCCGCTGATGCTGTCTTCTTTTGACATGATGTTCCCTCGGCTCAACAATTTAAGTTTTTGAATGCTCCCGCCTGCGCTGAGGTGCTTGATGGGAAGAATGCTCAGGGAGGGGGGCAGAGGAACAGGCTGAACTTTTTACCCGCCTCTCAGAAGAATCTTGGGGCACGGGGGCGTTTCAGTAGATTTCAGTATTTTTTCTCTTCACTTGGCTGGGGTCGGGAGAATTCTCAGGAGTATTAATTTCATGACAACCTTCTGAAGCTTCCGGGGGTCAGATGTGAATTTTGACAGGGTCAGACTGTTTGTTTGAAGGGTGGTCGTAACTTCTTTTTTACTGTTGTCGTCTCTCCCAGTTCTTGCGGGAGGCATTACAATGCTGCTTTTTGACCGAAATCTCAGAACCTCTTTTTATGACCCCAGGGGTGGGGGAGACCCTGTTTTGTTCCAACATTTGTTCTGGTTTTTTGGGCACCCCGAAGTGTATGCACTGATTTTGCCGGCTTTTGGTGTCCTGAGCCACACAATTGTTTTTCTCACAGGGAAAAAAGAGGTCTTCGGCCATTTGGGGATGGTTTATGCTATTATGGGCATTGGTTTTCTGGGCTGTGTCGTGTGAGCCCACCATATGTTCACAGTAGGACTTGACCTGGACACCCGAGCTTATTTTTCAAGCGCCACTATAATTATTGCTGTGCCCACCGGGATTAAAATTTTTAGGTGGGCAGCAAGTCTTTTGGGGGCCCCCATATTTTGAAATCCTTTAACTTTTTGGGTGCTGGGGTTCTTGTTTCTTTTTACTGTGGGGGGGGTGACGGGAATTGTTTTGAGAAACAGAACACTAGACGTTCTGCTGCATGACACCTATTTTGTAGTGGCCCATTTCCACTATGTGCTATCTCTGGGGGCAGTGTTTGGGGTGCTTCTGGGTTTCACCATCTGAATGCCCATTTTTTCTGGGTTTAACTTTAGAAATCTCCTGGTAAGGGGCGTCTTTTGACTGCTTTTTGTCGGGGTTAATTTAACCTTTTTCCCTATGCACTTCCTAGGCCTTAACGGAATACCTCGTCGCTACAGAGATTTCCCAGATTTTTTTTCGGGCTGAAACAGAGTCTGCAGTTTCGGCAGAATTTTGAGAATTACTGCCATGTTTTTAATGTTGGGGGGCATGTTCGAAAGCGTTGCTGCTTCCCGGGCAGTTGTTAGAGGAGGCCACATGTCCACCCCAGAGTGAAGCTGAGGGTGCCCCGCATCACAGCACACGCTCAGGCAAAGTGTCACATTTTTCTCTGCATAATCAACCAATCAATTACTTAGTATTTTTTACTTACAATAAAAAGGATCTTTGGTTATTCTAATGAGACGGTTTTGGATAAGGAGCGGGATTATTTTTTGTGGCAGAACACTTTTTTTAGCCAGAAATCTGTCTTTGGGGCTAAGCTGGGCAAGCCTTGTTCTTATGAGGTTGGCGCTGGCCCCCTTCATTGAAACTAGAAAATCTTCGCTGGGGGTTATGAAATATATTTTGTTCCAAGAGACATTCTCAGTGGCCCTGTGTATCATTTGGGGGGGGGCCTCATTTTTTCTTTTAGGTGTGTGGTTTTTTGTCTTACTTAAACTTGGTGTCGCCCCCTTGGGTGGGTGGTTGGAATCTTTGTTGGAGGAGCTAAGACCCTTTTTATTTTTTGTCTTAACACTCCCTAAATTTGTCCCCGTTTGGCTAATTTGCAGGGCCCCCATAAAATTTATGGGGGCCACGGCTTGTCTCTGTATTAGCGGGTTCATTGTGAGAAAAATTTTTGGTTCAAGAGACATCAAAACAATCATAATATACCTGGGCAATTTTTCTGTATTGTTCGCGGTGATTCTCGGACAACTGAGGTGGGGGGCCTGCTTTTTGTGATTTTGCGCCTACACTCTAACAAGTTTTGTTATTTTATTTTTGTCTGAATTGAAAAACCTGGGCTTTTTGGAATTTTTTTGGGTGTCGGCTCTCCCCCCCTCCCCCTTTTTTTTTCTCAAAGTTCTTTTGATCCTGGCCCTGAGGGGGGGAGTGCTGCAGACTTATTTGATTATATTATTTGTGGCCAGCATCCCAGTACTTTTTTTTATCTGGTTTAACAGATCCTCTGCCACCACCTGTCCATCGCGCCCTAGAACACATAAAGTACTAGGATTTTTTTCCGTGGTTTATTTTTTGTGGCTGGTTATTTTCTAGGGCAAGCCTACGTAGTATAAAGAGTATGGTTGTTTTGTAAACAACAGGTTAGAGGGCTGGCCCTTTGGCAGATTAATTGTATAAGGCTTAAGACCTTAGTATTTTGGGCCAAATTCTTGACAAAAAGTTCTTATGAATAAAAGGTTTTGGACCTTTGGGGTTTTGTCAAATATTAGGTTTGCTGAGGACTTGTGCTCTTGTCATTGTGGTGTCGTCTGTCATAATTCTACTGGCCCTCAGGCACGGGCTGTGGGCCGGGAAAAGCACCAAGCTCTCCCCCTTGGAAAGGGGGTTCCACTCTTTTTTCCAAGACTTCTCTGTGTTTAGAACGCAATTTTTTTTGTTCTTAATCCTTTTTATTATTTTTGATGTCGAAGTGGTGCTGCTGAGTTTTTTTTTCGGGGGGCTGTTTCGCACCTCAATATTTTTTTTTTTGTTATCTTTTGTGTTAGGAACTCTCCTGCTGGAAATTATCATGGGCAAAATCTCTTGGGAGTTTTAATTTTCTTTTTCTTGATGTTTTTTTTGGTGGGTCTTACCGTGGGTGGTAATATAATGTTGAGCTGAGGCGTATTCGGGTGTTTTCTTTTCTCCAACCTCAGAGATTTCACTAGTTTAGTGTTTTTTATTTCTCTGGTGTCTATTTTTTTTAGTATTTTGGGTTTTTGTTTTGTTTACTTCGGGGAGGGGTTGGACATCGGCCGGTTTTTAATTATTTTTTTTTGCTTCGCGGTCTCTATGGGAGTCTTAGTCTTCCATAGCTCTATTTTTACTTTGTTTTTAGCTTGGGATGGCCTGGGAGTCAGATCGTTTTTTTTAGTCGCCTACTACATAAACTGAGTTTCGGTCAACGGGGCAATGGTTACAGTGTTAACCAACCGATTCGGTGATTTTTGCCTTTTCTGATTTTTCGCTCCTTTCCTGAGCGAAAAAAATTTCATGCTGGTAAGCTGTCTGGTTCCATTTATAGTGCTGGGAGCAGCCACAAAAAGGGCCCAATACCCATTCAGAAATTGGCTTCCGTTAGCCATGGCGGCGCCTACACCCGTTTCTTCACTGGTTCATAGAAGGACCTTGGTAACTGCCGGAATTTTTTTAATGCTCCGGTATTACTTTTTTTTAGAGGCGAAAGTATTCTGCTTGAGTCTTTTTCTTTTGGGCGTCAGCACCGTTGTGTTGGGGGGACTTAGGTCATTACTGGAGAAAGATTTTAAAAAAATTGTGGCCCTCAGCACTTTGTCCCAAATAGGTCTTATAACTATAAGTTTGGGTCTGTCTATGCCTGTGTTTACATTTTGACACTTGGTCTCTCATGCGTTTTTTAAAAGTTGTTTGTTTATTCAAGTGGGCAACATTATGCTGACATTTTTTGGAAGTCAGGATGCTCGGCTTTACTCAAAGCCTGCCTCTTTTTCTTCTTCTACCAGCTTTACTCTTTTAACATGTTTAATAAGTCTCTGCGGTCTGTTTTTTTTAAGGGGGTTCTACACAAAAGAAGCTATCTTAATGTTCTTTTGCAGTTACCGTGTAGGCGCACTGTGCACTTTTTTCGTTTGGGCCAGGATAGTCCTCACATTTTTTTACTCTTTGCGCCTAATCTGGAGCTTGTTGAGGTGCGCCCCCAATTCCCTATTTTCCTCGGGCGGGTTAAGTGCTACGCGGTACTCTAGTGCGCTGCTTCTTCTTGGTGTCGGAGGAGGGTTTTTTTTATCCCATAACAGCTTTAGATTATTTTTTTTTTTTTGTGGGGCTGAAAAGTTTTTTCCTTTCTTCATCTGGGTGTTCTTGGGGGGAACTTTTTTGTTATGGTCCCGGCTGACCCAGGTCTTTAAGGGGATGGGATTTTTAGACCCTCTGGTAAGGTTTTTTTGTGTTTTCAACAATAAACAATTAAAAACATTGGATGCCGGTTTGATGTCCGCAATAAGCGGCGGAGGCCGCATTATGCTTTTTGGGTTGATAAAAAACAACAAACTTGTGGGGGCAATCACGGCCGGGATTAGGCTATCGATGGTTTTTTTGATCTGTTGCTAAAGGTAGACTTTTTAAAAAAGCGCAACTAGCCATGATTTCTTTTTTATTCAGGTTCTGACATTTTTTTGTTTTAGGAACTTCTTTCATAGCGGGTGTTTTTTGCTTCAGGCAATTAAAAAATTCCACCTGGTTGGTCTAGGCCCCGGAGTCTTTTTTTGATTTGAAGTCAAAACCAGCTGCGGCAGCTCCGGGGGGACTAAGTACTGCAAGTACGTTTCATTTGCACTGAAAAAGTTTTTCTCCAATTGTTTTTTCTGCTGGGAAAATTTTTAGATTTGTCTCTTCGCTCGTGATCTCATACCCTGCGTCTTCCTCACTAAGTCTTTTTTGGAACCTGGGGAGGTTCCTGGGGATAGTTCTCTTCAGTCAAATTCTCACGGGGGTTCTGCTCGTTTTTTATTTTGTGTCCTCCCACACACAGGCCTTTGACTCTGTGGACTTTTTGGGCCGTGAAGTTTTTGGGGGCTTTTTTATTCGGATCCTTCATTTAAATGGTGCTTCCCTCTTCTTTTTCTTTCTTTTTCTTCATTTGGGCCGGGGCCTATTTTTTCAAAGGTTCAAACTTACTAAAACTTGAGTTTCGGGGGTGACCATTCTGCTAATCACCATAGGCACTGCTTTTTTAGGTTATGTGTTGCCGTGGGGGCAAATATCGTTTTGGGGTGCGACGGTGATCACAAACTTTATTTCTACAATTCCTTTTTGTGGGGGGATGTTAGTGCTATGAGTCTGGGGCGGATTTAATGTGGGGGGGCCGACTCTAACCTTTTTTTTTGCTCTTCACTACCTCCTGCCCTTCACACTACTAATCTTTGTGGGGGGCCATCTTATCTTTCTCCACGAGACAGGGAGTTCTAGGCCACTAACAACCAATAACCCGTTGCTCCGGGTTAGATTTTCTCCATTTTTTACATCAAAAGACAGGCTTAATCTTCTGGCCTTTTTTTGATTTTTTTGTACCGTTCTGTTCCTCCCGTGGAAACTGGGGGACCCAGAAAACTGAATCCCCGCCAACGCTTTGGTCAGGCCAGTCCACATTCAGCCAGAGTGATATTTTTTATTTGCCTACGCAATTTTACGGTGTATCCCCAACAAGCTTGGGGGCGTGATTGCCCTCGTGATCAGAGTCACAATTTTCTACGGGTTTGTTTTTTCTTCGTTCAAAAAATCAGTTCCCACCGGGCTCCACCTACTCAACCTGAGACTATTTTTCTTTAGTTTTGTTCTATTAACTTGACTGGGTAGTTGTCCTGTGGAAAGCCCGTATGTTTTTTTAAGGCAGTTGGGGAGATTGCTGTACTTTGTGACTGTTCTCGGATTTTTTCTTTCTTCAATCAAGGGTGTATAGCATTAGCTATTTGGGTTAGCTAGGATCTGATTGAGGGCGAAGAAAGAAAATTGCAGCTTTTCACGACGAGCCGCTCTCCCCCCGCAGATTCTTTTTTTTTTGATGCTTTGGCCTTTGGGCAACGTCGGACTGCCTTTATTGGCCATGTTGTCTGTTTTCTGCAGTGGTTGGGGCGCCTCTTCCTTCTGCAATGACAGGAGTGTTCTACTGGTCTTAATCCCGATCCTCACTTTCTACTTTAGCAATTTTGTATCCAAGAATGTGGCGGGATTTTCGTTTCTCACTTGCTTATTCGCGATGTTGTTTTTTTTTACTGACAGGCAAGCCATATTTTATGTTTTTTTCGAGGCCGCAATTTTTCCTGTGGTTGTCTTGATTGTTTTTTACGGGAACACTTTTGAACGGTTCGAAGCGTCCTACTTTTTAATTTTTTTTAGGGCTGCGAGTTCCTACCCGCTTTTGGCGGGCTTAGGGGGCGGATTTTTGATATCCCAAAATTTTTTTGTTGGGTCCCTCTGAAGATTTTTGTTTCTGTTTGCCTTTATGGTCAAATTACCAGTTTATTTTGTTCACTATTGACTCCCCAAGGCGCATGTGGAGGCCCCCACTGTGGGCAGTATAATTTTGGCGGGCGTCCTATTAAAGTTGGGGGGGTGGGGAATGATCCGAATAATGAATTTCACCATGTTGAGTTGGTGGAGCTCCCTGTTTGTTGTAATAATGTGCCTGGGGGCAATTCTAGCCCCCTTATGGGCTGCCTCTCACAGAGACGTGAAGGGGCTTGTAGCATTCTCTTCTATTAGGCACATAAATTTTTCTTGTATTAGGATTTTTCTGGGCGCGAGGCTTAGGAAGACCACCAGAATTTTAGTTTTTCTCACCCACGATGTGGTGTCCTGTATAATGTTTTGGCTGGTGGGGACCCTTTACCACCTCTCCGCCTCCCGACAGATTATTTTCCTGTGCAGAGTGCCACAAATGGGGGTCTTTTTCAGGGGCCTGTCTGTTCTGGTCTTGCTCAGAAATTTTAGTGTCCCCCCCGCCCTCTCATTTTTCCATGAGTTTTGTTTCATCAGAATTGTTTTTAGAATGCTCCCAGGGGCCAGTGTTCTTGTGGCCGTCTATGTTGTTTTGGTCAGATATTTCACTCTTTTTCTGACGCTCAACCTTTTTATTTTTAAAGAAAGAGCAGGAAAATTCCCTGCGAGGGGACTGGAGACGGCGCTTTTAGCGGCGAGGGTGTTTTTGATACTCTCTTTGCCGCTGGCGCGAAGGATGGCTTAGGATCAGCAGTGTTTGTGCATTTAAAACTTTCTATTTTAAGGTTTGTGATCTTGTTTCTGAGTGAAGCTATTATCTTTTTTTTGTTGTCAACTGTGGTAGTGATCCTGGGGGCCCTCCTTTCTGTGGCTTTCTTTACCCTCTTCGAGCGGAAAATTCTCGGTTTAACCCAAAGTCGTATGGGCCCCAACAAGGTTCTTTTGGGGGGTGTCTTACAGCCACTTATAGATGGGGTCAAACTTCTAACAAAAGAATTTTTGTTCCCCCAAAATGTTAGTGTGTGAGGGTTCTTCGTCGCCCCCGCTGCATTTTTTGGCCTTATAATTTTGTTGTGATCAACCTGCGACCTCTTGTACTTTGCGGGGGGCCACAATCTTTTTATTTTTCTTTTTTTGGTTGTCTTGGGGGGGGGCATTTACACTTCCCTTCTAACGGGGGTTAACTCCTTTTCTAAATTTGCACTTGTGGGGGGGACACGATCCGCGGCTCAGGCCATTAGGTATGAAATTTGTTTGGCGTTTTTTATTTTTTCTTTTGTTGTGGGCTGGCCCTCTCTGAATTTGAGAAATCAAGGGGGGAGACTATATTTCCTTTTTATTTTCTGATTTGTCTTAATTCTCTCTGAAACAAACCGTGCCCCCTTCGATTTCGCTGAAGGAGAGAGGGAGTTAATTAGGGGGTTCAATGTTGAATTTAGCAGTGTGGGGTTCGTGTTTTTGTTTTTGGGTGAGTATGGGATGATTCTTTTTATGAGACTCTTCAGCAGAATTTTATTCAATACCGGCCCCTTGGCCACCACGTTTTTTTTAAGTTTCCTTGTTGTGCTAGTGCGTAGCACTTTGCCGCGGTTTCGCTACGATTTTTTGATGGGGGTGTATTGGCTATTTCTGCTTCCTCTCAGAGTTTTTTTGATCACGGCAGTAGGATTTTCGGGGTAGCCCCCAAAAACTGTGTTCACAGTTTTTTTGTTGACTAAAAGCGCCCCCAAGGTGTCGTATGGGCCCAAAAACAAAGCAATTGGTTCCAGAAAACCAATAATCTTCTGATTGTGGGAACAACCTCAAAAGCTCTGGCCCCCGGACCAGGCGCGTAGAAACAAGACGCTAACAACTAAGTTTTAGAGCCCAAAGGGGCATAACTTTTATAAACAATTTTGGGGTTTAAAATTTTTGGGCCCTTATATCTCTGGCCACCCTAAAACTTTGTGTTTGGGTGCCTTAATTTCCCCTTCCGGCCACAGGGTTAGTTGGTGATTTCCTGTGCGCCGCCGGCATTTATTCCGAGACAGAACAAACCAAAATGTTTTGGCCCACCCCACAATAACTCAAACAGAAACCACAAATTTTTCATCCGATCTTCAACTGTGGGGGCTCAGCTCTCGACAAAAACCAATGGTGTGTTTTAGCCCCCAATACTTATTGTTTTTGAGCCAGAGAGTTTTTCATTTCAAGCAATAAAATGCCGGAACCAATTTTTATTGTCGGGTTGTG
>JGI12048J13642_10584612_pt1 | contig 10235 bp, 9 predicted proteins | sample ElkSlonscriptome_16_FD_13642 | JGI IMG/M metagenome (IMG submission 13642)
GGCGCGCGTAAAGCCGATGGCGTCGCGATAGAAAGTCTCCGCCTGGAACAGGTCGCTGACGGTCGTGCTGACGCGGAGGAATTCGGAGACCGGCACCCTGTTCCTCCTACGGCCGCTGTGCGCCGCGCTGATTGGTATAGATGGCGTAGAGCGTATGGGAGGCGCAAATGAACAGGCGGCTGCGGTTGCGGCCGCCGAAGGTGATGTTGCCCACTTGCGACGGCACCTTGATCTTGCCCAATAGCGCGCCGGACGGGTCGACGCAGTGCACCCCGTCGCCGGCACTGGTCCAGACGTTGCCGTCCTCGTCGCAGCGGAAGCCGTCCGCGTTGCTGGGGATCGACTTGTAGAAATGATCACCGCCCCGGATCGTCTTGCCGTCGCCATCCACATCGAACACCCGGATATGCTCGACCGGTTCGTCGGAGGGCTGCGTGCCTGTATCGGAAATGTAAAGCCGGCTTTCGTCCGGCGAAAAACACAATCCGTTGGGACCGTCGAAATCGTCGGCGACGATACTCAGCGTGCCATCGCCGGGATCGAATCGATAGACCCTTGGCGGAACCTCCGATTTTTGTTTGCCGCCCTCATAGTCGGTGTGGATGCCGTAGGGCGGATCGGTAAACCAGATCGAACCGTCAGACTTGACGACAACGTCGTTGGGCGAATTCAGCCGCTTACCGTCGAACCGGTCGGCGAGAACGGTCACCGTACCGTCCAACTCGGTCCGCGTGACGCACCGGTTATGATGCGAACAGGTGATCAGCCGGCCCTGGCGGTCGCGGGTCTGGCCGTTGGGAAAGCCTGCCGGCTGGCGGAACACCTCGAAGCCGCCCGCCTCCGACCACCGCATGATGCGGTCGTTGGGAATGTCGCTGAACAACAGGCACTGGCGATCGCCGAACCACACCGGCCCCTCGAGCCAGCGGAACCCATCGCCGAGCTGCTCCAAAGGCGCGTTGAACAGCACATAGCCCTTGAAGCGCTTGTCGATGATCTCGAGTTCATCCATGGGGCGTGCCTACGGCATCCACTGATTGTTATTTGAAGATGCCTGGCCGGGCCGCGATGTAAGCGTCATCGTTGAGTTGCACAAGCATCAGCATACACGGCTCATCGCCGACCACGCCAGAGAGGTGGCCTAGCCGCCCCTCGGCATCGGGTTTCGAATTCTGATCGCATCCGAACGCGACATCTCCGGTCCCCATTTCCACACGCACGCCATCCGTGGTCTCCACATACCATCTGCCCGAAAGGGGCAGGATCCATTGCGGCTTTGGGTTCTCGTGCCAGTCCGCGACCCAGCCGGCGGGAAGGAGCACATAGGCGACCGTTGCGTCTGCCGTGAGCAAGAAATTGTTCCACTGCGGGGTGACGCCATCGGAAATGGGCGCCAATTCGAAACCGGAAAGATCGCAGCGCGTCTGATGGGTTACGCCGCTATCGTCCGTCCACACGTGCCAATACGGCAATGTAGGCGCATCGGTTTCGGCTCCTGAGCTGCTAACCATCGATCTTCTCCTTATACAGGATTGCGGCGGATGCCCGCCCTACTTCGCCTGCTCTTCGACGGTATCGGGCGTGGGATCGACGACCATCTCCACCTCTTTAACCACGGCGCTGCCGAGCATGATGTAGATGCAGCCGCCGACGATGGCGAAGTTCTTGAAGAAATCCCAAACATGAGGATGGCCGTCGCTTTCCGACCTCCAGAAGTAAACGTACGACCAGAAGTTATGATAGAGAATGGCGGTAACGGCACAATAGCCGGCGAGGACGAAGGCGGCCCATCCCGGGAAAATATTGAACACGATACAGATAGGCGTGATGATCTCCACCATCATCGCCAGAATCAGCAGCACCGGTCCGCCGGGAATGAAGCTTGAGTTGGCCTGCTCAAGCGCTGCCTGCCAATTGATGATTTTGTCGAGAGCGCTGAACGGAAAAATTATAACGATCAGAATTTTCGCGATAAGCGGCGCCGCGTCGTTGATCAGCATTTCCATAGCTTGAGTCCCCCTAGTATCGAATAAAAGCGAGCCTGGGCATAACGCCTGGAGACCGCTACGGTTATTTGTTTTTCCCAATGGATCATAATTAAGGCTACCCGCCTTCTCAAACGGAATTTGAGAGTGCTCCCCGCGGCTCAAAGTTTGTCGGGACGGCAATTCGCTGTGACATGTTCGTAAAGTTCATGGTTTGCGGGCCACGGCTATTAAGCTATCTGTGTCCCGAATGTAGAGGTTGGGGTGGGGAATATTGCTCAAATGACTCAATTGCTCGGGTTCGAACTCGGTTTCTGGGACTACGCGACGTTCCTGTCCGCGGCTCTGTTGGTCCTGTTCGCCGTTGCCTTTGCTGTTTGGCTTGCGGGTCTGCCCGGCCGGATCGCGTTGGCAAGGAAACATCCGGAGGCCGAAGCGGTCAAGCTGCTCGGCTGGGCCGGGTTGCTACCGACCATCTACCCGTGGGTCCAGGCCCTCATCTGGGCATTCAAGCCGACGGATGTCATCGATATCCGTCGATTCCCGCGCCAGGAGGCGGAGGCCATCGAAGTCGAGATGGATCGGCTTTCGGACAAAGAGGCACCTCCGCGCCCTAAGGCGAAAGAAAAACCCGCACACGGCACCACTTCTGAGAGTACCACGCGATGATTGCCGCGATTGTTTTGCTCTTAGGCTTTGTCCTTGTGGTTTGGCTCGTTTTCTTCAAGTTCAAATGGCTGAAGTTCAGCATTGCATGGGGCGTGGTCTCGCTCTTCTTCGGACTCCATTTGCTTCTCATCTTTCTGATTGGGTTGCGCTTTGTCGCTCCGTATTCGACGGATGCCAAAGTCATCCAGCACACCATACAGCTGACCCCGCGCCTGCCCGAGCCGACGCTGGTGTCCGCGGTTTTGGTCGAGGCGAACACGCCCGTCAAGAAAGGGCAGCCGCTGTTCAAGTTCGACAGCGAGCTTTACGAACAAAGAGTGAAGCAGCTCGAAGCCGAACTCGCCGGGGCCAGGCAAAACGTTCTCGAGCTCAAGGCCTCTCTCGATGTCGCCGAGGCCAATGTGGTCAAGGCCAGGGCCGCACTCGGCCTCGCCCGGACGGACCTCGCGGACTTCAAGCGGGCGGGCCAGTCGGTGGCCCAGGTTCAGGTCGACAACCGCCGGCAACGCGTCCGCGAAGCTCAAGCCGAACTCGTGGGCGCCGAAGCCTCGGCCGAACTCGCAAGGCTCAAGTATGGGTCGAACATCGGCGGCGTTAATACGACGGTCGCCGCCGTGGAGGCCAAGCTCGCTCAGGCGCGGTTTTACCTTGCCAACACGACCATGGTGGCGCCGGAGGACGGATACATCATCAACCTTCAGGTGCGCCCGGGAATGGTTGCCGGCATTGTTCGTTTCGGCGCGATCGCCACGTTCATTGCCGACGCGGATCGCTATGTGCTTGCCACGTTCTATCAAGAAAACCTGAAGTACGTTAAGCCGCAACAACCGGTGGAAATGGCGATCGACCTGTACCCCGGACAGATCTTTTCCGGCACGGTGCAGACGATCTGGCAGGGAAGCGGCGCGGGGCAGCTGATACCGAGCGGCAAGCTGCCCGATTTCCAACCGGTCGCGCCCGACGCGCCGCAGGGACAATTCGCGGTCGCGATCCAGATCGACGATGAAGATCAGGCGAAGTTCCCTATCGGCACGCAAGGCCGGGCGGCTATTTACACGAACCCCAAGAGCGGGTTCGTCATCCTGCGCAGGATCGGCATCCGGGCCTATTCATGGTTCAACTGGCTGTATCCGTTCTCCGGTTGACCGCGTGCGGAATGATCATCAGCTTATGCGTTTCCGTTGCACCCTGGCAAAGACCTTGGTTATAGCGGCACGAATGGGCGCTAACCCTCCCCTGACCTCCGAAAAGGATTGACCCCTTTGTGATGAGTGTGTTTTGTGAATTTCGTTCGGGAGGATTGCTCGTGCAGGCTCGGAGTGTGGTTCTTTCACCTGTTTGCCGCGATGATGTGAACCGATGAACAATAAGACGTCGCGCCGAATTGTTATTCTGGGTGGTGGATTTGGCGGCGTCTTCGCGGCGAAGCAACTGCAAGCGCGCGCCGGAGACGACGTCGAAATCGAGCTGATCAGCCGCAACAACTTTTTCGTTTTCCAGCCCCTGCTTTCCGAAGTGGCCGGCGGCAGTATCCAGCCCGCCGATTCGGTGAGCCCGCTGCGCGCATTCTTGCCCCGGGTCAACGTTCGGGTGGCGGAAATCCGCAAGGTCGACTTCGCCGCCAAGACCGTTCACGTAACCGCGGGAAACGGCCTTGAGATCACCACCGTTGCCTACGACCAACTGGTGATCGCCCTGGGCCAGGTGGTCGACCTCAGGCGAACACCCGGTCTTTCCGACCGTGCATTTATCCTGAAGGACGTCATGGATGCCTTCCGCATCCGCAACCATGTCCTGCAATGCCTGGAAGCGGCGGACGGCGAGGCCGACCCCGTGCGCAAGTCGCGCCTGCTCACCGTCGTCGCCGTGGGCGGCGGTTTTACCGGTGTCGAGGCCATCGGCGAGGTCCAGGACCTGATCCGCAATTCGCTGAAATATTACCGCAATATCCGGGCCGAAGAGGTCCGGATCGTGTTGATTCAGCACGATCCCCGAATCATGCCCGAGTTGCCTGAGCGCCTTGCCGGATACGCCGCCGACAAGCTGCGACGCCGCGGGATCGAGATCATGCTGAAGACCGGCGTCAGCAGCGCCACCATGACCGGGGTCGTGACCGACGGTGGCGATACCATCGAGGCGGAAACCATCATCGCCGCCATTGGCAATGCGCCATCGCCGCTGACGCGCTCGCTCAATGTTCCCCTGGAACGGGGCAAAATCGTCGTCGATCCGTGCCTCAGAGTCCAGGGGGTGGACGACGTCTGGGCGCTGGGTGACAACGCCCGCATCCCGCTCGGCGACCCGAACGATCCCAATGTCAGCTATGCGCCGCCGCTGGCGCAGTTTGCGTTCCGCGAGGCCAAAGTATTGGCCCAGAACGTTCTCGCGCACCTGAAGGGCGGGGCACCGAAGCCGTTCAAGTATCAGTCGCTCGGGACGATGGCGTCGCTCGGGGGGCGCACCGGGGTCGCCGATATTCTCGGCGTCAAGTTCACCGGCTTTTTCGCCTGGGCGGCTTGGCGGTTGTTTTACCTCAGCCTCCTGCCCAGTTTCAGGACCAAGATCCGGGTGGCCATGGACTGGACCCTCGACCTGATGATCAGCCGCAGTATCGCCGAAATCCGCCCGATCCAGGCCGCCAGCCGCTACATCCAATTTCTGCCGGGCGACCTGGTGGTCGAACCGGGCGTGGATCCCGGCGGGCTCTACGTGGTGACCTCCGGCGCCTTCGACAGCGAAACCGCAAGCACCGGCGAAGGCGCAACCATCCAGTCGCGCGTCCTCGGTCCTGGCGACACTTTTGGCGTGCCCCTCAATGGCGACGATGGTCCCAAAACGGACCGCGTTAGCGCGCGTGAGGCGTCGACCGTCTATTTTATCGAGAAGGCCGACCTGCAGCGTCTCGCCATGGCGACGAAATTCATAAAGCGGCATGACGGCGTTCAACCGCCGCCATCCAACACCCAAACCAATCCGGCCGCAGACGCCCCATCATGACCGAGAAAATCAAGGGAATTACCGAGCTTCCGTTGATCCTCGAGAGAGAGTTCCGCGGCTGGGACGCTCACTGGATCGAGCATGGATCGTTGACCCTTGTGGTCGTCCCGCAGGTGGGCGGGCGGATCATGGGCGTGCTGTGGAAAGGTCAGGAACTTTCTTTCGTCAATCCGGACTGTCAGGGGCGTGTCCTGGACATCGCGTCCGTCGCCGATATTCATCGGGCGAAACAGCAGTTCGGCTTTCTCTTGTGGGGAGGAGACAAGACGTGGCTCGCGCCCCAGGGACGGTGGACCGACAGCGATCCGTTTCTCGACCTGGATAGCGGTACCTACGAGATGTCGGTGGACCCGGTGACCAGCGCAGTAACCATGATCAGCCCGGTGTGCCGGGAAACAGGGGTACAGATTGAACGGACCGTCAGCGTGGGAGCCAACGCGGATACATGGACCGTCGCCAGCCGGCTGACCAACACCTCGGGCCAGCCGGTGCGCTGGGCGCCATGGGATGTGGACATGATGCTGCGCCCAGCGACCGTGTTCATGCCAACGTCTTCGACCTCCGTTTTTCCGCAAGGTGTAAAGACCTTCGACAACGAAGGTGAATCGGCATCCGTTCGCGACGATGTGGTGCGTTTCGTCGACGATATCGCCGTCATTTCGTGCAAGGAGGCGGTTAAGTTCAAGTACGGCGTCGATGCGGAAGAGGGTCGAATTCTCGCGGTGTTTGAGCCGGCTGGCATGGGACCGGTTGGGTACCGCAAGACGGTGCCGACGTATCACCCCCAACCTTATGGTCACGGATGCGTCCTCGAGATCTTCAATTCGTCGCTTTACCCCTACATCGAAATGGAAGTGCATGGTCCGGTCATTGACTTGCAGCCCGGACAAGATTTTACGCTGAGGGTGGATTCGGCGCTGTTCGATCTTGATGCCGTGCCGGCCACTCCGGAAGCCATTCGGACCGCACTCGGTTTCGAATGAGGTACGAACAGCCCGAACGGTTGTCAGAAGCAAAACGGCTACGGACGAACACAACACGGCGGAAGGGAAATCAATGACGGATCCAAGCCAATTCAATTGCGACATGCCCGACTACAAGGCTTGTCCGAAACTGCTCAAGGGGCAAAAAGCGCTGGTGACCGGTGCCAATTCGGGGATCGGCGAGGCGGTTGCCATCGGCCTTGCGCGGGCCGGCGCCGACGTCGTCGTCAACTATGTGACCAACCCCGAGGCCGCCCAGAAGGTGGTCGAGGCGATCGGGGCCGAGGGCACCAAGGGGCTCGCCATCCAGGCCGACGTGTCCAAGGAAGCCGAAGTCCAGGCCATGTTCAAGCAGGCCATCGAGACCTTCGGCACGCTTGACATCCTCGTGTCCAACGCCGGATTGCAGCGGGACGCGGCGCTGACGGACATGACCATCGAACAATGGAACACGGTGATCAACATCAATCTCACCGGCCAGTTTCTGTGCGTCCGCGAGGCGGTCAAGGAGTTCCTGCGTCGCGGCGTTAACAAGGAGGTTTCCTGTGCCGCCGGCAAGATCATCTGCATGAGCTCGGTTCACGAGGTGATCCCGTGGGCCGGACACGTGAACTATGCCTCGTCCAAGGGTGGCATTCATATGATGATGAAGAGCCTGGCGCAGGAGTTGGCGCCGCATCATATCCGCGTCAACGCCATCGGTCCGGGCGCTATTCGCACCCCCATCAACACAGATGCCTGGAGCACGCCGGAGGCATATGCCAGCTTGATGAATTTGATCCCTTACCGCCGCATCGGCGAGCCCGAGGACATCGCCAACGTGGCGATCTTCATGGCCTCCGACATGGCCGATTACATCAACGGCATCACCCTGTTCGTGGACGGCGGCATGACCTGCTACCCCGGCTTCGCCACTGGCGGCTGAGGGTTTTCCCGACTGGAAAGGAGGCACACCGTGGCAAACGATCCCGACGTCATCATTATCGGCAGCGGCGCCGGCGGTTCGGCCGCGGCCTATCGACTGGTCAAGGCGGGAAAGCGGGTGCTGATGCTGGAAAAGGGCGGCTTCCTGCCGCGCGACGGCAGCACACTCGACGTTAAAACGGTGTTCCAGTCGGGACGGTTCAAGAACCAGGAGCCTTGGGTCGACGGCCACAACAAGGAGTTCGTGCCCGGCGAATTCTACAACGTCGGCGGCAAGACCAAATGGTACGGCGCGGCACTGCTGCGGTTTTCGCCCCACGAATTCGAGGCCGACGCGGAACACCAGTGTCTCGCATGGCCGTTCGGCTACGACGAACTGGCGCCCTATTATGACGAAGCCGAGGAACTTCTCCACGTCAATCAATTCGACAACGAACCCGAGTTGCAGGCGCTGATCGACAACATCATCGAGCACGAACCGGCGTGGCGGTCGGAACCTCTGCCCCTTGGGCTTAAGAAGGAAATCCTCAACGATCCCCAAGAAGCCAAACACTTCGACGGGTTTGCATCGGCCTGCGGCTACAAGTCCGACGCCGAATGGAACTTGATCGATCTGATCCGCGACGACCCCAACTTTACGCTGCTCAACGACCGGATCGTCACCGGCTTCGTTTATGCCGACGGGGCGCCGGACACCATTACCGGCGTGCGCTGTTCCGACGGCTGGTCCCATTTAGCCTCGGTGGTCATCCTGGCGGCCGGCGCCATGTCATCGCCGCGACTGTTGCAGGACCACCTGACAGCCACGGGCCTGAACGAACAACTGCCGAGCGCCAATGTGGTAGGCGCAAACTTCAAGCTGCATATCAATTCCGCCATCCTCGGGGTTGGGCTGTTCAAGCGCCACGACGTATTGCGCAAGACGGCGATCTTGTACAACGACGCCTTCCCCCACAGCACCATCCAGTGCCTCGGATGGATGGACGGAGAAATGATCGCCGCCCAGCTTCCGGCGGCGGTGCCCCAATTCGCTTCCGACGCCATCGGCGGCCGCGCCATCGGCTTCTTCGCCACCACCGAGGACGGCTCGAGCGCCGATAACCGGGTGGTGTCCTCCGGCGGCGACGGTCCGCCGAAACTGGACTACGACCTCGACCGCATCCAGGCCTCGCGCGACGAACACCACGCCCTCATCCACCACTTCCTCGGCCGGCTGCTGCGCGCCGGGCTGGTGGGCGCCAAGGAATACTCCGGTCTTGCCGGGACCGCGCATGCCATCGGAACGCTGGTTACCGGCAACGACCCGCAAACCAGCGTGGTCGACGCCGCCGGCAAGGTGCACGGCATGACCAATCTCTATGTGGGAGACGGCAGCATTCTTGCCCGCACCAGCCGGGTCAATCCCGCCCTGACCATCTATGCCTGGGGCCTGCGCCTCGGCGAGCATCTCTCCCGCTCGGCTGCCTAACCACGACCGTTCGTCGGGGGAGGTTTGATAGCGGCAAGCCCCAGCGGCGCTAGACTTCATACCATCCTGCATCATGGCCGGATGAATTGAGATGGAGGCGATTTAGGTTCGAAGAGCAAAGGCAAGATTGCGTCCTAATCGCCATCGTCCTATCCTGACAGTCTCGGCGCCGGTAAAGGCAGCACATAAGCATAAAGACCGAGACCTGGGAGGAATTGGAGTTGTTGGCTGACGATCGCCGGTTCGGCGTGTTGGTGGTTGGTTGCAAAGTCGGTGGGGGCCCCTCGCGATGTCCCGCCTGATCCTTGAAAACATAAGCAAGACGGTTGGCAGGGAAAACCACATTCGCGACGTTAGTCTTGAATTGGATCCGGGCGCGCCGGTGGTTCTGCTGGGCCGGACGCTGGCGGGTAAAACTACGTTAATCCGGCTGATGGCCGGGCTCGACCGGCCGAGTGGCGGACGGGTTGTGATGGATGGCCAGGATGTCACCAACATGCCCGTGCGCCGGCGCAACGTCGCCATGGTCTATCAACAGTTCATCAACTACCCCTCGTTCACCGTCTACGAGAACATCGCGGCGCCGCTCCGGCGCGCGGGTCTCGACAAACGCGACATCGACCGCAAGGTTCGCGAGACCGCGGAAACGCTTCGCATTACCGCTCTGCTCAAGCGCCTGCCGGGCGAGCTTTCAGGCGGACAGCAACAGCGGACCGCGCTGGCCCGGGCGCTGGTCAAGGAAGCGGACCTGCTTCTGCTCGACGAGCCGCTGATCAATCTCGACTACAAGCTCCGCGAGGAACTGCGCGGCGAACTGCAATCCATCTTCAGCGGCCGCGACGCGGTCGTCGTCTATGCCACCACCGAACCGCTGGAAGCGCTTATGCTTCAAGGCAGCACGGTGGTGATGTTCGAAGGCGAGGTCCTGCAGGTGGGCCCCACGCTGGACGTCTATCACCAGCCGGCGTCGGTCCGGGTGGGCGACGTGTTCTCGGATCCGCCCATGAACATGATTGCCGGCCGGGTCCATGGAGAGACCGCCACGCTCGGTGCTGACATCACCATCCCCCTCGAAGGGCATCTTGCCGGTTTACCTCCGGGAGCCTACCAGTTCGGCGTAAGGGCGAACCATCTGTTCGTGGTTGCCGGAACCGAAGGTCGGATCCCCATCAACGCGGTGGTGGAACTGGCCGAGATCAGCGGCTCCGA
>JGI12048J13642_10051111_pt1 | contig 10233 bp, 10 predicted proteins | sample ElkSlonscriptome_16_FD_13642 | JGI IMG/M metagenome (IMG submission 13642)
GTTTGAGCGACAGTGAGTTCTTGCCGGGCCGGGAAAAGATCCCGGGGTGGCCGAAACGGCGATCAAAGCCGATTCGCCCTTTTCGGACCCGTTTTTCATTCAAGACATGAAAAACGGGTCCACATCGATCACCACTCGAACCCGTGCATTACTGAACAGACCCGGATTCTCGGTCGACACCCGCCTGACAAACCGATGCAGCGGTTTGACGCGGCTCCCCTTCAGCAGCAGCTGCCACCGAAACCGATCGGCGATCCGGCCGATCGAGGCCTCGATCGGCCCCATCACCTCCACCGTTTTTTTAAATTCCGCTTCCCGTATCCGGCGGCAGAGCGCGCCGATGGCCAGGGCGGTCTCCTGCGTCTTGTCCCTGTCTTTTCCGGAAATCCGCATCTGAATCAACCGGGAAAAGGGCGGATATACCAGGGCCCGCCGAAACCCGATCTCTGTTTTATAAAAGGTTTTAAAATCCTGGCTTCGGGCCGCCACGATGCTGAAGTGGTCGGGGGCATAGGTCTGAAGTATCACCCGGCCGGGCACATCCCCCCGTCCGGCCCGGCCCGCCACCTGGGCCAGAAGCTGAAACGTCCGCTCCCCCGCCCGGAAATCGGGAAAGCTCAGGGAGAGGTCGGCGCAGATGATCCCCACCAGGGTGATATCCGGAAAATCATGCCCTTTGGCCACCATCTGGGTCCCCACCAGGACGTCGATGGCCCGGTTTTGCAGCCCTCGAAGGATTTTCAGCACCGATCCCTTGCGGGTGGTGGTGTCGCGGTCCATTCGAGTTACCCGGGCCTCCGGAAACAGCGCGTTGACGGCGCCCTCCACCTTTTCGGTACCGATCCCGAGCAGCTTGATTCGGGCCGAGCCGCAGACGGTGCACCCGGTGGCCGCGGCACGGGTGAAACCGCAGTAGTGGCACCGATAGGCATCGGCGGTGCGGTGAAAGGTCAGGGTAATGTCGCAATGATTGCACCGAATCGATTCTCCGCAGGCCGCGCAGACCGGGAAACTGGCGAATCCCCGGCGATTGAGAAAGATCAGCACCTGTTCTCCCCGGCCGAGGACCTGCCGCATGGCCGCCTCCAGGGTCGGCGTAATAAAGCGACGGGCCCCGGTCTCCCGGTGTTTTCGAAGGTCCACCAGGGTGATCTCCGGCAGGGGCCGCTTTTCCACCCGGCGGCTCAGGGTCAGCTCGGTAAATTTTTGGGACCGTACATTATAATAGGATTGAATCGACGGGGTGGCCGACCCCAGCAGGACCGTGGACCCGGACAGCTTTGCCCGGACCACCGCCAGGTCCCGGCCGTTATAGAGCAGATCCGAGCCCTGCTTGTAGGAGGTATCGTGCTCTTCATCCACGATAATCATCCCGAAGACCGGCAAGGGGGCGAACACCGCCGATCGGGCCCCGATCACCACCGGGGCCTCCCCCTGAAGAATCCGCACCCATTGGTCGAACCGCTCTCCGTCGGACAATCCGCTGTGGAGTACCGCCACCCGTTCCCCGAACCGGGCCCGGAACCGCCGCTCCATCTGGGAAATCAAAGCGATCTCCGGCACCAGAACCAGGATCGGAAGCCCCCGTTCGAGCACCGCACGGGCCGACTGAAGGTAGACCTCGGTCTTTCCGCTGCCGGTCACCCCGGCCAGAAGATAGGCCCGGAATCCTTTGCCTAAAGATTCGAGAAGGGTCGACACCACCTGGTCCTGCTCGCCGGTCAGGCGCCGGGGGGTGTCCGGTTCGATGGCCTCGCCGAAAGGGTCCCGGTAGACCGGTTTTTCCGACAGGACCACCTGCCCGGCTTCCGCCATGGGACGTACCAGATTGGCCGCCGTGGGCACCTGTTTTTTCAGCTCGGAAATCGACATTTCCCCGTGATCGGTAAGGGCCCGCAGAATCTTTTGCCGGACCTCGGAAAGTCCCTCGACCGGACCGGCCTCCTCGGGCAGAGCGACGAACCGTTCGGTCTTGGTTCGGGTGATGCCGCCCCGGAGTTCTCTGCGGCGAACCACCCATCCCCTGTCTTCCAGAACCGGAATCACCGCCGCCGGCATGCGCTTTTGTAAGCCGTCGGGAAGGTCCTTCATTCGGCAGGGGCCGTTTTCCTGTAAATGGCGCAGCAGATCGATCTCCGGCGGCGTGGGGGAATGCACCGAGAGGGCCTGTCTTCCCGCTTCCGTCACGGAGAGGACGACCCAGTCGTAGACATTAAGCCCCCCGGGCAGGGCGCATTTGATCACCTCTCCGATAGGATGCATGTAATAATCGGCGACCCAGCGGAAAAAAGGAATCATTTCGGGTGGAAACAGCGGCACTTCGTCGAGCACGTCCAGGATGCGCTTGATTCGATACCGGCCGTCCGGGTCGCCCGGACCCAGAACATAACCGGTCACCCGACGGCGGCCCAACGGGGCCAGCACCCGTTTGCCGATCGTCGCATACGCGGCCAGGGAGGCCGGAACCGCATAGGTCAGGCTGCGGTCCACCGGCAGGGCCACCGCCACCTCGATAAGGGTGGACGAATCATTCATGGCGGATCAACGGCGAAGCGGTGGGTATGCGGATTCTTTTTGCTTGACACATCAACCGCCTTTTTCTACTTTGCTTCCACCGGCATCCGGTGTCGCTATGCCGCCAGGAACAGGGGTGGGTCGATCAGGGTCGAAAAATGTCGACTATAAAACGAACGGACCCCGCATTCAACCCCTAATTCCTCCCCCGATTCCAAGGGGATCCTCACCGGGAGGTAGAAGCGTACACTCAATTTACAGGTCGGATTAACCGGATTTTTCGGTGGCCGGGGCATGGTTGTCGTCTTTCACTTGACCCTCCCCGCAGACCACCCCGAATCCTTACCCCGGATCGCTGTTTCGAAAGGAGGCATCCATGCATCACCGTTTCAGTTATGCCGTCACCGTTTGGGTTTTGATATCCGTCCTCTTTCTTCTCCCGGCCACATCCGCCCGGGCTCAGGACCCCTTTGAAGAGCAAAAGGAAACCACCGCCGGATTCATGATCCTCGACCTGTTATTGATCCGCCCGGTCAGTCTGGGGGCGACCATCCTCGGGTCCGCCGCCTGGGTGGTGGCGCTGCCCTTTACCGCGCCGGCCGGGGAAACCGGCCACTCTTTGGATAAGCTGATCAAGGAGCCCGCCAAATATACCTTTACACGGTCCCTCGGCTTCTTTTAATTGAATCGATTTCAGCTCGTTTTTTCCTTCACCCGCCGTCATCATAAGGAGGCACCGTGTCCGTCATCGTCGCCGATCATCCGCTGATCAAGCACAAACTGGGGCTCATGCGAAAACACGACATCTCGACCAAGGATTTTCGGGATCTCTCATCCGAAGTGGCCCGGCTGCTGACCTATGAAGCCACCAAGGACCTGGAAACCGAAACCACCAACATCACGGGGTGGGCCGGGCCGGTCGAGGTTCAATCCATCAAGGGGAAAAAAATCACCGTGGTCCCCATCCTTCGGGCCGGACTCGGCATGATGAACGGGGTGATCGATATGATCCCGTCGGCCCGGATCAGCGTGGTCGGGCTTTATCGAAACGAGGAGACCCTGGAACCGGTCCGCTATTTCGTAAAGCTGACCAGCCAGATGGAGGAGCGGATCGCGCTGATTCTGGACCCGATGCTGGCCACCGGCGGCACCCTGATGGCCACCATCGATCTGATCAAGGAGTCGGGCTGCAAACAGATTCGGGGGATCTTCCTGGTGGCGGCCCCCGAGGGGCTCAAACGGCTGGAAGAGACCCACCCGGATGTGGATGTCTATGTGGCGGCGGTGGATGAAAAGCTCAACGACATCGGCTACATTCTGCCCGGGCTCGGGGACGCCGGAGACAAAATCTTCGGCACCAAATAAGGGGGAGTCTCATGGCCCATCGCATCTCCTCCCCCGACTATCATTTCTCGGTGAAAGACAGCCTTTTCGGCGCCCAAATGTTGTTTGTGGCCTTCGGCGCCCTGGTTCTGGTGCCGTTGCTCACCGGGCTGGACCCCAATGTGGCCTTGTTCACCGCCGGGGCCGGCACGCTGGTGTTTCAGGTGATCACCAAGCGGAAGGTGCCGGTTTTTCTGGCCTCTTCTTTTGCCTTTATCGCCCCCATCATCTATGGCGTGCAGACCTGGGGTATCCCTTCCACCCTCTGCGGGCTCGCCGCGGCCGGCCTTTTTTACGTGATTTTAAGCCTTTTGATCCGCTGGCGGGGGACCGACATCGTCATTCGCCTGCTGCCGCCGGTGGTCACCGGGCCGGTGATTATGGTGATCGGGCTGATCCTTGCGCCGGTGGCGGTCAATATGGCCATGGGCAAGACCGGGGACGGATCGGCGGTCCTGGTTCCGGAATATTTGGCATTGACGATTTCCCTGATCTCCCTGGCGACCACCATCCTGGCATCTCTTCTGGGAAAAGGAATGATTCGGCTGATCCCCATCTTCTGCGGCATTATCGTCGGATATCTTCTCTCGTTGCCGTTCGGTCTGGTCGATTTTCAGCCGGTCTTGGAAGCCCCCTGGATCGCGCTTCCCAATTTCGTCTTTCCCGAATGGAACCTTCAGGCGGTGATCTTTATCGTGCCGGTAGCCATTGCGCCGGCCATCGAGCACTTCGGGGACGTTCTGGCCATCAGTTCGGTCACCGGCCGCAATTATCTGGAAGATCCCGGTATTCATCGCACCATGATGGGCGACGGCATCGCCACCTCGCTGGCCTCATTTTTAGGCGGGCCGCCGAACACCACCTACTCAGAGGTGACCGGGGCCGTGGCCCTGATCAAAAGCTTCAACCCGGCGATCATGACCTGGGCGGCGATGTTTGCCGTGGCCCTCGCCTTTGTCGGCAAAATGGGCGCGTTGCTTCAGACCATCCCCACCCCGGTGATGGGGGGCATCATGTTGCTTCTCTTCGGCGCGATTATGGTGGTGGGGCTCAACAGCCTGGTCAAGGCCGGGGAAGATCTGATGGCGCCGCGCAACATGTGCATCGTCTCCCTGATCCTGGTATTCGGGATCGGCGGAATGGCCGTTTCCGCGGGGGATTTCACGCTCGAAGGAATCGGTCTGGCGGGCATTCTCGGGGTGTTTCTGAACCTGGTGCTTCCCCGAAAATCGGAATCGGCGACATCCTCATAAATCATTGGTCCGGGATCATAACCGACAGGGTACCTGATGACGGAAAAGAATAAGACGGAGACCCCGAAAAAGGGCGACGGCAAACGGCGATTCACCCGGGTCCCCTTTAACGTCCGGACCCGAATCGATATCGAAGACAAAAGCCATACCGTGGACCGGATCTTCAATCTCAGCGTGGGCGGCTGCCTGCTGCCTCTCGAGATTCAACCGAAAAAGGGCATCCCCTGCCGGTTGGAAATTCAGCTGGGCGACGATCGGACCGACATCTCCGTGCAGGTGGAAGGAGAGGTCATCCGGTCCGGGGAAGGCACGGTGGCGGTCAAATTCATCCGCATCGACCCGGACAGCCTGTTCCATCTTCAGAACATCATCCTCTACAACGCACCCAATCCCGAAGAGGTGGAAAAAGAGATCGATCAACATCCGGGGATTTTATGAGTTTTTGATTTTTCCGCAGCCCTACTCCGATTCGACCCGGCGCATATACTTTCGAACCTCTTCGGCAAACAGGTAAAAATCTTCCAGGCGGTTTTTGTAAATACCATAGGTTATGGTATCATCCACGCCGTCATACATGTGAATCAGAAGATTTCGGAAGCGTGCCATCGATTTAAAAGTTTCCACCGCGCTGTCGGGTAAAACCCCAGCCCGTCCGATCACCGCGAAACAATCGGCATAACTCTCCGGTTCATCCAAATCGAGTCCGCTGACCAGATGCCTGCAGATATCGATCATCTGCTCCACCGCAAGTTCCATATTTCGCTCGACAAACCGTTTGAACACCAAGTTTTCTGAAAAACCGGGGTATCCGGTGGGTACTTCTTCCGATTCGATCTCTTTCACAAAGGTTTCGATTCGCCTCAGCTTTTTCTCAATAAGCCTCTTATCAATCATAGAGGTTCATCCCGGAGACATATTTATAGGTTTGGTAATCGATAATGGTATTCTCACGAAACTGTCGGTAGCGAACGGGCGCCTTGATGAACAAGCGTATACACTGCTTCATGATCTGATGCCGCAGGAATGCGGACGCTCGGTTCAGAACCACCAGATCCACCTCGATCTTCACAAAATTTGAAAGCTGGTTGATGAGATCGAGTAAGGCAAGCCCCTCCGGCGGATCTTGAAAATAGAGCGCCAGATCCAGGTCGCTGCCGGGTTTTTCCTTCCCCTGGGCATAGGACCCGAAAACAAGGGCGAACAGGATGTTGGGGTCTGCCTCCAGTTTGTATTTCAGCTTATCCAGATCCATCAATTCGCCACCTTCACCGAGAAGGTCATCGAGTCAAACCGCTGCAATTTCCTCGGCAATCCGTCGGGCCGCAGCCCGTGGATCGTCCGCATCCCGAATCGGCCGTCCGATCACCAGGTAGTCGGCGCCGTTTTGAACGGCCTGGGCCGGGGTGGTGATTCGGGCCTGATCATCCGAGGAAGTTCCTTCCCGGGCGGGTCGAATTCCCGGGGTCACCGCCAGGAAATCCGGGCCGAAGGCCGTTTTGATAACCCCGGCTTCCCGCCCGGAGCATATCACCCCGGCGCATCCCGCCTCGTGGGCCATGGCCGCTCGTTTGAGGACCAGTCGGCCCATGTCTTCCGCCAATTCCCTTTGGAATCCGGCGGCGTAAATTTCCTCGGACGAGACGCTGGTCAATACCGTCACACCCAGAACGCCCACCTTCCCCCCGCTACCGTCTACGGCGGCCGCAAGCATTTTCGGGCTTTCTCCGCAATGGACGGTAACAAACGCGACCCCCAGGTCCGCGACCCGTTTCATGGCCCTTCCCACGGTGGCCGGAATATCATGGAGTTTCAGATCCAGGAAGATCCGGGTATCTCCCGCATCCCGAATAAAACGGATGATGTCGGGACCGGCCTGAATAAACAACTCCAGCCCCACCTTGAACATTCCGACCTCCCCCGCCAGCAGCTGGATATATTTTTCCGCCTCCGCCGCTGACGGAACATCCAGCGGAAATACGATCGCATCCTTGGCCTGCTTCATTCCTTCCCTTCCTCTGATTTGGCTTTTGTTGAATTCGAATCTTTGTCTACCTTGATGACCACCAGCGTAATATCATCTTCCTGAGGCATATCACCTCGAAATTCCGCCACCCGCTCCGTGATCGCATCCGCGATATCATCGACCTTCCGACCGGCGTTTTCCCGCATCACCGCCTGCAAGCGGTCTTTGGTAAACATTTCATCATGTACATTTTTAGTCTCCCAAATGCCGTCGGTCCCGATCATCAGAACCTGCCCATCGGAGATATTTTCCAGAATATTTTCCGAATATTCATAGTCATCGTCCACCCCCAGGGCCATTCCGTCTCCGATCAGTTCCTTGAAGTCATCCGCAGCCGGATCATACAGCAGGGCCGGGTCATGTCCGGCCCGGACCCATCGAATTTCCCCCGTATCGGGCGACATCTCCAGGTAAAACAGGGTCAGAAAATGACCGGTATCGCCGGTATCCCGGCACACCAGGGTATTCACATCGGAAATGATGCGGCCGATGGAGCCCGCCTGCTCCACCCGGCAGCGCAAAAAAGACCGGGCGGTACCCATCAGCAAGGCTGCTGAAATGCCGTGGCCGGAGACATCCCCCACCACAATGCCGTAGGATCGTTTAAGCCCACGATTCAGGGGAATAAAATCGAAAAAATCCCCGCCGGTTTCGTCACAATAGATACTGCGGGCCGCGATATCCAGCCCGGGAATGGGGGGCGGGGTTTCCGGAAGCAGATTCTGCTGAAGGTGCATAGCCACATCCAGGGCGTGTTTCATTTGAATCCGCTCCTCCAGACCCGATATCATGTGATTGAACACATCCCCCAGTTCACCGATTTCATCCCGGGAACGGATATGGACCCGGGCCGAAAAATCCCCCTCCGCCAAGCGGTGGGAGGCTTCATCCAGCTTTCGAATGTTCTGGGTCAAATATCGGGACAAAAACAGAGCGAGCGCGACGACCACCAGAATAATCCCCACCAGCATCACCCCGGTCACCCGAATCCGCTCCTGAAATCCTTCTCGAACATATCGTCCCATGGCATCGGCCTCGGCGAGGATATCCGCCTTGGGCACCAGAAGCAGCAGAGCGGTCCCGTTTTCAGCGATCTTTCCGTAGGCGGCCAAGGCCTCGCGGCCCTGGTACATGATCTCGCGAACCCCGTTCTGATTCATTTCAAGATCGGTCAGGATGGGCCGAAGCTTTTCCTCCGGCATCGATTTCAGCCAAAGCGGGCTTTCGATATACCGCCATCCCCGGCGACCGCGGTCTCCATGCGCCTCCTCGTCGGCCACAATTCGGATGGCCGTGCGATTCGTATCCGAGACCGTTTCCGGCCGAATCAGCAGACAGGTACTGTTGTCGGAAAGGTTTCGCATCTGTTCATTTCCCTGAAGGACCACATTGGCCGGGAGCATGACGGCGGTCGCCCCGACAATCTCTCCCTCGGAATCATGAACCGGCATGGCGGCCACGAAACAGATCTTTCGGGTCAGCGGATCGATCACGGGGGTACCCCAGACCATTCGATCCAGGGATCGCGCCTCCCGATACCACTCCGTTTCGAGCAAGTTGTGCAGGGGCATGTATTCCACCGCAGGATAGACCGCCTGGACCCCGTTTTCAAAAGCGGTGAACTGCCACATGATCAGGTCCGGATGATCCCGCTTCAAGAACAGATACACCGGGGTCATAGAAGAAATCCGTTGGACGGTCTCCTCCACCGCTGCGGTGGATTCATCCGTGGATGGGGCGGGGGCTTTGACGGTCTGGTCGGAGTGGGATACCGTCAGCGATACACACTTGCTGTTCCCCACCCGCCTGCAGTAGAACTCAAGCAGCGTATCTTCGGTCTCAAAGGAGGTATCGGAGGAATGGCTTCGAAAAAAAACCCCGCCCAGATGGGTTTTGATCGGCCCGACGATCCGTTTTTCCAATTCCGAAGCCTGCACCTGAAGCGCCAATTCGATGATTTCCTTTTCGCGTCTGACGCCGGTGACATGATTTTCCACCAAGCGTTCAAGATCCCGATTCGCCTGCTCGATCAAGGTATTTCGGGTCCTCGCGGCCAGTTCATCCCCAAGATCTTTAATCACGCGCTGACCGTACCCCCGCATCACCAGCATGGGCAGCACGGAAATGGACAACATTAAAATCAACATTTTCCAACGGATGCGCATGGCGCCCCTTTCTATCCTCTCAAATCAAAAAAATCTGCACGATGTCTGTTTTGACGACTCTGTTCATACCATCAGACAGGCACCGGCACAATCCCGGGCCATTATTGTAAGCCGATAATTCCGCGTTTACCCAGTTCTCGAATAAACGCGGTGACCGATACCTCGGCTTCCTTGGCTTGAAGCTGATAATCGGCGGCGAATTCACGAACGATCTGTTTGACGCTGCGTTTTCCGTCCATCAGCTTCCAGGTCGCCGTACCCAATTCATCCAACTGAAGCTTCTTGATCATGGGTTCATCCGAATCCCATCCGAACCGCTGGGCCAACCGAACAAACCAGGGTCGCACCCGTACCGGATAAGTGATCATCACCTCGCCGGTATCCAGGATTTCATCCCTTACTTCCGGATTCGGTACCGGCCGATAGGAAAGGGCTTCGGCCCGAGACAGCGGCGAGGGTTGTTTTTTTTGCTTTGATTTTTCCATGCCCGAATACTATGATTATTCCAGGGCTTTGACAAGGGAGGACTGGGTCAAGGCGATGGCTGAAAAACATCACCCAAGGGAGGCCGAGAATGGATTGGCAGGAAGTATGCGAACATCCCGATTTACAAAACCTTCCATTCAAAATCGAGATGAATGAAAGGGGTCAGATCGTGATGTCTCCGGTAAAAGTCTACCACTCCGCATTTCAGGGAAAAATCGCCGCCCTTTTGTACCTGCATTTGCCAGGTGGTTCGGTCCTGTCGGAGTGCGCCATCCAGACGATAAAAGGGATCAAGGTGGCCGACGTCGCATGGGCTTCGCCCGATCGATTTGAGAGCATCAAAGAGGAAACCGCGTGTTCCGTGGCGCCGGAAATCTGTGTCGAGGTGCTTTCCTTGAGCAATTTGGAT
>JGI12048J13642_10515064_pt1 | contig 10233 bp, 14 predicted proteins | sample ElkSlonscriptome_16_FD_13642 | JGI IMG/M metagenome (IMG submission 13642)
ATTTCCGATAACTGAATCCGGGCGATGTTGCAGGAGATGAACAGACAGATCCCCAGCGGCGGGGTCAGCATGCCGATAGCCAGGGCGGTGACCATGACCACCCCGAAGTGGACCGGATCGATCCCGAATTTCACCGCCACCGGCAAAAACACCGGGGTAAGAATGATCAGAGAGGCGGAGGTTTCCATAAACGTACCCACCACCAGCAGGCAGATCAGAATCAAGCCGTAGAGCACCGCCCGGGATTCGGTCAGAGTGACCAGGTAGGCGGCCACATTCTGGGGGACCCGTTCCGCGGTGATGATCCATCCGAAAATATTGGCGGTGGCGATCAGCAGCATGACGGTGGAGGTGGAAATGGCGGCCTTGGCGAAGATTCGGGGCAGGTCTTTGAGTTTGAGTTCCCGGTAGATGAAGAATCCCACGATCATGCCGTAGAGGGCGGCCACCACCGCGGCTTCGGTAGGGGTGAAGATGCCGCCCAAAATGCCGCCGAGAATGATAATCGGCATCAGCAGTGCCCATAACGCCCCGAAAAAGGTGCGAACGATCTCTTTGAAACCGAGGAACCTATCTTTTTCGTAACCGGCCCGCTTGGCCAGGAAATAGGAAGAAACCATCAGTCCGCCGCCGATGAGCGCCCCCGGGATGAATCCGCCCATGAACATTTTGCCGATGGACACCCCGCCCACCACCCCGAAAATAATCATCGGAATGGAAGGGGGAATAATCACCCCGATGGAGCCGCCGGCCGCCTGCACGGCCGCGGCAAAACCCTTTTTGTATCCCTTTCGAATCATCGCCGGTATGGATACCGCCCCCACCGCCGCGGTATCCGCCGCAGCCGCGCCCGAGATGCCGGCGAAAAACATGGCCGCCACCACCGCCACCATGGCCAGTCCGCCGTAGACGAACCCGACCAGAGCATGGGCGAAATCGAACAGCCTCCGGGAGATCCCGCCCCATTCCATCAGTTCACCGGCCAGCATGAAAAAGGGAATGGCCATCAACGGAAAGGAATCCGTGCCGGTAAACAGCCGCTGGGCCGCCAGGGTCATGGGCAGGTCGGAGCCGAACTGCAGGGTGGCCACCGAGGCCACGCCGAGGGAAAAAGCGATGGGCATGCCGATCAGAAAACACCCCAGGAGCACGAAAAAGAGAATCGCGGTCAAACTTCCACCTCCGGATCCAAGGGGCTGCCTGAAATCGTCGCCACGGTGATCCGCAGGGAATTGATCAGCATCAGGATACAGCCCACCGGTACGGCCAGATAGGGGTAGAGCATGGAGATCTGCATGGACGGCGAGACCTGAAACTTGATCACCCCCAGAATCTTGAAGCCCCAGAAGGCGATCACCGCAAGAAACACCTGAATCACCAGATTCACCAGGACCACCACCACCCGGCAGGTTTTTTCCGAGAACAGCAGGGGCGGCAGATCGATTCCCAGATGGACCTGGTACCGGACACCGGCGGCCGCGCCCACAAAGGAGATCCAGACGAAGAGATAGCGACCCGCCTCCTCGGACCAGGCCAGCGGATCATTCATCACGAACCGAAACCAGACCTGGGCCGCGATGATCACCACCATGGCCAGCATCAGACCGGCCAAAAACCAGTTCACCGCCCGGTCGAAAATTCTGAAAAACATCAAATCCCCTTAAAACTGCTCACCATTCTATTCGGCCGAACCGATTTCGGAAATTCAGCCCGATTACTTGGTCGCGTTTCGGACCTGATCGATCAATTTCTGGCCTTCTTCGGCATTTCCGCCGCCGATGGCCTTGATGACCGACTGGTTTTGGTAAACCGGCGCCACCGCTTTGATGAACGGTTCTTTGTCCGGAAGGGTCACCTCCATCCCCTCTTTTTTGAGTTCGGCCAAGAGGTTTTCATCGGCTTCCTTGGAAATTTTCCGTTCATATTTTTTGGCCTCGACCGCTGCTTCGGTGATGATTTTTTGCTGGTCGGGAGACAACCGGCTCCAGGTGATATTGCTGATGAGCAGCATGGCCGGGGAATAAAAATGGCCGGTCATGGCGAGATGATCCTGGACCTCGAAAAACCGGGAGGAGTGAATCACCGCCAGAGGGTTCTCCTGGGCGTCGACCGTGCCCTGTTCCAGAGCGGTATAGAGTTCTCCGAACGCCATGGGCAACGGGCTGGCGCCCAGAGCCTTCATGGTCAGGATAAAGACGTCGTCTTCCATCACCCGTATTTTGAGTCCCTTCATGTCCTCCGGCTTTTGAATGGGGTTTCGGGAGTTGGTGATGTTCCGAAATCCGTTTTCATACCAGCCCAAAGGTCGAAGGCCGACCCGAGGAAAAAGATCGGCGATGGATTGTCCGATCTCGCCGTCCAGGACCGCATAGCATTGTTCCCGGTCTTTGAACAGAAAGGGCAGATTGAAGAGCTTGACCTGGGGCACGAAATTGCCCAGCGGACCGGTGGAGGTCAGGGTCATCTCCAGTGATCCGAGCTGAAGGCCTTCGACCATGTCCCGTTCCGACCCGAGTTGAGCCGCCGGAAAAACCTGTACGTCGATGGCCCCGCCGGTCTTCTCTTCCACGATCTTTTCAAAATGCTCCGCCGCCTGATTGTAAATGTGGCTGGGCTGCGTCGATGTGCCGAGCTTGAGCACCATATCCGCGGCCTGACCGGCGGAGCCGACAGCAAAAACAACGACCAGTGCCAAACCCAATGTCATGATCCATTTGCGGGACTGTTGCATACGCTTCCTCCTCTGGTTTGGTGTAACGCATTCTTGAACCTTCTATCCGGTACCCATCTTTACTGTATACATAAAAAGGATTGGATGGGAACTTTTTTACCGGACTTTGTGAAATAATACCGCTATCATCCGCCATTCCCTTCTGTCAAGGAGATGCAAATTGGGGAGTTTATTCCGGTCGGCGGTTAGCGAACGAAAAAGACGAAATAAATTCCGGAATGGCTGCGAATTCAAGGCGCAACCACGGGTTGACTCGGAAAGTTTAACGGAATAGAAAAGAGTATGTCGCTGAAATACAAGGTCAGGAAAGCCCGGGAAATCATCGACGGGTTCGGTCCCGCCGATCGGGAGGGTCTGGTGCGAATCTGCCAAGACCTGCGCACGGCGGAAGCCGAACTTCAGACGGCGGCCCGCCCCCTGCTGGAAATCTGCAATACCCGATGCGAGGGGTTGTGCTGCCGGAATATAGATCCCGATTCTCTGATTTCGTTGGGAGATATGGTCTATGTTTTAGCGATGGATGAAACGGTATTCCCCGCCATTCAGGCGGCCCTGAAGGAAGAAAAGCCATTTTTTACCAGCAAATGCATTTTTTTGAAAGAAGGGGTCGGTCCCTGCATCTTTCGGTGGGATGTCAGACCGGAGATATGCATCACCTCTTTCTGTTTTTCGGAGGTTCCGGTGAGCACAGAGATTGCAAGAGTGAAGCGGCGGTTTTTTAAACTCCGGTGGTATATCGCATTCAGAAAATTCCGGTTTTTACGAAGGTTTATCCGAAGCAATCAATCGCCGTAATATTTTTTGATTTCCTCGTTCCAATCTTCATTTTCGAACCTCTGCCATTCTTCTTCCGAAAAACTGGGAGCGTTCTTCAGCAGTTCATCATCCAGGTCGATGACCAGAAAACCCTTCCTTTCGCTGTCGACCACACGATACCAAGGAACCGGCACCAGGCTTTCTCCCATCCCCAAGATTCCGCCGTGAAGAAGGATAATGTAGTCGATGGTGCCGTTTTTATGCAAAATCATATCGCCGACCGTGCCGTAATCATCTCCTTTCAGATTCCGGACCTTTTCACCCATGATATCGCTCACCCGTATTCGGATGGAGTTTTCCCTTTGTTCGGCATTCTGAATCGATTCATTCCCGCTTTCAGCTAAGCTGTATTCCGGGTTCAATAGCGCCAGGCATGCCCACAACAGAGTTCCTGCAATCATCCAAGCCCTCGCTTTCATTCGGTTCCTCCTTTTCAAAAGATTGTCCCTATTTTCCGATTGAGGATCATCAGAAGATAGGGACTAATGGATATCTTTATAACATAGATTCCTGATCAGTATATCATGAAACCATCCGCAACCGTCAGGCTCGAGTGCTTTTTTTGTTCATAAACCCCATGATCAGGGAGATGATAAAGAGAGCGATAAAAATAAAAAACAGAATCTCGGCGATTCCGGCCGCGGCGCCGGCAATTCCGGTAAATCCGAAGAGTGCCGCCAAAAGCGCGATAACGAAAAAAATTACGGCCCATTTAAGCATGGTGTTACCTTCCTTTCATTTCATTTTTTGATTGAACATGCCATCCACTCGGAACAAACCGATGAACATCAAGGGGCATGTCGATTGTGATCTAAAACATGCACCTGATTCTCTGAAAATTAAATAAGGTATAATGGGTAATTGGCCGCCAGAAACCGGGTAGAAGATGATTCCAGCACTAAAATCGGCCTTTGCGCATCCCTATTTCTTTTCCGTAAAACGCTGCGGCTTTTATTCGGGAACCCCGCTCTAAAGGAATTCGTTATCCGATATACCGAAATCACCCCATTTATTCCTTACGTGTCCTTTGTTTAACTTCTGTAAAGTAAACGGGTGGCCCATCACAGAAAGGAAGCCATTTATGACCCAATTGGCAAAAAATAAAGAAAAGATGGTTGAAAGCCATCTCAGACGAAGGGGAATTCGGGACGAAGCCGTTCTGGAAGCTATGGCGGAAGTCCCGCGGGAGAAATTCATTCCCGATAACATGGTTCACCTGGCGTACAACGATTCGCCCCTGCCTATCGGCGAGGGACAGACCATTTCTCAACCGTATATCGTCGCTTTAATGATTCAGGCGATGGAACTTTCCGCCGAAGACCGGGTGCTGGATATCGGCACCGGTTCCGGATATGCTGCGGCCATCATCAGCCGCATCGTCAAGACGGTCTATTCGGTGGAGCGCTACCGGACCCTGGCCGAGACGGCGAAAGAACGGTTCCATCGTCTGGGGTATGAGAATATCCAAGTGCTTTACGGCGACGGCACACAGGGATGGCTCGAGCATGCTCCGTACGATGCCGCGGTGGTTGCGGCCGGAAGCCCTGATATTCCCCAGCCGCTGGTGGATCAGCTGGTCATCGGCGGCCGGTTGGTGATTCCGGTCGGGTCGACCCGGCAGTTCCAGGAATTGCTTCGGGTGAGGCGGGTCGAAGAATCCGAAGTCAAAGAAGAGCGCTTGACCTCGGTGCGGTTTGTGCCGCTGGTGGGTGAAGCCGGTTGGAAAGAAGAATAGTTCGGATCAGTTCTTGACGAAAGGGGGCTTTCCGTTTAAGATTTAGATCATGGACCCGGGTATTTAATCCTTGATCATCATTCCATTCGAAAAAGGAAAACCAGACCATGAAATGCCCCAAGTGTAAAGATTCCGTTCTGATCCGACCCCTTCCGCCGACCCCAGAGAGCCGAGTTCGACAACCCCATGCTTGTACCGAGTGCGGAGGGCTGTGGGTCACCCGGGAAGAGATGGACTCGCATGACGGGGTATTCACCGAAAACCCTTCCCTGGAACCGGACGCCGACCTGCCCTTTGATCCGGACAAACGAACCGGCCTCTGCCCTTTGGGCCATGGGCTGCTCATCCGCGCCCGGATGGACCTCGATCCGCCGTTTTTTCTCGAACGATGCTCCGCTTGCGGCGGGATCTGGTTCGATAAAGGGGAATGGAACCGAGTTGCCGAAAATCACTTGATCGACAATCTGTCCGATTTCTGGACATCCGCCTGGCAGCGAAAGCAGAGGCAGGAAAAAAATCGCCAGACCTACCTGGAGATGAACAAATCCGTTTTGGGTCCCGATTTGTATGAGGAAATCCTTCGACTGGCCGATACCCTCAGAGATCATCCGGAAAAACTCAGGGCCATGGCGCTGCTGCGGCAGGAAATTCTCGAATCCGAAAAAACCTCCGAATAAAGCCCACTTTTCAAACACCCGTTGCCCACCTTGAAAACCCGGAGGACCCTTCTTACCTTCTGGTTTCGGAAAAGATCACTGTATCCCGATTTGATTCCGAACAGGAGATGACGGCTCGGTACGAATCGTAAAAAAAAACCGCTGCTTCAAAGGAGGTAGACATGAGCATATTGGTTGGAAAAACAGCGCCGGATTTTACCGCTCCGGCGGTGATGCCCAATGGAACGATCGAGGAAAATTTCAAACTGGCCGGTCTCAAAGGCAAATACATGGTGCTCTTCTTCTGGCCCCTGGATTTCACTTTTGTATGCCCCACCGAAATCATCGCCCATGACAAGCGATTCGAACAATTCAACGAGCGGAATGTGGAGGTGGTGGGGGTCTCCATCGACTCTCAGTTCACCCATTTCGCCTGGCGAAACACCCCTATCAGTGAAGGCGGCATCGGCCCGGTTCAGTTCCCCATGGTCGCCGACGTCAAGCATGAGATCACCCGCGCCTACGGGATTGAACACCCCGAAGCCGGGGTGGCCCTTCGGGCCTCTTTTTTGATAGACCGGGAAGGCGTGGTGCAGCATCAGGTGGTCAACAACCTGCCTCTGGGCCGAAATGTGGACGAGATGATTCGAATGGTGGACGCGCTTCAGTATTTTGAAGAAAACGGCGAAGTCTGCCCGGCCGGATGGCAAAAAGGGGAAACGGGCATGAAGCCCACCTCGGAAGGGGTATCCCGGTATCTGTCCACCGAATCGGAAAAACTGTAAATTCATCTCCATAAAACCCGAGCCCCGCCTGCTGAGGCGGGGCCTATTTCAGCAAAGGCGGAACTCATGGCGGACCCGATAAGACCATCGAGAGCTGGAAAACCGGACCTGGACTGGAGTCAGGTGCGGGAAACGGTATTGATGCTGCACGTGGCGGCCTCCAATATCGAAAGAACCATGAAAGACGGGGACGAATCGGTCACCGTGCTGGCGGATCTCTTCACCTCCATGATGGGCAATGTTCAGGCCATTGCCAAGGCTGCGGAGAACCTGGACGAAAACCCGGAAAAAACGACGATCACCCAGAATCACGCCACGGTGTCGGAAAAAATGAACGCGGCGATCGTGGCGTTTCAGTTCTATGACCTCTTGACCCAGCGGTTGGCCCATGTCTGCAACAGTCTGGCCTCCCTGGCCCAACTGATCATCGATCCCCAGCGCCTGTACAACCCCTATGAATGGTGCGGTCTTCAGGAAATGATCAAGTCCAAGTATACCGTCCCGGCTGATCGCGCCATGTTTGATGCCATTTTAAACGGGGCCACGGTCGAAGAAGCCCTGGAAATCTCCAAGCATCATCCGGAAACGGATGACGCCGAAGAAAAGATCGAACTGTTTTAACCAGCGTCAAAAAAGGAGGCATTATGGCCAAACCGGAAGAAGTTTATCAATGTCAGACCGTCAATTGCGGCTGTATTTATGATCCCGACCGTGGGGATAAACGAAGAAAAGTGCCCCCGGAAACCTGTTTTGAGGAACTACCGGAGAAATGGGCTTGCCCGGTCTGCGGCGCCACCAAAAAGAATTTCAAGCCCCTGCACGGGCCGGGATCGGTCAAAGAGGAACACGAGAAATAAAGGAGACATTCGAAAAATGGGAAAACATACGGTGACCCTCTTCAAGCCCTACCCGTTTCAGGAAGGCCAGAAGATTCATATCGAATCGGGACCACGACAGGGGGATTGGGAGGTGATCGGACTCACCGACAAAAAAGTCAAGCTGAAATGCCCGGTGAGCCACCGGGAGCTGGAATGGAATCGGTTCTGTTATTTCGCCGAGGAGCAAGAAGGGGTCGACTGGCCCCGGAAAGACTGAAAGTGTGGGCGCCGGTCAGGCTTTTTGATGAACCGGCTTACCTGAGAGCGCCTTCTTTTCGAATGGGAATCACGTCCAGGGCCTCTTCGATGTGCCGACAGTAGAGCTCGATGATCCCGCTGTAGAACCCGAGACCCTGAGAATCCAGCGACACGGCGATCCCCTCTTCCTCGAATGCGAACTGCCAGGAGCCGTTGCCGCCGGAGAGGTCTTCTTCAAAATGCATCCCCGCCACCAGCATGAAGGGAATGATCCGCACCCGCCGGTAACCGGCTTCCCGAACCTCCTGCACCACCGACCGCATGGAGGGATATCCGTCTTCCACTACCCCGACGAAAATTCCGGAATCGATCTTCTCCCGGAAAATGTGGTTGAGGGCCACATAGCTGCACCAGCTCGGATGATCAGTCCCATGGCCCACCAGCACCACCGCTTCGTCCTCGGGGTCCCGAAAGGTTTCGCTCATCACCCCGACCGCTTCCTTGTAATCCTTGGGTTCGCTCAACAGCGGCAGCCCCATGGAGGTACGGATGCCGCAGTCGGCCACCTCATCCACCAGCCGGTAAAATTCATGCCCCCACATCAGGTGCAGGGACTGGACCACCGCCCATTCATGGCCCATTTCCCTCAATTTGGACAGGACTTGGTGGGGGTGCTGCATATTGGTGTTGTGGCGCTGCTTGGACTGGTCCTTGACGATGCGTGAAGAAAAGGCCCAGTAGAGGTCATGGCCGGGAAATCGCTCTTTGCAAACTTTGTCGATGAAGGAATAGGTGTTCATGGCCCGGGTGGTGGTGCCGAACGCGGCCATGACAATGGGTATGGAATGGGAAATCATGGCCTGTCTTTAAGCTCGGCGATGTCTTGGGCGTAGGTCTCAAAGAGATCATCGAAAACCACCGGAATTTTCCGGTGTACTTCATCCAGGAACGGCAGGATGAGTTCTCGAATCTGGGGATGGGCCCGGCCGGAACATCTCAGCCCGATCACATGCCGCCACTCCCGCAGATTGGCGGTCATGATGATTTCGGTTTTGAGGCTGTTGGGAAGGACGCTGCGGGCCTCTTCTGGTTTGGCGCCTTCGGCCAGAAGCTTCATGTACATCTTTTCGGCGTATTCCATGGCCGACTTCCAGTCCTGAAAGGCCCCGGAATCTTCAGACCAGAACATCGGGCGAATGACCGTGATTTCATTGCCGAAGCGGTCCTTGGAATAATTGGCGTACCGGGTCGATTCCTGGCTGTAGGCCGCCAGCCGATGGCGAACCAGTTCATGGGTCACCCCCCGGTCGCAGATGAACCGCACCGTGATGTTCATGTGTTCGATCACGCTGTGGTGGCCGGAACGAATGATCTTGCCGATGAAATTCCGGGCCGAATCTTCGGTGATCAGATGTTCGCTCTTGTAGCAGGTGCGGCCGGCCAGTTCGATATTTTTGAGGAGCGTCTCCCCTTCCGGCATAAAGAGGATTTCGTGGGAGGGCGGTATGATCTTCATGGTCCGTATCCTTGTTCCGTTAATCCAGGCAGTTGACGCTGATATCTTGGATGACCCATTTGGGGCTGACTTTCTTGATGTCCTTCTTGCATTTGACGTCCTCCCGAATGGTCCGGGAGCCGGAGCCGCCCACATCTTCCACGATAGTCGTGACGGTCTGGGTATGGCCGACCTGGTTGACCATCTTGAATTTCATCCGCAGCCGGTCGCAATCCGCGCCGAAGGTGATCCGCCCCCGAAGGCAGATATCGTCGCCCTGGTGATGGCCGGAGGCATCCACTTTGTAGCCGTCTACCTCAAAGATGCCCCGGGAGATCTTTTTGGCTTTGGCATGGCATAAAAGGGGCAGGCCCATCATAAAACAGACCGCCAGCCCGAGTATCACCGCTTTACCTGCAAATCTCCATCTCATCGATTTCATCCTCAATCGGCCGGTTTCCTTTGAGAAAAGCCCTATCGGGGCGATTCCCAAAAAACAAATCCCGCAGAATCGCGGGATGGATGGCTTGGTTTAAACAAATCCAGAAGGAAAAATCAAACCTTTTGTCGCAATAAATTCCGTCAGGCCGACCCGAAGATGCTTCGGAATGCCTTAATTATCCTTTTCGGCCAATCCTGAATGGCAGGAAGGCCACCCCGGGATATTTTCCCGGGCCGGGAAGCTGTTTGAGCGACAGGGAGTTCTTGCCGGGCCGGGAAAATATCCCGGGGTGGCCGAACCGGTGATCACGGCCCTTCGGAAGCTCCCCTTAAAATAAACGCCCCGGTCACCACAATGTTCACCAGGGCCGCCGGAATCAGGACCTTCCAGCCGAAGGTCATCAGCTGATCATACCGAAGCCGGGGCAGGGTGCCGCGCATCCAGATCATGAACAGGGAGATCACGATGATCTTGATCAGCAGCCAGACCACCGGGGG
>JGI12048J13642_10410693_pt1 | contig 10226 bp, 6 predicted proteins | sample ElkSlonscriptome_16_FD_13642 | JGI IMG/M metagenome (IMG submission 13642)
GCGTCGTTTCGGTCGTTGGCAACTTGGTCCCTCACGACATGATTCGCTTGGTTGAAGCAGCTCGCGACGGCAATATGTTGCTTGCTAGAAGTCTTCATCATCAACTCTTTACGCTCTGCCAAAACATGCTTGGATTGGCGACCAACCCAATCCCCGTCAAAGCGGCAATGCAATGTGTGGGCCGGGATACGGGCGAGTTGCGTTTGCCCATGACCCCTCTTGAATCAAGGGAGATGGAGAAGCTACAGCAAACGTTGATGGCTTATGGAGTCCGCTCGGCAGTGTCTTAACGCCGCGACTTGGGGTGCCGTGCTTCGTCCTGCAGTGCTTCTCGATCGTGATTAGCAAGAAGTGTCTTGTTTTTGCGAAAAATCAGCGGTTGGTTGCGTTGCGCTTCGAATCTATGGTTACAATTGTTTGCGTAGAAACTTATCTTGACGGTTCCATCCCTCGAAAGTTGACTTGAGAACAATGAACGCAAATCGAAATATCACGCGAATCGATCGTGACAATTCTGGTGGCTACTTGGTCCGCGTGATGCGTAAGGGCAAAAAGACTTCAAAGTTTTTCTCAGACGTAGAGCATGGTGGAAAGAAAAAATCGTTGGCCGCTGCCAAGGCGTTTCGCGATGAGTTGGAAAGCAAGATGGCGAGCTATACGCCAAAAGAATTGTCTAAAATCATGCGGTCCAATAATACGTCAGGTGTTGTCGGCGTTCGTTTGGTCGAAGAAGTGGACCAGCGGTGGCCATCCAAACCAAAGTATCTCTATTGGGTGGCCCAGTGGAGTCCAGCAAAGGGCGTTCGCAAGACAAAGCGATTCTCGGTCGAGAAGTACGGCGATGAAAAAGCATACAAGATGGCCGTGAACGCGCGTAAGCGAGGCGTTGCAGCGATGCAGTCCAAATAAAGACGCTACTCGAAGGCCTCTTTCTCGCTCGACTCATTCCCATCCCGCTACCATGCTAGGTAGCGTCTGCGGCAAACGCTTCGGCGCGGTACAACGATTGCACTCTGCAGTCTCCAACGATCGAACGGTTACGCACCATAAGGCCAAATCAGCGTATGAAAATTCACGCTCTAGGAACTTCGCTACCCGCCCAATCCATCTCGCAAAGCGACTCAGCGGAGATGGCCGCCACACTTTGCTGCGAAAATGACCAACACCGGCGACTACTCAAGACGCTCTATCGACGTACGGGTGTTAAGACAAGGCATAGCGTACTGCTCGATACGATCATACCAAACGACTGCGTCGCTGGAACGGAGGCTACTGGAGCCCCATTACGAAGCAATCATTGCATCGATGGCCAAGGGGCTTTGGAAGTTGGCGGTGCGGCGTTGGCGGTTTCGCCGATCGAGCAGCAAACGTTCTACCCGCCTGCGCAGCACTCGTGCGATCGCGGTCCGACGACGGGTCAGCGTGCCGAGGCATATAGCGTTCATGCGGCCAAGTTGGCGACCGAAGCGGCTGGCGAAGCGTTGGCAAAAAGTGATCTAGCTGCTGATTCGATCACTCATCTCGTGACCGTTTCTTGTACCGGTTTCCAAGCACCCGGAGTCGACATCGCACTGATTTCCGCGCTAGGACTCAAGGCAACCGTATCTCGCACCAACGTTGGCTTTATGGGCTGTCACGGCGCGATCAATGGGCTGCGTATTGCCAAAGCGTTCACCGACAGTGACCCCCACGCTCGGGTGCTTCTCGTTGCCGTCGAACTATGCTCGCTGCATCAGCAATATGGGTGGAATCATGACCGAATCGTTTCCAACGCGCTGTTTGCCGATGGGGCTGCGGCCGTCGTGGGTTCCAGTGGTGATGTGGGTCGAAGTCAATATGCGATCGAAATGAAGGATTCCTATTCGTTGATTATCCCTGATACCGAAGCGATGATGAGTTGGGAGATCGGTGATCATGGATACGAAATGTTTCTATCCGCAGAGGTTCCTGACATTATCCGTCATTCCACCGCGGGCGCATTGAACCAATGGCTATCCAAGTTATCGTTATCGCTTTCGGATATTCGATCATGGGCTATTCATCCAGGTGGCCCCCGAATCCTCGACGCTTGCTCGGATGCATTGAATCTGGAAGCTCGTGATTTGGAATCATCGCGATCGGTGCTGAGTCGGTGTGGTAACATGTCTTCCCCGACCGTACTGTTTGTCTTAAAAGAGTTACTCGATGCGGGGGCTCCTACGCCGACACTCATGCTTGGTTTTGGTCCAGGCTTGGCAATGGAAGCGGCAATCTTCGCGTAGCCTTCTTGTACCCGTCTTGTAGCGGAAAACCGAAAACCGTTGACGATTTTTGCTACGTTTTTTTCAGACAGAGCCTATCGCTAAGTCGATTCTGCTATTGATCTTGTGCGAGCAACGAGCAGGATCGTACAACGTCGATCATGTCTATGTTCTCTCGATTTCAAGATCACGTTCTGCTAGGGACGGCGGCGTTGTTGCTGCTTGTCGTTCCGGGATGCGTGAACCGGGATGGCGTGGGGAACTTTCGCACACAAGATCCCGATCCGTTTTCTCCAGGCGGCGACTTCCAGCCCCCCGACCGCTGGTGGCTCGAATTCAATGAACCGAGACTAAACGCTCGCGTCAACGAAGCTCTCAGCGGCAGTTTCACACTGGCCGCTGCCCGGCAACGACTCGCTGCTGCTCGGGCAATCGCTCGCCGTGAAGCGTCCGATTTTTTTCCGGATGTGAATGGAATCGCGGATGCAACGACGTTGTTCGGGCCCGGTGAAACAGAGAAAACGTCATTACTGGGGCTCGACGCTGCTTATCAAGTCGATGTCTGGGGCGAAATCGAGGCTCGTGTGGACGCCCAACGACTGAGGGCTGCGGCGACTCGTGAGGATTACCATGCTCTGGCTCTCACGCTTTCGGCGGAAATCGCCCGAACCTGGTTCTCGCTAATCGAAGCAAACGCTCAGGCTTCGTTGGTTCAGGAACAAATCGACACGAACAAGATGGGATTGGCAGCACAAGAAGCTCGTTTTGGGCGGGGGTTTGTTCGCGCTGCCGACGTGCTTCGCCAGCGTCAGTTGGTCGAATCGACGTTGGAACAAGCCGTTGTTGCCAAATCACGAATCGAAGTACTTGAGCACCAAATGGCGGTCCTGTTGGGTGATCTTCCGCAATCTGCCCGCTATTTCCCGGGCGAAACGCTGCCCACACTGGCCCCCCTTCCAGCAACCGGCTTGCCGTCTGAATTGCTTCGCCGCCGACCCGATGTGCGCCGCGATTATTTGGCATTCAAAGCAGCCGATCGCGATTTGGCTGCTGCGATCAGTGCCCAATTTCCTCGAATCAGTTTGACAGGATCGGTCTTGAACATCGCCGACCGCCCCGAAACCGTGTTCCGAGATTGGTTCGTTTCGATCGGCAGCCAATTGGTTGCACCCCTGATCGACGGTGGCCAACGCCGAGCCGAGGTCGATCGGACCGCAGCAGTGACTTGCGAGTTGTTCAACCAGTACGGTCAAACGATGTTGATCGCGTTTCAGGAGGTCGAGGACAATTTGGCCCGAGAGCAGTATCAGGTCGAGCGGTTGAAACATCTTGGAGCCCAGGTTGAACTTGCTCGTCAATCGTCCGAGCAACTTCGCGAACAGTACCAGATCGGTGATACCGACTATTTGTCGGTTTTGACGGCAATCACTGGCCAGCAGCGTTTGCAGCGTGATATGCTTTCCGCTCAACTAGAATTAAGACTGATACGGATTAATCTATACTTGGCGTTGGCAGGTGGTTTTGACGTCCGCCCGCAAGACGATTTTCTCTTTACAGTCACCGAATTGGAAGAAACCGAAGAGCCTGTGCAAAATCCCACTGAAAATGTGAATCCGAGCTTTGACGAGCCCGAGCTAGACGAGCCCGACCTAGACGAGCCCGAGGTTCAGGACCTGGAACTCGAAATGCCATTGACTAACGAATTGACCGACGATTCAATCATCGCTGCTGCGGAGATGATTCTTGATGAGTGATGATTCTCGCTCTCGTGCGAAATCGTCAAGGATACGACGTTGGCTTAGCATTTTCGGGACGGTGATCGTTTGCCTGGTGATTTTGGCAGGTGCAGCCGGGGCGATTGTCGTCATCAACCGCACCGAGCCCACTGCGAAACAAATCAACATGACTCGCAAATCGGCGGCATTGGTCGAAACGATTCATGTCGAACGCGGCACCTACCGCCCCAAACTTGTCGTTCTCGGCACCGTCCAGCCAGCTCGCGACATTGTGTTGGGTTCGCGGGTCCAAGGCCAAGTGACCGAGATGTCGCCCACGTTTGTTCCGGGAGGGATGGTCGAAAAAGGTGAGTTGTTACTTCGAATCGACCCGGCTGATTTTGAAAACGAATTGTCAATCCGCTCGAGTGAACTCGAGCAGAAGAAAGCTTCACTGGAGATCGAAGAAGGCCGACAAAGTCTCGCCAAGAAAGAACTCAAGCTGTTGGAAGCGACAATCGATGATACCAATCGTGCATTGGTGCTGCGTGCTCCCCAGATCGCGTCGATCCGTGCTGAAGTCAGTGCAGCGGAAGCCGCCGTCGAGCGGGCAAAGCTAAACCTTGATCGCGCGACGATCAGGGCACCGTTCGATGCGCAAATCTTGACTCAAAGCGTCAATGTTGGTTCTCAAGTCTCCTCAGGCGATGAGTTGGCTCAGCTGGTCGGCGTTCGGGAATACTGGATCATGGCAGCCGTCCCGGTTCGCAGTCTACGATGGGTCCAATTCCCCGATTCGGAGACGGAAGGCTCAAAGGTGACCCTGCGCAATCCCGATGCTTGGCCACCGGGAGTCGAACGCCATGCAAGCGTCTCACGCATGATCGGCACCGTGGATGAACGAACCCGTTTGGCTCGCGTGATGATCACGGTCGAGGATCCGCTAGGTAAATTATCCGACTCGCCCCCTTTGATACTCGGTTCACTGATCGAGACCGAAATTGAAGGGCGAGTCATCGACAATGTCGTTCGATTGAATCGTGATTACATCCGAGATCAAGATACGGTTTGGGTGATGAAAGATGGCACGTTGCAAATCCGCGATGTGACCGTTGAATTTCGCGATTCGGATTATGGTTACATAAGTGAAGGACTCGATAGCGACGACGAAGTCGTCATTACAACATTGGCGACCGTAGCCGATGGTGTCTCTCTTCGCAGGATCGAAAAGGATGATACCGGCGGCGAAGACGCCACCGAGGAGGTCGCCGAGTGAGCGAACCATCGAAGAAGGCTCGTTCACTGCGCGGACCGATTGCGTGGATGGCTCGTAATTCGATCGCCGCCAATTTGTTGATGCTGCTGTTTTTAGGCGGCGGCGTCTGGACTGCGTTCGTCATGCAAAAGGAGGTCTTTCCGCAATTTCAACTGGACGTCGTCGAAGTCTACGTTGGATACCCTGGTGCGGCGCCCGAGGAAGTGGAGCAAGGAATCCTGCGTCCGATCGAAGAGGCGATTCGCAGCGTCGAAGGTGTTCGCGAAATCACCAGTCAAGCGCGCGAAGGACGCGGCCAGGTCTTCATCGAGATCGTTGCTGGCGAGCAGCGTATGAAAGCCTTTCAAGACATCGACCAAGCGATCAGTCGCATCCGTACGTTCCCACAACAGATCGAACAGCCCGAAGTTCGGTTGCAATCGCGTCAACAAGAGGTGATGCAAATTGCGTTGTACGGGCCGATCGATATTTGGGCGTTGCGGAAGTTGGCGGAACAACTTCGCGATCAATTGCAAGCGAGCGAGGAAATCACGCAAGTCGAATTGCGGCGTGTGCCAGCCTATGTCACGCACGTCGAGATCCCTCGCAGTCGGCTTCGTGAATATGGATTAACGTTGCCCGACGTTGCCGACATCATCCGCACGGCGAGTCGCGATGTTGCTGCCGGTTCGGTACAAACGAATTCGGGTGAAGTCCTCCTGCGGGTGAAGGCTCGAAAACAGTGGGCCGACGAATTTGCTGCGATTGAAATCGTCTCTGCGCGCACGGGCATGTCCGTCACACTCGGTGACATTGCCACGCTTCGTGACGGCTTTGATGATGTGGGATTTCATTCCCAGTTCAGTGCAACGCCATCGGTCGAACTCGATGTATTCCGTGTCGGCACGCAATCGCCAATGGACGTGGCTCGAGCGGTCGAAAAAACGATGGAAGACTTTGAAGCGGTGTTGCCGCCAGGCGTCAAATGGCGAATCGATAGTAACGATGCGGAAGAGTTCCGCCGCCGTCTGTTTCTGGTACTAAATAATGCGGCCGTAGCCGTGATCATCGTGATGGTGATTTTGGCGCTGTTCCTCGAATTCCGATTGGCATTTTGGGTGATGACCGGGATGGCCATTTCGTTCGTCGGCGGGATTTTGTTGTTACCGGTGGCCGGTGTCAGTATCAACATGATATCGTTGTTTGGATTTCTGGTGGTGCTGGGGATTGTCGTTGATGATGCGGTGGTGGTTGGCGAAAACGTATACGAGAAGCGACAAACCGAAAGCGATGGCGAGACGGCTGCGATTGAAGGAACGCGAGAAGTCTCGGGGCCTGTCATTTTCAGCATTCTGACGAACATTGTCGCCTTTGTTCCGTTGTTGTTCATTCCAGGCGAAACGGGGAAATTTTGGGCGCCATTGCCGGTCGTGGTGATCATCGTGTTGACGCTGTCGTTGTTAGAATCGCTGTTTATTCTGCCAGCTCATCTGGCACACGCTCGAAAAGGAAGCCGAAGTCGTACCGGTATCGGCGGGCGATTGCATCATGTTCAACAGAGTTTTAGTGCCGCGTTCAACCGGTTTGTCGAGTGGAGTTTTGGACCGATTCTCAGAGCGTGCTTGCGGCACCGCTATATCACCGCGTCGATCGCTCTGGCGGTCTTTATCGTCATCGCTGGCTACGCAACGAGCGCCCACATGGGAATGATTCTCATGCCCGCTGTGTCAGCTGACGAGATCGAAGCGGGTGTGCGCATGCCAGTGGGTACGACGCCAGAACAAGCAGCCGAGATCGCCGATACCGTCACGGCGGCTAGCATGAGAATGTTCGAGGAGCATAATCTTTACGAAGTGGCCGAAGGCATTAAAACGAATGTTCGAGGTGACAATTTTATTGATGTCGAAATTGTTTTGCGTCCACCTGACGAGCGCGACATGACGGCCGATCAGGTGATCGATCTGTGGAGAGAATCGATCGGCGATTTGCCGGGAGTGAATCAAGTCACATTCGAGGCTGAAAGTGGTCCAGGCGGTTATCGCCGTGATATCACCATCGACTTTAGCCATAGTGATATCGACACGCTCGAGAAAGCCTCCACCGCATTCGTATCACGAGTGAAAAAGTATTCATACACTCGCGACGTCAGCGATAGCTATAACCGCGGCAAGGCGCAATACGATTTCAGACTTCGTCCCGAAGGCAGAGCGTTGGGTTTGACCGATGAAGAGCTTGGCGAGCAATTGCGGGGAGCTTTTTTTGGATCGCTCGCACTTCGACTGATTCGGGGCACGAACGAAATCGAAGTCCGCGTCAAATTGCCAGAGGATGAACGACAAGACATCTACAACTTGGAAGACTTGGTCATTCGGACTCCATCAGGAACAGAAGTGCCTTTGCTAGACATCGCCGACTTCGAACGCAATGTCGCCTTTTCCTCGATCAGCCGCCGCGATGGCCGTCGCGTCATTAGTGTTTCGATGGATGTCGAACCCAAGCGCGCGGCAGGACAAATGATCGATGCCTTGAACGAAAAAGAGCTTCCCCAACTGCGAGACGACTACCCAGGAATCACATGGAGCTTCGAAGGCAGCGGTGCGGAGATGCGGGCCGCGACCGCTTCCCTTTGGGGCTCCTTCTCTTTGGCGCTCGCGGTGATCTATTCGCTGCTAGCGATTGCGTTTCGCGGCTATATCCAACCGTTGATCGTACTCGTGGCCATTCCGTTTGGTATTGTCGGTGCAGTGATTGGGCATGTAATCCTAGGATACGATTTGTCGCTCGTTAGCTTCATGGGCGTCATTGCCCTTTCGGGTGTCGTGATCAATGATTCGCTAATCATGATCGATTATGCCAACCGTTGCCGAAGCAATGGTTCGGCCTATGAAGCGATCACGCAAGCAGGACTGCGACGTTTCCGCCCAATCATGCTGACCACGCTGACAACGTTTGGTGGTTTGATGCCGTTAATTTTCGAAGAATCGCTGCAAGCCCAATACATCATTCCGATGGCGATTTCATTGGGATTTGGGATCATGTTTTCAACCGGCATCATCCTACTGCTCGTTCCCTGTTTGTACCTAATCCTGGAAGACATCTACTCGCTGTTCGGTCGCCAAACGCCCTAAATCCGTAGCGGAAATCGTCAAGACTTTCGTCGAACTTCAAAAGATCCTCCCCCAGAGCCTAACCGACTGGCTAGAGAGATCGTTGCGGCGTGGATGTCGACGATATCATCGATTTCTTCTGCATAGCCACCCGCCATCGCAATCGCGATTGGCAAGGATCGATCGAGACACCAACGAATCACGATTTTGTCACGACGAAGTAGTCCCGCTTTGGTCAAGGATAAACGGCCGAGCCGATCGTGTTGGTAGGGATCTGCACCGGCTAGATAGATCGCCAGATCGAATGGACCGTGCTGCGAGACGATCCGCAACGCGTTTTCGAGTGCCGTCGCGTAATCGTCATCACCCGATCCGTCGGCCAACCCAACGTCCAAATCACTAGCCACTTTGCGAAGCGGAAAGTTCTTGACGCCGTGGATGGACAAGGTAAAAACGGAGGGATCATCTCTCAAGATCGACGCGGTCCCGTTTCCTTGGTGGACATCCAGATCGAGGATACAGGCATTTCGAATACGACCTTCATATTGCAGCGTTCTTACTGCCACCGCCGCATCGTTGAAGACGCAGTAGCCCTCGCCTGCATCGGCAAAAGCATGATGGGTACCGCCTGCCAAGTTGGCTGAGATCCCATCGGTCATCGCTGCACGTGCTGCGGCAATCGTGGCTCCGGTGCTTCGCCGAGAACGTTCGACCATTTTCTCGCTCCATGGAAAACCAATCCGACGAACTTCGGTGTTGGACAGCGAGCCTGTCTTAACGGCTTCCACATAGGTATCCGTATGGCACAACCGCAATTGCTGATCGGTCGCCGCAGGCGGCACCAGTAGCACATCGCGGGTGTGCACCACACTATGGACGATTCGCCTTCGCAACAAACGATATTTTGACATCGGAAAACGATGACCATCGGGAAGCGGAAGCTCGAAATGATCGGTATAGAAGAGCTGCACGATTCGTCAATCGTCTTGCTTGAGTTGAGCTAGAACGTCCGCCGTATCTTTGGGCACGATCTCCGGAAGCGGGCTGTCGTCTCGCGCAAAAAACATCAGATGTTGCCAAGGCAGTTCGTTCGTTTCGCGGACCAGTTTGAAACCGTTCTGTTGGTATTCCTTCATGATCTGCGTCTTCGACATTTTGTGCAGCGGCTTGATCGGAACACTGGGGTCTTCTGCGCGATACTCCAATAATGCAATCACGCCGTTCGGCTTTAGCGAACGATAGATATGCCACAGCATCGATTCGGGATGCGAAAACTCATGGTAGACATCGACCATCAAAACCAAGTCGATTTCGCCGGCGGGTAGCTTTGGATCGTCAACTCGGCCAATAATTGGCTCGATATTTGCGATCCTCTGTTTCATAAACCGCGCACGCAATTGATTGAGCATTTCAGGTTGAATATCGACTGCCAAGACGCGACCGTTTTCGCCCACGGCTTTCGCCATCGGAAGCGTCCAGTATCCGTTTCCGCAACCGAGGTCGCAAACGGTCATCCCCTCAGTGAGTCTTAGCTCGTCGAATGACTGCGATGCGTCTTCTTCGAGATCGCGGTTTGGACGAACGAGCCAATCCGAACCTCGATGAGACATAGGCTGAGCGACGATTCGATCCAAATAAACGCGACGAGGTTTTTCTCGAGGCGGGGATTCTGCGAATAGACTCGATGTGGATGCCGAACAAACAATCACAACCAAAATGGTATTCAACATCATGAGCTTAGATCGCATCGGGCCGTCTTGGTTGCAAAGGATGGGACAGATCGTGGAAGGATCGGCTAAAGCCTGGACTCCAACGGTTGGAGTGTAGGCTTTAGCCGATTTTACACAGCGGACCAGCCATGCCCGAACGGCTAAAGCCTGGACTCCAACGATTCCACCGTAAAACCACG
>JGI12048J13642_10863391_pt1 | contig 10226 bp, 11 predicted proteins | sample ElkSlonscriptome_16_FD_13642 | JGI IMG/M metagenome (IMG submission 13642)
CCTTCATCTTCCTGAAGGTGATGGGCGTGTCCATGAACATGGTGGTGCTCTTCAGCCTCATCCTGGCGCTGGGCATGCTCGTGGACAACGCCATCGTGGTGGTGGAGAACATCTACCGCTTCCTCGAGGAGGGGTGGGACCGGGAGACGGCGGCCAAGAAGGCCACGGGCGAGGTGGCGGTGCCCATCATTGCCGCCACGGCCACGACGCTGGCGGCCTTCGCGCCGCTCCTCTTCTGGCCTGGTGAGGTGGGCGAGTTCATGGGCTACATGCCCCGGACGCTCATCGTCACCCTCTCGAGCTCGCTCTTCGTGGCGCTCATCATCGTCCCCACCCTTTGCGCCATGTTCATGAAGCTGGACGGGGCGCCGTCCCGGCCCGTCCGGCCGGCCATGCGGTGGGGTCTCATCGCCGTGACGGCGCTGTTCCTGCTGGTGGTGGCGGGGATCAACCCCCTTACGGCCGGTCTCTTCGTGGCGACGGGAGTGGGCCTCTGGGCGCTCCATCGGTTCGTCCTGGAGGGGGTGGCCCGTCGGTTCCAGGACTCGACGCTTCCCTTCCTGGTGGACGACCTCTACGAGCCGCAGCTGCGATGGGCGCTCCGTCATCGCCTGCTCCTCGTGTCGGGGACGGTGGCGCTCTTCGTCCTGACCTTCATCGCCTTCGGGCGGTTCAACGCCGGGATCGAGTATTTCCCCGAGTCCATGCCGCCGCCCCAGCTCATCGTGGACATCGAGGCGCCTCCCGGCACCCTGGCCGAGGTCACCGATTCGGTGGTTCGGCGATTGGAGAGCGAGCTCGGTGGCGTGGAAGGGCAGATGGATTGGGAGTCCGTCGTGGCCGTGACGGGCGGAGGAGGAGGGGGCGGCAACCCCATGGGCGGCGGCCCCGGCGGCCCTGAGGCCGGCCGGATCACGGTGACGCTGGTGGACTTCCAGGATCGGGAGTACGACGGACTGCAGGTCCTGGCACGGATGCAGGAATCGGTGGGCGGGCAGATCGCCGGCGCCGAGATCACGGTGGACAAGCCTGCCGAGGGTCCGCCGCAGGGCGCTCCGGTGAGCGTGGAGATCGGTGGGGAGGACCCGGCGGTGCTCCAGGAGCTCTCGGACCAGCTCCTGACCGTCCTCGAGAACGCACCGGTCTACCGGAAGCTGGTGGGTCTGGAGAGCGACCTCGACGAAGCGCGCTCCGAGCTCTCCATCCATGTGGATCGGGAGAAGGCGGCGCTCTACGACCTGAGCACGGCGGAGGTCGGGAACGCGGTCCGGGGCGCCATCAACGGCATCGAGGCGGCCAAGTACCGCACCGGGAACGACGAGTACGACATCATCGTCCGGCTGGCGGAGTCCTACCGTCAGGAGCTGGAGGGCCTGCGCAGCCTCAACGTCATGGCGGAGGGCGGCATCCAGGTGCCGCTGGTCTCCGTGGCGGACTGGAGCGTGGAGGAGGGCTTCGGCTCCATCCGGCGGAAGGACCAGGAGCGCCTCGCCACCATCACCTCCGACGTCGCGGCGGGGTACAACTCCAACGCCGTCCTCGGGGAGGTTCAGCAGACGCTGGCCGACTTCCGGGCGGATCTGCCCCCGGGCTACACCCTGGAGTACACGGGCCAGAGCCAGGATCAGGCCGAGGCGCAGGCCTTCCTGGCCGGAGCCTTCCTCACGGCGCTCCTCCTCATCGGTTTCATCCTCATCAGCCAGTTCAACTCGGTGGTGAAGCCCGTCATCATCCTGACCTCGGTGATCATGTCCACCATGGGGGTCCTCCTGGGCCTCATGATCTTCCGGATGCCCTTCGGGATCATCAACACCGGTGTGGGCATCATCTCGCTGGCGGGGATCGTGGTGAACAACGCCATCATCCTCATCGACTACATCGACATCAAGCGGGAGCGGGACGGCCTGGATCGGCGCGAGGCGCTGGTGCAGGGCGGCAAGACGAGGTTCCGGCCGGTGGTCCTCACGGCCCTTACGACCGCGCTGGGGCTGGTGCCCCTGTCCATCGGGATGAACTTCGACTTCTTCGGTCTCTATGGCTCGCTGAACCCCGAGCTCTACTGGGGTGGTGAGCAGGCGGCCTGGTGGGGTCCCATGGCGGTGGCCATCATCGCCGGAATCCTCTTCGCGACCTTCCTGACGCTGGTTCTGGTACCGGTGTTGTACTCGCTGGTGGACGACGTCGCCGACTTCTTCAAGCGGCACTTCCTGCCCAGGGACGACGAAGCGTCCCCCGCGGGCACCGAGGGAGTCGACGAGGTGCCGGCCCCGGCGCCTCCCGTGCGCCCGCGGCCCGTACCCGATCGGGAGCCTGTCGGGGTGTCTCGCCGTAGGCTGCCCGGCGGGGCTCTGGAGCCCCGTCCCGAGACGCCGTGAGGGCCGACGGGACGGGGGTCCAGGCGGAGGCCGCCATGATCGTATCGCTCCCGGCCACGCGAGCGACCTTCCTGGACGAGATCGACGCCGGTCTCGACGCGGTGGCGGTGGCGGTGCGCCGAGAGTTCGAGCCCCTCGACCAGGAACTGCTCACCCGGCGCCCGAAGCCCGGTGCCTGGAGCGTGGCCCATTGTCTGGACCACCTTCGCCACACCAATGCGGAGTACCGGACGCGGTTGGCCCCGGCGCTCGAGGAGGCACGGAGGGACGGGCCGTCGGGGGGAGGCCACCCCGAAGCCGGCGGGACCCTCCGGAGCAACTGGTTCGAGCGTTGGTTCGTCCGCTGGATGGCGCCGGGAGGCGGGATGGCGGTGAAGGCGCCGAAGATCTTCCAGCCGGACGAGGAGCCGGCCGGTCCGGATGCTGTCCAGGGCTTCCTGGAGGAGCAGGGCCGGCTTCGCGAGCTGGTGGCCGAGGCCCGGGGACTGCCGGTGGACCGCATCAAGTTCGGGACGCCGGTGACGGCGCTGCTGCGGCTGCGGGTCAGCACGGCCTTCGCGGTCCTCCTCAACCACGAGGTACGGCATCTGGAGCAGGCTCGCAGGGCGTATGCCGGGGTGGGGGGTTCACCCTGAGCCCCGGATCCATGTAACAATTGAGTGCGTATCCTTGCCACGGTCCACGCAGCCCGGAAACGTCCACGCATGAACCGATCCGTCACCTACGGCTCCTACGGCTCCTTCGGCTCCCTGCCGGAGCTCGTCCGGGCAGCAAGCAATGCCCCGCTCCTCGACCCCGAGGAGGATCGGCGATTGGCCCGTGAGGCTCGGGAGGGCCAGGACGAGGCACTGGATTCCCTGGTGAAGGCCCACCTTCGCCTCGTCGTGGACGAAGCCATCCGGCATCGGGACCACTTCGTTCGTACCGGCGACCTGGTCTCCCGCGGCCTCAAGGGGCTGCACTGGGCGGCCCCCCGGTTCGACCCGGAAGTCCACGAGAGCTTCTGGACCTACGCCCGGCAGGCGGTGCGGGCGGAGATCCGCAAGACCGACCGGCCGGACTGACGCGGGCCTCGCCCGTCCCCTTGGAATCCTCCCTCTTCGGCGTCCCGTACGCCCTGACCGTGTTGCCGGGTCTGGCCGTCATCATCCTGGCCATGACCCTCCTCTGGGCGGCGAGCCTCCCCCTGAAGGACGCCTCCATCGTGGATCCCTTCTGGGGCCCGGGCTTCCTTCTGGTGGCGGCCGTCACCGCCCTGGTGTGGAGCGTGTCGTCGCTCCGGGGATGGCTGGTCCTGGGCTGCGTCGCCCTCTGGGCGCTCCGGCTGGGCGGCCACCTGCTCCGGCGCAATCGGAGCCACGGGGAGGACCCCCGCTACGCCCGCTGGCGGGAGGACCATGGAGCGGCCTTCTGGTGGGTCAGCCTCTTCAAGATCTTCTGGCTCCAGGCCCTCCTCCTCTGGATCGTCGCCTGGCCCTTGATGCTGGCGGTGGTCTCCGAAGGCGGGATCGGCGGGTGGGACGTAGCCGCCCTCATGGTGTTCACGGCGGGCTTCCTCTGTGAGGCCGTCGCCGACGGCCAGCTCCAGCGGTTCCGCCAGGATCCCGCCAACGAGGGGAAGGTCCTGGACACTGGGCTCTGGCGCTACTCCCGGCACCCCAACTACTTCGGAGATGCGCTCCTCTGGTGGGGCCTCTACCTTTTCGCCGTGGGTGCCGGCGCCTGGTGGACCCTGTTCGGTCCCGTGGTGATGACCGTGCTCCTGCTGAAGGTCTCCGGCGTGTCCCTACTCGAAGAGGACATCGAGGAGCGCCGCCCGGCCTACGCCGACTACATCCGACGCACCTCGGCCTTCATCCCGCTTCCGCCCAAGGACCCCGACGCCTGACGCCATGTCCTTCCTTCCGCCCGCTTCGTCTCCGCCTCCTGCCGCCAACCACCCGGAGGAGGTGGTGGGGCGAGCCGTGCAGGAGCTCACCGCGGCCCGTCTGGGCCGAGGCTTCCTCCCGCTGGCGGCGCTCTTCGTGTGGGGCCTGGTTCAGGTCCTTTTCGCGCCGATGCAGGTGGGGGCGTGGGTCCTGGTGGTGGGTGCGCCGTGCACGGCGGGCATCATGTTGGGGCACGGACTCCGAGGCGTGAAGCGGGCCTTCGGGCGACCCGAGGCGTGGTGGATGGCGCTGCTGGGTCCTGCCGCCCTCCTCCCGCCGGTCTTCGGGCTCTACGTGGCGTGCTGGCGCGGGCTCCGGACGGTGGCGGGGGGTGGGCTCGAGGCGGCGGTCGTGGGGCTGGTGATGACGGCCCTGGGTGTGTGGGCCCTCCGGAGCTGGCTGAAGGTGCTGGAGGTGGGGCGGTTGGGGGACACCATGAGTGGCATCGGGGCGGGGCTGCAGGGACTGGACCTGGAGGGAGGGGAGCCGTGGGCCGGGTGAGAAACGGGGCGTGGGTGGCGGTGGCACTCCTGGTGAGTACCGTCGGCGGAGCCGCCGCGGGGGCCCAGGTCCGACAGGGGGTCATGAGCCTGGAGGACGCCCGCATCGCCTACGAGGTGCTGGGGGCCGGGGACCCCATCTTCGTCGTCCACGGGGGACCGGGGCTGGATCACGCCTACCTCCGACCGGGGCTGGACGCGCTCGGCTCCCACGCGGAGGTGGTCTACTGGGACCAGCGTGGCACCGGGGACTCCGAGGCGATGCTGGACTCCACCACCATCTCCTGGGACGCCTTCCTCGGCGACATGGATCGCCTCCGGCAGATGCTGGGCTACGAACGGGTCGCCGTCCTGGGCCACTCCTTCGGCGGTCTGCTGGCACTGGACTACGCCCGACGGTACCCGGAGCACACCCGCGCCGTGATCCTCCTGAACAGCACCGAGCCGGGGCGTCGCTGGGCCGACGAGACCCGCGCAGCCCTTCGGAATGCCCGGACGTCGGCCGACTCGGTGCGCATGGCCGAGCTGGCGGTGAGCGAGGGCTTCGGAGCACGGGATCCGGCTACCATGAGCGCCTACTACCGCACGGCCTTCCGGGCGAGCATGCGCCACCCCGACCGGGTGGCGGAGCTGGAGCTGGACCTGGCCCCTCGAACCGCCCGCAACGGCCCGGACGTCGCCCGGCTCCTGGGGGGATCCCTGGGCCCCGTGGACTGGTGGTCCTGGCTGGAGACGCTGGACGCTCCGCTCCTGGTCCTCCACGGGCGATACGACGCCATCCCGGAGGAGATGGCCCGCACCCTGGCGGAGACCGTTCCCCACGGCCGCTACGTCGCCCTCGAGGGGGGACACTTCCCCTGGCTCGGGGACGCCCCGGGAATGGTGGCCGCCATCTCCACCTTCCTCGCGGGGCTCGACCGGTGAGAGCGGCTCTGCGCCGAATGGTGCTGGCGGGTGGGGCCTACGCGCTTCTGGTCCTCCTCCTGGGTCTTCCCCTGGCCGGACTCATGGACCGGGCGCTCCTCCTCCCTCCGCTCTTCGAGGATCTGGTCCGGGGGCTCTTCGCCGTGATCGGGGTGGTGGTCCTGCTGGTGGCGTGGCGCTATCCGGAGCTGGAGGGGGACGCGTCCAGCGAGGTGCCGCAGTAGCGGCAGTAGCGCGCCTCGACCTCGTCCTCCGGGGCGCGGCAGTTGGGGCACCGCCGGGGCGCGGTCTGCTGGCCGCCGCCGGGGGTGGGAAGGCCTCGCTGTCGGGCCATTTCGGTGGTCACGATCCCGGTGGGCACCGCGATGATGCCGTACCCCATGACCATGACCACGGCGGCCAGCGCCTGGCCCATGGGAGACTGGGGAGCGATGTCCCCGTAGCCCACCGTGGTCAGGGTCACCACGGCCCAGTAGACCCCCCGGGGGATGCTGGTGAACCCGCCCTCCGGACCCTCGACCAGGTACATGAGGGCGCCCACCACCACCACGATGTTCACCACCGAGAGCAGGAAGACGGTGATCTTGTAGCGGGACGCCCGCAGGGCGGCGGCCAGCACGTTCGCCTCGCCCACGTACTGGACCATCTTCAGGATCCGAAAGATGCGAAGGACCCGGAGCATCCGGACCACCACGAGGACCTGCCCACCGGGCACCAGGATGCTCAGGTAGGTGGGGATCACCGCGAGGAGATCCACGATGCCGAAGAAGCTCCTGGCGTACCGTCCCGGCCGATCCACCGCCCACAACCGGGCGACGTACTCTGCCGTGAACGCCAGGGTGAACCCCCACTCCAAGGAACGGAGCAGGGGCCCGTGCGCGGTCCGGATCCCTCGCACGGACTCCAGCATGACCACCGCGACCGACGCCAGGATGACGGCGAGGAGGACCTCGTCGAAGACGCGCCCTGCCCGGGTCTCGTGGCCGAAGATGACCCGATAGGTGCGGGTCCGGAGGGAGCCGGGCTCTCCAGCGGGTCCGTACGGACTCACGGGGCGCGGTTCGCCGCGTAGTTGGTGGCCACCTGCAGGAAGCGGGAGATCTCGGTCATGTCCGCCCCGGTCCAGCGGACCGTGTGGGCGTCGGCCCGCTCCACCGACGGCAGGTAGCTCAGGATCTCCGCCGGCAGGTAGTTCTTGTAGGAGAGCTCCAGCGTCACCGGGCCGTCCAGCCGGTAGGGTTCGAAGTCGTCGAGGCGGGCCAGCGCCGCCGCCACCCGTTCACGGATGAGGGCGCGTCCGGCTTCCGGCGTCAGGGTCCGCGCCGAATGGAAGCCCAGGCTCCACTTCACCACCGCACCCTCGAGGTCCCCCAGCATGGCCCGGGCCTCCTCCACGATGGCGTCGTCCCCGGAGATCATCACCACCGGAACGCCGAAGTGGCCGGCGATGGCGGCATTCACCCCCGCCTCGGCGTGCTCCCGCCCGTTGAGACGGAGCCCCGTGAGGTTGGCGCTGGACATGGTATGGGCCCGCACCCCCCGGGTATTGGCCGTGCTGGTGTGGTAGCCCAGGAAGATGGCGGCATCGAACCTGGCGTCGATGCCCTCCATCATCGCCAGCGGCCGAGGCCAGGAGCGGACGACCATCACGTCCGCCGGCATCCGCTCCAGGAGCAGGTTCTGGCCGTTCCCGTGGGAGTCGCTCACCAGGATCTCCACGGCGCCGGCCTCGCGTGCGGCGTCGATGGCGGCCAGGACCTCGTCGGTCAGGAAGCCCCGGAAGCGGGCGTACTCGAAGCCCGACGGTCCGAGCTGCTCTCCGCTGACGGCGCCCGTGACGCCCTCCATGTCGGCGGAGATGTAGACCCGGAGTCCCTCGTCCTGGGCCGTCGCGGCGTCGGGCAGGCCCAGGAGGAGGGTGGTCGCCAGGGCCAGGGCGGCGAGGGTGGGCGGTAGCAGCGAGGAGGCAAGGTCGCACGGTTCGCGGTCGTTCATGGGGCGGATTCCGGGGTTCGGGACGAGGGTCGGGAGGAGAGGAGCCAGCGGGCCTCCACGCGCGCCACCACGTCGCCTTCGGCGTCGGTGATGTCGGCGGCGACCCGATGCTCCAGTCGGTCCGGTACGTCGCGAGGGACGTCCACCACGGCTCGGCAGACCAGGCGACCCCGGGCCTTCTTCCGGTATTCCACCTCCAGGCCCGTGACGATGCCCCGGACGCCGGGGGGCAACGAGGGAACCAGCGCCAGTCCGGTGGTCAGCTCGCCCAGGTTCGCCAGCGCGATGGCATGGACCGAGCCCAGATGATTCTGGACGGCCCGCCGCTCGTCGAGGGCCACCACCGCGGTCCCGGACGCGAGCTCCCGCACCTCCGGGCGGATGGAGCCGGAGTAGGGAATGCGCCACCCCACGAGGCGGCTGAAGAGCCACCGGCCCCCGGGAAGGGGTGAGAGGCGCGCCCAGAGGCGGCGGAGGTCGGAGCCGGGGTCGGATCCAGGCACGGTCCGGTGAAGGTCGAGGCGGTGAAGGAGTGGGGCGAAGCGGCACGGGAGTGCCGGGCATCGGGCGGGGGTGGGCGCAGAGGGCGGAGCTTGGGTATCTTCGGGCGCCCCCGGTGCGGGGGCAAATCGCCGAGGGGGCCGATGGAAGGGGGTGGTGGGATGGATGTGGTGTTCACGGGCGTGTGGCTGGAGGCGCTGGCGAGCTTCGTGGTCTGGCTGGTGGCCAACGGCGTCTACGTCGACATGAGGCGGACGGGTCGGCGGGGGTTCCGTCGTCTCCTGGCTTTCTGGTTGGGCACCCCCACCACCTGGCTGACGCTGCTGGCCGTACGAGAAGGCGTCTCGCCGGACCTGGAGACGCCTCCGGACGACGAAGAGGCGCTTCTGGCGGAGATCCGTCGCGACCGCAGCCTCCGGACGGCGGCCGACCGGGACGCCGTCTCCCACGGCTCCTTCCCATCCGAGACCCGAACGGAGGAATCCTGATGCGTGCTGCCACGAACCCCCCGTCTGCCGGGGCATGGAGGACGAGGACGACGAGGACCGGCCGATGGACGCCGATGGTGCTGGGCCTCGTGCTGGCGATCTCCCCGGCGATGGTCGGAGGCCTGGCCGCCCAGGAGGGACCGGAGGCGGCGGTGGAGGCGGTGGTCCAGGAGCTCTTCGACCACATGCGAGCGGGGGACGCCGACGCCATGGCCGAGCTCATGCACCCGGAGGTGCGCCTGGTGACCACCGGCATGCAGGGGGGGACGCCGGGGGCACAGGTGGTCCCGGTGGGCGCGTGGTTGGACGGCGTCCGGAACAGCACCGCCGTCCTGGACGAGGAGCTCTACGACGTGGAGGTCCGTGTGAACCAGGGGCTGGCCACCGTCTGGACGGGCTACGAACTGCGGGTGGACGGCGAGTTCAGCCATTGCGGGGTCGATGCCTTCCAGCTCGTCCGCACCGGGGACGGGTGGAGGATCCTCCAGGTGGCGGACACCCGGACCACGGAGGGTTGTCCCGGGCGGTGACTCCACCCTCCACGGACGCCGGTCCTGTCCGGCGGTTCCTCCCCGCGCGGGGTGACCTGCAGGCCCTCGTGCGTCTGGCGGTCCCGGTGGCCACGGTCCAGGTCGGCCTCCTGGCCATGGGTACGGTGGACACCATCATGGTGGGCCGGGTGTCCCCCACGGATCTGGCGGCGGTGGCGCTGGGGAACCTCTACTACTTCGGTGCCTCCGTGTTCGGGATGGGCGTCCTCTTCGCCCTGGATCCCGTGGTGGCGCAGGCGGTGGGCGCCGACGACCGGCCCGCGGTGGCCCGGGGGGTCCAGCGTGGCCTGTTCCTGGCGGCGATTCTGGCCGGGCTGGCCACACTGGCGCTCCTGCCGGCCCACCCCGTCCTGGCCGTCCTGCGGCAGCCGCCGGAGGTCGTCCCGGTGGCGGCGGGATACGTGCTCGCGTCCATCCCCGGTGTCTTCCCCTTCTATGGCTTCGTGGTCTTTCGCCAGACCCTCCAGGCCATGGGTCGGGTGGCACCCATCGTCGTGGTCATCGTGCTGGCGAATGTCGCCAACGCCTTCTTCAACTGGGTCCTGATCTTCGGCAACCTGGGCCTGCCGGAGTTGGGGGCGGTGGGGACGGGGTGGGCCAGCTCCCTGAGCCGGTGGTGCATGATGCTGGGGCTGGCGGCCGTCGGGTGGCCGCTACTGCGGGACTCCGTACGCCCCTTCCGCCGCGACGCCCTCGCCCTCTTGCCCCTCCGGCGGCTCGTGGGGGTGGGGGCGCCCATCGGGGGTCAGCAGTTGCTGGAGTTCGGCGTGTTCGGGGCCGCCGGGCTCCTCATGGGGTGGCTGGGCACCCTGTCCATGGCGGCGCACCAGGTGGCGCTGAACCTGGCGGCCCTCACCTTCATGGTCCCGGTGGGAGTGGCGCAGGCCGCGTCGGTGCTGGTGGGCCGGGCGGTGGGGCGGGAGGATCCTGCGGGGGCGCGGCGGGCGGCGGGGGCGGGGTTGGT
>JGI12048J13642_10329851_pt1 | contig 10209 bp, 4 predicted proteins | sample ElkSlonscriptome_16_FD_13642 | JGI IMG/M metagenome (IMG submission 13642)
GCAGACCTTATGGTCGGGGTAGCGAATGATGCGGTTAATTTTTTGAATTCAGCGATAGGTTCAAAGGTTGCTTCCAGGCGTACCATACTCATAACTGCTGCGATCGGCGTTTTTATTGGGGCTTCATTTTCCAGTGGTATGATGGAAGTGGCCAGGAAAGGAATTTTTAATCCATCGTTTTTTACGTTCAGCGATGTGATGGTCATTTTTCTGGCGGTAATGATTACAGATATCCTACTGCTAGACTTCTTTAATACCCTGGGGCTTCCAACCAGTACAACCGTATCTATTGTTTTTGAGTTACTTGGAGCTTCTGTCATTACAGGCCTTTTAATGATGTCATCACGAGATGTTGAAGGGGCTCAAAGCCTTATTGACTTGATTAATCACGAAAAAGCCATCCAGATAATTGCGGGAATATTTTTATCCATTGGTGTAGCGTTCACCATTGGAGCCGTGGTACAATGGCTATCGAGGTTCATTTTTACATTCAGACTCAATAAAACGCAGCGCCTTTACGGAGCTCCTTTCGCTGGTGTAGCCATCAGTATTATTATTTATTTCCTTTTGATCAAAGGTGTTAAAGGGGCTTCATTTGCAACGGAAGGTTTTAAAGAAGCGATTACGAGCAATACATCTTCAATCCTGTTGATTTCGCTGATTTCTGCAACCCTGCTAAGTTTAATTTTACAAAGAGTATTTCACATAAACCCGTTAAAAGTGGTTGTTTTACTGGGTACTTTGGCCCTGGCCATGGCATTTGCGGGCAATGACCTGGTGAACTTCATCGGTGTTCCAATATCGGGGTATATGAGCTACCAGTTATGGTCGGTTTCAGATGTACCCGCCAACGAATTTTTAATGGATAAAATGGCTGGAGAAGTTCAAACTCCGTCATTTCTACTTTATGGAGCTGGCCTGGTGATGATGCTGACTCTTTGGTTTTCGGCAAAAGCTAGAAAAGTAACAGACACACAAGTCAAGTTATCTGCACAGGGTGCTGTAGAAGAGCGCTTTAAGCCTAATGCATTATCGAGAGGTATCGTTGCGGCAGCCAATAGCTTTGCAAATTTCTTTACCCGAACTCTAGGTAGAAAAACAAAGATCATTATTGATACAAGATTCAGAATTGCCAAAGTGAATGAGCTCGATCTTCCCGCATTTGATTTGGTCAGAGCCAGTGTAAATCTAATGGTCGCTAGTATTTTGATTGCCTTTGCATCTTCAATGAAACTGCCCTTGTCAACGACCTATGTATCATTCATGGTAGCTATGGGAGCATCATTGGCAGATCGTGCCTGGGGTGCAGGAAGTGCCCCTTACAGGGTGGCTGGTGTATTTAATGTAATTGGGGGCTGGTTTTTAACCGCACTCGGAGCATTTACAGCATCGGGAATAATTGCACTTTGTATTTACTATGGTGGAACTTGGGTAGCAATTACATTGTTTGCTATAGCCATGATTATTCTGGCTAAGACCAATCTTCCAAAGCTCTTTGGAAAAGGTCGCTAGAATCCTTGCTCCATGTAGTGATTGTAACGTTCCTTATTAAATTTATAAAGTTTCGGGTTTCTTCCGGGACTTTCGTTGTTCTCATCCCTACCCTTCTCAATTAGAACGTCTAACTTCAGTACTTTTTTTCTGAAGTTCCTTTTATCTAATTCTCTGCCTAAAATTTGTTCATAAAGTGTCTGCAATTCGGATAGTGAAAACTCTTCCGGAAGCAATTTGAAGCCAATAGGCCTGTTCACAATGCGTCTTTTTAACCTTTGTCTCGCAAGTTCTAGAATCTCATTATGGTCGTAGGCAAGCTCGGGAACTTCAGTTACAGGTATCCATTTAAAGTCCTTGTCACTTCTATAGCCTTTAATATCCCTTTCCATATTGATGAGACCGTAAAAGGCAATATCTATAACCCTTCCAAGCGGATGGCGGTATATCTTGCCAAAGGCATTTAACAGCTCGAGGTAAACACCTCCGTTCCCAATGCATTCTTCCGCTATTTCGCGACTTTTATTCTCAAGTCCTTCATTTGACTTTATCAATACACCCGGCAAGGCCCACGCTCCTTCGTAAGGGTATCGCGAAATCTTTTGAATAAACACCTTTAATTGGTCATCTTCAAAACCATACATTACGTTGGTAACTGAAACGCCCATGTCAAAGAACTCTGAGAGGTCTTCGCCATCTATTTTATTTTGGCTTGTAGTATTTGAGGGCTTCATCCATATATTGGTTAAGGTCATTAATTCTCGTATCGTTGTGGGGATGAGTACTGAGAAACTCCGGTGGCTTTTGTCCTCCAACTTCTGCCATTCGTGTCCAGAATTCTGGAGCTTCTCGCGGATCATAACCCGCAATGGCCATAAAGACAAGTCCCATTTTATCCGCTTCTGTTTCATGAGAACGCGAAAAGGCCAGAGATCCTACGCCGGCTCCAATACCATAAGATTGAAGAAGGAGCTCTCTGGTTTGCTGTGGCTGCTCTTGCAACATGATATCTAAAGTCATACCAGCGGCTTGAATACCCATAGCTTGGCTCATACGTTCGTTACCGTGTTTTGCTACTGCATGTGCAATTTCATGCCCCATTACAACGGCTACGCCTGCTTCGTCCTGGCAAATGGGTAATATACCCGTATAAAAAACAACACGTCCTCCCGGCATGCACCAGGCGTTCACGGCTGAATTATCGACCGTATTAAACTTCCAATTGAAGTTCTTGGTCATTTTATGGTAGCCGTTATTGTTCAGGTATTCTTCAACAGCAGCTGAAATACGCTCACCCACTTTTCTGACCATTTGGGCGTCTTCGTTATAATCAGGAAGCGGATCGTTCTCATTGAGAAAATCATCATAAGCCTGGGCACTCATGGATACCATTTCTGATTCAGAAATTAAATTGAGTTGTTTTCTGCCTGTAATAGGCACCTTAGAACAAGCTACCACAAGGAGAACCAGTCCCAAAAATGCTGTAATACGTTTTAACATCTTAGTGAATTTCTGCGGTGAGCCCTCTGTCTAAAAGTGCAGAGCATAGGGGTTTAAGCTTTTCATACTCACCTTTTTTAACTGAGCACTTACCTTTGTAGTGCACAATGTAAGTGCACTGCTCTGCCTGAGTCAGATTGTGTTGGCAAACTTTTACCAGGCTCTCTATGACGAAATCAAAGGTATGGTAATCATCATCGTACAAAACGATCTCTTTTTGATCCTTAAGTAGTTCTTTAAGATCGAGATCTAACTCTTCTTCTATTTGTACTTCCGACATGGCTTTAATTTTGATAACCACGACAAAGGTACAAATAAGTCTTTTTCTGAAGTTACGGTATTTTTAATTCTCTATGCCTACCTCTGCAATAGAGCCGTTAACCATTTTACCCATAATGGCTGATTCAACCCCAGAACTCCTTGCTAAATTTAAGAACTCCATAGCTTCATTCTCAGTTGCAAACTTGGGTGAAATGTACATTTCCTGACCACCGGGGCCTGTCGTTTTCTGGATATTCCAATCTTCGTTTTCTTCGAATAAAGCTGCCAGTTCTTGTGGCACATCTCCACTCATAATACCCATGATAACGATGTATTCTATCACATCATCCGTATCGCTCTCAGAAGCCTGGCCAGCTGGATTTTCGTTAAATAATACAGACTCTCCTTTTTCAGCACGTATTTTTCGAGCTTCATTCAGAGAAATTCGCTTACCATTATAATAAGCTGTTATAAATGCATCAGTTACACCTTTTTCTACAACCAGATTTTTTCTTGTCGATGCCGACTGGACATTTGCATAACGCCCCGAAGTATAACGTATATACCCAGATGAAGTGAGCTCGCTATTCAGTTCTGTTAGGTTAAACACCTGGTCTAATTTTACCGGTTTTGAGTAAACACCAACCTGCACAGTATAAAATAAACCTTGAGTTATCTCTACCTGCTTCGCTTCGGCAGCTTCAGGGTCATTGTAATAGTCGGCGGGTTTATCCGAATTTGCAGTCTTAACAGTAGCATCTGCACTTTCTTCTGATTTGGGTGCCTGAGCTGACTCTGCAAGGTCTGTAGAAGTATTCTCCAATTCTCTGGCTTGTGCCAAAATTTGTCGGGCTTGAGCTCCCGTTAATCTTTCTCCATCGACATAAATAACCACAAAGGCATCGCCATATCCCTTTTCCCTTATGAGATCTCTTGTCTCTTTGGCTTCTTGATAAACTCTAAAAAGACCGGCTCTATATCGCGTTATTCCATTAGCTAAACGCTGACCCATTATTGGAGCAAATTCCTTGTATAAATTCTGGGGAATAGGGTTTCTAAATGCTCCAACCTGAACCTGGAAAATTAAACCATCTGGCATTACCGGATCAATAGGAATGGGGTTCTTATCTGTATAAGCAGATTTTTCAGATTCAATGAACAGAGATTCTTCGACATCTGAAAAATCGTCTTTCTCTCCGATGATTTCTACCACACCTAACCAGTTTCCAGCACGATTGTAAAGATCTAGTTCATCTTTTGAATACTCAGATTCTGTGCTGCTCACAGTTGATTTAAGATTTGGAGTCTCAATCTCAGAAGCAGACTTTTCTTCTCCAGGTACTTCAGCAACCTCTTCTTTTCCAAGATCTACATTGGGTATTATTGTGTAGGTTTCTTTTCTCAGTAATGCGTTTAGTTCGTTTAATTCTGAACCGCTTAATTCTTTAGCTGACCGGGCCAGCTGTTCTTCTTTTTCAATTCTTTTTGTACGAATTCTTTCAGCGCCCACGGCGGCTATAGAAGCTACTTGCAGATCAAGTTCTGCTTCCTGCTCCAATTTATTGGCGCGATTTCTCACCATCTCTTTATCAGATTCGCTGTTCTGATGAATCACCATGTTTCGCAAGCGAGATGCCTCAGAATACTTTTCATTCGCCGATTGACTCCTCAAATTTGATAGAAGAGCTTTTTCAGTCTCAAGTGTCTTTAGACTGTCTGCCTTAACTGACAGAAGCACGTATTCCAATTTACTCGGATCTGACTTTAATAAGTCATATCCTCTGGCATCAACATTGGTAGATTTTATAAGAATTTCTTTCTCTACAGTCTCTTGCTTTGTATCGGCAAAGTCCGCATTTAGGCTTAATTCTGGGCTAGAATTGATTGCCGCTTCTCGACTTTCGTCCGATAAAGTAGATTCAATCTGCTTATGAATGGGTGCTAAATATTTTTTCCCCTGTTCCGGTTTATGGTTTTCCGGGTTTCGCATCAGCAACTCATAAGGTGACTTATCAGATGATGTTAACTCAAGTGCGAGTTCCTCGTCTTCTTCTTTGGATTGAGATTTAATAAACACATCCATATCCGTATTTAGATCTGACAAAGATGAAATCAGTGAAAGCTCGTCAGCCAGATATTGCGCTTCTGTTTTATTGTCCTGGCTCCGATCCGTTTCATTTTTACTGAGCATTTCTGAGATTTCAGATGCCCTTTCACTATACTCTGTCAGATCGGCATTCTCTGAGAATCCGGATTCTATGGATTTGAGCATCTGATCATTCGCTTTTTGATAATAAGCTATTTCTGCGGCATTTGACTCAGAAATATCACGGATTAAGGCACCCTCTAAAGAGTCAATTTCCGACTCTCTCGTTTCTATAACTTCAATGAGTTCTTTTTTCTCTTCTGGATCGGTTGATGAGTTGTACTGTTCAACCATAGAAGTTAATTCTGTTTTTTTCTGGTCTAATGATCCAACTTTGGTTTCCAGCTTACTATATGCAATGTTGGCATTTAGGCTTTTATAGGTAAGGTTAGCGTATTCAATATTACTGCCCAGTTCAACTTGCTTTGTCTCAGGCAAATTTGGTTCTTCCTTTTCTATTGCGTTTAACTCATCTTCTGTTGCCTCTGTTGCGAGAATATCAGACTCATACATTAATCTATCTGCTTCCTGTTTTTTATCGGCAGCAATTGCATCTAGCTTCTGAATAGTTTGTTGTATTTCATCTTTTCTTTCCGGCGAACCAGAACCATCTAATTCATCAATATACACCACAACCAGACTATCCGCTTTTTCGGCCTGTTTAAACCTAATCTGAGCTAAGCGTCTCAATTCTTCAGACTCAGATAGTTCAAGGCTTTTAATTTGTTCGAGTCGGCTCTGATAATCACTCTCAAATTCTTCAGAAATATTCGTGCTAACTAAAAGTTTTTCATCTGCGGGCTCAGGCGAATCATCTTCCGGTTGTTCGTTTGTTGCTACATCCGGAAAGCCGGCAATAAGCTCTTGCTCTTCCTGAATTTCATCAGCAACTTTAGATCGGTCCGTTAATAATTCATTATATCTCTCCTTGAGTTGAGATGGTGCGTTTTCTCCTTGAGACTCTATAGTTTGGGAATAGAAATTTATTTCGTTTTGCAGACTTTGTAGATAGGTCTTTTTCAACTCCATACGCTTGCTCACCGCAGCACTGTCCTGCTGGGAATCTGAAAGAGCTGCCAATTTTTGATCGTATGACTCCATGACAAGAGATCGGGTAAAACCCGTATTCAGATCTTCTTGCATTCCCGGGCTTAGTGAACTTAGATCACCTTCGCGGCTTTCCTTTTCTTCATTTTCTCCAGCCAGTAACTGGTCATATTCTCTTGCTTCTACCGTTCGAGCCTGATACGCAAGTGCTCCAATGGCCACTTGCTCATCTTCTTTTATTTCTAAAAGTTTAATGGTGCGTAACTCGCGCAGTCTTTCTTCTGATAATTCTGTAACAGATTCATTATTGATCAATTTATCCAGTGAAACCAGGAGCTCTTTGTTAATAGCGATACGTTCAGAAGCGATTTCAGGAGCGCTCAAGCCAGATAGCTCTGCCTCGGTTAAAGCTGGAATATAATCTGGGTCGACCTGGCTTATATCGCGCACGAAATCAATATCAGAAGAAGCCTGATTGATTTTCGATTCCAGGCTGGCAACCTGAGCATTAGATAATTTATTAAGATCTGCTTTAGCATTTTGTAAGGCTAGATCTGATCCGGGAATCGATTCTTTTTCTTCGGATATTCTAACTATCGTTGCTTTTCGAGTATCAATTTCATTGAGCTTCTGTTCTCTTAATTCGCGATATTCTGCAAGCTGCTCTTCAACATCTTCTCCACTTTCGCCACCTACCCCTTGTTCCAGCTCAGCAATAGACGCATCAATCACTGTAAGCCAGTCTTGTGCAGCTTGAATTTTTATTTTCTCCGCGTCTATTTCTTTCTGGGGGTCTAAATTCAACGGTTCTCCCTGATCAGCCTGGTTGGAATTGTTTTCTACCGATTGCTCTAATCCTTCTTCCGGAGTGTTATTGGTTTTTTCAGCTAATTCAGGACTTACAATTGCAAGGTCGGCTTGATTTGCATCTTTACTCCCCGTTGAAGATTGATCAATGCTATCTGAATCGGGTTGTTCTGCATCGTTTTCCGATGGATTTTCACTATTACTAGCCAATTGCTCTTCATCGCTTTTCGGAGCATTTGGATTTTCATTAGCGATTAATTCAGAAGATTCTGTTTGACTTACATCTTCAGAAATATATGTTGATGCCACCATTTTTCGCAATTCGGGGTCGTATTGCTGAAAGGCATCCGGATTATTCTGTGTGTAATTCGATACAAGTTGCTTATCTATTTCTATTTCAGTTAATCTTTCCTGGAAGGAGTTGAGCTCTGAACCGCCTATTTCAGAATTGAGAAGTCCTCGTTTTTCTTCTTCAGTCAAGCTCTCTGAATCTGTCCTGAAGTTATCATACAGGTCGTATTGTAAGGCTTCGCTATCTGCAAGAGCTTGACTCCTACTGGCACGTTTAAAGGATGTTTTAATGCTTTCTTCCAGATCTTTTAATTCATTTTCAATCTGTTCTACTTCTAACTCAACTTGCTTTGCTTCTTTTCCTTTTGCTTTTTCAAGCTGTCTTCTCTTTGTAATCAACTTTGCATTTAAGGCATCAGACTCTTCTCGTAGCGCTGCAGATTGCTCCATGAGTGTAATTGATCGCTCCTTAGCATCCAGACTTGATTGAAGTACGCTACTCTCTACATCGGTAAGCGTGAAACGTTCCAGTTCTCCTTTTTGGGCGGCGTTTTCTTTTTTCATCAAAGCCGTAACCAAATCGTAATTTTCTGAATCGATGGCCCTTTCTAAGCTATCCGTATGACTTGAAACTACGAGAAGTTTTTCTTTAAGCTCTCTATTGGCCGCATCCATTTTGGCAGCTAGCTCTTCTGCACTTTTTGCTTCGCTCAATAGCCGTTTTGCTTCAGTTTTTAAAATTGCGGCAGAAAACATCAATTCTGCTTTTTCGGCACCACCTGACTGGTTGGCTTGGTCAACAATTACCTCAGCTTCAGCTAGCTTTATATCCGCTTCCGTAGTTTTAGTTATGTAATGATTTACAGCATTTGCCTTAATAGAGCGATTCCCTTCTATGGCCTTTTGAAAATCAGCTTCTCTATTCCTGGCTGACTCAAGAACTTTTTCATTACTCATACCTGCAGGAAAGCCAGCATCTTTGTAAGCCAGTGAAAAATCCTGTTCCGCAAGAGGTTCTTCTTCTGGCACAGGCACTACATCAGGATCAAAGTTTACATCCAGCTCGGCTTGTTTTCTCAATAGGTCTTTTGCGAGTGCCAGTACATCTCCATCATAAGTCTCATCAAACCTATTATTGATCAATAGCTTTTCAACACCCGCTGAAAGAACTAATTCCATTTCTTGCAGATAGGCTTTTACACCAGCGCTTTTAGGTATATCTACCATTCCCGCATGAACCTTATCACTATTCTGTACTTCAACAATGAACTTGTACTTGCCACTTTTGGGCACACTGACTACATAATCTCCATTATTAGGATCTGTGTATTGTTCACTTACTTTTTCATTTGTGGCGGCATCTAATACGGCAATCTTAGCCAGTTTCTGAGAACTGTTTACCCGGTTAATAAAAGAACCCTTCACCAGTGTTAACTCAATTGGATTGCTCTGTACGAGCACCTTATACACGTATAATTCACCTTGCTTACTGCTTCTTGCCGAAGCAAAATTGGCTACTTTCTTTGCTGTATCTGCTATGTAAAAGAGCTCATCATCGGGTGTATTTACCGCAAAGTCCAGATTTTCTGGTTGCGAAAAAACATCCATTCCCTGATCGTAGAAAGACTTAAAAATGTCGAAACCACCCATACTTGAGTGGCCGTTAGACGAAAAGTAAAATGTTTTTCCATCGGGATGCATGAAGGGATAATCTTCATCAAAATCTGAATTTATAAATCCGCCGAGTTTCACGGGATCAGAAAACTGCCCCCCTGGTAAGACCTGTGCTTTGAAAATATCCAGGCCGGTATCACCGTTTTTTCCATAACTAGAAAAATAGACTGTGGTTCCCGTTCCCCTGAAGTGAATGAGCGATTTATGATCTCTCTTTTTATCTTCAGATGACAGCAATTCATCGGGAGTTACCAGAATCTTCCCTCCTATTTCGCCAAGCTCATATACCCTGAAAAAAGATTCGTATGCAGTGAGCTTCTTGTCTAAGACTTTAACATCTTTTATCTGAGACATTAGATTAAGTCCGTTTCTGGCAGACTTAATTTGCCTTTCCAGGGCTAAATCTTCAATATCTCTACCCGAAGCATTTTCTTTATAAGACTCATATGCTGAAATAGCGTCAGCAAATTGATAGTTCAGGTGATACGCACGACCAAGAAAATACTGTGCCTTTTGATCAACCCCACCTTTTTTGGTAGCGAATTTTAAAAACTTGACTGCTTCTTCTTTTTTATCCGCATCTCCAAACAAGGCAGTAGCACCGTATTTGTAATTGTATTCCGGATTTGTGGGATTTAGACTGAGAAGCTGCGAATAGAGCGGCATAGCTTCTGCATACTTTTCAGAGTCAAAAAGCTCGTTGGCCTGTTTTTCAAGGTCATCTTCACTGAACTGCGCCTGGACTGATATAGTAGAAGCCAGACAGAACGTGAGTAAATACAGACAGTATTTAAACCGAAGTGTCAATTTATAGTTTAAGGGTTCATTATCTACGTTTAAGCCGCTGATAATGTTACGCTAAGAAACCAAATCTTCCCGTCAAATTAAAAAATGAATGTATCAAGGAAAATGTTGCGTTTTGATTTCGAACCTAACATATACATATAGTCTTCTTCTTTTTTCTTTCCCGGACTTTTTCTCTTGTCTTCTTT
>JGI12048J13642_10022376_pt1 | contig 10208 bp, 5 predicted proteins | sample ElkSlonscriptome_16_FD_13642 | JGI IMG/M metagenome (IMG submission 13642)
GCTCAGGCAATCGGGACGCTCATTTCACGGCGATTCGCTGCACGCCCCTTCGCGCTTTGCAACTTTCTGGCACAGTAGTGTGTTGGCCGCATCTGATTCGAGGCCGCCAGGTCGGGAGGTTGAAACATGAAGCCAGATTCTGCAAAGCAGATTGTTGTCGTCGGTGGGGGATCGGGCGGGCTGAAGCTCGCGACCCGGCTGGGGCACCGCTACCGACGCGACCCGAACGCCGCGGTCACGCTGGTCGACGACACCCTGAGCCACGTCTGGAAACCGCTGCTGCACGAAATCGCGGCCGGCACGCTCGATCTGCACGAAGACGAATGCAACTACCTGGCGCACGCGCGAAGACATCATTTCCGCTTCGTCTGGGGCCGGATGCAGGGCCTGGACCGGGAAAGTCGCCAGATCCGACTCGCGCCGCTGGAGGGTACCGAAGGTGCCGACACGCTGCCGGCGCGCGCGCTCGACTACGACCTGCTGGTTCTGGCAGTCGGCGGAATCAGCGATGACTTCGGAATCCCGGGCGTGGCCGAGCACTGCTACCGGCTCGATTCTGCACCCGAGGCCGAGTGGTTTCGCCAGCGCCTGCTCGAAGCCTACCTGCGCGCCGGCCAGTCGCCGGTACCGCCGAAACCCGGCGACCTCGATGTGGCCATCGTCGGCGGCGGTGCCACCGGCGTCGAACTCGCGGCGGAACTCGACAAGATGCGCCACGAGCTGAACGAATACGGCGCGGTCGGCATCGATGCCGTGCGCGACTCGCATCTGACCCTGATTGAAGGCCTGTCGCGGCTGCTGCCCGGCTTGCCGGAAGAACTCGCCGAGAGCACCGAAAAGGAGTTGGCCGAGCGCGGTGTCAGAGTCCGAACCGGCGATGCGGTCGCCGAGGTTACCGCTGAAGGCGTGCGCACGAAAAGCGGCGACATGATTCCGGCACGCTTCGCGGTTTGGGCGGCCGGCATCCGCGGCCAGTCTTTCCTCGCCGACCTCGACGGACTGGAGACCAACAAGCGCAACCAGCTCGAGGTCCACCGAACCCTGCAGACCACCCGTGATGCGGCGATATTCGCGCTGGGCGACTGCGCGGCCTGCCCGCTGGACGATAAGGATAGCGGCTATGTGCCGCCGCGAGCCCAGGCCGCGGACCAGCAGGCGAAGTTTCTGGCATCGCAGCTGCCGCGCTGTCTTTCGGGTGACGCGCTCAAGAAGTACACCTACAACGACCGCGGCTCGCTGGTTTCGCTGGACGATACCGCCGTGGGCACCCTGATGGGCGCGCTGCTCGGCAACGTCACCTTCGAGGGCTGGGCGGCGCGCATCAGCTACCGAATGCTGTATCGGTCGCACCAGCGCGCACTGCACGGCACGCTGCGCGCCCTGATGCTATGGGCCTCCGACCTGATCGCGCGACGCACCCGGCCGCGACTCAAGCTGCATTGAGCGCGCTCACAACGGCGACAGGCCGACCACGCCGGGACCGCCGCCAGGGGCAGGCGATTCAGCCGGTCAGAACTGCCAGCGCAGTCCGCCGGCGACGAAGTTGGCCCCGCCGGCATCGACAGCCAGATCGGTGTCGACCCAGTCATCCCAAAAGCGTTGCGAGATGCCTGGAGAAATTCCGGGATTTCCATCGAATCACGGATTCCCGGAATTCCCGGAGGCTTGCAATCCGACCGGCCCAAGCGTTTGATCAGACCATTGGATCAGGTGCCGGGACAGCTCGGTGTAACCGGGAGGAAGGTGCCCCCAGTCGACTGCGATGTGCCGTTTCTGATCTTCGGGTGTGCCCAGCATGTTGAACAGCGGTCGCTGCGAGCTTTCATAAGGAAAGGTGAAGTCATTGCGTCCGGTCACCAGCAGAACCGGGATGCGCACGCGAGCCAGATAATCGACCTGCTGAATCTCGGGCGGCAGATGGTCGGTAGGCGACAGGCCGGTCGAAACCAGCATCGCCGTGCTGAATCGTGGTTCGACCGCCAGCGCGAACATCGACCGGCTGGCGCCCCAGCTCACGCCGTGAAGCGCCAGGCGGTTCATGTCGATATCCTCTCGCGTGGCCAGGTAGTCGATGGTGCGTCGCAGATCCTTGACTTGCTGCACCAGCAGATCGCGCACGCCGACGGGGCCTGCGGCGCCGGCCGGACGCTCGAATGTGCCTTTGTAGACCGGGTAGACCACGGCACGCCCCGTGCGCAAGAACGGTTCGACGTGCAGCAGCCCGGCTTCACGGCTGTCGCGCTGCATCAGGGCATCACCGCCCGGGAGATGCACGATGGTCTGATAGGGCGGGCTGGAACCGCGAGGCAGAAACAGCTGAGCCGTGACGCGCTCATTTCCGTAGGCCGCATCGAAGGCCACGCGCTCGCGTCGCCAGGCCTGATGACTGTCGTCGATGCGGACCGTCTCGGCGTTCAAAGGCGTTTCGTCGTAGTCGTAGAGGCGTGAAAAAATTTCGAAGGTCTCGTCGTCGACGGGCACTTGCGAATTCTGTGGCAGGAACTGAATATCGGCTGCAAGCGCCTGGTCTACGGGTGCTTCCTGCCGCACGAGACGAAAGCCGAAGCCCTCGCTGCGATCAAGCGGATCGTAGGCCACCCAGTCGCTGAACTGGTAGCTGTTGTCGTTCCAGGCGCCACCCATGGCATAACGCAGATCGCCGGCGCTGTTGCGGCACCATTCCCGAACGTTCCCGGCCATATCGTGGGAGCCGTACGGACCCAGGCCTCCGCTTGACCCGACCGGCACCGTCCCGGCGCGGGAAAAATTGCTGAGACTCAGGATTCCGGAAAACAGCGGTGCCTGCCGCGTGCCGAGGCCTGCTGCACGATGCCAGTGAAACACGGTCGGCAGCTGCTTGCCGGCCCAGCGTGCGTAGGCGTCGGCCTCGTACCAGCTCAGACCTTCGACCGGATGGTCGCCCTTGCCCTCCGGAAAGGTACCCAGCGCCCAGCCCGACGGCCCGGGCAGGCCGGTCGCGTCGACCAGTCGTTCGAGCAGCTGATCGCGATTCAACGTCGTGCCGTCGATCTCGACCTGCTCGGGCCACAGATCCGGATTGCGATAGCCCCCGTCTTCAATGAATTCCATGTAGTCGGCATTGCTGACTTCGTGACGATCGATCCAGAACGCAGCGAGCTCGTGCTGCTCGCTTCGATATCGAACCGGTCCGGCCGACACGAACACCATGTCCTTCGGCGCGGTATCGTCTTCGTGCAGAAAGAACGGTTCGGGGCGGGGCAGTACGCTCGGCGCCAGCTCGATTGTCCGATAGCCGGGCCGCGACACGCGGAACTTCATCGCGCTCAGCGGGAGGCGTTGCGTCCCGAGCGGTGTCGTGCCCAGCGGCACCCAGTCGGCCGGCACGTCACCGTACCCGGATACTTCGACCCGGGCACCGTCGGGTTGACTGCTCAGCTCGACCGGAAGCGTCAGGTCCAGCCAGAGCTGCTCCAGGCGAGGATCGTCGTCGACGCGCTTGCGCGCTTCCAGGGCAAGGCGCCAGGCGTCGGTCACATCGGTCTCGACCTTTCTCTCGATGGCCGGCAGCATGTCGTCTTCCAGCCAGCGCTGATCAGCGCCCTGCATCCACCAGGCAAGTGCCAGTGCCAGCGGCGACAGCACCGCCAGCGCGATCCACAGTTGATTCCGGTTTTGGGGCACGACCGTCCGCACCGCCGGCTCCGGGGATTCGATTCGCTCGACGTCCGGCAGCATGCGATAGCCGCGGCGATGCAGCGTCTCGATGTAGCGCGGTTGGCTGGCCGAGTCGCCGAGCGCCTGGCGCAGCTCGCTGATGGCTTGCGGCACAACGTTGGCAGACAGTGCCGTCCTGCCCCAGGCTTCGTCGAGCAGGGTGTCCCGGTCGACCAGATTGGGTGCGTTGTTGAGCAGGACCTCGAGCAGACGGAAGGTCTGCCTGCGAAGGCTGACCGGGCCGTCGCGGCCGATCAGTATGCCGCTAAGGGTGTCGAGCTCGAATTGGCCGAATCGATATCGCATCGGTGGAACTATACCGCTGGCAGAGGAAGGCGTCGGCCTCCGAGCCGACTCGATCAGTTCGACGCCATGCGCTTTGCATCCGACCGCTCCTGCAACTGGTGTCGGATCAGCGCGCCCCACAAGTTCATCCGTTCACGCGTGGGCTTGCCGTCGGCCATCCGGATGATGTTGCGGTAGAAAAACGACATCGCGGCGAAACCATTGGCGGCCTTGACGAGATCGTTCGAGGAATGCGGACCCAGCCAGCCCGGACCGAGGCGAAAATGCTTCTCGGGTGACGGCAGTTCGTTCCATTCTCCGGTCACCAGTTTGTTCGCTGCATCGGGGTGGATGCACAGCGGCCGGCCGATGCCGATCATTGCGATACCTTCGTCGATTGCGGCGTCCATGGCTTCCCGGCTGCGGAAGCCGCCGGTGACCATCAAAGGCGTTCTTGCGGTCTTGATGACCTCTTCGGCGTAGCCCATGAAGTAGGCCTCTCTTGCCCGGGTGGATTCGCGCACGCTCTCCTCGAATACCGGCTCCAGGCCCTCGAAGCCGAGCATGCGCGGCTGCTCGTAGTTGCCGCCGGAGATCTCGAGCAGGTCGACGGTCTCGGCGTCCAGCATCGCGATGACGCGCAGGCAGTCGGCGAAAGAAAACCCGCCTTTCTGGAAATCCGACGAGTTGAGCTTGACCGACAGTGCTTTTTGGGGGCCGATCGCGCCGCGTACGGCGCGCACGATTTCTATCAAAAGCCGGGCGCGATTTTCCAGCGAGCCGCCCCACTCGTCGTCGCGCTTGTTGGCCAGCGGATTGAGAAACTCCGAGACCAGGTAACCGTGCGCGGCGTGCACCTGGACGCCGTCGAAACCGGCCGCGCACAGCTCGCCGGCGGTGATTGAAAATCTGCCGATGACCTCGTGAATCTCGTCTCCGGTCAACGCCCTCGGCTTGCCGAACAGCCCGCCCGGCATCTTCATCGCTACGGCCGAAGGGCCGACCGGCTCGGCCGCGATGGCCCTGGGCGACTGCCGGCCGGCATGCGAGATCTGTGCGATCGCCGCGCCGCCGCCGGCTTTGGCGGCCGCGGCGAAGGTCCGCAGCCCGGCCCGGGCGGCCTCGTCCTGTTCGCCGTCGACGACCACATTCGCCGGGCGCTCGCGGTAGCGGCCGTCGACCATGATGTTGCCCGTCAGCAGCATTCCTGCGCCGCCAAGCGCCCAGGTGCGGTAAGCGCGTTCGATGCGCTCGCCGGCGTGGCCTTGCGGTTCTGAGAGCCCCTCGGTCATCGCCGCCTTGGCGATCCGGTTGGGGATTTCAAGGCCGCAGGGCAGGGTCAGCGAAGCGCTCAGAGACATGGTGGTTCCTTTGTGGGTGTTGGTTGTTGTTGCCAGCTTATCCGGAATGCTGGAAAAGGGCGCAATGCGCAGCATCATTCATCGGTTGTGTGGCATGTTGCATGGTCGTCAATCGTATCCGGAAACCGCAGCCGAGCCAGTGGAACCGAAAACCCAATCGAACCCACGGATCTTCCGTGCGCTGATCGCCCTTGGCATCGCCAACCTGCTGCTGGTGTTGCCGCTATGGTGGCGCGACGGAGCCTGGGGCAGCGCGTGGCTGGTCCCCGAGCTTGCGTTATTGCCGCTGCTTGGCCTCTGGCCGGCGGTGCGTCGGTCGCGGTGGGTACCGTGGCTTTTGGCGGGCGGGTTGACGCTGGCGTTTGCCGCGCTGCTGGGGGATGCGCTGGTGCGCGCGGTGTTCAGCCGGCCGCTCAACATCCTGCTCGATCCGTGGCTGCTGCGGGCCGGTTTCAACCTGCTGCAGGGCAGTCTGGGCACTCCGGCTGCGATTTCGGCTGCGCTGCTGGCGGCCGCGGGCATTGCCGGCACGTTTTTGGGTATGCGTGCGCTTGTCGAACGCACGCTTGCGCCGATCACGGTTCGCGCTGCCTCGGGTGTCGCCGTGGTCGCTGCCGTGGCGCTGTCGGCAAGCCTGCTCGGCCGCGTCGAGATTGTTCGGCCCGCCCTGGTCAGCCTGGTGCACGACCAGGCCAGGCAGGTAAGCAACACGCTGGCCGAACGGGAGGCCTTGCTGGCGCGCGCCGGATCGGCCCGCATGAAAGCGCAGGCCGTTCCGGCGCTGGAAGGCCGGGACGTGGTGATGGTGTTCGTCGAATCCTACGGCGTCAGCGCGCTGGACCAGCCGCGCTATGCCGAGGTGTTGAAGCCAATTCTTGCACGTGCCGAACGCAATTTGTCCGCAGCCCGACTGGCGGCAATCTCCGCCCGAATGGCGTCGCCGATTCGCGGCGGTCAGTCGTGGCTGTCGCACGCCACCGTTCTCAGCGGCCAGCGGATCGACAATGACTATTGGTACTCGTTGACACTCGATGCCGGTCAGGATTTCCTTACCGACGACTTTCGCGCAACCGGCCATACGCCGCTGGTGGTTGCGCCGGCCATCGTGCAGCCGTGGCCGGAGGCCGGGGCGCTGGGCTTCGAGGCGGTCTACCCGGCCGAAGCGCTGGAATACACCGGTCCCGCCTCGGGCTGGGTCGGTATTCCGGACCAGTACACGCTTCATCGCTACGGTCGCCACCTTCGTCCACGTCACGCCGGGCCTGTTTTTTCGGTGCTGATGCTGATCAGCAGCCATGCCCCCTGGTCGCCCGGCCCGTCGCTGCTCGACGAATGGGACCGGCTTGACAGCGCCGAACCCTGGCCTGATTGGACCGCACCGGAAAAGGACCCGCTGGCGTATTGGCGCGACACCGATCGGTTAAGAGACCGCTATCCGCAATCGCTTGCCTACACCCTGGAAGCGGTGTTCGAGTGGGCTGCCCGCGATCTTCCCGAAGACGCGCTTTTGATCGTGCTCGGTGATCACCAGGCGGCCCCTTTGATCACCGGCCACGAAGCTGGATCGGGCGTGCCCGTTCACTTCATCAGCGGCGACACTGAAATTCTGTCGGGTCTGGAGCCGTTGGGAACGGGCGCTGGCCTGGTGCTGCCGGCCGAGCGCGCCGAAGAAGTGGGCCTCCGGAATATCCGCTTTCTGCTGCGCAAAATCTGATGAAGGTCCGGCGGTGCCGACGGTTCCAGTGCTTACGGTCCTTCAATTGGTATATGCTGAAGCGGCTCATCGACTGCGGAACACCTGGGGGTCAATCTGCCGATGGAGACGGGCACGACGATCGCACTATCGATTGGGCTGGCCATCCTGGCTACGCTCGCACTTCTCGCGACGTCGCTTTTCTGGCGGCGGCGCATCGCCGAGGAAGTCAACGCTCGAGAGCTGGCTGAAGAAAGGCACTCGCTGGCCCGAAGCCAGATGAATCAGATGTTCGATACGGCGCAGGTCGGCATTTTGCTGACGCGCTCGAACGAGGGCATTGTTCGCTGTAACAACGCGATGACCGAGATGCTCGCTTTCGACTCGGCGGACGCTCTGAGGGAGCGTTCTTTCCCGGATCTGTTTCGCCATGGAAAGGACTTCGAGCGCCTGGTGGAGCAGGCCGGGCCCCCGCTTGCTGTCGGTGAAACGGTCAGCTTCGAAACCGTGTTGATGCGGGCTGACGGCTTGACTGTCTGGTGTGAGCTTGCGGGCAAGGCCGTTGATACGCAGCTGCCGGCGGATATTGATCAGGGCGTGATTTGGGTCGTGGCTGACATATCTCGGCGCCACTGGGCCGAGCAGGAGGTCAAGGACCAGCTGAGTTTCCAGAGTGCATTGATCGATACCATTCCGAATCCGATCTTCATCAAGGACAGCGAAGCTCAGTTCGTTGGCTGCAACCGTGCCTACGAGGATGCGTTCGGCTTGAAGCGCGCGCAATTGATCGGCAAGCAGGCGACCGAAACCAGCGAGTTGCATGGTTCCGACCAGAGCGAATTCGGCGAAGAAGATCGCGACTTGTTGTTGAACGGCGGCGTGAAGCGACGGGAAATGGCTATCCGGTTCAGTGACGGCGATCTGCACACCGTGCTTTACTGGAAGTCGGTCTTCAACTATTCCGAGAACCGCCGCGGCGGAATCATCGGGGTCATGGTCGATATCACTGAACTCGAGGAAGCGCGGCGGGCCGCCGAAGAAGCGGTTCGGACCAAGTCTGCGTTCCTGGCGAACATGAGCCACGAGATCCGGACGCCGATGAACGCGATCATTGGCATGACGCACCTGACCCTCAATACCCGGCTTGATCGTGTACAGCGGGACTACCTGGGCAAGATCGACAACGCATCGCGCGCATTGCTTCGGCTGATAAACGACATTCTCGACCTTTCCAAGATCGAGGCCGGGCGACTTGACGTGGAGCAGGTCGATTTCGACCTTGAAGAAGTGCTGCAGCAGGCCTCGGACCTTGTCGAGATGAAAGTTCTTGATAAGGGCCTGGAGTTCATCGTCCACCCGGCGCCCGGTATGCCGGTTCGGTTGCGCGGCGACCCGTTGCGGCTGGGCCAGGTGTTGAGCAACCTGTGCAGCAATGCGGTGAAGTTCACCGAGCACGGAGAAATCGTGCTGAGCGTGCGCGCAACCGACCGGCTTGACAACAAGTCACGCCTGCGCTTCGAGGTGCGAGATACTGGTATTGGTCTGGATCCTGAGCAGCGCGGTCGTTTGTTCCAGTCTTTCTCGCAGGCGGATTCGTCGACCACACGCAAATATGGCGGCACCGGGCTGGGATTGGCGATCTGCAAGCGGCTTGTGGAACTGATGGGCGGTGAAATTGGAGTGGAAAGTACCCCGGGCGAGGGTAGTTGCTTCTGGTTCAACATCGAAGCGGAAACTCCCGCCGACAGCAAAGATCCCTTGTTGCCTGCGCGCCAGGCACTTGAAGGGAAACGCGTGCTGGTGCTCGACGACAATGCATCGGTATGCACGATGATCTGCGGCGCGCTTGAAGAGTGCGGGATGCAACCGGTCGCGACGCATTCGGCGAGCGAGGTCAAGCAGCAGTTGGCGCAATGCAATGCGCAAAACAGCTTCGACCTGGTGATCGCCGATTGGACGCTGCGTAGCGTCGATGGCCTTGCAATGGCCCGCCGCCTGACCAGGGAAAGTGCACTGGAGCCCGTACCCGATGTGTTGTTGATCAGCGCGCCTGATAGAACGCAGGCCGAAAAGGCCTATGCTCAGGAAGAGCCGGCCGCTTATCTGCACAAGCCCATTCATCGCAGGGCCCTGATCAATGCAACCCTCCAGGCCCTCGGGTTGGAAGTGCCGGGGCTTGGCGACGGGTTTGCTTCGCCTGAAACAGTCGTGGGCAAGGCGGATCTGCGCGGCACTCGCATGCTGCTGGTGGAGGACAACGCCGTTAACCAGCAGGTGGCTTGTGAACTGTTGCGGCAGGTCGGCGTGGAGGTTGCAGTGGCCAACGACGGCGTCGAGGCTATCGATGCGGTGGAGCGGAAGCAGTTCGATGCGGTTCTGATGGATCTGCACATGCCGCGTATGGACGGCCTTGAAGCCACCAAAAGGATATGCGACTCATATCCGGATGCCCCGCCGATAATCGCGATGACTGCCGACGCAATGACTGAAGATCGCGCCAGCTGTCTGGAAGCGGGGATGAAGGATTACATTGCCAAGCCGATCGAACCCCGGAAGCTTTACGCCACGCTGCTCAAGTGGGTCGACCCGGGCCCGATCCGTGTCGACAAGCCGGAGTATCTGGAAGACGAATCCGATGACACTCCCCGCAAGCTGGCCGATGTGCTGACCGATTTCGACGCAGCGGCCGCGGTTTCCCGGTTGGGCAGCGAATCTCTTTACCGGGATGTCCTGGGCAAGGTGTATGAAACCGAGCGCGACGCGCTGCAGAAGTTGCGCACCGCGGTTGACCAGGGCAGCCGCGATGACGTCGCGCGCATCGCGCATACCCTCAAGGGAGTGGCCGCTACGATCGGTGCAACGAAACTGACCGAGCTCGCGGCGGATCTGCAGACATGCCTGAACGACCAGCAGGCGACCGGCGAACTGATCGAAGCGACCGAAGCGGAATTCGAGCGGGTCATGGCATTAATCGCAAAGCTGACCGACGAAGAATTCGAGACCGCTGACTGAGAGCCCCATGGCGAGTAGCCGCGGCAATGTGGGGTGAAAACACTCCGAACGGGCGCGCAAGCCGCCGCGATGATTCTGGCCATCTTCCCCGTATCTGACCCGACAGACGCCTCGGGAACGGAAGCGGGCACGGGAGAATGATGGACGACCGTGCAAATCAG
>JGI12048J13642_10130273_pt1 | contig 10208 bp, 5 predicted proteins | sample ElkSlonscriptome_16_FD_13642 | JGI IMG/M metagenome (IMG submission 13642)
TGCTGTTTGTCGTCGGCAGCCAAGACCGGTCGGCGACGCTGGCGGGTATCGAAGCACTGCTGCCAGACCTGCCGCAGGCTGCAGTTTCGTATTACGAGGATACCGGCCACATGCCGTTCATCGAGCGTCAGGCGCGTTTCGACGCTGAAGTCCGGCGTTTCGTCGAATCCGGTCTGGATACCTTTATAGCTAATTGATTCAGGGGCTTGCGCTGGGAAGATGTACCGGTTGGCCCGATAACGGTCGACTATCATGCTGATGGTGCGATGCAGATGGCCGGCGCTGCACAAGGATGCTTACGTATTCGAGCGTTAGCTTCTTAAGCGGGTTACGGCAGCGGTGCCAACAAAAAGGCCGGGCAATGCCCGGCCTTTTTGTTGGCGGTAGAAACCGCGGTTTCAAGCGCTAGCCGCCGAAGCGGTAGTTCACCCGCAGGCCCACCTGGCGCTTGTCGGGCAGGATGCCGACGAAGCCGGACTGGAAGACAAAGGCGTTGGGTTCCCCCGGTCCGCCCAGCACGAATTCTGAACCCGGGCCGGTAAACGGTGACGCAAAGCCGGTGCGGATCTCGTCATTCTCAAACACGTTGTCGACGTACGCGATCAGGTCCCAGGTGTCGCTGGTGAAACCTGCGCGCAGGTTGACCAACGTGTAGGGCGCAAAGGTGATCGTGTTGGTCTGGTCCAGGAAGCGCTCGTCTTGGTAGATCAGGTCGCCCTCGATCAGCAGGTTGACGCCTTCTTCGACCGGCCGGTTGTACGAGAGACCGCCAACGAACGCGTTGTCCGGAGCGTATTCCAGGCTGTTGCCGGAGAAATCCAGCCGGCAGGTGTTGCGCCCGGCTGCCGGGATATTCTCAACCGCGCAGTTGCCGGCCGCCGCGATCTGCGAGGCGCCGGTGCTGTTCGCCGTAAAGTTCTTGTACTCGGTGTCGAGGTACGTGTAAGACAAGGTCATTGTCAGGTAGTCGGTCAACAGTGCCGCAACGTCCAGCTCGAGGCCCCACACTTCGGCCGACGCCGCGTTAACCGGCCGCGTGGCCAGCTGGTTGCCCACCACGACCTGCACGCTGGCTTGCTTGTCGGTGAAGTCCTGGAAGAAGGCTGCGCCGTTGATGGTCAGCCGGTTGTCGAGGAACGAGTTCTTCGCACCAATTTCGTATACGTCCACCTTCTCCTGCTCGAAGCGCTGGTCTTCAATGTTGAAGCCACCGGCGCCGCCGCTCAGTGCGCGAATGCCAGCGGGCTTGCGGCCCTGAGCATACGATGCGTAGAGCAGGCTGGTATCGGACGGTGTCCACTGCAGCGTGACCTTCGGGGTGAAGAACGAATCATCTTCGGTGCCGAACAGTTGTCCTGCCGCCGGCACGAGATTAGCGGGTGACGTGCCAGGAAAGCCCAGGTTGCGGGGGTCAATAATACGTCCGCCTGTGGGGCGATCCGGGCCGGTGAGTTCGAGATCTTCGGTCGTGTAACGGCCTTCCGCGATCACCTCGAAATTTTCCAGAAACTCGTAGCTGACGAGGAAATAGCCTGAGATATGCTCGACTTCTCGTGTCCAGGTATCGGCAAAGCGGTTGGCGCCATTGATACCGGGGTCAAGCGCGGCAAGTGCCGCGGCGCAGTCGCCGCCGGGGATGTTAAACGGCGGGAAGGGAATGGGGCCAATCGGGTTTGCCAGACAGTTCAGCCCGGCGTCCCGGAAGTCCTGCTCTTGCTGCCAGTACAGAGCACCCACGGTCCAGCCAAACGGACCGTCGTCGTTCGACTGCAGCCGCAGTTCCTGACTGATCAGATCGTTCTCCTCACCGAACAGCGCTTCGGCAGCGAACGACAGGTTCTCTTGTGTGTAGCTACCAATTCGCTGGACGTCGATAAACTGCTCCGACTCCTGATTGCCGAGTTGCCCAAGGTAGACCACGTCAAAGTAGTCAGTTTCCCAGTCGGCGGTCAGCGTGACGCGCCAGGTTTCGCGCTCAGTGCCCGGGTAGTCGTTGCCATTCGGGTTCGCTGCTGTCACGGTCGCCGGGTTTTCTGACGAGGTCGGACCTACTACGCCGCCCGAAACGCTTCCGGGGCCGAGCCGTGTGCCGACCGAAGGAATGCGTCCGACGATGCCATTAATAGAAGTGACGGAACTGGGAAGCACGCTGCCCTGAGCGCTGACCGGGATCGGTAGCGGCGTATTTGGCCTCAGGCCAAAATAGGCTGGCGTATCGTAATCATCATTGGTGTACTCGCCGCGCAGGTTAAACGACAGTTTGTCGCTCGCATTCCAAACCAGAGTACCGGCGATTGCCGTACCGCTTTCACCGCCCTGATCCTGCCCCGTGAAAGGGCTGGTGTAGTAACCATCGTGTTTCCAGGAGGCAACATTGATGCCGGCGAGCAGGGTGTCTTCGACAATGGCTCCGCTCAGTCCGCCGCGGACGTCCAGACGACCGAAGTTACCGACGTCGAGGCCGGCGGTAATCCGCAGGTCGTTGCTTGGCTTGCGCGTGATGTAGTTGATCGCGCCGGCGAAAGCGGAACGCCCGTACAGCGCGTTCTGTGGGCCCTTGACGATTTCCACGCGTTCAATATCGAACAGGCGTGGATTGATCAGCAGCGAGCCGCCGGCCGTGGCGATCGACTCACTGGTCAGGTCCACACTGTCCTGCAGCACCGCAACGTTCTGGCGGCCGCGAATCGGCGAAAGGCCGCGAATGGCGATGCGGGTGTCCTGCGGTGCAAAACCGTTGTCCAGAATAATACTGGATGACCGCACGGTGATGTCATCGAGGCTGTTGATGTTCAGTTTCTCGATCTGTTCCACCGTAAACACGTCGATGGCGACCGGAATCTCCTGCAGGTTCTCTTCGCGCTTACGCGCGGTCACCGTAATTTCTTCGGTGGCTGCAAAGGACTCTGTAGCGAGAGCCAGCGCAATGCCTGCGCTCAGCAATAGGGTCGATCGACCCACTTTCGTGTGATACATGGTTGTGCCCCCAAGCGGCTGTTAAGTCAGTACGGGTAATGCTGTGGTTTTTTTAATACTTATTGTTGTATCAAGACTACTCCAACTTAAAGCTAAGTCAACTCAGCCGGCGCCCGGTGCTGGCCAGAAGTCAGTGGTCTCCGGGATCAGCGGCGGCAGCGCCGTTGTGATCCCCTCGTAGCCGCGGCGTTCGCCGCGTGTCTCGCCCCCGGTCGCGAAGCCCAGGGGCCGCCCGTCCGGCGTGGTGTAAAGATTGAAGGTCACGTAGAAGTACGCACCGATCTGCTCGTTTTTCAGTCTCTCTACAAAAGCGTATTGCTTGACGGGAACGCTCTGTCCGCCTTTTTCGAACACAAAATCGCCAATCTTGAGCAATCTGGCCGCGCCGTCCAAAAGGACCTGGTCGCCAATCAGCGCCCGCGCCACCCAGCGGAACGTTTGCTTGCCCCCGCGCGTCTCGTCATAGAGACGCGTCATTACGAACATCGGTGTGGCGCTGGGTGACATGTCGAACTGGCACTCGTCGCAGGGCGCGGTCTGGTCAGCGCTGAATTCGGTGCCCTCAGCGACGATACGCGCAACGTCGTCGGCCTTGGTGATCATCACATCAATGGGTTCGCCGCCGTAGTTGCCGAGCCCCGTGGCCCTGACCGACTGGTCTTCGGCGTCGTAGCGGATGCGCATCTGCACCCGGTAGCTGGCATTGGCGCCGACGGTAATCGAAGTCAACACACTGCCGCCGTCCGGGTTGCGGACCACCTCGAAAGCCTCCGTGCGGGCGAAGGCTCCGCCGGTCATCACCAGCAGGTCTGAATCCTCCAGTGTGTCGCCCGGCCCGAACACGAACAGGTCGCTGCGGTCGATGTTGTTCGGCGGCGGCGGCTCCGGGCTGACGGTGGTGCAGCCGGCCACGGCAACCAGCAGTGCGGCGATCAGTGTTGTGCGATGCATGGCGAACCCCTGAGTATGTCTGGTCATGACGATTGTCGCTTGTCACCTTAGCCTAGCATCGTCGACAGCTTCGAAGGAACTGCCTGCTCCGTGCCGAAACCGCGCACGGCGCTGCGGTTGTTGCCGCCTCGTCGCTCCCGGCGGGCAGCGGGTTCGGGTTGACATAGTCCCGCTCCAGGAAGGCGTAGCAGCGTCAGGGGGCCAGCCGTATTGACAGAATGCACAGCGGGCCTCCCGCCCCCGTAGCCGCCGCCGTGACCAGCTTTTGCTTTCCGTCGGTTTTTGCTAAATAGTCGAAGCATTGCTATCAGGTATACCCGGCGAAAGTCGGGGACACAAAGCCACCGGTCTAAGGGTTGCGGCCAGCATGGCCGCAGCCTAGGACAGCGGAGCTGCCAGCGAAGCGCGTGTCCACGCGCCGGGCGTTGTGAAAGCCCTCGTTGTCAGTTCACCGCTGTGCACCCGGTGGTCCGCCCACCGGAGATTCTGCGCATGACTTCTAAATCCTCGAACCCCGATACCTGGAACCAGGTTGTGCGGCCTGCTCGCCGACCAGCCGCCGTTGCCGCCAATCCGGTAGTGGCGATCCAGCCGCAGTCTGCCGAAGACATCGCTGCAATCCTCCTCGACACCCGTCGGTACCCCACGCCGGTGCGGCCGGTCGGCTCGGGCAGCGCCTCGACCCGCGCGAACCAGACTGCCGCGGGCACGCTCATGGACATGACGGCGCTCGACAGGATTCTTGCCACGACAGCGGATACGGTGAGCGTGCAGGCCGGTGTCCGCTTGCGCACGCTGGCGGAACACCTGGCGGCCGACGACATGGAACTGGCCGGCGGCTGCGCTGATCCGAACCGCACGGTCGGCGGTGCGATCAGCAGCGCGACGCTGGCCGGCGCGCTGCCGGGCGACGGCGGGCAGCTGGCCTCGAGTGTGGTCAGCCTGACGCTGATCAACGGCAAGGGCCGCCGGGTCGAGGTGACCGAGCGACGGCTGCCCGACCTGCTGCGGCTGGCGCGGATGAGCTACGGGCTGCTGGGCGTGGTGTACACCGTCACGCTGCGCATCCGGCCCATCCGGCGCTACACCGTGCGCAAAAGCAAGTTCGATTTCACCGAGCTGTCGCGGCTGGTGCCGGTGTTGCTCGACGCGCAGGCTGCGGTGCATGCCTCGCTGCTGCCGTTTCGCGACCGCGTATACCTCGAGCAGCGTTATCCCGACGCAGGCAACGGTCGCTCCGCGATGCTGTCTTGGAAGGTGCGCGACTGGGCCAACAATTCGGCGTTGCCCTGCGTTGCGCGCTCGATGAATCGCGTGATACCCATGAGGCGGTTGCGCGATCCACTCATCGACGGCTTCACAGAGGCGACCAGCGCTCTGTTAAACAGCCGCTTTGCTGAATCGGGCAGCAACGCCGCCGAACAGAGCGGCCGCTTCAAGCGGCTGGTGCTCGACAGCGAGCTGGTGAACTGCGTCTGGCTGTTTCCGGCGCAGCGCTTCGCGCCGGCGCTGCGCACCTGGCAGAAGTTTTGTATGCGGCACTATCGCAGCACCGGGTTTCGCTGTGACCTGCCGGCCGAGCTGTGGCGTATCGATCGCGATCGCTACAGTTTGCTGTCGCCGAGCTACGCGGGTCCCGTATTTGCGCTCAACATTCGTTCCACTCGCCATGCTGGCTGGGATAATTTCATGCTCGAGTGCGCCGAGTTCGCCGCGCATTTCCACGGCATACCGGTGTTCAACCAGACGCTCAGCTTTAAAGCCAGCTATGCCCGCCGGGTATACGGCGAGCGGCTGCAGCGGTTTCGCGAGATGCGACAGCGGCTGGATCCGGGTAACCGGCTGCTTAATCAGTACTTTGCGGAGCACATCGGCTAGCCGGAGGGCCGGCCGGCCCGGACCGGTCTGTTGCAGCCACGCAACACGCACGCGGCGGGCTTGTGCACGGTGACCAACTAGGGCTAAGGTAGTGTTATCAACGACATGACTCGACGTAGGGGGAGAGATCATGCGTAACACTGCTGCAAAATATCGTACCGCGCTTGCCCATGATGTTTTTTTGCACCGTCTGACCGCGGCGGCCTTGCTGACGAGCAGCGCGTTGCTGCTGGCAGCGCCGGGTCAGGTTCGCGCCCAGCAGTCTGCGGATCCCAATCGGGGGGGTGTCGAAGAGATTTTTGTCGTGGCCCAGAAAAAAGGCCGTGCCGAAAACATTCAGGAGGTGCCGGCGGCCGTCACCGCGTTCACCGAGGACCAGCTGGAGCGAATCACGTTCCAGGATCTCACCGACCTCAGCTACAACATTCCCAATGTTCAGCTCGAAGATGTTGGAACGTTTCCTGGCGTGCAGAACTTTTCCATTCGCGGGCAGGGCATCAACAGCTCAATACCCTCGGTGGATCCGACCGTCGGCGTGTTCGTTAACGGCGTTTACCTTGGCGTCACCTACGGTACGGTGCTCGACACCTGGGATCTCGAAAGCATCGAGGTGCTGCGCGGGCCGCAGGGTTTGCTGTTTGGCCGCAATGTCACCGGTGGCGCCATTACCGTGCGCACCCAGCGGCCTGACACCGATGGCGAGTTCGGGCTGAAAGCGCGGGCGATGGTCACCAACGAGAATCGCTGGGGTGCAGCCGCCGCTGTCGAAAGCCCGCTGATTCAGGGCAAACTGGCCGGCAAGGTCATGGCCTATTACGAAGATGACGACGGTTACTTCGACAACGTCAACCCGGTGGGCGGGGCCTTTGGCACCGGTACCGGGTTTATTAATTTCGACCCGACCGTGGGCGCACCGGGCACCGGGCAGCGCAACGCCGGAAAGCTCGAGACCAAGATCGTGCGGCCCACCTTTGTGTGGACGCCAACCGACGAACTCGAGGTCACGTTTATCGGCGAAATCGGCGACAGCACCGGCGACGGGGCCGTCTGGACTGTTGTTAACAAAGTCGTGCCGTCGCCCCCGGCACCGCCCGGGCTGCCGCCGGCCGTTGAGGGCGGACCTACAGGGCAAATTCCGGAGTTCTCCACCACCAGTAACGAATACGGCTTTACCGATATCGAGTGGCAGAACGCCACGCTGGAAATCAACTGGGACGTCTGGGGTGGCACGCTCACCAACATTGCCGGCTGGCGCGACGTCGAGCAGAGTTCGGCGACCGACGTGGACGGCTCGTTCCTGCCGGCCTTTACCGCATCGGGCGAGACCAACCAGGACCAGTTCAGCAACGAGCTGCGCTTCGCCCGCACCTTTAACGATTTCTGGGACATGACGGCTGGCCTGTATTTTCTGACGCAGGACGTCGAATACCGCGAGGGCCGCTATATTCAGTTCAACCTGGGCACCGGAGCGCCGTCGCCCGACTTTGTGCGCATCGGCCTGGGCGGCGACATGCAGGCCGAGACCTACGGCATCTTCGTCAACAACGACATCACGGTCGCCGAGGACTGGACCCTGACGGCCGGGCTGCGCTACAACAGCGAGACCAAAGACGCGCAGATTATCGCGGGTTCGGCCGATGGCCTGTTGCCGCTGTGCCCGAGCGTGCCGGCCTTCGACTGCAACTTCGACAACCTCAGTGGCCGCTGGGACAACTGGACCCCGAAACTGGGCGTGCGCTACCAGTTTACCGACGACATCCAGGGTTACGCGTTCTGGACCAAGGGCTTCCGCACCGGCGGATTCAATTTCCGCAATGCGCGGCCCGCTGTCGTCCCGCCAGGGCCTACCGAGCAGGAGGAACAGAACAGCTACGAGGTCGGCGTAAAAACCGAGCTGCTCGACAACCGGCTTCGGCTGAACCTGGCCTATTTCAGCAACGACATCGACAACATTCAGCGCGAGCTGAACCTGCCGGATCCCTTCGTCGTAGTGCTGCAGGGCACTATCAACGCAGGCGACGTGAAGATCAGTGGCGTCGAGATGGAATTTACCGCGGTGCCGGTCGATTCGTTAACCGTGTATGGCTCGCTGGGCTATCTCGACGGTCGGTACACCAAGGTCAATCAGCAGTTCCAGGGCAACATACCCGGCGTGCTGCCGCCGACTCCGCTGATCGGTGACGAGTTGCCGCGGCTGGCGCCCTGGTCATTTAACCTTGGCGCGTCCTACGACGTGTCGCTGGGTGGCGCGGGCTATCTGAACTTCTCGGCAGACTATGGCTTCCGCGACCGCAATTTTTATGATGATTCCAATGCCCAGCTGTTCGACATCCAGCGTCGCCTGCGCGGCGCTGTCAGCTGGTCATCGCCCGCGGATCACTGGGCGGTGACGGTGTTCGGCAACAATCTTCGCGATCAACCTAATTACGGCAACCTGACGTCTATCGCAGGCCTGTACACGGCGGGTCCGATGCAACGGGGGCGTGAGTACGGCTTGCGAGTCGATTACCGCCTGTAGTCCGGGGGGGCTGCAACAAGGGAAGAGCCCCGCTCAGGCGGGGCTTTTTCTTGTGTGGGTGTTACCGCAACCAACGCCTAGGCGATGTCTTTAAGTTCCGCTTTTTTAGCCGGCGGCGGCGCCATCAGCGGCACCGGGTCGAGAATCCAGTTTTTCTCGGTGCGCCGAGCCGGGCACGGAATGGCAAAAGCGACATCGCCGCGCTTCTTCTGCAGCTCATCCCAGTCGATGCGCCAGCCCTTGCGGTCCCACTCTTCGAGGTACTCGCGGTAGCGCACAATGGGCTTGTCGACTGTGGTCAGCATTTCTTTGGTGAGCGTGTCGGGCGTGCGCACCGGGTCGAGGTTCTCGATGATGTCGATGTCTTCGTGCGCAATCCGCATATTCACATCGATCAGCTTCTGATCCATGTCCGGGTCCATTAAAAAGCAGCGCATGTTCACGAAAAAGATCTTGGTGCTGCCGTCGCTCTGCGGCGCTTCGAAGAAGTACTGGTGGAACTTCTTTTCCTCGCTGAAATGGATGCGCGTTATCAGGCAGTTCGGGCCATGGTGTGCAGAGCCAGCCCAGGTGGTGCCTTCGCCTGCGCCGAGCACCTTGGTGTCTTCCGAGGTGCTGCCGCTGGCGGGGTAAAAGAACTCGCTGCCCCACGGCGGCACGTCGTCAACTTCCAATGGCCGCTTGCGCAGCGTCTCGATAATCGAAGGTGCGCCCTGCAGCGGGTGGACGAATTCGTTGTGGGCACCGTCCAGACCGTTTTCGATCGACCGCTGATAGTACGCACCGACCTCGAATACGACGATGTCGTTGGCGCGCCAGTTGTCGTCCTCAAACTCGGTAATATCGAAAATCGGCGGCCGCTCGGCTTCAGGCAGGTCGCCCAAAAAAGCGAACAAAATGCCGTAGCGCTCCTCGGTGGGGTAGCTGTCGACCTTGGCGCGGGCCGGCGTTTTCTGCTCCGGCGGCTGAGTCGGAATATAGGCGCACTTGCCGTCGGCACCGAATTCCCAGCCGTGATACGGGCAGGCAACGCAGTCGCCGTTCACCTTACCCTTGCCCAGCGAGCCGCCGCGATGAATGCAGGTATTGCTCAGCACGTGAGCGTTGCCGTCGCTGTCGCGAAACGCTACAAACTTCAGCGTCATGATTTCGACCTGCAGCGGCGCCTCGTTGGTCACCTCTGAGCTCAATGCCACCGGATACCAGAAATTGATGTACATGTTTAAAATCCCGTTCGAGTTAAGCGGCCAACTGGAAAAGCGCCTGTGGCCAGACTATTCGCGCAGCGCGGGCACATTGGATGCGCCGGGCGCCGGGCGTTTGGCCGAATCACCATTATCTGCGCGCGGCCCTTGCGCTGTCTCGTTCCGGCGCCTGCCCGAAGCTTCGATGTCCGGCAGGCGGACTGGGTCGGGATCTACCACAGGTTCCAGACAGGCCGGCTTGAGGCAGGCAGCGGCTCGATGTCGCCGAGGTCGGGGCGATAGGGGCCCGCCGAGTGGAAGTCGGAACCGCACGAAGCCAGCAGTCCGTGGCGCGCCGCGAGTTTGCTCAGGCGGCGCGTCAGCGCCGCCTCCTGACGCCCGCACACCACCTCGAGGCCGTGGCCACCCTGCGCCGCAAAATCACGCACCAGTTCTTCCAGCTTCAGGTTGCTGAGCCTGTATTTGCCGGGATGGGCGAGCACCGCCTGGCCGCCGGCCGCGGCGATCCAGCTGATAACTTCGTCGAGGCTCGCCCAGGTCTGGCGGACGTCGCCCGGTTTACCCGGCCCCAGGTAGCGGCGAAACGCGGTTTCCCGATCCCGCACCTGGCCCGATGCCACCAGGTAGTCGGCGACGTGCGGCCGGCCGATCGCTGCCTCACCCGCCATCGCACGGGCGCC
>JGI12048J13642_10470947_pt1 | contig 10208 bp, 8 predicted proteins | sample ElkSlonscriptome_16_FD_13642 | JGI IMG/M metagenome (IMG submission 13642)
TGCCCGCACCCTTGCGAATGCGGGCCAACCTCCAATCTGCGGACAGCTGCAGTACAGAAACTATTCGCCGGGGCGGTCGACTTGGATTTAGTTCAGCCAGCGGCTGATGCGATCCAGCAGCTGAGCCATGTCAGCGCGGGTGGACGGCAGATCCTCCGGCGGCAGGTCCAGATGGTTGAGCGGTATTTCCTCCCGGTACTGGCTGAACACGGGGTCAACGACAGCCAGCGGATACCGGGGTATCCGGCGATTACGGCGAAACTCGGCGATGGGGATCTCGGCCGTAATGATCGCCGGGTCGTTGCCCGCCGCCTCGGCGAGGACGCGGCCATCGGGGGCCACCACCAGCGAGCCCCCGCCGAGCGGAGCCGCTTCGCTGTCGGGCGGGAAGATAATGTTCGACATGGCCGAATACACATTGTTAAACCGCGCGGTCGCCAGCACATCCTCGCGCGCGAACAGGGTCGCGGTACGAAACATAATCTCTGTGCCGCGCATCGCAAACGCCGCGAAGACAAAAGGGTCGAGCTGAACCGTACTGACCGCAATATTGCCAAACTCGGTGCGCAGCACCGGAAACTCGGCCTCCACGCCGTACATCTCGCGGTAGCGGTCGCGGACGTTTTCGATCGTCGTGGTGGGAATTTCACCGTCCGGCGTGAACCGCTTGATGTTTCGCGTCTTCCAGTACTTTTGCGCAACCGCGCCGTTGCGGTCGATCACCGTATTGATGCTCAGTATGTGCCCTGGCCACTCCGGGTCACGCGCATAGCTGCCAAAAATAATGTAGGCGTCGCACTGCATCGCGACGACGCCGAGCTGATCGGTCTCGGGGCCGGGGATCTCGATGGTAAATTCGAGCTTCTCGGCACGCGTACCAAACGAATAGCCGGTCAGCGGAAACTCGTTAAACAGCAGGAAGTCCGGCTTCGGCTCGGTGGCGCACGCCTCCCCTGCCATGTAGACCATGGTTTCCAGGTTGGTTTGCAGGCCGGCTGCCACCGAAGGGGCCTCCTGCAAATTAACCACGCCGTTCTGAATGACCTTGACAACGACCGTGTCTTTTTCGAGTGGCGTCACAGCGTAGGTGCCGTCCGGCTGCACCAGTACGGGCGACTCGACCTGCGGCTGCGAAGCGGTTTCGCCGGGCTGGCTACCGCAACTGGCCAGCAAAGCACCGAGCAGCAGCGCGGAGAGAAGAACGGTGTTTCTGCGCATGACAAGTTCCTCGCCACCGGATGGCCGGCGGCCCAATGGCTGACCCCCGGAGTCTAACCCAACGCTATGCTGACTCGGCCGGGCCCGGCACCACCCTCAGGTCGAGGATGCATCGCAGATGGCCTGGATGGTGGCGTCAAGCGTCGCGTTGAACTCGGCATCGGATTGCTGCGCCGACAGACCCTCCGTCAGTGCGCGCGAAAAGCTGGCAATCATGCCGTGGTTGGCAGCCAGCCGACGGTTGGCCTCGTCGCGCGAATACCCCCCGGACAGCGCAACCACCCTCAGCACCTGCGGATGGGCCTGACACTCGGCGTAGAAACCGGCCTCTTCGGGGAGGGTCAGCTTGAACATGACGGGTCCGGCGTCGTCCAGCGCTGCGAGTTGTTTCAGCAGCTCAGCGCGCAGCAGAGCTTCACATTCGGCCTTGTCAGGCGCATTGATGTCGACCTCCGGTTCGATAATCGGGGTAAGCCCCTTGGCCAGAATCTGCTTTCCTATCGCAAACTGCTGCTCGACAACCGCTGCGATTCCGGTGGGGTTGGCCGATTTGATTACCGAGCGCATTTTGGTACCGAAGACCGGCTGGGTGCGCGCCTTGTCGAGCAGCGCATCCAGCTCGGGCATCGGCTTCATCACCTGTGCGCCATCCGCCTCGTCGGCCAGCCCTTTGTCGACCTTTAAAAACGGCACCACTTGTTTGACGTCCCACAGGTAACTGGCGGAACTCCGGCCTTCGATTTCCCTGTCCAGCGTATTCTCAAACAAAATGGCGCCAAGGATGCGTTCACCGTTAAACGCCGGGCTGGTAACGATGCGCGTGCGCATGGCGTGCACGGTCGCAAACATTTCGTCGTCGCCGCTGTAGCTGTCTTCGCCCACACCATATAGCCGCAGTGCTTTGGGCGTGCTGCCGCCGCTTTGATCGAGGGCGGCAATAAAGCCTTTCCCGGTACGGATTTTTTCAAGTTGCTGGTCGAGGGTAGACATGGCTGACTGCTGACTCCTGAATAGTGACTGGACAGTAAGACCCGGGCAGGACAGCGGTCGCGGCGGGCCGCGTGCGCTGCGCGCTCGGTTAGCTCACTAATAGTAGCAGACGCGCCTGACCGGACCTGGCTAAGACGCGTTACCGCGGGCGCGCGAGCGCTGCGGGCCTTAGCCCCCTGGCGCCCCCACCTCCACCGCGAGCCCGTCATCATGCACCAGCTGCCATTCCGGCACGCGCAACGCGGCAAGCCGGCAGGCCCGCACGTCGGCGCCCCGCGCACGCTGCTCAGCCCGTGCACCCACGCTGAAATCGACGCAGTACACATTGTTGCGGCTGCCCATCCACTGATGCGGCTCCACCCCTTCAAGCAGGTCGGGGCCATATTCGTCGTTAAGCACGATCGCCGCGTCACTGTATCGCCGCCAGTAGTGGCCAATAATGACCGGCACATTGTCCTGATAGCAGTCCCACCACCTGACGCGTTCGACCATCCGCCACTTGCCGCCTGCCCAGAACGGCACCGTCGCTGGCTGCTCAATGCCGGAGGTCAACACCGCCACCGGGTTGTCCATCTGCGTGCGGGTGTTCAGCTCGGCGAGACCGGGCATCAACACCGGCTGCCAGTCACGGTCTTCTAGACGTGGCGCATGCCGCCGCCACTCACGCCGAACAAACGACAAGAATTTATTTTCCAGCATGGTCTGCGTGGTCTGCCGCACAAAAAAATCGTACAGCTGGCCGGCATCCGCCACGGTTTGCTGCTGCGCGCGCAGCTCACTGATTGCGGCGGGCTCCCAGCAGGCGTGCACCACCCGCAGGTCGGAGCGCTCGAGCACCAGCGGTAGCGCAGCGAGAAAGGCCCGATACCGCTCTCTGGCGGCAGGCTGGATACGCACCATGGGGTGCTCGGTTTCCTGCTCCGGCGCGGTCCACCAGGTATTGCCGCGCTTCGCATCATCGCGCAGCAGGCTGAGCTCATGGTTGCCGAGAATGCACTGCGCGCGCCCCTGGTTGACGAGCGCATGCACCCGCTCCAGGACAGCCGGACTGTCGGGTCCGCGGTCGACGAGGTCACCAACGAACACCAGGGTGCGCCGATCCGGGTGGCTGCCGTCAGCGGCATAGCCCAGGTGCTCCAGCAGTGACTCGAGGGCCTCAAACTCGCCGTGAATGTCGCCGACGACGTCGAGCGGCCCCTCGGCCAGCGACCGGATCAGCTCCACAATTCAGCCGGCGCTAGTCGATGCCGCTGATAATGTAGCCGCCCGATTTTTCGTCGAGTTCGAGCTGCAGCGCTCCGCGGTCACGGGCCTCTTCGAGCAGGGTGCTGAACGACGAAAACCCGTAGTAGCTTTCGCTAAAGCCAGGCTGGCGACGCTTCAGCGCCTGCTTGACCATGGAACCCCAGAGTTTTTCGCCGCTACCACGCTCGGCGTTCAGCGCCTCCGCGGTTTTGAGGACAATATCGATGCCCTCCTGCGCCTTGTCGGTCTTGCGGCGGCTCCTGGCGGGTTTTTTCTTGGTGCGCTTGCCCGGCTTCTTGCGGGCGGTGGACTTACGAACCAGGTCGTCGTAATAAATAAATTCGTCGCAGTTGCGAATCAGCAGATCCGAAGTCGAGTTCTTGACGCCGACACCGATAACCGTCTTGGCATTCTCACGCAGCTTGCTGACCAGCGGGGAAAAGTCAGAGTCGCCACTGATAATAATGAAGGTATCGACGTGCTCCTTCGTGTAGCAGAGATCGAGTGCATCGACGACCATCCGGATATCGGCCGAATTTTTGCCGGACATGCGCAGGTGCGGGATGTCGATCAGCTCGAACGCCGCTTCGTGCATGGCCGGCTTGAAAGCGGCGTAGCGGCTCCAGTCGCAGTAGGCTTTTTTGACGACAATAGAGCCCTTGACGAGCAGGCGCTCAAGCACCGCATTGATATCGAATTTGGCGTATTTGGCATCGCGCACACCGAGCGCAATGTTCTCAAAATCGCAGTAGAGAGCCAGGCTGCGATCATTCATGGCGTCTGTCATGCGCGAAGCATAGCAGATGCCGCGGTCAAAACCGGGGCCCCGTTAGCGCAAGGTTGCGAGCTGCTCCGGAATGCTCAGCGGGGGGCGGCCGGTCGCGCGTTCGAAATCGGACGACACCTCGAAACCACCTCGCTCCATGCACTCGAAGCAGCCGGACAGCATCCGCGCAACGGCCTCCCCGCGTGCCGCAATCCGCTCGTCCGCCATGAATCGCGCGACATTTTCTTCCAGCGTGATCGGCTGATAGCGCACGTTCAATCCGTATGCCGCATTGACCAGCTCGACCAGTTCGGCCTGCGTGTGCAGTTCGCCAACAAGGTTCAGAACCGAGCCATTGCACACATCGGAAGTCGCCAGCGCGGCCAGCGCAGCTCCCAGCTCAGCGATACTGATATAGCCGCAGCGCCCTGCCCCGCCATTGTTGCGATATATGCGGCCATGCTCCTGCGCATGGCGAATGTGCTGGATGTCGAGGTCCAGGTACAGGCCATTGCGCGCAACAATCCATTCCAGCCCCGACCTCTGCAGCATCTCTTCGGTAGCCTCGTTTATGGCCTGAAAAGGCGCAAACGATGTCTCGGCGCCGCGCTCGTTGCCAATCACGCTGGTGTAGATCACCTTGCGCACGCCCGCGGCCTGAGCCGCCTCCAGCACATTGCGATGCAGCTGCAGACGGTCGGCGCCGCCGGCGACCGGCGCCGAAATGCACACCGCCGTGTCAATACCGTCCAGCGCGCTGCTCATGCCGGCCACTGAAGCATAGTCTCCGGCACGGACGGCGAGTCCGGGCATTTCCACCGCTTCCGGCCGGCGCGCCACCGCGACCAGTCGGTCAAGTTCAACCCGGGCGGACAACGCCTTTAACGTCGCCCGACCCAGTCGTCCGCTCGCGGCCGTAACTGCAATTTGCATGCGCACTATCTCCAGCGGGCGAACATCGGGGGCCAACGACGCATCGGCTAGTCGCGCAGGAACGGAGCCAGCACTTCATCGAGCTCCAGCGCCCAGCATTCGACAAATACCTTCAAAGCCGCAGACTCTTCCTCTGCAAAGTCGTAACCGGCGCCGGCGATACGCAGCGCGGCCAGCAGCGCTGTTTCCTGCAGGTCAGTATCGCTGATTGCTTCCGCCCACTCCTCGAACAGTTCGGCCTGGTCCTCGGGCTCGGCAGACCGAGCGAGCTGGCCGACAACGTCCTCGGTGACCGCATCGACGTCTTCCTCGGTGCTGAAGCCAACGTCCTCCTCGCCCATCTGGTCGCGGACGTCGGCGTACACCTGCACCAGCTTGTCCTGCTCCTCGCGATCCAGCATGCCGTCGGCCAGCGCGACCGCCAGCGCCACCCTCAGCACCGCCTGCGGGGAATTGTCTTCATACTCGTCGAATGCATCAGCCATAGCGCGCCCTCCTGATTGTCGCCGCCGCACTCTGCGGGCCTGTAAATCCTAGCGCACCCACGACTCGGGCGCGGGACCGAAGAATACCTCGAGACGTATACCTGCACCGAGGTTCCGCTCCCGCTGCTCCAGAAACGTATCGCGCGGCCAGGTCATGCTGCCCGACATTTCCAGGAACAACCAGTCACGCAACACCCGCCTGCGATAGCGCATCTCGTAACCGTAATTCTTGATACGCACCGGATCGCCCGTCTCACCGCGGTACAACAGGCTGTATGTCAGTGCCCGCTTGTTCGAAAGCGCCTGGAACAGGCTCAGGGTAGAGCCCCAGGCCACCCCTTCGATGTTCGGGTCTTGCGAAACGTTGCCAAAATTGGACCAGCGCAGCAACAGGCTGTCACCTAAATAGTTGTCCGAGTCCATGCTCAGCGTGGCACCGAATTTTTCTTCCAGCCGCCAGTACGCCAGCGGCCGGAAGCGCAGCAGATTCTTATCGGAAAACCGCAGACCATAGCGGTAGATTGCCTGCACGAACGGCTCGGGCTTGGCACGCAGCTTTGCCCCTACGCGAAAGTCGAATCCGCGTTCAATGCCGCTGTAACGATTAAAACCGAAACCTGCGAACAGCGAATCATCGCGATCATTAGTAATCGAAGGTAAATCTTCTTCCAGATCGTTGGTGCCGCGATTCTCGATGAGCTCGTCGTCATTCCCGCGGCCGAGAAAAAAGTTGCCGCGCTGTCGCAGAGCCGGAAACGCGAAGCGGGTGCGAAACCGCAGCCGCGGCTTGAAGCCGTTGCGCTGATCGGTAAAGCCACCCAGCGAGACGCGGCCATAGGTTTCACCGGTGGCAGCATCGTAGCGGGCGTCGCCAAAAAATCCGTCAAACCATGCGGCAGCTTCGCACACCGTGCTGTACAGCCCGACCTGACTGCGATCGAGCCAGGATTCGTACTGCTTGTCGAACTGATCGCAGGGGTCGGGAGGCCGCGTTTCTGGAGTCGGCACACCGTCGACAGTGGCGACGACACCGCTCGGAGCCTGGAGGGCGGCACCCGCTTCGGCGGCATCGCGGAGCGCCACCACCGGCTGCGGCGGCAGGCTCTGCGCCGTCACGCCGGTCGTTAGCAAACACCAGACGAGGCCATGCGTCCAGCGCCTGCGGCACGACGGGCGGTTAGTCTGCCCCGGAACCGGCGTGGCGTGAAATTTGATAGCGTTTGCCGGCAACAAACTCACCCGTCAGGCTGGTTGTCTCACCGGTCGACCAGTTGACATCGACCCGATCAATCCTTTGACTAGGCCCGAGCCCGAAGTGAGCCCGCGGCGCATCGAAAGAAGCGAAGCCACCGCTGGCCTGCACTTCACGCATTTGCTGTGTTTCCGCATAACTGATGATAACCCGCGAGCCCACGCCACTTCGATTGCCGCGCGCATCGTCCAGCTCAAACACGACCGCTTCAAGATCGCGACTGTTGTTGCGGAATATCCAGACGGGCCCGAGCACCTCACGGACGATGATGTCGAGGTCACCGTCGTTGTCGAAGTCAACATACACATACGCCGTCGACTCGGCGAACAGGCCTGCTCCGGCCGCCTCGGTAATGTCCTCAAACCGACTGCCGCCCGCGTTGCGAAACAAATGGTTTGATTCCCGGGCCGGCTGAGTGTTTTCGTTGAAGTAGCCGTTCGCGATGTAGATGTCCTGCCAGCCGTCCAGATCCAAATCCGCGAACTTGGCGTTCCAGACCCAGCCCGCTTCCCGTAGATTGAAGTCCAGTGCCCTGTCAACGAACGCACCGCTCGGGGTCGGCGTCAGCAGGACGTTGGCGCGCCGCGCCGCCTGCGGGATCAGTTCATCAAACTCACCGTTCAGCGGTTGCTCTCCCACCCGGAAATACTCGGCACACACATCGTGCAGCGCCGGGAACTTGCCCTCAAGCATCGCGCACGATGCCGGATCGTTGCGCCACCATGACTTCAGGTTGAGGTGCATGCCGACGCACTGCTCGATAAGGCTTTCGCTGGAAAGCTCAGCGCACAGCAGCGGGTCGTTGCGGCTCAGGCTGGTGTTCATCAGTGCCTGATCGGCCCTTACCTGCGTGCAGACGGCGTGCAGCGGCGTGGCCTCGGTCTCGACGCAGATTTCCGGGATTCGAGCCATCGTGGAATGGTCGGTACCGCTGACGTTGCCGATATATATCTCGGGGCGCAGATCGTTGTCGATGTCCGCAGTGCTGGCGCTCATGGTCAGCAACGCACTCACCGGAATAATGCCGGCGTCGCGCTGCACCAGCTGCAGGCGCCCGGTTCCGTCCCCAAGGTAGTACAGGTCCGGTACGGCAAAATCGTTGCCGACAATCAGGTCGAGGTGGCCATCGCCACTCCAGTCCGACAGCAACAGCGTCAGCGTCTCACCGTCAGGACCGGGCAACGCCTGCGGCTCGAAGCGGTCGCCGCGATTAATCAGCACCCGGTTGCGAGAGGTGCTGCGCCCCAGGCCGGGACGGCTCAGCGCCGAACCCAGCGTCCAGTTCCCGAGCACGATATCCAGCAGCCCGTCCTCGTTCAGGTCGCCGAAGGCCAGGGCGGCGCTCAACCAGGCCGTGTCGTGATTGGGGAGCCGAATCTGATCGGCTGCCCGAAACCGCCCACCCGAATTGTGGACCAGGAAGGTGCCGGCCCGGTAGGTGGAGTACACCAGATCGAGCCAGCCGTCATTATCGATATCGACCAGCGCGGCGTTACTGACAAACCGGCCCGCCAGGCCCGGCAGCTCCAGCGCCTGCTGCTCAAAACGGCCGCCGCGATTGGCATATAAGTACGCGCCGCTGTGCGAAGTCACCACGAGATCCGGCCAGCCGTCATTGTGGATGTCGCCGGAGGCAATTCCGCCGAACTCGCTGAACGGTTGTGTCCAGCGCAGAATGGAAAACTGGTAGGGCTGGTCGATCCCGAGGTCCGCGCCAGGCAAACGGGTAAACAGCGTGGGCGCCGCCGGTGAGCGCTCCAGCAAATCGGTTGCGGCCACGCTGACGCCGGGCTGGCCCAGATCCGGAACGGCTGTAAGGATGCGCGCATCTGCGGTCAGAGCCGGCAGCAATGTTGCGGCCGAGCGGCCGGCGGGGCCCGACTCGGGCGAGTACTCGACAACTCCATCGAGGCCCGCCCACCGGGTGAGCAGGAATTCAGTTTGCTTTTCGCTCAGGTACTGATCGTACTCCCGGGCAATCAGGCCCGTGACCACACCCAGTGATGCAATCACCAGCCACAGCACGCTGGCGACCTTTCTGGAAACCGTCGTCGCCACAATCATCCACGAATAGACGCTGTAAATGCCCAGCGTGAACAACAGGACCATGGCGTACATCACCGGCATGCCGGCAGCCATCAGCACCGAGACGATAATGACGTCGAAGGTGATCGGCACCGGCATAAACACGCCGACCAACGCAGCGATACACAGGCCGGCGATGATCGTCAGCGGTGAGCCGGTTGGGAACAGATCCCCGAGCGCCTCCAGCGGCAACAAAGTGACGGCAAGTGATCCCAGAAAGCCGGCCAACACCATCAGCGGCAGCGTGGTCTTGACGATGAACCACAGGTTGCGCGGAAATACGGACGGAAATGCTCGCAGCACCCAGCCCAGCGCTTTGGGCCAGGTCGCCACCTCGGCGTCGTCCGGCACCGGCGCCTCCAGCGCCATAAACCGCGTATCGCTGCTCGCACGGCCGGACATCGCTCGCTGTGCGGTCTGCGACACTTCCGCCCGGAAGCCGTACTTTGCCAGCAGCGGAATCAGCACCAGCAGAAAAAACAGCGTGGCGGCGACCTTGAGAGTCGCCATGTAGAGCGGGAAAAGAGCAAACACCATGGCCAGCACGATGACGTTCAGCGTCGGCGAACTGATCATGGCCGCCAGCGTAGTCTCCAGTCGCAACCCGGAGGAATGCAGCCCCTTGGCGATCGGCGCCGCGCAATTGACGCACACGCCCAGCGGCGTGCCGATCAGTACGCCAAGCGCACTGTTTGACCAGCTGCCGGAGAAACTCTTGCGCTTAAAGAGCGAGATCATCGTCAGCAGCGCCGCGGCGAACAGAATGCCAAAGGTCATGCCCCGCTGGTTAGTCTTGCCCCAGTTGACGGTGCCCTTCAGCACTTTTACCCAGGCCGGGTCGCTTGCTTCGATGACGATCACGGTGTCGAAGCCCAGCGGCTCAAGACCGGCCGTCCCGGCCATCATCGCTTTCTGGTCCAGCGCCGGGTACCGCGAACCTGTCCAGAATTCGAACGCAATCCCGGCGACGATCAGGAAAGTCAGCAGGAACGCTTTGTTGCGCAGGATGGCCATAGTGAGAATCCACGCCGGGCGGGGCGGCCATTGTTACCCGCTGCTGCAGGCGCGGCAAGGTCACGGGGCGCAGGCTGCAGACCGCCGCACATGCGGTAGGCGAACCCCTTGTGAAATGGTAGGGTCAAAACCCTCGACAACGCGGACCACGACTATGCTGATCAACAACTGGTACGCGGCTTGCACCGCCGACGAGATCGGTGAGCAGCCTCTGCAGGTG
>JGI12048J13642_10417801_pt1 | contig 10200 bp, 7 predicted proteins | sample ElkSlonscriptome_16_FD_13642 | JGI IMG/M metagenome (IMG submission 13642)
CCTCTTAGCCCGCCAAGCGGCTTATTACTACTTTTGCAAGTCCTCATTGGAACTCTCTGATTTGGAGAACGCTATTGTAAACCGCTAAAAGCCTGATGATATGGTTTTTTTGGAATTTGAAAAACCCTTGGAAGCACTCTACGAGCAGTTGGAAAAGCTCAAAGACGTAGGAGAAGGCGGTGACGTTGATGTAACGGAGATGATCAAGACTCTGGAACAAAAAATTCGCAATAAGCGGAAAGACATATACTCTAATCTGACCGGTTGGCAGAAGGTGCAACTCTCTCGACACCCGGAACGCCCTTACACCCTGTATTACATACACCAGATGTGCCGCAAATTCGTCGAACTACACGGTGATCGATACTACAAGGACGATAAAGCTATCGTCGGTGGTCTTGGAACACTCGATGGCCAGACGGTGGTCATCCTCGGGCAACAGAAAGGGGTCAATACTAAAATGCGGCAATACCGCAACTTCGGTATGGCCAACCCGGAAGGATACCGGAAAGCACTGCGCCTGATGAAGATGGCCGAACGTTTTAACTTTCCGGTTGTTACTTTGATCGACACCCCGGGTGCTTACCCCGGTTTGGAAGCTGAAGAGCACGGTCAGGCCGAAGCCATCGCCCGCAACTTGCTCGAAATGGCCCAACTGAGAGTACCTATCATCTCCGTAGTTATCGGGGAGGGTGCTTCCGGAGGCGCGATTGGTATTGGATTAGGTGACCGGGTATTTATGCTCGAAAACACCTGGTACTCAGTCATTTCACCCGAATCCTGCTCCTCCATCCTGTGGCGCAGCTGGGATTATAAAGAGCAAGCCGCCGAATCCCTGAAACTGACGGCCGATCACATGCACGAATTTGGCCTGATCGATGACATCATTAAAGAACCCGTTGGTGGCGCTCATTCGAACCCGGAAGAAATGGCCAAATTACTCAAACGGCAAATCAAAAAATCAATCGCCGAATTACTGGATATGGATCCCGATGAACGCATCGAACAACGCATCAATAAATACGCTAATATCGGCGTTTATGATGTGGTGGCCAACGATGAGGTAATCGAAGAGTAAACGACCAGCCCCCCAATTTTGGTGACAGTCGCTACTCCTGCACAATGTACTTATGGGATTAATCACCAACATACAGCACTATCTGCGAAACCGGTACCTGAAGAGTCATCAACCAAAACTTCGGGATCGCAAGCAGATGAACTTTCCCAATGCCCGTTCCATTGGCGTACTATTCGATGCGACCGATCTGGGTCGACGCAACGAAGTGCTGGCCTATGTAAAAGACTTGCGTCAACGCGAAAAGAAAGTGACCCTGCTGGGCTACTTCAATAATAAACAAGAGAAAACAGCCAACTTCACCTTCAACTTCTTTACCCGATCCGATGTTGACTGGGCAAAAAGGCCGAAAGCTAAGGACATTGATTTTTTCTTGCAGAGCCCCTACGATATTTTTATCCATCTCAATCCTCAACCGTCCGAAGTGACGGAAATAATTGCTGCACTCACCGAAGCCCACTTTAAAGTCGGCCCTGCCGATGGTTGGCTGGATTCCTACGACCTCATGGTCGATGCCAAGGACAAGTCGACCCTAAAGGGTTTCATCCAACAGATTGAACAACTTTTCAAAAAGACGAACGTCAATCATGAAGCAGCCAATTTGTAGTGGCACCGGCGTTGCACTGGTTACACCCTTCCAGCCAGATGGATCGGTCGACTACGCAGCCTTGGAGCGACTTATTGAACACGTGGTGGCCGGTGGAGTGGATTTTTTGGTAAGCCTCGGCACCACCGGGGAAGCTATTACCCTGTCCGCCGTGGAATGCCGGGAGGTTTTTGATTTTACCATCGAAAAACTGGATGGCCGCAAACCCCTCATCGCGGGACTTTTCGGCAGCAACTATACCCAAAAGCTGGTCGATGGGGTCCGGAACTACAATCTCGATGGGTTCGATGCCATTATGTCGAGCTCCCCGGCCTATAATAAGCCCCCTCAGGAAGGAATATTTCAGCATTACATGGCACTCGCTGAAGTGTCCCCGCTCCCCATCATCATATACAATGTCCCGGGACGCACCGGCTCCAATGTGGAGGCCGAAACAGTTTTGCGTTTGGCGGAAGCCAGCGATAAATTCATTGCCGTGAAGGAAGCCTCCGGTGATCTGGTGCAGGGCTCCCAGATCCTCAAGCATCGCCCCGATCACTTTATGGTGCTATCCGGGGACGATCCTACCGCTCTTCCGTTGACCGCCTTGGGTGGCGAGGGCGTAATTTCCGTTATTGCCAATTTATATCCGGAACAATGGTCCACCATGATCCGCGCAGCCCGCTCCGGGGATTTGGCCACGGCCACGCAGATCCACCTCGATCTACTCGATGTACACCCCTGGTTGTATGCCGACTGTAACCCCTCGGGCGTAAAGGCCGGGCTGGAAATCTTGGGCATTTGCCGTAAGGATGTGCGCATTCCCCTGACTCCGCAGTCACCGGGGAATTATGCGGGGCTGAAGGCGGCCATGGAGAAAGTCGCTGCAACGGTAACTGCTTAATTAGTAGCAAACGCCCTACTTCCATAAAGGGTAATCATCGGGGTATCTACCTGATCAATCGGCAGGGCGCTTTACTAGTGCAACGAGCAGTACCAGCATGACTTCTACAAGCAGGGTACTCTTCCAGCTATTTCTGTACGGATTCCCCGGGCTATACCTCGCTTGGCCTAGAAAAAATCCATGCTAGTTTATTGATCAATCGCCGCTACAAGACGGAGACCACCACCGGATAAAATCCGGACATGTTAACGTTGTCAGCGCATGTTGGGGATTTCCTGTTGATGCTGGCATAGCATCTATTAATATTTAGTCACGATCAACAACCCATCCCGCGCAATCCAGTCATCATCACCCGTATTGTTAATTTGTAGCGTGAAGGTGAGGGTTCCCGTACAGTTTACTGTATGCACATCCTTATACTCATATCGTCTAAAATCCTGACGATCTCCACTATCCCGGGGTGGGCCTAGGTTATCTACAGTATTTGTTGTAAAACTGGCGCATCCGGATGCCTGCACCCTTATATTGAATGGATCCACTCCATTGCCTTCATTCATCTTCATACTTGCCGACCCTTCAATTTTGAGGATATCACCGAACTGAACATCCAGGGAGGAGGTGGTGGTGACATTCTGGTATTGAGCCCCTACCGTTTCATCTTGCTTGTACTGATCTGCGGTGGTCTCCCCCCAGGCGAGGTTGTGCTGCATGCTTACCTGTCCGCTGAAGGTCACATTACCGCTCTCATCAGCTACCATACTGCCATTTGCCAGGGAAACCGCACCACTGGCAGGGTCAACAGTGAAAACCTCGGTAACCGGTATGACGTAGGTTCTGAAACGGGCATCATAATTAACACTATTTTGCATCCGGCCTCCAGCATACAGGTTGGAACCGGTAAAAAGTATAGAGAAACCGTCCGTAGAGGTCACCCAGATCGAATATTGGGTACCGGCAGTTAGGGGTACTCCGGTGGTCAGCGGATAGCTTGACCAAGTGGTCGTGCCGCTAATGGATTGTTGGTGTAGAAGGGCACCACCGGTACCTTCGCCTTCGTAGATCCGCAGGGTGCCGTTGTCTATACCATTGGTATAGTGATGAAGGTCCACCTGTACCAGGTTGCCGGTCCTTTCGGCCGTAAATGATTGCCAGGTGGATTCACCGGCAGATAAAGAAAAACCACTACCCCCGGATTCCTGGCTGGCATCCTGCAGCGGGGTTCCGTTGGTGGGTGCAGACCCTGAAAGCGTATCCCGGGCAATTTCCTGAGGGTCCGTCCATTGGCATCTGAGACCGGAATGTAACCAGCGGCCTGATTTCCATCTACCATGCGGATGGAGCCCTCTACGTGCAGTTTTTCAGAAGGTGATGCTGTGCCAACTCCTACATTACCATCTTTGGTCAATCGCATGGTTTCTGCGAGCGTTGAGCCATCGGTGCTATTCAGGAAAAGTAAATCTCCTACATTATCAGTAGCATTCTCAACTTTAGAAACAATGGCGCCCAGGGTATTGGTGGCTCCAAGGTCATCATCATAATTCTGAAACTTCAGTTGAGATTGGTAGGCGCTTGTAGTTGAGTTTCTGGCACCTCTTATAAGGATGGTAGCATCTTGGAGAAAGTTGGAAGCAGTACTTACAAGCAGTTGTCCTGATGCATTGTTCTTACTGATGTGGAATGGTGCTTCGGGAGTACTTGTTCCCACGCCTACATTACCACTGTTTGAGCTGTAGATATCATTTCCAGAAGTGATCCAATCGCCATCATCTGCCGTAGCAACAGTTGTAGGGTCCGTCCAGGTCATGGTACCATTGGCATCTGAAACCGGAATGTAACCCGCGGCTTGGTTGCCATCTACCATACGGATGGAGCCTGCTACATGGAGTTTGTCTTGTGGGCTTTGAGTACCTACACCCATGTCACCATTGATACCAATAAGATTATTATTGAACTCTCCATAGATCAATGGATTAGCTGTATTGCCGTTGTCAATGAATAATTTATTTGAACCTGATTCGCTTTCACCCACTCTGAACCCGATGAAAACATTTCCTCCACCACTCGACCCTCTTCCTGCACTCGCTCCAATAAAAGTATTATTGTTTCCTGAGGTGTTTAAGTCACCTGCCCTCCAACCTAAATAGGTATTCTGATATCCATCATTATCTGAACCTGCACCATCACCAATGAATGTATTAAAGTTGTTTGGAGTGGTACTCGCATTTCCAGCTTCGTTTCCGATAAAAACACCACCTCCGTTATTCAGAAATTCTAAGTTGTTAAAACCACCAGCGGTTTTTTCCATTCGGAAAGCTTCGGCACCTCCAATATCAAAACGAATGATATCCTCATCTGCGCTTTCCTCTACCTGTATTTTGGTATCGTTGTCGGCATCTGCCATTTGTGAAATCTTCCCGTCACTCAATTCCACCCAGCCACTGCTCCCCTTAAACCAAAAACTTTCGGTTTCGGTATCAAAGACCAAAAGCCCCGTCGCCGGATTGCTGATGGCTTCCCGCTGTGCGGAAGTCAAACGGGGGATTAGCATTCCCTTATCGGTGCTTTTCACATCGAGCATAGCCGAGGGATCGGGGTTGGTATCGTCGGTATTGATGCCGACTTGTGCGTGGAGAGTGCTACCTATAAGGAGCAGGGATAAGATGGTGTAGATTATATTCGGTCTCATCTTTATTTAACTTTGAATTTTGAATATTCCGTTTTGCGGGGAATCCTCCCGGTATCATAAATCCGGGGTTTCGACTGTGGCGGAGAAAATGGATTACGGTCCCCGTTCGGGTGTTGCCTGCCCTAAGGTGACCATGGCTTTGAGTTCAGCCATTTCCGCTTTCAGGGCATCTATTGCTTTGACCTGTGCCAGCAGCTGTTCCTTTTCAGCTTGCAGGGCCCTGATCTCTTGTTGTTGCAGGTTTAACTCCTCATGGAGGGTTTTCACGCCTTCAATTAACAGGGCCGTAAGTTTGCTGTATTCTACCGCCTTAAACCCATCGTTATCGGTGGTGACGAGCTGAGGGAGCACCGCCTCTACTTCCTGGGCAATGACCCCAACCTGCTGTGTGGTATCCGGGCGGTCTTTCCAGTGGTAGTAATAGCCGTTTAGCGCCTGGATTTTGGCCAGCGGCTGAGGAATGGGCGTGAACTGCTTTTTCAACCTGATGTCGGAATTCTCCATCAGGCTGCCATCAATGGTCAGGCTCCCACTTTCGCTTAAGCTCATGATTTCAGTATTGTCCGAAAACCAGCGGTAGCTTTCGCCGGAGTTGGCATCGGTATCAATCTCGAACTGCATACCCCAGCTATTACCGGAAATATTCAGGTCTCCGGCTTCACTTTCCAGGGTTTCGGTTTTCAGGCGGCCATTGATCGTTGCATCCCCATTGATGGTGGTGTTCCCATTTTTCAGGATCATAAAAGCATCGGAGCGGTTGCTGGTATTCGCCCCGTTGCCAATGGTAAATAATCGGTCATTCCCATTGGCAAACAACGGGTTGTTGGGGGTATATACCGTGGCGTAGCTGCCCATTACGATTTCCAGAGCAGAGGGCGCAAAATTGCCCATCCCGAAAGCGATAGCCCCCACACCGCTCGATTCAAGGTCTTTGCCCAGGGCTACCGAACCAAAATTGGTGGCATTGGCATTTTCCCCCATGGCTACTGCAAAACGCTGCCCGGCAAAAACCCCGTCTCCGGCCGCAAAGCTGTAATCACCCGCCGCTACGGCTGTCCGCCCCAGGGCGAAAGCTGCTTTGCCACTCGCTTTGGTATCTTTCCCGAATGCCACCGAAAACCGCCCCACATTGGCCTCATCCCAGCTGTCCTCTTTGACATCACCGGCCCGGAAAGCCGCCTTCACTTTGTCAAAGAAAAAGCGCTGATCGTGATCCGAGTTTCCGGCATCACCCATCTGCAGAGAACCGAACACAAAATGATCGCCCGCAATATCGACTAGATTCGTATCCGGGCGTACGGTCCCGTTATGGCGTTCAAAAAGGGTATTGACTGCTGACAGGGCCACCCATCCGCCACCTGAGAAAAACCAAAATCCGCCGGTATCATTATCAAAGACCAAAAGCCCCGTTGCCGGATTGCTGATGGCTGTACGCTGGGCGGTGGTCATCCTGGGGATCAAAATCCCCTTATCGGTACTTTTGACATCGAGCATGGCCGAGGGTGCCGGGGCAGAATCGTCAGCATTGATGCTGACCTGTGCCTGGGTCCCAAATAATGCGACCAGGATCAACAGGGTAGTTAGTATAGTCCTTTGGCTCATGATGAATTTTCTTTTGCATTAGCGGTTCCGTAGATAGTCTTGTTTTACCGGGGGCATCAGTCGGGACATCCCTGCGGGCAAAGCCGGTAGCCCTGCCAGTGGGATTAATACCTTACGGCGGATATATTCACCTGATCGATCCTCAGGTCATCATCCATGTTATCCCTGTTTCCATACAGCCGGAAACTGTAGTTGCCGGCTGTTGAAACGGTGAAGGTGTGGTGAACCGTGACCATAGCAAATTTATCCCGGTGATTCTCAAAGGCATCCAACGGGCCGGTATCCCCGCCAAAGGTGACGGTGCTATTCCCTGCCATTCCTATTCTAAAGGACACAGCATCATCTCCTGAGCCTCCTATCAGTTTTGCGGCAAAGGTGGCCTGCACAACGACTAAGTCACCAGCCTCCGCATAAAGGTTATTCGTAGTATAGTTCGTAGAAAAATTACCGCTAATCGCCCCGTTTATGGTTGATGCCGTGTTGTTGGAAACATGAGCGACCCGCGTATTATTATCCTGCCAGGTGGCATTGCCGCTGCCATCAGAAGTGAGGACTTTGCCGTTACCCTGGCTGCCGTCTTGTATCTGCAGACCGTCTATGGCTAATTTGCCATTCTGATTCAGGCTCATCACTTCCGTATTGTCCGAATACCATCTATACTTATCATTGGTATTACCATCCGTGTCAATCTCGAAGTTCATGCCCCAGCCTGCGCCGGAAATTGTCATATCTCCACCCGAGGTTGCAATGTTTTGTGCCTGCAACGTTCCATTAAATCTTGCGATGCTCCCATTAATGAAGGCCTCTTCGTTGCCATTTACATCGAAGCGGATCACATCTTCATCGGCACTTTCTTCTACTTGTATTTTGGTGTCATTATCCGCATCTGTCATACTATTTGCGAAAGCGGTTAAATCCACCGAGCCGCCATTGGTCAGCCCCAGGGTATTTCCACTCAATGACAGGGTCTGTGCATCTGTATTATCTAAAAATCCGCTAAGGTTAACGGTAGTAGCATCTCCCGAAAGACTGAGCGTATTGCCCGCAAGGGAAAGATCCTGATTAATATCGGCAATGCTTGTCTCTATCACATCTCCACTACCTGTAACGGCCAGTAATTCAGCCACTGTGCCGGTTTGGTTTCCCTGTCCATATTCAGGTAGCCGTAGAGTACCTGTATTGGTCAACCCCAGCGTAAGACCTAGATTGTCGGGGTCCTGATCTAATCCAATGGTGTGAAAATTCAATCCGCCGCCGTTAGAAGAAACCGAGCTTGGCGATACTATAGTAGCCGGATATTGATTGCCTGAATTCAAAAAGGAAATACCTATTTCCTCACTCGTTGTACGCTGCAATGTAAGGGCATGTCTAATGCCTGATGATGTAAATTTGAGTTCGGAGCCATTCAGGGTAACCGTTCTGTTACCCGTCACCGTTCCGTCATTGGTAAACAGGTTGGTGTTGTCCAGGTAACTACTCAAATCCACCGATCCGCCCTCTTCTAAACTCAAAGTATTTCCTGTAAGGGCGAGTTGCTGATCATCGGTATTATCGAGGTAGCCGCTCAGGTCAATGGGATTGCCGCCATCTTCGAGGCTCAGGGAATTGTCGGTGAAGGAAAGTTGCTGATCATCGGTATTATCGAGGTAGCCGCTCAGGTCAATGGGATTGCCGCCATCTTCGAGGCTCAGGGAATTGTCGGTGAAGGAAAGTTGCTGATCATCGGTATTGTCCAGGTAGCTGCTTAAATCGACCATTCCCCCCTCTTCTAAGCTTAGGGTATTCCCCAAAATGGAAAGTTGCTGATCATCGGTACTGTCGAGGTAGCCGCTTAAATCCACCGAGCCGCCGTTGGTCAATTCCAGGATGTTGGTATTCAGGGAAAGGGTTTGATTGTCGCTGTCGGTCAAAGAGGTCCAGCTCAGGTTCCCGGTTCCATCCGTGGTTATGACCTGACCGCTGGTACCATCATCAGTTGGGAAGGTAAAGGCATCGACCACGGACAACCTCCCGTTGATGAAGGTGTCTCCATTCTTTAAAATCCACAGGGCATCTGAGCGGTTACTGCTGTTTTCCCCATTCCCAATCGTAAACAAACGGTCATTCTCATTAAAGTTGAACGGATCAATTGGCGTGTAATTCGTGGCATAGCTGCCCACCACCATCTCCATATAGGAGTGTGCGGTATTCCCCAAACCAAAAGCTACTGAACCCAGGCCATCGGCCTGCAGATTATTACCCACGGCTACGGAGCCAAAGTTGTTCGCATCCACATTATCTCCCATGGCCAGTGAAAAATCTTGATGCGCCGTGACCCGGTTGCCGGCAGCAAAGCTGTAATTTCCCAGGGCATCGGCATTATTGCCCAGGGCAAAACTACCCTCGCCACTTGCGATGGTGTTGCTGCCAAATGCAACTGAAAAATCGCCAACATTAACCTCGTCCCATTGATCCGCATTCACCCCCCCTGCCCGAAAGGCAGCTTTGGATTTATCGAAGAAAAACCGCTGATCAGCATTAGAAAAACCCGTATCGTCTAACACAGGGGCACCAAATACGAAGTCTGCCGTACTGTCATCTGGTAACCGGATGACATCAGCAGCAGCGTTGTATTCAAAGACAGGGTTAGAAGTTGATAAAGATAGCCACACGGTTCCAGTGTAATAAAAGAAGCTGCTTTCATCGGTATCGTACACCAAAAGGCCCGCTGCCGGATTGATGATGGCCTCGCGTTGGTCCGTCTTCATCCTTGGTATGAGCATACCTTTATCCGTACTTTTTATGTCGAGCATGGCCGAGGGATCGGGCTCGGAATCGTCAGCATTGATACCCACCTGTGGATATAGGCTTCCGCCAAAAAAGAGAAGGGTGATGAGGATAAAAAAGCTATTCAGTCGCATAGTTAGGTAAATTATTAGAAGCTGGTTGAATTGGGTTTTTGACGTTTTCTAGCGTGTGTTTTGTGGTCAGGGAGAGGCGCAAAAGTCGCCTGAAAATCGAAGGAATATATTCAAACAGCTACTTAGATTATTGATTGTCGCTTGTTGCGGATTAATGCACATAAACCACCTTCCGGGTCTTTACCTGGTCCTGATAAATAAGCCGAACGAAATAAATACCTCCCGTTAGTTGCTCCGGCTTCCACGACAGGCGGTGTACGCCGGCAGCGTATTGACCCGACGCCAGTTGGTGGACCCGACGGCCACCCAGGTCCATGATATACACGTCGGCCTGCCCGTGTTCCGGGAGGTAGACATCCACCTGCATCCGGCTCACAAACGGATTGGGGAAGACCCGCAGCTGCGTCTCTTCGCCACGTACCAGCGGCTCGGCTTGCTCCGGTTGTT
>JGI12048J13642_10104374_pt1 | contig 10198 bp, 2 predicted proteins | sample ElkSlonscriptome_16_FD_13642 | JGI IMG/M metagenome (IMG submission 13642)
ATCGGACTCCGGTATGTCCGCCAGTGCCTCCGGGTGATCCGCGAGATAGGTCTCCAGCCGCGCCCCGTCTATCTCGAAGGTTGCGACGTTGCGTCGAAGGAAAGCGAGGAGCTGTTCCTTGCCCTCGAGGTCGTCCTCGACCAGCCGCGCCGCCGCGTAGGCCGTGGGAAACGTGCGCTCGACAACACGCGCCAGAGTGCGTGCGTATCCCTTGATCCGATCCGTATCTGTCTGTCCGGGCATGCCCCCGGGCACCCCTATTCGGCCGTCCGCTGTGTCTTGCGCGATGAGCCGCGCCCATTCGTCCTCGGCAACATAGACGAGGTCGCGGAACGTCCGGATGCGATGACCGCTGCCGTCGACCTCATCGCCTTGCTCCCGAATCTGCTGCAGCCGGCGCACGAGCGGCATATGATTGCCGGTCAGCGCACCGACCTGCAGCGCGAACTGCAGCGCGTCTATCCGGTCGGCCAACTCCGGAACGGCGCGTAGCTCCTCCCAGAATGCGTTCATTGGACCGGAGTAGTCGAGATAGTGCTCGAGGAAGGTGGCCTGCCGGTCCCGATCAGGGATCACGGTGCCGAGCAGGGTTATCAGTGGCGGCCTTGCTTCTCCCTCCTCGACTGGCCTGAGCGCCTCGGTCACTGAGAGTCTCTTGAAGCGCTCGAGTAGATCGTCGATACCCTCGGCAAAACAGGCTGGGATCAGGTTCTTCTCTATCGCCAATTCGAGGGAACGGCGCACCAGGTCGGGATCTTGGATCAGCAGGGCTGAGAGGTTGGGGGGCAGGTCGTGACGTAACAATCCGTAGAAGATCTCGGGGGGGAGCTCCGCGCGTCGTGCGAGGCGATGGGCGGCCACCAGCGTCCCGATGCGCAGCGGGTCCTGGCCGCTCCGACCGCTCAGCCAGGCAACGTCGCCGTGTTCCTCGTCCTCGACGAGGTCTGCGAAGCTCAATCCCTCGAGCAGCGGTGTCAGGTTGCCGACGAGCCGCTCGTACTCGGATGGGCCAAGGTACGCCGCATTGCCGACCACCAGGTTCAGCGTCTGCTCGGGCTCGGGATGAAAGAGGATTGGCGAGGCGGCAAGCTCGATATTCTCGCCGTCGTAACCGCGGACGACGAGCCCGGAGAGCGCTGGGTGTGCCTCCGCGGCCTCGCCAGCGTAGCGGATCTCGTAGACACCTCGAGTATCTGTGACCGTCTCGCCAAGCAGCACCTCCGTGCGCAACCGCTTATCGAACGCCTTCACCCGACAGCGAGCATAGGGCTTGCCGTCGGGGTAGCGGACTCGTCCAAGAACGACGAATGACCTCGGGTTCTCCTCCGCTGCTGCTGTGTCGACCTCGATGACGACAGGGGTCTCGGCCGATTCGACGTTCCACATGACCGAGCTTTCAGTGCTCTTTATTAGGACGTTTTCGCGAAAGATTCTGAAGAAGAGATCCGCTTGGCGATCGAGGAACAATTCGCGGAAATAGGTTTCGTCGAACTGCATCTGGAACGCGCCTTGCTCATCTGTAATGGCACTTCCCAGCAGATCATTGAAAACGAGGTCCCTATCCCAGGCCTCGACCCGCAAACCAATTAGTCCACGCCGGGTCTCGCCGTCGATTACGCGGCCAGATACACGGTATCCCTTTTCAGATTTATCGGCCATGATGATTTCTCAAGTACTCTTTGGTAAGAATGGCCAGTAGGCGTCTCTCGTGCGCCCTTTGGAGATTCTGGCCTCTTCTCAGGCCCATCACCACAAACTCAAACGCGGTGCCGCAAGGGAGAAAATCCATGAGCTCCAGTGTTTCTCAAAGGCATCGCGCCTTTTACTTCGGTAGTTGAGCAGCTCGCCGACTAGCCCAAGTGCGATACCAATCTGGGGCGCCATGCCTTTTAAAGCGGTGCCGATACTTGCCGCAATACCATCCTTCGATAGGATAGAGCCCAGTCCGGCTCGGCGCAGCTCGCGCTTCAAGAGCTCCAGATCAGCTCTTAGTGCGTCCCGGAACTCGTCGGCCATTACTAAGCGCTCTGGTTCCTCAACGAGACGCATCTTTTCCAGGTAGTCGTCCACCTTGCGCTGGAAAACCTTGCGCCGCTCGTCGATCTCGGGATCTTCACGAGCTCCCAAGACGCGGCGCAACATTTCGATACCAAATCGGTTCGGATCCAGCGTAAGGTGCGGGATCTTCATCAGTAAGAGTGAATGCTCGCTTTTCCCCTCCGCTGAGCGAGTAACACCCCCTTCCTTGAATGTGATGCCGCGCTCCGCGCCAACTTCGCTAAGGAGTAGATTGCAGTTGGCCGAAAATGACCCAGCGTCATCGGTAATAGGGGGCATTGAAGACGAGCTGCACTCGTCGGCCAGTGCGCCAAGAACCAAATCGGCTGCCGCATCGGCAATGAGTTGAAGCTCTAAGGCGTTCGGATGTGGGAATTGACCGATCCATCCGTGGTCGGCCAAGAGTTGCACGGTCTCGGGCGCGAACTTGTAAGCGGAGAAAATTGTTCGATGCCGCGGCGTGAGATTCTCCGGTCGACACCATGCTGGCGGTGTATGTTCGGCGAAGGCTTGGATGCGCTCGTGGGTCCGGGCCTTTTGTTCCCGAGTAGGCACCAACGGGGTGACGAAGCGCTCGTTGGCCTCCTGTAGCACTGCGAGTACTTCTTGGTCTTCGTGCCATGGGTTGGGTCTGAAATCGGGATCGGGCACGATGCAACCCAGACGATCCCAATAGAGAAGCGCTTCAGCCAGAAACAGCGGATCGCTTATCCCCCACTCCGGATAGTACAAGGCATGTGCGGGCATATTGATCACTCTCGTCTTCTAGATGCTTTTCGCCTGTGACAGCAGGCGCGTGCCTTTTCCCGGCATCCGAGACAGCGCGAAGCCGGTGATGGCGCTGCCGATCAGGCCCACAAGCGACCAGCCCAGGACCCAGCTGCTCGCGAAGGACATACCGGATTGCAGCATGCCGAGACCGGCGGCATAGCCGATGGAGCCCCCGACGAACCAGGCCAAGGCGTTGACAGGAAACCACCAGAAGGCCCGCTTGCGGCGTCTCGCGAGGATCGGCCACTGGAGCAGGCCAATGGCGAGACCGGCGACGATCCAGCCAAGTGGACCGGCGGCCTCGACCGCCTGAAAGTAGGCGAACACCGCCCAGCCCAAGGTGCTCGCGACGGCCCATAGCGGCGTGACGCGGCGCTCGATCTGGAGCACGAGCCACTGGGCAATGCCCAGACAGGCGCCGAAGGCGGCCCAATTGGCGAGGCCGCGCGGCGTATTCAACCCTTGCGCGCCCAGAGCAGCGCTGAAGGTGCCGCCAAGTGCTCCGGCAATCGTTTGGCCAAGAACCCACAATGACCAGGAGAACCGATGCTCGCCCGCGGGCCGATCGCGATCCTTGAATAAGGGGTCGAGGATCTTGGGGAGCACGTAGGATACGAGGGCTCCGATGGTCACAAGCACGATCTCAAACATTGCAGTCGGCTCCGGCTGACAATCGTCTGATTACGGCGGTTTCCTACTGTCCCCTCCAAGTCACGTTGGCAGGGTTATGGATCTGGGCTAGAAACGTGGTCCGTTCCCAATTCTGCCGTATCTATTTGCAACTATACCTTTTCCATTAACATGCCTTTAATACAGGCTCTGACCCCCCCAACTTCTCTGTTACCAATCCGCGGGCAACCGATAAATGCATTTGCTGGGGCCATCGCATTCAGCCCAACCTGCGTGGCGTCAGAATTTCTTGTCTCTTAGATAGTTAAGTGCCTTTGCGGTGATTTTTGGGTTCACACGAAAAATCGTCTTTGCCTTCAGCGCCGGGTCGAGCAGCACCGCGCGTAACTCCATTGTTGTTATACTGCTGGGATAGAGCCATTCTTTCCCGGTTAGGTAAAACATGATATTTGGAGCGGGCTTTAGAAACTGAGACACTTCCCAATCAACAATGGCCTTGGCACCGAGCTGCCTTAAAAGCGTAGGAACTGGCGCAAAGATCCGCAGACGAACGGCTTCTATCGGTGCTGTACCCAAGGTCTTGTAGCCAAGTGAGATAGCGTTCAGGTGAAAGCCCCGTTCGAGGGATCCACCTCCGTACGATCCAAGGGCAATTGGATCTCCAGGTCTGGTAGCGAAATATGGATCGTCCGGTAAGGAAACTGGCTTTCCAGTGCTGGGTTGCCCCCTACTGGCGCTGACTGTTTGCGTTTGACGGGCCTCCGACTTCCCCGCTTTCACTCGCCTGGCGAGTGGCGTTGACTTTCCCGCGAAACCCCTCAAGATAGCGACGTTCGAGGCACCTCCAGCGACACCGAGCGAAATGCGTTTCCAACCTTCGCTTGCGTTACCAGTTAGGGCCATCGCCGCTCCCTCCCCTATGTTTTCACCGGAAGAAATGAGAGAAGTGAAGTCAGCCATTTGACGTAGCCCTTCTCGAGGCTGGCCGAGGCGTACCTTCGCCGCGCCCTCTCCTAGCTTCGTTCCTGCCTCTCGAAAACCCTCTGGAATGCTAGGACCTAACAAAAGGATTTCACCCAAGCCTTCAACGAGGGAGTGCTCAGCTGCGCCGCCAATTGCTGCTAATCTCATTAGGACTTTTCCCGCGCCCGTGTAACCTTTCAAGCCGAGCCGTTTTACCACCAGCTTGGCCTGCGCTAGACGTGTGGCCCCCGCTTTTTTGGCTTCTTGTTGAAAGTAATCTTTCGTCATACTGACTCTGTCACGCCAGCGGTCCCAGAATCCCTTGACTTTCTTTGTACCGGTCGGGTCGGTGCCACTGATCGGCGCATTACTGACGAATCTATAAAGATTCATTCCGTCGCTAAGCCCACAAGGATCGCAGCTTGTCCACCTGCCTAACCAAGGGACGTAGTACCGTCCACCGTGATAGCTAAATCCGGTTTCCTCATCTCGCTCCTTTCCCGTATACCGATAGCGCTTCAGGCTTACCTCGGCGGCACTGCGGGCCTGGAACGATGCCGTGCCGTACGAGTGGTATTCCTCATACGAAATTAGCTCGGCGTCTTTGGCCAGCTCCAAACTGGCAGAACCGAGATGATTGCCAAGCTGATAACGAAATATGGGAAGGAATTCCTCTGCTGGTGGATCGGCACTATCTACGGTTTTCGTCTCCACCAGTGCGATGCGCTGTTGGTCGTCCATCACATGCAACGTCTCGCGCTCGAGCGTTTCGTTCGTGCCACTGCCGTCATAATCACGATAGATTTCAGCGCCACCTAGATAGAGACGCTCCTTCTGGCGTGTGCCGTTGTTTCTCTCGATGACCTTGCGCACTCGCTCGCCGCTCGAATCATAGACATACCAAGCAGTACCGCCACCCCCCAAATCCACTGACTGTAATTGGTCCTCGAAGTCCCAGGCCATGTTCATGCTGTTGATATGAGTCATACAGCCGTGCACATCGTTACCTTGGGCATCGTGATAGCTGTAGGTTTCGGTGTGGTTGAAGCCATTGCCGAGCGATGTCTTGGACAGCCGGTTGCTCTTAGCGTTTTCTTCGATGAGGCTATCGGCATCATATTCGTATCGGCGGTTCCATCCGCCATTCTTAAAGGCGTGACGCATCCACTCAAAGTTTCCGACGGCATCGTATTCGTATTGTTCGGTATAGCGACGCAGTGCCTGCAGATCGTTTGGTGCCGCACTGCCCGCGAAGGGGTAGTCGCGGCGATTGCCTTGGTTTCCGTTTGGGGGGTTGAGGGCGAAGGCCGTTTGGCCGATGTGCTCGCGCCCTTCGGCCTCGATCAGGCGGTAGAGGGCGTCGTATGTGTATTGGCTGGAAGCATCGATCTGGCCAGTGTGAAACTGGGTCTTGAGGGCAGCGTCCGCGATGCGGGTGATGTTGCCGGCCGGGTCGTACGAGTAGCGCAGGTCCTGGACGACCGTGGCGTTGTTGAAGATCTTCGCGGCCAGGCCGTTCCGGCCGGGCGGGCGTGCCGTCTTCAGTTGGATGAGGCGGAAGGTGAGCGGGTCGTATTCGTACTTGGTCGTCGCCCCGTTCGCGTAGCCGATCCGCTCCCGCTGGCCCTTCGCGTTGTAGTCGATGTTGGTGACGAAGGATGTCAGCGCCTCTGCACCGCGAAGCTGCACCGCGATCGTCTCCAGCAGATTGGCCTCGTTGAAGGTATAGCGGTGAACGCTCTTGTCCGGCGTGATCTGGGTGTGCGGGCGGTTGAGGGCGTCGTACTCGGTCTTGCTCGTGTAGCTGCCGTCGTTGCCGTTGGCGAAGAGGGGCTGCTGCCAGTCCACCCAGGTTAGGGATACCTTGGCGGGCAACAGCTTGCGGCAGCTCTCCTTCAGGTTGCCCTTGAAGTCGTAGGCGACGCTGGTGACGGTGCCGGCGGCGTCGCGGACCTGGTAGACGCGCGTACGGTGGTTGAGCGCATCGCCCTTGGCCTCGCCGTAGATGGTCTGCTCGGCGAGCCGCTCGATGCCGTTTTCGGTGACATAGAGACCCGTCGGGCGGCGTAACTCGTCGTAGGTGAGCCGGCGGACGAAGCCGCGGCTGTCCCAGGCGCGGATCGGGTTGCCGGCGACGTCGTTCAGGACCCAGCGCTCGCCGGCCTCCATGCTGGACTGGTGGATGCTGTCGGGGCCTTCTTCGTCGTCATCCTGATCGGGACCGGCGATGTCGTAGTCGTAGCGCATCACCAGCCGGCCCTTGGCGTCGATGACGGCGCGCTGGTTGCCTTCGATGTCCAGCTCGACGCGCGTGCAGAATGCATCCTCCTGGCCGTCGAGGGCATGGTTGGGACAGATGACCCGGTTGTAGGCAATGGTGAGGAAGGGTCGGCCGAGGGTGTCGAGATGGGCGACCGCGGGGGTATTGGCATGGGCGGCGGCCTTTTTCGCCGCGTCGCGCTCGGCCGTACCGAGCTGGCCGCCGATGCGCTGGGCGTGCCAGCTCTCCCACTCCGCAGGCTGGGTCCTGAAGTACTCGGTCACGTAGCCGGCGATGTCCGGGTCGGTGCGCGGGTCGCCGGTTTGCTCGCCCCACGTCTGGTCCTGGCGAGGCGCGACCGTGTCGTTGACGTCCCAGGTGGTTTGCTGCCAGGCGTCGAAGACGACCTTCTCGTAGGTGTGGTTCGGGTGCACCGTGGCGATGACCCGCTCCAAGGGGTCGTAGAAGAGGACCGGGCTGACCCCGGTGTCGGTCATGTCCGGCTCGGGCTCGTAGAGGTGCGTCGCGCTGAAGAAGGGCTCGTATTGCCGCACCGGATTGCCCTTGTTGTTGTAGACGGTGCGGCCGGTGCCGACCCAGCGGGGCTGCGGCGGGTCGCCTTCATCGGGGTAGACCAGCCCGCCGAGCGCGTCGTGCAGCAGGGCGCCCGGACAGGTGTCGCCGCTGGCCAGGGCGATCGGGTCCTTGCGCTGGGGCGCCTTGCCCGGCTCCGCCTGGATCTTCTTCTGGATCTCGCGCCCGAAGCCGTCCGAGTACGTGAAGCCGATCTGGATCTTGGTCGGGGCCTCGCCCTGCTCGTGCACATGGGTCTCGCGGGCGAGCGTGGCGGCGAAGGGTGGCTGGTTGTCGCACTCGGGTTGATCCGGGTCTCTGACGCGCGTGAAGCGGTCCAGGTCGTAGACGATGCGGGTGGTGGCCTTGCCGAGGAGCGAGGCGGCTCGCCCCCTGGGATCGGCGACGAACTGCTGCAGCTCGGCGAGCGAGGGATCGGGGTTGAAGCCCTCGAGCCGATCGCCGAGGTTATCGCCGTCTTTGCCCATGACCGCGGTGGCGACCACCAGGCCTAGGGCGTCGAAGGCGGCGGTGGTGCGGTTGCGGTTGGCGTCGGTGACGAGTTTGGGCTGCAGGACGCGGTAGTCGTTGGCGGCCGTGACGGTGTTGTCGAGGGCGTCCTTGGTGCGCGTGACCAGCAGGTCGTAGCGGGGCAACGCGGGATCGGCCGGGCCGTCGTAGTCGACGATGGTGTCCTGGTGAAATAGATCTTGGTAGCGGCACGGCAGGTGGAAATGCTGCTCGGCGACGGCCTTCTCCTCGGCAGGGGTATGGCCCGGCTCGTCCGAGTAGAAGACCCGACCCGACGGGATCCACCAGTTGCCGTCGATCTCTTCATAGCCGCCTGCATCGGCGCCCGTGCCACCCAGCAGCTTGCGGAGCTGATCGGGATCGGACGGCAGTAGGGGCTCGTCCGGCTGATCCTTGCGGCGGCGGGTATAGACGTGCTGCAGCAGCTCGGGGGTGAAGGCCAGGGTATAGCTCTCGCCCGGCAGGGCCAGGGGCTCGAGCTGTCCGACCGGCAGCAGGTCGAGCGTCAAGTCGTCCTTGCGGTAGCGGATGCGCACGTGCTCGATCAGGCGCTTCTGTTGCTCGGCGGGGCTCGGCGTCTGCTCGTAGCCGATGGGCTCGGCGGAGATGAGCCAGTCGAAGCCGTTGTCGGTCCAGTCTGTCAGCGCGAAACGATCAGTGCCTTCTTTTGGCTGGAAACCGGTCAGCTCGAAGGTTCGTGTCTCGGCGGGGAGGGGTGTGCGGTAGTCGTCCGGGTACTGGGCGCTCCCGTCCGGGTTCTTGATCGTGTCGTCGATCGGGTGGGTGACCGCGTTCTCCGTGTAGGTGATCAGGAGCCGGGTCTGCTTGTCTTTGTCATCCGGGGTGAGCACCGGATCGAACGAGGGCTGCCGGCGTCCGTAACCGACGGCGAGCGCCTTCAGCACATTGCCGTAATCGTCCACCTCCAGCGTGAGGGCGTGACTGAAGCGCGGATCGGACGGGTTGCGCTCGTAGTGGTAGCTGAGCGTCTCGCGGGCGTGGGTAAAGAAGACGGCATGGCGGTTCTTGCCCCGACCTTGAACGAGACGCACGGTGAAGTTCTGTTCGGTGACCGTGTAGGGATGCGGTGCCTTGTCGCTGCCGTCCAGGGCATAGACCTCCTGGCGCAGCATGGAGCCCTTGAGGGCCCGGCAGGCCTCGCGGGCCTCGTCTGTGGACAGGCCCTCGGGCAGCACGGTGTCCGGGAGGAGCCGGGCGCGAGCCTCGACATCGTCCAGGCCGGGCTCGCGGTAGTACTCTCCCTTGTCGTTGGCGTCCAGGAGTCCGGCAAAGAAGTCCGAGATGTGCTCCCGGCCCAGGTACACGCCGGTATGGAACCAGGTGCGGGTGAGCACCGGCGGGACATGGGAGGCGGGGTCGTCGTTGGTTGCCGGTGGCAGCTCGCCTTCTTCGGCCAGGGTCGCGAGCTCTGTCGTGTCCGTCTGCTCGACCATGCCGAAGCCGCGGAGCTCGCGCTCGATGCCGTCGAAGAAGCCGTGGTGATACTTGTAGCTGGTGGTGAAGCGGTTGCCGCTGATGTAGTCATGGGTCACGACCCGCTCGACCACGTGGACCGGGAACGGCAGCCGGGTGATCCAGGGGCGGCCCGCTTCCCTGTCCTGCAGGTAGAACCAGGTCGAGGACACATAGCGCAGATGGGTCTCGGCACCCAGGTTGTTGCGGACGCAGGTCAACAGGTGCGGCTTGCCGTCCGCCATGAGGTCGAGATAGCGCAACGCCGCGCGGTGCTCGCCTGGCAGCGGGGAGGACCAGACCAGGCAGGCGGTGCCGTTGCCGAGCAGGTCGACCGCGACGACCGACGCGATGTTGTCCACCGGCGGAAAGCCGGCAAGCGTGTGCGGTGCGCTCCAGGCGTTGCCCGACTGGTTGAGCCAGACCTGGGTCTCCCGGCGGCCGAGGTAGATGATGTCCGTGACGCCGGAGCCGTCGATGTCGGCGAGCCGGATGCGGCGCGGGTCGAATTGGTCCGGTGCGTCGAACCAGGGGGCGTCGTCCATCGTCACCTTCGCGCCGAACCGGCCGTAGCCCAGGTTGGGCCAGTAGCAGACCTCGCCGTTGCGGATGCGGGCGATATCGGTGAGACCGTCACCGGACAGGTCGGCGAGAAACAGGGTCTCGGTGCCGTCGGCGAAGACCACGCGGGGCCCGCGCTCTTCGTCCATGGTGGCCGGGCGTCGCTCGCCGGCGCCGAAGCCGGCCTCGGCCAGGGACCGATACCAGGATAGGGCCTGATCCTCTGTAATCAGCACATCGGCGTGACCGTCGCCAGTGAGGTCGACGAGCTTGAGGTTCGGGTCCTGCCAGTCGATGTTCGCGCTGTGCGCGAAGGGCTGGAACGGCTGCCAGTCCCAGTCGTCCGTTCGCTCGTAGAAGCCGGCGAGCGGCGGGCTC
>JGI12048J13642_10627024_pt1 | contig 10197 bp, 10 predicted proteins | sample ElkSlonscriptome_16_FD_13642 | JGI IMG/M metagenome (IMG submission 13642)
TCGGCAACCACCATTGCCGGACTAACGCCGCTCATCTTCGAGACCAGCCTACAGGCCCAATTCCTCATACCCATGGCGGTAACCATCGTATTCGGTCTGCTGGTCACCACGTTTTTGGTACTGCTGGTGGTTCCGGCCTTACTTGGCGTCCAGGACGATTTGACAAACATCTTCCGCCGGCGCTTGGCCTGCCCGCACTCAACGCCTGCAGAGTAGACTTCCGCCGATAAGATCGGATCTATAAGGCGATGTACTTGCGGAGTGCCTCGGCTTCGGCTTCGGTCTCCTCGATCCGGAATTTGACCACGTCGCCGATACTGATCAAGCCCACCAACTTCCCGTTTTCGAGAACCGGAACGTGGCGAAACCGCTTGGCTGTCATCATACCCATGATCGCCACAATGGGATCCTGGGGTGAACACGTCACAACCTTGGCGGTCATCAGCTCTCCCACCGTTTTGCCGAACACTCCCTCGCCATGAGTGTGTATGGCCGCGACGATGTCTCTCTCCGATAGGATGCCGGCGATGGATCCATCGTCACCGGTAATCAGCACCGCACCGATGTGTTTTTCCGCCATCATCGCAAGACCGTTGGCAACCGGTTCATTCGTGGCCAGCGAGACTACGTTTTCGCCTTTGTCTCTCAGAATATCCCTAACGTACATGAACGCCTCCTTCGCATGCATGCCTCCCCGGCATGAACGCCTTTCTCAATAGGTTCTCTAAAGGTCGCGGACCGTTTCCGCGATCAACATATCCACCACGCCGACTGTGGCGTCATGCGGGCTTGCTCCCTGTTCCATGGCACTATTATACACTGCAAGCTGTCGGTGCGCGCTTGTGCCATGTTGCACGATCCGGCGGCAACGATGAAGTTCCTGAGTACACTCCAGCGCTTCCGCGTCCTCTTCCGTCATTTCGATCAATTCCTCAAGGAGATCGGAGCACGGTACGATCTCGCCCTTGCCGAAATCGATCAGGCCTTCGTCGATGCCATAACGTTTGGCCCGCCAGCGGTTCTCGTCGATCAGCATGCTGTCATACTCCCGCCATCTCTTATTGCCGCGGCGCAGCCGGTACAGCATTCTGACGATACACTGATAAAGGGCGGCGATGGCCATGGCGTCATCCACCACGGTGCACACATCGGTGATGCGCATCTCAAGCGTCGGAAATTTGGCGCTGGGTCTGACATCCCACCAGAGCATACTGGCGTCTTCGAAAATACCGCCATCCACCAACACGTCCACATGGCGCTTATACTCGCCAAAGGAGTCGAATCGCGACGGCAAGCCGGTGCGGGGCAACTCGTCGAAGACGCTCAGGCGATAGCATTTCAATCCGCTGTCCTTTCCCCGCCAGAACGGCGAAGAAGTGCTGAGCGCCAACAGATGCGGCAGGAAATAACTGACCTGGTTCATCACGTCGATGCGAAGTTCATCATCGTCGAGGCCCACATGCACATGCATGCCGCAGATCAACAACCGCCGCGCAACGGTCTGCATGTCCCGGGCCAAGATGTGGTAGCGCGCTTTATCCGTTTGCTTCTGGGACCGCCATTCCGAAAAGGGATGGGTCGACGCGGCGATGGGCGCTAGTCCATGTTTCGCGGCCACATCGGCCACAGTGCGGCGCAACCAGGCGAGATCGTTGCGCACTTCCTTGACGGTCTTGAAGGGCCGGGTCCCTACCTCGATCTGCGATGTCAGGAACTCGGGGCGAACCAAATCCCGGATGCGTGCTTCGCACTCGTTGAACATGCTCTTGGGCGGATCGGTGGCAAGCTCGCGGGTCTCGACGTCAACCAGCAAGTATTCTTCTTCCACGCCAACGGTGAAAGCAGGTTCCGCGTAAGCCATGTTCAGAAGTGCTCCACTTTGTGAAGATGATCCATCCCCAAGAGCGCTTCCAGTGCGTCCCCGAAGAGCTCCGACCACCGCGTCAGCTCCTCCAGGGTCTCGCAATGATCCTGGCGGACTTCGATGGCGGCATTGGCGAGACCCGCCGCACCGGCGTGGAGGTTGATCGTATAAGCGATTTCCTTACCCGAATAGGGCTCGTTGTCGCCCACATTAAACCGGTCGTGATCGCGCAGCATGGAGATCAGAGGCACAGCCATACGCGGATCCCGGTTCCAAAGAACGCTCACATCCCAGAAACGGTCCTCCCCGCCCATGGACGGAGTGAATGTATGTATGGAGAACAGCAACGGCTCCGGACCGGTGCGCCGCAACTGGGCAAAGGCTTTGTCGATGGCATGGTGATAGGGCCAGTGGAAGGCTTCGGCACGCGCGGCCTGCTCCTCTTCGCTTAGACCCTGATTGCCCGGTATCACAACGCCATCGCTCACCTCGGGTATTGATTGCGGATCGCCCGGTTGCCGATTGCAGTCGATCAACAGCCGCGAATACCCCGCCAGCACCGCCGGCGCGTTCAGCCGGCGCGCCAGAAGCCGGGTCAGTTCGCCGGCCCCGATATCGGAGGCGATGTGAAGGTCCAGAGCCGCGGGCTCAAGCCCCAGCAAGTGCATGGCCTCGGGGATAGCCCGGCTGGCGTGATCGCAAACGAGAAGGATGGGAGCGGTTCCCCCCTCATTGAAAACTTCCACCGGCGGCGGATCGTCGGGACCGATCAGCGGCGACCCACCGCGCACCGATTGCAAGTCCAGTATTTCCGAAAATGAACTGAGGGTCATCCGAACCTTCGAAACTGCAATCCCCGCGACCATGCGGATCAGCAATAATCCGACTGGCGGCGGGAAACAAACCCCTATATTAGCCACCCATGCCCACCTTGCGAAGGTCTGTTGTAGAGTCCGGCCCGGAACGAGCCGCGGAAGACGGCCGAAAGGCCCGAATCGCGCTTGTGATCCTGCTTGCGGGCGCGCTCGGCATCGCTTTCTCGCCGATTTTCGTGCGACTGAGCGAATTGGGCCCCACGGCAACGGCGTTTCACCGAATCTTTCTGGCGCTTCCGGCGCTTTGGCTATGGCAGTATATGGAAAGCCGCGGTCCTCGCAGGCCGCGCCAGCCGGCCGGATGGCCGGACTATCTCGGCTTGATAGCCGCAGGCGTGTTCTTCGCCGGTGACCTCGCGTTTTGGCATTGGTCCATCCGCTTCACATCCGTCGCCAATGCCACGCTTCTGGCGAATTTCGCGCCGGTATTCGTCACCCTTTACGGATTCGCTTTATTCGGGCAGCGCTTTTCACGCACCTTCCTTATCGGCATGAGCCTGGCCCTCGCCGGAGCCTGCATCCTGATGGGTCAGAGCCTCAATTTGGGCGCGGGCCACTTGCTGGGCGACGCCTTCGGCGTCGTCACCGCGATGTTCTACGCCGCGTATATCGTCGCGGTTGGACGGCTGCGCGAACGCTTTTCCACCGCGACAATCATGGCCTGGAGTGGACTGGTGACCGGAGCCATATTACTGCCCGTCGCGCTGATATCCGGCGAAAGCCTTATCGCCACCACTCTGTTCGGGTGGACGATGCTGATTGGACTGGCGTTGATCTCGCATGCCGGCGGCCAAAGCATGATCGCGTACGCTCTGGCACATCTTCCCGCGGCCTTCGGATCTGTCAGCCTGTTGCTGCAACCGGCTGCGGCGGCCGTGCTTGCCTGGCTGATCCTCGGCGAAGCCCTGGGACAATGGCAAGCTGTGGGTGCCGTTGTCATTCTTGCCGGTATCTATCTGGCCCGCCGCGGGAGCCAATCTATCCGCCCGGTTTTAGGTTCAGGCAAGCCTAACCAAACGTAATCCCGCAGGTCTAGCTGGAAAGTGCCGTGTTTTCGCGGCCGATCTCCAGGTGGACGAATTGTAATGCCCCGGTATGAACACCGTAAGGTTGCGGCTCCATATCCCTCCCACCAACAGAGTTTTGTTTTCCTGGATAGGGAGCCTTTCCGTGAGCATGATCGTTACCAACGCAGACACATCGAAACGGCCGAGACGCCGCATGGCGGCTCTGGGCGCCTTGACGGTCGCCAGCGCACTGGCTCTGACGCCAATGGCATCGACGCCGGCATTTGCCCATGCGGCGCCTGACGGTTTCGGCGATTTGATCGAAGACGTCAGCCCATCGGTGGTTCAGATCACCGCAACCAAGATCGCCCGTGAGCGCGGCCCGGCACCCCAGATTCCGGAACAATTCCGCAACGGTCCGTTCAAGGATTTCTTCGACCGTTTCTCGAGGGAGGGTGGTCCTCACGGCGACCAGCGCCCGCACCCGAAACAGGGCGCACTGGGCTCCGGATTTATCGTGGACGACGAGGGGATCGTGGTGACCAACAACCACGTCGTCTCCAATGCGTCGGAGATCAAGGTCACCCTTACAGACGGGCGAGAGTTCCCCGCCAAGCTGATCGGCGCGGATGAAAAAACCGATCTCGCGGTCCTCAAGGTTGAGACCGATACCGCGCTTCCGGCCCGGTCCTGGGGCAACTCCGATAAGAGCCGCGTGGGCGACTGGGTGCTCGCCGTCGGCAACCCCTTTGGCCTCGGTGGCACCGCTACGGTCGGCATCATTTCCGCCCGCGGTCGGGATATCGGTTCCGGACCTTATGACGATTTCATCCAGATCGATGCTCCCATCAATAGCGGCAACTCGGGTGGTCCGTTGTTCGATGGCAAGGGTAACGTCATCGGCGTCAACACCGCCATTTTCAGCCCCAACGGCGGCAATGTGGGAATCGGTTTCGCCATCCCCTCCAACATCGCCCAGGAGGTCGTCGCGGACTTGCGCGAGAATGGAACGGTGGAGCGCGGATGGCTCGGCGTCATGATTCAGCCCGTTACTCCGGACGTGGCGGAAAGCCTGGGGCTAAAACAGCCTAAGGGCGCTCTGGTCGCCAACGTCACCCCCGACAGCCCGGCCGAGAAGGCCGGTCTGCGGCAAGGCGACATCGTGCTTGGCTTCGGCGGCCAGGACATCGACAAGGTGCGCGACCTGACCCGCGTCGTGGCGGACACAGCGATTGGCGACAAAACCCGCGTCAGCGTGTGGCGGGACGACAAAAGGGTCAACCTGAACGTCCGTGTCGGCGAAATGCCCCAGCAGGTTTCGGCCAATACGCAAGAAGACCGCAATGAAGACGCAAACAGCGGAATCCAGCTGTCGTCTCTCGGCCTTACCTTGGCCAATCTGGACAAAGAAACGCGCGACGGCCTCGGCCTCAGCGAAGACTCCACGGGCGTGGTCATTGCCGGTGTCGATAGTGACACAAACTCTGCGGCGAAGGGACTTCGGCCCGGCGACGTGATTACCCACGTGAATCAGGCTCCGGTCGCTTCCCCCAATGACGTGGTTAAGGCCGTCAAGAAGGCGGAGGACGCCGATCGCAAGGCCGTTCTGCTGCTCATTGACCGGCAAGGCGAGTCCCGTTTCGTCGCCGTGGAGTTGGCGGAAGCGTAACTCGATCGTCCCAGCCGCGCGCACTCGTGCGCCGGCCATGACGACCTGGCGCGATCCTCCCTGTTACCATAGCGCCAGTGGGCCCCGATCCCTCCCCCACTGAGATCGGGGCCTTTCTTTTTCCATCGATTCGCCCACGGCCTTGATTCAGGCCACTTACTATCGCCATACTGCACGCGCAAATCCGGATGAACGGGGGACCGATACATGCAAATACGTGCTGCTCGAATGCGTTGTTCATTGACGTTGGCGTGGATAGCGGCTCCGGTCCTCGGCATTCTGCTGCTTGCAAGCGCGTCGGCTCAAGAAGCGACTTTTGAACTCAATGCGGTCGCTGGACCGGCCCTTCCGGCGGGAACACCGATCTCGGTCCAAGCCGCTGAATTCACGGATTTGAACAACCGTTTGCAAGAAGTCGTCGAAAAGGCTCTCACGGCACGAGGCTATACCGTTCAAGCCGACGCTCCGTTCATCCTCTCTTACGATACGGAAATGTCGGGACAGACCGACCCCGAGGCGCCTGGGTTCAGAGATAGCGGTGCTGAGGAGGCGGCACGGGAAATGGAGAATACGCCTGGCTGGAATGACGGCGGTGGCGAGCTCGGTCGCGACGAACCCGACATGGATGACTCGAATATTGCTTCGATTCCGCTTGAAAGCAGCCCGGGGACCACGCCAAACAACTACAGCCTCTCGTTTATCCTCGGCCGGGATGGTTCGCCGGCCATTTGGCAGGGGTCGGTCACGGCGGCGTTACCCGCCCGGGATCCGTTCGAAACTGCCGAGGCGATGGTCCCTGTCCTGGCCGATCACATCGGGCAAACCGTTCGCGACGAGAGAATTCCCACCAATTGACGAAACGCCGCCGCGCCAGATTGAGCGTCGACACGCGCTCATAGCTACACGGTTTCGTGACCTAACATTAACAATTGTTAATACTCAGGACAGGTGACGTCCATCTGGGTGCCTTAGAGTACACGCTGAGTTCATTTTTGGATAAATATCTATCCTTGTTTGAAATGGAGCGCAACGATGAGTGAGGTCATGGCCGTTCCGAGCCGGCGCCAATCCTCGGATGAGCATCTGTCACGGTATATGAGATCCATGCGGAAGTATCCAATGCTCGACCGTGATACCGAGCTGGACCTGATTCGACGCACTCAAGAACTTGGTGACATGAAAGCCATGGAGCAGCTGATCGGCAGCCACCAGCGTTTGGTGATCAAGACGGCTTCCGACTATCGCCGATATGGCGTGCCTATGGGCGACCTGATTTCAGAGGGCAATATCGGACTGATGCAGGGGATCAAGAAGTTTGATCCCGAGCGCGGGTTCCGCTTGTCTACTTACGCCCGCTGGTGGATCCGGACGGCGATCGGCGATTATATTCTGCGCTCCTCTTCCGTTGTCCGAACGATCACGAACGAGCATCGTAAGAAGCTGTTTTTCAATCTGTCTCGCTTGAAGAAAAAGCACCAAGGGAACGACGAAGGTTTGTTGTCGCCCGAAGCGGTGACGACCATCTCCCAGGAGTTGCGGGTCCCTGAAGCCGAGACCGTGCGCATGGACCAGTGGTTCAGCACTCGCGACCAGTCGACCAACACCGTTGTTGGCGATGACGGCGGGGCCACATGGCAGGATCTGCTGGTCGATGACTCGCAGGATCAGGAATCATCGTTGATGGAGCGCGACGAATTGGACAAACGCCGTGCCCTGATGAGCACCGCACTGGCGGAACTGAGCGAGCGCGAACGGCACATTCTTACCGAGAGAAAGCTGAGCGATCATCCGCCGCCGCTCTCGGAGTTAAGCAAGATATACGGCATTTCGAGAGAACGCGTTCGGCAGATCGAAACGCGCGCGCTTGAGAAGCTCAAGGCCCTCATGCGGGGCGGTGTCATGGCGCAACCTGTCATGGGCTGAGCGGCGGCAAATCTCGCAACGTCTCGAAGGGTGACATTGTGCTGCGATATTGGGTAGGCTAGGTTTAGGGTTCAGCAAAACGAACGCGAGTGAAACCATGCTGATCCATGCCGACCTGGACCGCCGTGCGGTTAGCTATGTAGACGAAGCTGAGTGGGTGACCTCACCAGCCGACGGTGTTGAACGGCGAATGCTGGAACGTGACGGTGGCGAGATCGCTCGTGCGACCAGCATCGTGCGTTTTCAGCCCGGCAGCCGTTTTGACTTCCACGAGCATGATCTCGGTGAGGAGTTGGTTGTCCTGGCGGGGACTTTTTCTGACAGCGATGGTGACTACCCAGCGGGCACTTACATCCGTAATCCTCCGGGCACCGCGCACGCGCCATGGAGCGACGAGGGCTGCGCCTTGTTCGTCAAACTTCGTCAGTTTCATCCCGATGACCGTGAGCGCGTTGTTATCGACACGCGAGAAGCCGAATGGTTTCCGGGCGTGGTCAAGGGCATATCGGTTCAACCGCTGCATCGGTTTGGGAGCGAATTGGTAACGCTGGTTCGATGGGAACCCAACACGGTGTTTCCGGCCCACCAGCATCCCGCCGGGGAAGAAGTTCTCGTCCTCGAAGGTTCCGTCGAAGACGACGACGGACGCTATATGGCGGGAAGCTGGCTTCGCAATCCGCCGGGTAGTCAGCACACGCCTTTTAGTATCGACGGCGGCCTGCTCTACGTAAAAATCGGACACCTTCCTACCGTGAAATCGTGAATTCGAGCGGCGCCAGACGCTCTGAATGGTGACCCATTGTGACCACTTTTATTAACTCGTAAGCATTCACCAAAACCATCACGCAGGCGCGCTAGTTCAAGGAATTCCTGGGGTCATGAGCGCCATGATCGCTCTCGACAATGTTCAGAAAAGGTTTGGATCGCTAACGGCGGTTGACGACCTTACGCTCTCGATCGCCCGCGGCGAGGTTCTCGGGTTTTTAGGCCCGAATGGAGCGGGCAAGACCACCACCATGCGCATGATTGCCGGTTTTCTCGAACCGACCGGCGGCTCGATCCAGGTTTGCGGCTTCAATGTCGCTACGGACCCCATCGAAATTAAGCGTCGCATTGGTTACCTACCGGAAGGCGCTCCCATCTACGGTGACATGACATGCCGCGGATTTTTGGGCTTCGTTGCCGAGGTGCGGGGCTACCGCGGGGCAGAGAAGAAGCGGCGAATCGCGGAGGTGGTAGACACCGTATCTCTGAACGCCGTCCTCAACCAAACAATCGACACCCTCTCGAAGGGTTTTAAGCGCCGCGTCGGTCTGGCCCAGGCCATCCTGCACGACCCGGATGTGCTTATTCTCGACGAGCCCACTGACGGCCTGGATCCCAATCAAAAGCACCATGTCCGGGAACTCATCGGAACCATGGCAAGCGACAAGGCGATCATCATTTCCACTCATATTCTCGAAGAAGTGGAAGCGGTGTGCACGCGCGCGGTGGTGATCAATCAAGGCCGCCTAGTGGCAGACGGTAGCGCCGAAGAATTACTCGCCCGGCTGCCGCATCATAACGCGGTGGCCGTGACAGTCCCCGTCGCCGAAGCCGCGGCGGCGCGGGCGGCGCTCCTTAAATTGGGTCATATGGGCGGCGTTGAGGATAGCGACACCAAGGGCGTTTTAACCACGCTCCGGGTGATGCCTCACAACGGGTACGCTCCCGTCGCCGAGGTGGCCCATCACCTCAAATCCAGCGATATCACCATCGAGTCGCTCTATGTGGAGCGCGGCCGGCTGGACGATGTCTTTCGCGTTTTGACCGACGATGCGGCGGCGGGATACGCCCCTCGTGTTTAGCGTAGCCGCCATCGCAAAACGGGAGCTGGCCGGCTATTTTTCTACTCCGGTAGCCTACGTTTTCATTGTGATCTTTCTCGCGCTCTCCGGCGCCTTTACGTTTTACATCGGCGGCTTCTTTGAGCGTGGGCAGGCGTCTCTCGAATCGTTCTTTAATTTTCATCCCTGGCTGTACATGTTTCTGATTCCGGCGGTCAGCATGCGGCTCTGGTCGGAAGAACGAAAATCGGGAACCATTGAGATGCTCATGACCTTGCCGATCTCGACGGTTGCCGCGGTGATCGGCAAGTTCGTGGCCGCCTGGGCATTTATCGCCGTCGCCCTGGCGCTCACTTTTCCGCTGTGGATCACAGTTAATGTTCTGGGAGACCCGGACAATGGCGTCATCGCTGCCAGCTATGCCGGCAGTCTCCTGATGGCCGGCGCGTTCTTGGCCATCGGATCATGTTTTTCGGCGCTTACACGCAATCAGGCCATCGCCTTTATTGTCGCCGCCGCCGTCTGTTTTCTGTTCACCATGAGCGGCCTCGACTTGGTGCTCAACGTTTTTCGCGGGTGGGCGCCGCACATCCTGGTGGATACCATTGCCTCGCTCAGCTTCCTTTCCCATTTCGACCGCGTGACCAAAGGGCTGATCGACGTTAGGGATCTGGTGTTTTTCGTGTCGATGATCGCGCTTTGGCTGTTCGCCACCGTCGTTGCCGTGGACGTCGAGAGGGGCGCTTAAGGATGCGATGGCGATACCTTGAGAGGCTCGAGGGTACCCGGCTGGCGATCGCCGGCCTGGGTGTGGCCGCAGTTCTGTTTCTCGCGGTCAATGTGTTTGCCGATGGCGCGTTTACGTCGATGCAGTGGGATTTTACCCAAAACAAGCTGTTCACTGTTTCCGAAGGGACACGCAAGACGCTGAATGAGATCGACGAACCCATTACCCTTCGCCTTTATTTTTCTCGCAGCCTGGGAGAGGCTGCTCCCCGTTACGCCACCTATTACGCGAGGGTTCGAGAGCTGT
>JGI12048J13642_11049561_pt1 | contig 10195 bp, 4 predicted proteins | sample ElkSlonscriptome_16_FD_13642 | JGI IMG/M metagenome (IMG submission 13642)
GCTCATCTGCCTCGAAGACGGCAATATCGATCCTGACTGCTGGCGCTGACACAGGCGAGCTGCAGGACTCCGAAACCCCGAGCCGCTTGACCCGCCCGGCCGATGACTTCGAGCTCCGCCGCTGACGAGATGCGGCATCGATCTGTGCAACGCCCCCCGACGCGGTGCGGGCTCCGATCCGCGCATCGGTTCATTTATCTTGCTGTTCCATATAGCTTTTCTTGCTTATAGAGGCCGCACAGGACATTCCCCGGCTCGCGGGCCATCTTTGTTTTTGTTCGCCGGGTGGCAGGTTTTTTCGTCGGACGTCGCTTAACTGAAACGAGCCCGGCGCCGTGCGCCGATCGAATCAACGGGGAAAAGCCATGTCATCTTCACGTCAGTCCATTCTTGTTGGGTTATTTGCGTTCACGCTAGCCTTTAGCGCCGGCACGCTGCCGACCAATGCACGCGCCCTCAATGAGGTTGCCTCGCTGTGCCAGCTGCCGGGGGCGTACCTGACCGAAACCGGCCTGGAACGGCTGATCAACCTGGGCGTGACGGAGTTGACGGCCGCCTTTCTTAACCCGGTCGATGACCTGACGACCCGGCAGAAGAAAAAGATCCAGAAAGCTGCGGTAATGCTCGGCGGCGGCGTATTCGCGATGACGGTGTGCCCGCCCCTGATCGTCGACGAAGGTTTCAGCGACTGGGATTACGACACGCGCGTGGACTACGCAAGGGATACCAACTGGTCGCCGATCGACATCGCGCCCATGGACGACCTGCTGGTCGACAACCCGGCCGATCCCGGCTCCTGCCGGGCCAGCCTGCAGGTCGATCTCGACGCCGCCGGCCGGTTGAACGAGGGCATCGATTTCCCCGACCTCGAGTTCGTCTACGTCGATCCGTTCGGCTCGTTCCCCAACGGCACCGATCTGTTCAACAGCGTCCTCGCAGACATCAAGGAGCAAATCCGCAACCTGATCAACCAATACCTGTCGCTCAGCCCGGCCGAGGACCTGTTGGCGAACATTGATGCGGTCAACGACCGGATCGTGGCCTTCATCTCCGCACTCGGCATCAACCCCACGCTGAATGATCTGATCCCCGGTATCGAAGGCTTCATCCTCGACCTGATCGGACTGGCGTTCAACTTCCCCGAGCCCTGCGACTCGGTCGACTTCGAATGCGACTTCCGGCTCAAGTTCGACAAGTGGGCGACAAACCTGCTCGAGCTGCGCGACGACGGCGCCATCGAGCAATTCAGCGGCGGCTTCCGATTCCCCGACGGTCCCGGCGAGGTCAGCTTCCTGGCCGACATCAATACCGGCTTCAGTACTCCGATCGGCTACGTACAGGAACTGTTCGTCACCGAGTACTTCGCGCCGACTTTCGACGTGCTGTTCGAGGAAAACGGCTTCAGCGTCATTGCCGACCTCGACTTCGAGGCGCTGGAACCGGGCCTGGTGGATCGCAGCTACACGCCCCCGTCTTTCCAGGCAGGCGAGATCGCGGTGACCGATAATTGCGATCCAGACCCCTTCCTCGGCGGCGGACCCGACGACACCATCGCCATCGGCGGTCCGTTCTATCCGGAGGTGTTCGCCACCGACCGTTCGGGCAACATGGTGGGCCGGCCGGACATCAACCCGGTATGCCTGAACCCGGGCGACTTCCCTCAGTTCAGCCAGGCCGAGATCGACCGCCGCTGCACGCGCTATGCGGTCAAGGTGGAGGTGATGGACACGCGGCCGCCCGATCTGGCGCCCAAGGATCCGATCGGCATCACGGTTGACGTCGGCACGACCACGGTCAACTTCACCGACCCGGAGATCGGCTGCGCCACGCCGAACTGCCAGACCCAGATCAATCCGCCGATCCCGCCGCTGCAGCCGCCGGCGGTCTTCGACTTCGCGCAGGCCGATTTCGGCGACGGCTTCACCTGTACCGCCAGCAATTCGCTCGGCGCCGACCAGCCCTGCGCCAGCGCGGTTCTGCCTGTGGGCGAGACCACGACTGTCGACTGGACCTACACCGATCTTTCAGGCAACAGTTCTGCGGTCACCCAGCTCACTGCGGTCCGCGAGGACGGCGTCAACCAGGCGCCGGCGGCGACCGGCACCACCGTGACCGTGGCCCAGAATACCTCGGCCGACATCCCGCTGGAGGCCGGCGATCCGGAATTCGATCCGATCAGCTATATCGTCAAGAGCCTGCCGCTGAACGGCACGCTGGACGTCATGCCAGATCCCCAGTTCCAGACCCGCTTCACCGCGACCGGCACCATCACCGATTTCGTCGACGCGCTTCGGGTCGAAGGCGATCTGAGCGACTTCTACAAGGCCGACATTTTGGCCGATTCGATCGGCAAGCGGCTGGTGGCGGTCATCGACTTCGAGGGCATCATCGATGCGCTGTATTTCGAAACCGTGCAGCCCGATTCCATCGGCTTCCGCGAGGGCGACTATATCGTGTCGGACAAGATGTTCGAGCAATCCGGTCCGGTCGTTCAGAATCTGCTGATCGGTGACTGGACCACGCGCCGCATCCACGGGCTCGAATCGGGCACCAACAGCCTGGGCGCCAAGTTCGTGCCCGACGGCGGCTATGCGCTGCCGGTCGGTATCGACAACCCGGCGCACTTCGAGCTCGAGGGCGACTACCTGTACGTGACCGACCCGGATCCAGTGAACCCGGCCAGCGGACAGATGCACGTGATCGAGCTCGGCAGCGTGGCGTCGAGCCCGGAGAACTGGACCACCACAGGCGTGCGCAGCATTACGCTCGGTTACAACGGCGAAGGCATCACGCGCGTCAGCCATCCCGAGTGCTTCGGGCAGATCTATTCCGAGCAGTTCGTGCTCGGCGACTGGGACGGGCAGACCGCCCGGCTGCTCGATTTCAGCGACAACACTTCCCCGGTCAGCGGCGGCGCGACCGAATCGCCGACGCGCACCTGGGACATCAGCGCGGTGCTCACCGACCCCGACGGCACCGGTGACAACCGCGCCGACATCGGAAGCCCGGGCGATCTCGGCCTGCTGAGCAATTCCTGCCGCGGACCGACCGACCCGCTCATCGTGCGCGCCGTCGACGATCTGAACAAGGACATCGACGGCATGTCGCTGACCTTCTCGTCGACGACCGTACCCGCGACACCGGAAGCGCCGGAAACCATCGTCACCGAGTTCGTGCGCCTGTTCGGCGTCGACGCCACCGGGGTCGACGACGTCCTGACGCTGGACAAGCAGCGCATCGCGCGCTTCGACCTGTTCGGCAACCTCAAGGCCAACATCCAGACTTACAAGCCCGACCCGCGCGGCACGCTTTTCGGCTCTTTCGAAAACGACCGCCTCATCCCAATCGATTCCAGCCAGTGGGTGGCCATGGACGTCGATCCGGGCGGCAACGTGTTCCTCCTCTCCTTCGGCGAGCAGAGCACGCAGGCCAACAACGAGGTGGTCAAGGTAACGGTCGACAACGGATCCAACAATTTCACGGAACAGGCAGCCACTGAACTCACCATGCCGGCGAGCTTCACGAGCCACCAGGAGGGGCGGGCGATCGCCTTCAGCGGCGGCCCCACGAGTGGTACGGGAGACGATGTCGTGTACCTGCTCACCGAGTTCGGCGTGGAGCGCTACGACTCGACGCTGTCGAACTCGACGATCCTGTTCGAGGCCCAGGACAGCTTCGCCTGCAGCGGCACCTGGTGCGCGACCGTGAGTGCGGAGTTCCCGGACGTCAACCTCGCCGATGTGGACACCGACGCGATGGGCAACGTCTACTTTTCCGACTTGACCAACCATCGCGTCCACAAATTCGGCCACAACGGTGCCTACGTCGGCTGGTTGGGCGCCTGCGATTCGGGCGTCGACTGCGACATTCCGAACGGTCGGTCCATCGGCTTTCTGTGCACCAATGCCACCTGCTCGGTGAGTTCCGCCTCGGGTAATGGCCAGGGCCAGTTCACCTTCGACGACCAGCCGGTGGACCAGGACAAGCCGCGGCCGAGCAGCGCCATGCTTGAAGTCAATATCGACGCCGAGCAGATCTACGTGACCGACAACCCGGATCTGGGCGCCGGCGCCGTGCCGCGGGCCCAGATTTTCTCACTGAGCGGCGTGTTCGTCTCCGAAACCATCGGCGACGGCAGCAACGACCCGAATGATTTCCTCGACGCCGGCGACTTCAACGCCATCAACGACCTGTCGACGACCACCGACACGCTGTTCCTGATCGAAGACCAGCCGCTCAAGCGCCTGCACGTCTTCGACATCAGCCCGTTCCGGGCCGACCTCGACGGCGCGACGGTGACCTATACGCCGGACAACGCCTACAGCGGGCCCGACGGCTTCAGCTACGCGGTGGTCGACAGCTTCGGCGCCGAAAGCCCGCCGGCGCTGGTCGACATTACCGTCGTCGGCGACAGCGCACCGCCGACCATCTCATGCCCGGCCGACATCACGGTCGAGGCCACCGAACCCGGCGGCGCCTCGCGCGCAACCTTTGAGCGCGGCGACCGCGGCAGCGTGGCGCTCGCCGATTTCTTCGAGGGTGCGACCTTCTCCGACGACATCCAGCTGCCGCCGCCGGTGCTGGACATCCAGATTCCCGTGCCCGGCGCGACGCTGGATTACGTGTTCCCGGTCAACGCGACCACACCCGTGCAGTTCCAGGTCACCGACGGGGTCGGTAATTTCACCAATTGCGTGGCCGAAGTCACTGTCGAAGACACGATCCGTCCGAGCTGCAACAGGCCGGCACCGCCGGTGCTGGTGCAAAATGGCGACGGGCCGCCTCAGCTGCAGGTCGTCGACTGTCTCGACAGCACCGTGACCAGCAGGACCAGGAATTTGAGAGTCATCACCCCAGTCGGCGTGGAGCGTGCCGAGGATCCACAGCTTGTGGAGCGGGGCATCGAGACTACGACCATCACGGACGAAGGCGGCAACGAGACGACCGTCGTCCAGGAATACGAAATCCGGGACACCGAGCCCCCGACATTTCTCGCGACCCCAGTCCGAGGCGCGGTCGCGTCCCAGGCGGCCGTCAACGGCTACGCCAACGCCTACAGCCTGCCGGGGCCTGCTGTCGCGGATGCCGCCGACGTAACGGTCGAGTGCCAGCCCGCGCTGTCCGGCACGGCCGCATCGGTGCCGCTGACCTTCTTCTGCCAGGCGAAAGACGCCCACGGCAACCTGGCCTACACGACGTTCGACTACGAGATCGTTCAGGAAAACGCCGACGCGGATGCCTTCTCCGACCTGGTCGATCCGCGACCGGCCGTTGGAGACGATTCCGATACCTGGTCGGACACGCCGCTGGGCGGCGCGACGTCGGGTACCTACACCCCGGACGCCAGCGGCGGCGACTTCCGTATCATCGACGCCTATCTCGCCGGCCAGGGCGTGCGTGCCGAGTGGACCGCGCCCGGTCCCGGCGCCTCGACCAATGACTCGGTAGTAAGTGCCTGCGGCGATACGCTGCAGGTGAGCGGTTTCGGCGTCAAGCTCGACGAGATCGGCGACGTGGACGTCAGCGCCGTGTCGGTCACCTGCGGGCCTTCGGCGGTGCGCAACCACCTGGGCGCGATCTCGGCCACCTGGACGCTGCCGAACGACTTCGAGGCCGTGAGCGCGCTGCCCGAATCGGCGGGGCTTGTCATCGACGGCTACATCGCGACGGCGGATGCTGATAACGGCGGCCCGATCGACGTGCAGGTGGCTGACAATACCCTGCAGCTGGCGCCCGGAGAAACGGTCGACTTGCAGCCGTTCGCCAATTTCCGCCCGACTGCCGCCCCGGTTTCGGAATTCGCGCTGCTGGAGGACGCCCAGACCGGCGGCCAGCTCGACCTCGCCGCGGTGTTCGACGATACCGAGGATGCCGATGTCGACCTCACCTATGCGGTGCAGGCCAGCTCGGGAGGCGATCTTCTCGAAGGTCTGTCAATCAACGGAACACTGCTGTCGTTCGACGCCGGGGCTGATGCATTCGGCACCGCAACCCTGGTCGCGTCGGCGACCGATACCGGCGGCCTGAGCGCCTCGGTCGACTTCGACGTCGTGATCACCCCGGTCAATGATGCGCCCGTGCTTTCGCTTGCCGGCAATGTCGAGGCATTCGACTTCGACGGCAACACCTCGATCGCCGGCTTCGCCACCGCCTCGCCGGGCCCGGCCAACGAAGCCGCGCAAACCGTGGATATCTCGGTCGTCGACGTGTCGAACCCCGGCCTGTTTGCAAGCGGGCCCGTGATCGACGGGGCCGGCGCGCTGGTCTTCACGCCGAACCTCGGTGCGCAAGGCACGGCCAGCGTGGAGGTCATCGCGGTCGACAGCGGCGGCACCGACAACGGCGGCGACGATACCGATCAACAGTCGTTCGACATTTTCGTCGAACAGGCCGAGCGGGCCGACGTAAGCGTCTCGATCACGGCCAGCGACAGATTCGTCGACCCGCAGCAGAGCGTCGAATACACCATCGAGGTCGTCAACAACGGTCCCGAGGACGTGGTCGATGTGCTGGTTGAAAGCGCGGTGCCGACGGGCCTGGTCGACGTGACATGGTTCTGTGTCGCCAGCGATGGCGCCTGCGGGGCGCCAAATGGCGCCGGCGACGTTGCTGGTCAGCAGGTCTCGATCCAGTCGGGCGGCATGGTCAGCTACACGCTGACGGCAACGGTCGACCTGCCGGAAGGCGAGGATATCGTCAGCGCGGCCACCGCCACGCCGCCGGCCGAGCCGGTCGATACCAATACGGCCAACAACGGCGATTCGGTAACGGTCACGGTTGGCCTTTATGTCGACGGCTTCGAAGCCGCCGAATAAGGCTTTTTACAAAAAGAAAACGCCAGCCGCCCCGGTCATCCGGGGCGGTCTCGCTTGTGCTGCAGCGCTTAGAATCGAAGGCTCGCCAACGGAGTTCAAATTCATGTCGGATCCCAAGTCCTTTCGAATCGAGCGCAATGATGAATTTATCGCTGAACTGGTGCTGACCGGGCCCGGACACGGCAACGCCGTTGGCCCCGATTTCTGGCGCGAGTTTCCGGGCGCGGTCGAGGCGCTGAATGCCGATCGCGACGTGCGCTGCCTGGTTATCCGGGGTGATGGCGATCATTTCTGCTACGGGCTGGACCTTCAGAGCATGGTCGGCGAGGTGGGCGCCATGCTCAACGACGGTGCGGCCGGGCGGGCCGAGATCGTGCGCCAGGCCGCTAAGATGGTGGCGGGATTCGACGCGCTGGCGGCAGGCAGGCTGCCGGTGGTCGCCGCGGTCGACGGCTGGTGCATCGGCGCCGGTATCGAGTTGATCGCGGCCTGCGACATCAGGGTCGCGTCCAATAATGCACAGTTCGCGCTGCGCGAGGTCAAGGTCGGCATGGTGCCGGATCTCGGCGGCATCGCGCGCCTGCCGCATCTGATCGGTGAGGGCTGGACGCGCGAATTGGCGCTGACCGGCGACGCCGTCGACGCCGAGACCGCTTGTCGGATCGGGCTGGTCAACCGGGTGCTCGACGACGCGGATGCCTTGTTGACTCACGCGCGTGATCTGGCAGGCAGAATCGCGGCCAACCCGCCGCTGGTGGTCGGCGGCATCCGCCAGGTGATGAATGCACGCGTCGAAGGCGGCGTCGCCAACGGCAACCGCGAGGCCGCGACGCTTAACGGCATGCTGATGCAGTCCGAAGATTTCGCCGAGGCCATGCGCGCGTTCATGGAAAAGCGCGCGCCGGCGTTCAAGGGGAGATAGTTTTTCCGGTTTCCGGTTTCCGGTTTCCGGTTTCCGGTGGTCGGAGGTCGGAACAGGCCTCGCCGGCAGGCCGTCTTCCACACCTGTAGTGGAATCCCGAGTCGGCCGTTCTCACCCGAATTCTCTACGGGTGTAGGAGCTTGCCCTGCAAGCGATCGTCTGTCGGCGCCCGGATATCGGTGATCGGTGCCTGACTTCCGAAAGCTCAGTCTGCGCTAATCGATTCGTGACGCAGGCCGTTGGAAATCCTTTCGACCGTGGACTTCGGAATATCGGCGTGGCGTGCAAATTCCGGCCAGCGCGCGACGGCGGATCGCACCTGTTCGAAGATCTCGCGGTCCAGCCCGCGCTTGAGGCCGGCGGTTCGGGCGCAGGCGCGGAAATCGGCGAACTCGAAGTGGTCGCGCTTTCCGTTAAGCGTCATCTGGTGGTGCGCGGTCCAGTCGCCTTCCGGGTTGTAGCTGTAGACCAGGTCGAAGGCGGGCGCGAGGCGCCAGGTGCCCGAGCGGTCCATCAGGTAGCCGATGTTCTTGACGTGGTCGTCCTGGTTGCGGCCGAGGATATTGAACACCATGCGCCGGTACTGCTGCTCGATTTCGGCCATGGTCAGATTCAATTGCCGCATCACCCGAAACGCCTGTTCATAGCCGTAGGCACCCGGCTGGTTGTAGTCGTAGTGGGCAATCGCGCACAGCGACTGCATGTGCAGTTTTCCACCATCCCCGGTGCGGTCGAAGCGCCGGGTCATGAAATGCCGCCTGCCGTTTTCCTCGAACAACCGGCATTCGCTCATCTCGATACCGGCGGCCAGCGCCATCCGGTAATACGCGTACTCGATCGCGCAGTAGCCCTGCGGGTCGTTCAGCTCGCGGTCGCGGTTGCCGGACACGCCGTCGAACTTGATCAGCCAGTGCTCGAAACCCGGGTCGGCATCCACCTGGCCGGAGCGCACTTCGTTGGTCTCGGGGTTCCAGGCGATCACGGCCTTGGCCCGCGCGCCGCCGGCCGAGGTGCCCACCCGCAGGATGTCGGCCATGGCCTTTTCGCTGGTGTCCTCGCCAAAGGCCTGCCTGAGCGTGTCACGATCGGCCAGCACTTCCGAGGCCAGCGCTACCAGCGCCTCCACCTCCAGCCGGGTCGAGCGCGTGGCCCGCGGCCCCAGTCTGGGACGAAACTCCAGCGCACCCATGCCTCGCTTTCCGGTGTAGCAAAGCCGTTCTACCGCGTTCATTGATTCCGGTCCCCGCCCCTGGCGCGCCAGCCAGGCGTCGATCACGCGGTGGCCGAACTTGTCGGGCAATGAATCGGCCAGCAGGCCGGGCAGGCCGTGGAAAGTTTCATCGGGCAGTTCGGGAAAGCGAAAAACGCGCTCGGCAAGCGGCATGGTCAGCGGCGCGACCTGGATGCGGCTTTGTCGGAACGCCGGGTCGTATTCAAAAGCGGCCGTGCGACCGTCTTCAGGCAGTGCGACCGCGCCTATGGTGCGGCCCCACAGCCGGACTTCGGCCAAGGTGGTCATTCGGTGTCGGCGCGGGACTCGCCCCAGCGCCATTCGGATGCTTCGCCATCCTCAGGTGTATCGCCGCCTTGCCGGCGCACGCGCCTGGGTTTCTTGCCCCGGTGGTGCAGCAGCGCCATCGGGCTGGCGGATTCGCCGGGAATCAGGGCATCCAGTGCCGGCAGCAGTTCCAGCACCCGGAACAGCCGAATCAACGTGGTGGCCTGGGCGGATTCCCCGGCTTCGATGCGCTCGACGGTCCGCTTGCCCACGCCTGCCTGTTCGGCAAGGTCGGCCTGACTCAACCGCATTGCGATGCGTTGTTGGGTCAGCCGTTCGCCCAATTCCTTGAGAACGGCCTCGTCAGAGTCGGATTTTGAGATGTTCACCCTCGCCATTATAGGCGATTAAACCACATATTAAAATTTAAATCGCAATTTCATGCGAATTAATATAACTCTAATAAATCGCTATTTTTAGCGAAAAAGATTAAGTCAACCATTTACTCGCCATAAATCGCGATATATCAGCGGCGCGCCGATGATCTTAACCTTCGTCGACCGCCTCAGCGATGGTCTCGGCCGATCTGCGGGTCAGGTTCTTATCGACTTCCGTGTCGACCAGATCGCGCGTTTCCGAATCAAGCTGCTCCCGAAGCAGTCCCAGAAACGACGGATCGGCGACGATTGACAGCGACCGAAATTCGCCTTTCGCTCGGGCGGTATCAAGATACCTGGCAACGTCGCGCGCGAAATCGCGGGCTTCGCGGGTCTTGGGGTCGGTCGGCTTCTGGTTATCGCTCTGACCATAGCCGTGGGAAGAGAAGTTCTTGCCCTGGCGATCGTGCTCCAGGTCGCTCGCGGGCAGGCGGGACTCGGGGTGCAGCCAGTCCTGCCGCTCGACGGGTTCGCTGAGCTTGTTTTCGCGGGTAAAAAGGCGGGCCTCGGCGGAATCGGCTGC
>JGI12048J13642_10101261_pt1 | contig 10193 bp, 7 predicted proteins | sample ElkSlonscriptome_16_FD_13642 | JGI IMG/M metagenome (IMG submission 13642)
AGTTTGTGTACGGACCACCGGATACTACGGTACAAAAATCAGGGACTAAGACTGCATCGATAACGTGAACCACACCATTGCTGGCAGGTAGGTCGGCGATAGTAACTTCTGCGTCATTGATGGTTATTACCCCTCCGTTGATTGAAACGGTTACGGTTTCCCCTTGAAGCGTTAAAACTTCCTGTCCATCTGATAAATCGGTGCTCAGAGCGGTTCCTCCAACCACATGGTGCAGAAGAACATTTACCAAAGCTCCGTCAGCATCATCTAAGAGAGACGTTAAAACACCGTCAGGAAGTGCGTCGAACGCTGCATCCGTAGGTGCGAAAAGCGTTAGATCTGCTTCCGTATCAGAAGTTACGCCGTCCAGACCTGATTCGATTAAAGCTGTTTCGAGAGTATTGTGCACGTCACTTCCCTCAACAATATCGAATATTGTAGGCTGTAACTGCATTCTAATGTTGTCAGCATAGTATGTTAAATCGGTATTTGGTGATCCGTTGTTAAAGAACACCACGACACGAGGGTAATCCAGAGCAGGGTCAAATTGACCGGTGAAGTCGAAAACCATGGTTTCCCAAGCTCCTGCCACTTCAGATGTAACAACTTGCTCAAATTCGGCTCCGTTACCATCTTCTATTTTCAATGTTACTTCATCGCCTACTTCAGGCGTCCATACTTCCATCGCCATCAAAGGCGATTCATCGAATGGAATGGGTTCGTCCAACGTGACAACTGCACCGGCAAAAAGTTCAGGTGCCCCTGAAGCCTGTGTTTGTTGCCAAATGTTTTCACTCGTGTTTGGCTCCGTTTGGTCAGGGTTGGTAACAATACCTGTATTTTCTGCACCACCAAAACCAATAATGTCGTATGATGCCGGATCCAATTCGAAATCGAGCGGGATAGTAACGGGTGTCGCAGGAGTGAGTACTCCATCGATAACATGTACAATTCCATTAGAACCTGAAAGATCGGGAACAGAAACATTTTCGCCATTTACGGTAACCGCAAAAGGGTCAGCAACTACTCCTATAGTAACAGATTGACCGGTCAATAAAGTTTCTACAACCTGACCATCAGTCAAACCTGAAGATGGAGCGCTCAGTCCTAAGGCGTGATAGAGCAAAATGTTTGCTAAATCCGGATTTCCAAGAAGCTCTTCAGCAGTTAGATCATTTTCTGTCAAGAAATCAGTGAAAGCCGCATCGGTAGGTGCGAATAATGTTACGGGATCTACATCCCCGGCTAGCGCAGTTGCTAAACCAGCTGTATTTATAGCAGTTTCAAGGACGGTGTGATCAGGACTATTCACTACGATTCCGTATACACTCGATCCTTCCGTAATGGAAACTGTGCCGCTTAAATCTGCCGGATTGGCTCCAAACTCGTCACCACTAGCAAAAAAATCGACAGTCAAATCACCTGTAGTTCCTCCATCTACGGTTATCGAAACCGTAAAATTGTAAGAAAGTGCGGTTAACTCCCCATCAATAGTTGCTGAAGTAAAGATTCCCCCAAAATTATTGTTGTTATCTCCCCAACTTACCGTTTGACCATTGATTCCATTGAAGTCGGCGTTCGGGGCTCCATCTCCAAATAAAATGCTGTTGTCAATAAAGACGTCGTCATTAGAAACTCCCTCGATTGTAACTCCGGCGGGGAAAGTCAGTGCTAAGGAATCTACGTATTCCTCATCAATATTTGTAAAGTCTAAAAAGAAAGGAATTTCGACCGTCTCTCCGGCGGTATACCCACTTAAAGATGTGAGCGATCCTGTCACTTCAGATTGTTGTGAATAACCTACAACGCTCATAAAAAACGTTGCAAGCGCAAGAAATGTAAATTTTGTTTTCATAATTGTTTTTTTGTTTTGGTAAACATTCACAGTCGTAACAGGGGTAGTTTTGCAATTGTTTTAAAATATTTTGAATGACTTTTGCCTAAGTTGAAATCCTACTCAATTAAAGATTTGGGCAATAGCAGCCTTAAATTGCTGTAAAACCAGATAAAACTATCAGACTCAAATGACAGGAGGCTGGAAAGCAAAGTAGTGCGAAATTGAATCCAGAGGTTCAAGAGTAGTCCGACTTCTGATACTTCTTGTATTTTAACGAAGTAGACAGCTTTGATTTATTGATACTTGACTTAACCGACAGCTAAAAAGCTTGGATACTGCATAGGAACCTGTTCAATCAGCGCTGAAGCCTTCGATTGTTTTGAACTCTTCGTCAAATCCCTCTACGAACTTTACTTGATGATCTTTAATTCCCAATAGCAAGGCGATGGAATGGGTGAGCTGTCTCTTCAGAATGGCTGTGATAGCTTCTAGCTCCTCGGGGCCCTGCTTTACTTCTTCGTGAGTGCGCTTCTGTAATCGCTCCTTGATTTTGTTGGCTTCTAATTCCAAAATCGGGTTGGTTCGACGATGTGTTCCGCCCAAGTAAGGCTTCTTATGTTCGAGTACTTCACTGATGATCCAGTCGTAATTGAGGTCAGTAAAGGCGAGCGATTTTAAATGCATATTGGCTATCTGCACTTCTTCACCTTCCGTTTTGATTCGAAGTTCATTGAGATCCACCCCATATTTCGCAATGATATTAACTTTCAGTGCACCGATAAATTGGACCGTCTTACCCATATCCGTCTCTATCTCTTCATTCCAGGTTCGGGTAAAATTAGTGTCGATCTCAAACAATCCGACATCGAGTATTTGGCGAATGGCGGAGACGTTCAGCTTTCGCGTTCTGAGTTCTTGATTTTCTTCTTTAACCTTTTCGAGCTGGCTTTCCTCTTGGTTTAGTTTGGCTTTAAGGTCATCTATTTCAGCATCTTTTGTGCGAAGAAAAGCGTGATATAAGCCATAAAAAATAATCATGGCTCCCACGAAAATCGCAGCGTAAGCTAAGAACTCGTTAAAAATAATGGCCAGAAGGATAGCTACCCCGGCCATTATCAATAATGCGTTTCTAAGATTTTTGGTCATGCAACAAAGATATCCAATTGGTCGCTACCGATCTTTGGCATTAGTCCTTGAGAAGTTTAGAGATACCGAACACCTTTCCGTCTGATGCTGTTTCTACCAAATAGAGTCCTTTTTCAAGTTGACCGGTTTCGAGTTCGACAGGTCCCGATGCATTGACATTTCTCATGCTTACGACACGACCCTGCATGTCCAAAATTCTCAAGCTTAGACTTTGACCTATATATGTTTCAGGTATCTCGATATAGACCTGTTCTGTCGCAGGATTCGGATAGAGTTTTAGAGGCTGAGGTCTGGCGTTATCGAATATGCTCAAGAATTTGCCTTCAAAAGAATTGGCTTCCAAAATAATTCCGGAGTCGAGGGCGCCATCTGATGCGTCGCAAATGGCAAATTTGATGTGGTAGGTTTCATCTTGCTGTACTTCTACAAAGGCTTCCAGATTTACAGTGAACCCCGTGAAAGTTACTGAACTTATTGAGTTTCCGTAGTTTTCTATAAAATATTGGCTGTCATTCACCCAGTTAGGGTTGGCTGCCTCACAGTTTGCGGCTTGCCCTCCGCCCGTTGGAACGCCTCCATTAATTGTGTTAACACCGACAGGTACGTCGCTATCAGGTATCAAAGCGATATTGATGGCATCATTGACGTAAGGTCCGTCAATGCCCGGACCGCTAATGAACAATCCGAAAGCATCATTAAAACTTGAACAGGTGAAGTTTTCATATTCAACCGAAGCGAAGGTGTAATTGAAAGCCAATGCCTCGGCCAAGTTTAAAACGTCAAACTCCAAAACCGCACAATCATTTGCATTGAAGCCTGAAATTGCAACGATATCAGGATCGTCTTGTAATGGGTCTTGAATAATATTTCCTCCCGGATCATTGGTAAAAAGACTTTCCATATTTCCGGTAGTCATGGCAAATCCCGAATCCACAGGAAGTCCATCAGAAAAACCATTGGCAAAGTAGCCGATTTGCACATTTGTCATTGTATCGTCCACCGCGACACCATTAAACATCACATTGGTTACTTCTACGAATGTTCCTGTATTAAAAATTTCTTGCACAAGGCTATCAATGGGTATGGACGTATCTGCGTTAATTTGTGCGGAACTTGCTATGCTGAGGAGGCCCGAAAAAATAATGATAGTGGCTTTGTAAAGGTTTTTCATGGGATTTGGTTTTAATATGCTGAGAAAGATAAAAATTTAAAACCGGCCACTCTCTCAGGCCTCTGAATTTTTCGGTTTCCTTACCTTCGCAGCTACATGAAGCTCTCACTGGTTATTACCCTGATGAACGAAGAGGAGAATGTATCTCCTCTTTTAGAAAGCATACACGCTGCGCTGCATACGTATAGATACGAGGTAATCTTGGTGGACGATGGTTCTTCCGATGATACAGTTAATCGTATTAAAGAAGTTGCAAATGAGCATGTTAAGCTAGTTGTTTTTCAAAAGAACTTTGGTCAAACTACTGCTATGCAGGCAGGTATCGATCAAGCTCAGGGGGAATACATTGTAACCCTGGATGGTGATCTACAGAATGACCCGTCGGATATTCCGATGATGCTGGAAAAGTTGGAGAGAGAAGGATGGGACGTGGTAGCGGGAAACCGCAAAAATCGGAAGGACGGAATGTTCTTACGCAAAGTACCGAGCAAGATTGCCAACTCGCTGATCAGGTCGCTTACCGATGTACACATTCAGGATTATGGCTGTACGCTGCGTGTTTACAAGGCAAACATAGCCAAAGGCATGGAGCTCTATGGGGAGCTTCACCGCTTTATACCCGTGCTGGCAAAGCTGCAAGGAGCTACGATCACCCAAGTAGATGTAAAGCACCACCCGCGTATTCACGGCGAGTCAAAGTATGGGCTCAGTCGAACCTTTAAGGTATTGAGCGATTTGATCCTCATGATTTTCATGCAGAAGTATTTCCGACGACCGATCCACCTTTTCGGTCCCGTGGGGCTAATTACTTTTGGTCTGGGACTTTTAATAAACCTTTATCTGCTGGGCTTGAAAATTTTCGGATACGATATTTGGGGGCGCCCCCTCTTACTCCTGGGTGTAACCTTGGTACTGGCCGGGATTCAGTTTTTGGTTTTCGGGCTTATCGCCGAATTGATGCTGCGCATTTACTACCAATCCCAAAACAAGAAAACCTACACCGTAAAAGAAGTTTTCATTGGCAAAGCTCGAAGCGAAGTCAGCGCTTAAGTTTCTCTTTAAGATAGCCCTCTCGGCGCTTGCTATCTATCTGGTTTTTTCGAAAATCGAACTGAAGGAAGTGTGGAGCCTCGTTCGTCAAAGCAATCCGGTTTACCTCGCGGGAGCAATCTTGTTTTTCAACCTCTCCAAATGGATCAGCGCCCGTCGTCTTTTGATTTTATTTCAATCGATCGGAGTGCGCATTTCTACCTCCTACAATTTGCGCCTCTATTACATTGGCATGTTTTACAACCTTTTCCTTCCCGGTGGAATAGGAGGGGACGGGTACAAGATTTTTCACCTTAACAAAAAGAGTGATGCCTCCAAGCGCGAATTACTCAGCGCCGTGCTGCTCGATCGGATCAGCGGTGCCGCACTTCTGGCTTTTTTGGCCTTGGCCATTGCTTCATTTCAAGGGAGCATTTTGGAACTCTTTCCCTCGTTTTGGACTTATTTGATTTTCATCGGAACCATAGCCGCATTGCCAGCCCTTTGGCTCCTCATTCGTTTGGCTTTCGCCAAATTCCGAAGCGCTACCTTTTCGGCCATTCACTATTCATTCTGGGTGCAATTGGCCCAATTGGCTTGCGCTTTCTGTATTCTATCGGCTTATGGCGTAGATCAGAATTTCGCCATCTACTTCGTTCTTTTCTTGGTGTCGAGTATTGCTGCCATGCTCCCCATCAGTTTTGGAGGGGTGGGCCTGAGGGAGCTGGTCTTTCTCTACGCCTCACGCGAACTGCCTATTGATGAAACAGCTGCAGTCGCTTTAGGCTTGGTATTTTTCTTAATTACCGCACTGAGTTCTTTTATAGGCGTATTTTTGCGCTTACCCGAAAACCATTTACAAAACAAGGAGGCCATCTGAGGGTTAAGATAGACCGGTTTGAAATACTATCCCGAAAATACACTAGAGCGATTTGAGTTTCCGAAAGTTCTGTCTCAACTCGAAAAGCGCTGCACGAGCGAACGCGCAAAGCGCTATGTGGAAGAGCTGCGTCCTGTAGATGAGGTGGACACGATTATGCGATGGCTCGAAGAAACCACCGAAGCCAAATCAATTGCTGATAATGGCTTGTACTTTCCCGACATTGCGTTTCCGAACATCAGCCGAGAGTTGGGGCTGCTTTCCATAGACAATGCCGTATTAGAAGGCGTGCAAGTCATTAAACTTCGGAAGGTGGCCGAAGTTGCAGCTACGGTTATTCGGTTTTTGGGCGAGAAGCGCGAGTATTATCCTCGTCTCCGTGGGATTGTTGAAGGACTTTATGCCAGCAAAGATCTCCTTGCCTTAATCGACGAGGTGCTGGAACCAAACGGATTTGTAAAAACTTCTGCCAGCAAGGAATTGGGACGAGCGCGGAAGGCATTGGCAGAAGCCAAACAGAAGGCCAATAAAGCGTTTGAGGCCGCGGTAAGGAAATATAAAAAACTAGGTTGGCTCCGGGATTACGAAGAGAGTGTCTATAATGATCGCCGGGTATTGGCGGTCACGGCAGAAAACAAGCGAAAGATTGACGGAACTTTACATGGACACTCCGAGAGTGGAAACACCAGTTTCGTGGAACCGTCTAATTTGGTTAATCTCAACAACGAAGTAGCCGAGGCGCGGCAATGGGAGAAAAGAGAAGAGTACCGCATATTGCGCGAACTCAGCCATGAGCTACGCACCTACAAACCTATTCTTGAATCTTACGAGAACGCTTTGGGTTTTATGGAGTTCACCTTTGCCAAGGCGCGGTATGCCATGCATATTGATGCGACCAAACCCATTCTGACCAGAGAGAAAGATTTGGAACTCGTAAACGCTTTCCATCCTGTATTACTTGAGCAAAACAGAAGCGAGGGGAAAAAGACCATTCCGATGAATCTGGCGCTGGACCATGAAAATCGAATTCTGGTAATTAGCGGACCGAATGCAGGGGGGAAATCCGTATCGCTAAAATCCTTCGGATTGCTCCAAATCATGTTTCAATGCGGAATGTTGATTCCCGCCGAAGGACATTCTCGCATGGGTGTCTTCCGACAAATATTCGTTGATATCGGAGATGATCAGAGCATTGCTTATGAGTTGAGCACTTACAGTTCTCGACTGGTCAAAATGAAGCACTTTCTTTTTCACGCCAACAAGAACACGCTTTTCTTCATCGATGAATTTGGTACCGGTTCCGACCCTGAGTTGGGTGGCGCAATCGCTGAAACCATCTTAGAGGAGTTAGGGAAATCGAAAGCCTTTGGTGTGATCACGACTCATTATGCCAACTTGAAGATTTTGGCAGAGAATAGTCCGATGATGCTCAATGGCTGTATGCTCTTCGATGAGGAGACGCTTTTACCAAAATATAAATTGGACGTGGGGCAAGCAGGAAGCTCCTACACTTTTGAGGTGGCCCGGAAGATCGGCTTGGACCAAAACGTCATTGACCATGCCAAGGAAAAACTGGACGATAGAAAGGTGAACTTGGATAAATTGCTGATTACACTCCAAACTAAGAAGAATCAGCTAAATAAGGAGACGCATATTCTTCAGACCGAGAAGTCCAGAATTCGCAAAGAAATTGAAGCTTCAAAGCGCGAAGCAGAGATCTTTCGCGAAAAGCAGGAAGACCTTAATTTCAGTGAAAACAAGCGATTGATTCAGCAGGGCAAAAAGTACGAATCGCTTTTGGCCGATTGGCAAGATGCTAAAAAACGAAAAGAGATGATCAGGAAGCTTACCCTGACCAGCGAAAAAGAGGCCGCGCGCAAAAAGGAGAAAGACCTGACCGAGCAGATGCGCGATAAAAAAGAGCGCATCAGAAAACAGAAAGAGAATCGCCGAAAAAACAGGCAGGAAAGTAAACAGCTGGCCGCGAAACCGATAAACGTCGGGGACAAGGTGCGCATGCCCGGAACGAAAGAATCCGGAGTGGTTGAAGAAATCAATAAGAACAAGGCCACTGTAGTCTTCGGGATGATTCGCACGATTGTTCCGATAAACAAACTCAGATCGGCGGGTTAACTGCCGGAATGTTTTAATTTTGCCCCTCAAACCTGAATCCCATGGAAGAAGCAGTTATAAGTAAAGAAACGCTCGAAAGCATCGATGAATTGAGAGCTTTCGTCAAGAAGAACGGCATCGTAAAGAACGAAGTCGTTGATAAGCTATTGGCACTCAGACCTCATTTCATTGAGCACAATCAGCCTTTGGTAACGCGGGTAATCCGCATGACGGCTGAATATATTGAGCATTTCGGCCATTTCAATCTGAACCTTCTCGCCGAAGAAGACGAGGACGGAGAGATCGAAGAAGAAATCGATATGGAAGGAGAAGATAGCTTTACGGAAATGAAGGATAACTTCCTCTACTTGCTTGACCTCTTTGCACATCCTGACAATCAAGTCAACAAAGAAGAGCTGACGAGAGTAAAGCACTTGTACCTCGACCGTGATCTTTTTTAAAAAAGCATTCGGGGCAGTATTTTTGACTGCCCTTTTTATTTCCTGTTCCGAAGGTCGTCCTGAAAAATCAACACAGACACGTGGGGAATCCATCGTAGATAGCGCCATAGCTTATCACGGGGGGGACATTTACGAAAACGTTGATCTTGCCTTTGGCTTCCGCGGGAAGGATTTTAGGGCCAAACGCCAAAGCGGTAATTTTGAATACATCAATTTATACCGAGACTCCTTGGGGAACCATCGGCGTCGATTGACGAATGAGGGATTTGTAGAAGATCTCAATAATGAGGTTTTGTTTCTTTCGGCAAAAGACAGCACGGCGCGAGCGGCCTCAGTCAATTCGGTGATTTATTTTGCTTTACTGCCGGGATTACTGAATACACCTGCTGCTACCAAGAACTATTTGGGAGAAGAGACGATTGAAGGAAAGGAATATTTGAACGTTCAGGTTACTTTCTCCGAGGATGGAGGGGGGGAAGATTTCGACGATGTTTTTCTCTATTGGTTTTCGAAGGAAGATTATTCGATGGACTATTTGGCTTATAGCTTTCTCGAAGATGAAGGCGGTAGCAGGTTTCGTAAAGCCTACAACAGGAGATCGGTGAATGGTATGGTTTTTCAGGACTACCTGAATATGCGCGGGCCGAGCCCCGATTCACTTGAGCATATTTCAGGAATGTTTAATTCAGGACAGTTGGATACGCTCTCAAGAATAGAAGTTGACCGACTGGCGGTAAGTCCTTTATAAACTTTTCTGAGAAAATTATTACCTTAGTGATATGTCACCAAGGAAAAAAGTACGTTTTTTCTTTCGCTATTTTCTCTCTGCTTTTTTTGCCGTTTTGATAGGCGCATATCTCAAGGTAAATCAACATCCGCATGCCGATACAGTACTGGCCATAGCACTTATTTTTATGCTTGTAGTGATGACTTCGGTTATCCTTTATAATTTGAAAAGAAGAAGGTCTACAAAGTTGAGGAGATAGTTACGCCACTTTTAGGGAAGATATATTTTGAAGATAACTCTGAGCTGATGACTCGGGAGTTTTGCGAACTGTAGTGGTCATTTTTATCATAATGCCTCAGCTTTAATTGCTCTTAAACTAATTTATCAATTCCAAGCAGTCCTGAAGAGACGTCATCCGTCAGTATCGGGTGCACCCCGATGAAAAAATATCAGTAGTAGTCAGCCCTGGCGGGGCGAAATATAAGCGCATTGATTATGCGCGGATTACCCATCCTGCTATTGGTCGAATGATCCCTTTCGCTCCGAATTCCGAAAAGGAAAACACAGCTGATTTCATCCTGATTTCAATGAAGCCCGGATTTTTAGGAGGGTTGACGGGATTATTCTCCCTACCGGTCGAATGATCCCTTTCGCTCCGAATTCCGAAAAGGAAAACACAGCTGATTTCATCCTGATTTCAATGAAGCCTGGCTTTTTAGGAGGGTTGACGGGATTATTCTCCCTTCGGTCGGGTGATCCCTTTCGCTCCGAATTCCGAAAAGGAAAACACAGCTGAGTTCATCCTGATTTCAATGAAGCCTGGCTTTTTA
>JGI12048J13642_10052640_pt1 | contig 10191 bp, 10 predicted proteins | sample ElkSlonscriptome_16_FD_13642 | JGI IMG/M metagenome (IMG submission 13642)
CGCCGTGCCACCGTGTGGCTGGGCTGCTCGGCTGGCACCCCGCGGGTCCGCTCAGTCGGGGAGGCCAGGCTCCGTCATGGCCCGCACGTCGAGGGCCTCGTCCAGCTCCACGCCCTCCGGGAGGACGCCGTCCCGCTCCACGATGGCCCGGACCGAGAGCTGCTCGGCGGCGCTGGCCTTGGCGATCTTCGCGGCGGCGTCGTAGCCGATGTAGGGATTCAGGGCGGTGGCGACGCTGGGGTTCCGCTCCAGGAGCTCCTGGCAGCGGGCCTCGTTGACCTCGATCCCGGTCACGCAGTTGTCCGTGAAGGCCCGGGCGCCGTTGGCCAGGATCCGGATGGACTCCAGGAGGGCCTGGGCCAGAACGGGCATCATCACGTTGAGCTCGAAGTTCCCCCGGCTCCCGGCCACCGTGATGGTCGTGTGGTTCCCCATGACCCGGGCGGCCACCATCATGAGCGCCTCGGACATGACGGGGTTCACCTTCCCCGGCATGATGGACGAGCCCGGCTGGATGGCGGGGAGGCGGATCTCGTGGAGGCCGGAGCTGGGGCCGCTTCCCAGCCAGCGGATGTCGTCGGCGATCTTCATGAGGCTGGTGGCCACCGTGTTCAGCGCGCCGGAGGCGTTCACCGCGGCATCCTTGGCACCCTGGGCCTCGAAGTGGTTCTCCGCCTCGACGAAGGGGACCCCCGTGGACTCGGCGATCCGCGCGATGGTCCAGGCGGCGAACTTGGGGTGGGTGTTGATGCCGGTGCCGGTGGCGGTGCCGCCCAGCGCCAGCTCCTTCATCTCCTCCGAGGCGCGACGGACCCGCTCGATGCCTTTGGCCGCCTGGGCCGCGTAGCCGCCGAACTCCTGACCCAGCCGGACCGGGGTCGCGTCCATGAGGTGGGTGCGGCCGGACTTCAGGACGTCGTCGAAGGCCTCGGCCTTCTCCGCCAGCGCATCGTGGAGGTGCTGGAGGGCCGGGACGAGCTCTTCTTCCAGGGCCACCCGGGCGGATACGTGGATGGCGGTGGGGATCACGTCGTTGGACGACTGCCCGAAGTTCACGTGATCGTTGGGGTGGACCTCCCCACCCAGGATCTGGCCAGCCCGCCGGGCCACCACCTCGTTGGTGTTCATGTTGGTGGAGGTGCCGGAGCCGGTCTGGTAGATGTCCAGGACGAACTCGTCGTCCCACCGCCCCTGCGCCACCTCGCCGGCGGCCTCGGCGATGGCTCCGGCGATGGCGCCGTCCACCGTCTCGAGCTCGGCATTGGTCTGCGCCGCCGCGCCCTTGATGATCCCCAACGCCTGGATGAAGCGGCGGCCGAAGCGCTGTCCGCTGATGGGGAAGTTCTCCAGAGCGCGCTGGGTTTGCGGCCCGTAGAGGGCGTCCTCGGGGACCTTCATCTCGCCGAGGGAGTCGGATTCGATGCGGTAGCCGTCTGCCATGGTCGGGAGCGCCTCCGTTGCCGGGTTCACGAGGGTCACGACGGGACCGAGGCCGCCGCGGGCCGCAATCTACCCTCGCCCCCGGAGAGGTTACAGGAGGGACGGGCCGAATCCGGGGCACCACCGTGCCGGCCACCGCTCGCCCCCCGGATGACCGCGCCCTAGATTCGCTTCCGACGCATACCCAGGTGGCACCACGACCCGAGGAGGGACGATCCATGGCGGAGGATACGGACGAGCGGTCCCGAGACGAACGCTTCGCGGAGGTCGGCGACGGCGAGCCCCTGGAGGTACGAGGCCTGCCCTCCATGGAGGTGATGGAGAACGGCTTCCCGAAGTACGTGAACCTGGAGGCCGGCGTGACGGCCAAGTACATGGCCAAGGCCCTCCGCGGGGACCTCGGGACCACGGCCGACGAAGTCTGGGCGCAGCTGCCCCGGGAGAGCCGACTGGAGGTCGCGGTGGGCCTCCGCGAGATGGAGGAGTGGCACGACTACGTGCGGGACGTGCTGGAGCTCCCGGTCCTCCTCCCCGAGGCCGAAGGAGGCGACGCCGAGGAGGAGGTGGCGGAGAACGCCGCGGAAGGGGACGCCGAGGCGCCCCAGGAGCCCTGACGCCGTCGGGCCCGCCTAGCTCCTGGGCGGCATGGCCGGGCGCATCTCGACCCGGCTGACGTGGGCGCCCTTGGGGTACTCCAGGAGGTTCATGACGGCCTGGGCGCAGTCTTCGCCCTGGAGACGCCAGCCGCGCTCCGGCTGCTCCTCGCGGGTCCCGAAGTCGGTGTTCACGCTCCCCGGCATGATGATGCTCACCCGGATCTCATCGTGCCGCACGTCCAGCATCATGGCCTCGGTCATCCCCACGAGCCCGAACTTGCTGGCGTTGTAGCCGGTCCCCCCGGCGAAGGTGTTGCGGCCGGCCAGCGAGCCGATGTTGATGATCCAGGCATCGTCCGAGTCCTTCAGATGGGGGATGGCCGCCTTCGAGCAGGCGAACACACCCCCGAGGTTCACGTCGATCTGGGTGCGCCACTCCTCGTGACTCATCTCCTCGATGGACTTGAAGGTCCCCAGACCGGCGTTGTTCACCAGGATATCCAGCCGGCCCAGCTCGTCCACGGTCCGCCGCACCAACTCGGCGCAGGCGTCGGGATCGGCGACATCGGTGGGGATGCCCCGCACGTCACCCCGGGCGTAGGGGTCGAGTCGCTCCGCCACCTCCTCCACATCCGAGGCGGTTCGGGCAGAGATCACCACCGAAGCTCCCGCTTCCACGAACTCCTCGGCGATGGCGAGCCCGATGCCCTTGGTGCTTCCGGTGACGATGGCGACGCGGCCGGTGAGATCCGGCATGACGACCTCTCTGTTGGTGGGGGAGATGGCGTGCCGGCGTCGATCCGCCGACGGGGTCCGGGGTAGCGAGATCGGACCGTGGAACAGGTACTCCCCAGGAGCCGAATCGTTTGACGCCCGAGCCTCTCGCAGACCCCGACTCCTCCGCCCCACCACCCGCCTCCCGCGGCGTCGCTCTCGTCACCGGAGGGGGGGTGCGCCTGGGTCGGGCCGTGAGCCTCCGCCTGGTGGAGGAGGGGTTCGACCTGGTCGTCTCCTGGCGGTCCTCGCAGGAGCCGGCCCGCTCGCTCCAGGAGGAGGTGGCGGCCCTGGGGCGGCGCTGCACCCTGGTCCAGGCCGACCTTGCCGAGCCCGGAGGCGCGGAGACGGTGGTGGCCGCCGCCCGGGACGCCTTCGGACGCCTCGATCTCCTGGTGAACAGCGCCGCCGGGTTCGACACGACACCGCTCCTGGAGGTGGACGCCCAGCTCTGGGACGACATCCTGGCGGTGAACACCCGGGCGCCCCACCTGACGGTGCGGGCCGCCGCCGACCTCCTGCGCGCGGCAGGGGGCTCGGTGGTGAACATCACCGACCTCTCGGCCTTCCAGGCGTGGACCCGCTATCCGGTCCACGCGGTCTCCAAGGCGGCGCTGGCCCGCCTCACCCGGGTGCAGGCCCGGGCGCTGGCGCCGCAGGTGCGGGTGAACGCCATCGCGCCAGGCGCCGTCCTACCGCCGGACGACCATGACGAAGGAGCCTGGGAGGCCCTGGCGGAGCGCACACCCCTCCAGGCCCTCGGCACCCCGGAGGACGTGGCCCGCGCGGTCCTCTTCCTGGTGGACTCCCCCTACGTCACCGGACAGGTGATTCCGGTGGACGGGGGACGGCTTCTCGGACCCTCGGGCCCGCCCACGGGAGACGAGGCCGGGTAGGCTACCCGGCTTCCACCACCTCGGCCACCGGCTCCTCGGCGGCCACCGACTCGGCTCCCCCGTGGGCCAGCCACCGCTCGGCGTCCAGCGCGGCCATGCACCCGGTCCCGGCGGCGCTCACCGCCTGGCGGTAGTAGTCGTCCATGACGTCGCCGGCGGCGAAGACACCGGGCACGGAGGTGTTGGTCCGGAAGTTCACCGGGCACTCGATGTAGCCGTTCTCCTTCAGCTTCACCTGACCCTCGAGGAAGCCGGTGTTGGGGTCGTGCCCGATGGCCACGAACATCCCCGACACCGCCAGCTCCCGCCGCTCGCCGGACGTCGTGTCCTCCAGGACCAGTCCGGTGATCTCCTCGTCGCCCAGGACCTCCGCCACCTCCGTGTCCCATTCGAAGCGGATCTTCTCGTTTGCGAAGGCACGGTCCTGCATGATCTTCGACGCCCGCAGCTCGTCGCGGCGATGGATGACCACCACCTCCTCGGCGAACTTCGTCAGGTAGAGGGCGTCCTCCATGGCGGAGTCACCTCCCCCCACCACCGCCAGAACCTTCTCCCGGAAGTGGGGCAGCGCGCCGTCACAGACCGCGCAGGCGCTCACGCCGCCCCCGGTCTGGGCCAGCCGCTCCTCGTTGGGAAGCCCCAGCCAGCGGGCGTTGGCGCCGGTGGCCAGGATGACCGAGTCGGCACGCACCTCCTTCCCCCGGCTGCTGGTCAACACGAAGGGCCGCTGCTGGAAGTCCACCTCCACGATGTCCTCGGTCAGGATGCGGGTCCCGAACCGCTCGGCCTGGGCCCGCATCTCCATCATGAGCTCCTGCCCGGTGATGCCGTCGCGGAAGCCCGGGTAGTTCTCCACCTCGGTGGTGAACATGAGTTGGCCCCCGGGGATCATGGTCTTGCTTCCCTGACCCTCGAACACCAGGGGGTTGAGCTCGGCCCGGGCGGCGTAGATGGCTGCCGTCCAGCCTGCGGGTCCCGACCCGATGATGACGACCTGCTCGCGTTCCTTCACGTCGATGTCCGGCATGGTGATTCCTGTAGGGCTCGAGTCAGTCGTCCTTGAAGACCTTCATGTTCGTGGAGTGACCCGGATTCACCCGGGCGTTGGGGTCCACGAAGTGCACGGCGTTGTTCACGGCCACCGCGGCCTCGGAGAAACCCGTGGCGATGAGGTCGAGTTTCCCCTCGTAGTCCACCACGTCGCCGGCGGCGTAGATCCCCGGCGTCCCCGTCTCCATGAGGGCGTTCACGAGGATGCGGTTCTTCTCGACGTTGAGGCCCCAGTTCTTGATGGGCCCCAGATCCGGCTTGAAGCCCAGGAAGGTGAGGACCCCGTCCGCCTCCAGGGTGGTCTCCTCGTCCGTGCGGTTGTCGAAGATCGTGACGGCCTCCACCTCGTCGGAACCGTGGATCTCCCGCACCTCGTGGAAGGTGCGGATCTCGATCTCGCCGTCCCGCTCCGCCTGCATGACCTGGTCCACGGTGTTGGCATGGGCCCGCCAGCCGTCCCGGCGGTGCACCAGGGTGAGCTCCGAGGCGATGTCCTTCAGGATCACCACCCAGTCCATGGCCGAATCCCCACCGCCTACGATGACGACCTTCCGATCCCGGTAGACCTCGGGATCGGTGACGGCGTACTCCACTCCGTGGTGCAGGAAGGTGTCGTAGCCGGGGACGTCCAGCTTGTTGGGGTCGAAGGCGCCCTTCCCCCCGGCGATGACCACCGACCTGGACTCGTAGGTGCCCGCCCGGCAGCGAAGCTCGAAGTGTCCCCCCTCCCAGGTGAGATCGCGCACCGGTTCGTCCAGGATGACCTCCGGCTCGAACCGTTCGGCCTGTCGGATGAGGTTCTTGGCCAGGTCCTTGGCCAGGATGCGCGGGAAGCCGCCCACGTCGTAGATGTCCTTCTCCGGATAGAGGGCCATGAGCTGGCCTCCCAGTTCCGGAAGGGAATCCACGATGCGGCAGGAGGCGCCGCGCATGCCGGCGTAGAAGGCGGCAAAAAGGCCGGTGGGCCCGCCGCCAATGACGGTGATATCCTTCAGTGTGTCTGACATGGAGCGTCGGTGAGTCGGTACGGAGGCGGTCCGGAATCGGGCGCGCCAGAGCCCCGTACTCTAACCAGACGAAGGGGGCGGGCAAACGCTCCCGTACGGCCTCAGCCGGCGCCCTCGCCCTGGTAGAAGGCGGACGCCTGGTAGCGCTCCAACCCCCGCTCCACCAGGAGCTTGATCCCCACCGCCCCGGGGACCGCCAGGAGCAGCCCGACGAAGCCGAAGTAGAAGCCGGCCACGGCCAGCGCCAGCACCACCAGGACGGGGTGGAGCCCCACCGAATCGCCGACGATGCGGGGGCTGATCACCGCCCCCTCGAGCCCCTGGGCCACCCCGTAGACCGCGCCGACCTTCACCAGCGAAGCCAGGACGCTCCCGCTCATCAGGGCAATGACCACCGCCGGAATCAGGCTCAGGAGAAGTCCCAGGTACGGCACCACGCTGAAGACGGCCACGATGAGGCCCAGGCTGGCGGCGTAGGGAAAGCCGGTGATCCAGAGCCCCAGGGCGGTGATGGCACCCACGCTGAGCGCCACCGTCGCCTGCCCCCGAAGGTACCGGGCGAGGAGACGGTCGTACTCCCGGGCGAAGGCCACCGCCTCCTCGCGACGGGGCTCCGGAATGAGCTCCGCCAGGCGCGCGGTGAGGCGGTCCCAGTCCCGGAGGAGGTAGAAGGTCAGGACGGGGGTGAGGACCAGGTAGCTGAGGATGCCCACGACGGCGCCCAGCCCCCGCCCCACCCCCACGACGCCCGTCCACGCCCAGTCCGCCAGATCGGAACGGCGGTCGTCCAGGAAGGTGACCACCGTGTCCTGGTCCACCTCCCGGAGGCGCACCAGGATGGCCTCCTCATCCAGGAGGGGGAGGTCCACTCCGAGCAGCTCCGTCTGGGCCCGCTCCAACCAGTCGGCGATGCGGCGGCTCAGCTCCGGCAGGCGCTGAAGGACCTGGCTCACCTCCTCCGCCGCTGCGGGGATGGCCACGAAGATCACCAGCGCCAACAGGCCCACCGCCGGCAGGGTGAGGAGGAGGATCCCCCAGACCCGAGGCACCCCCCGGTCCCCCAGCCAATCCACCAGGGGGTCCAGGACGTAGGCCAGCACCAGCGCCAGAACGAAGGGCGCCAGAAGGGAGCCCGTGGTGGAGAGCACCCAGAAGAGCGTGAGCACCGCCGCCGTCCCCAGGAGCGCCCCATAGGCCGGCGACGACCGGAAGGGGACCAGGACCGCCCAGAGGACGAAGAATAGGAGAAAGGGGTTCAGCAGGTCCCGGAGTCCGAAGAGGAAGAGGCCCAGGACCAGGACCACGGCGACCCCTTCCAGGACGCGACCGGTGGGTCCGGAGAAGCGCTCCACACCTCAGCCCGGCAACGCCAACGACCCGGACCGGAGGGCCTCGCGGGCCTCCACCACCACCGAGCGGGCGTTGTCGTAGGTGATGCGTTCGTCCACCTCGTCCAGCGGGATCCAGACGCAGGCGGTGATGCCCTCGTCGGTCTCCGGCGCAGCGTCGCCTCCGGGGGATCGCATGAGGAAGAAGGTGCAGAATTTGTGGATCAGCACCCCGTCCAGCCGGAAGTACCAGTCGATGGTGGAGAGCTCCTCGCCCAGAACCACCTGGTCCAGCCCCGTCTCCTCCAGCACCTCGCGGAGGGCGGCTTCGCTGAGGCTCTCCCCCGCCTCCAGATGCCCCTTGGGCAGACCCCAGTTGCGGTAGGGGTCCCGGATCACGAGGACGTGGAGCGCCCCGTCGGTCTCCCGGAGCACCACGCCCCCGGCGCTCCGCTCCACACGCGGGCCGTCGGAACCGGTGTCCACCGGGGTGGGGCTAGAAGATGGAGAGACGGACATATCGACGGGGGTTCTCCCGGAGGTCCTGAAGGAGGAGGTCCAACTGCTCCAGGACGTCGGCCGTGCGCACCGCCAGCGTGGAGTCCACGAAGAGACGACCGATGGTCCCCTCTCCGGCGGCGACGGTCGCGGTGAGGCGGTCCAGGCGGGCGAAGGTCGAGTCGGCCCGACGGAGCGTGTTGGACAGGTTCTCGGAGGAGCCGGAGAGACTCCCTGCGATCTCCTGGATGCTGCCCGTAGCCCGGGCGACGTTCCCCACGATGGAGTCCACCTGGCTGTCGCTGAGCACCCCTTCCACGCGCTCGAAGGACCGGCGCGCCACCTCCGACGCCGCCTGGATCTCCCGGAGGGCGCTGTCGGCCTTGGCGGTGAGCTGGGAGGTGGATTCCGATTCCCGGGAGATGAACTCCCTGAGGTCGCGGGTGAGCACCTCGACGTTGCCGATGGCCGCGGCCAGATTCTGCGCCGTCTCCTGGTTGAAGGCCACCTCCAGGCGGCTGGAGAGCTCCGCCACGTTGTCGGAGATCTGCTCCGCCGATGCGGTGAGGCGGGAGAGCTCGGGGAGGGCGTATCCGCCCAGGACCACCGTGTCCCGCCCCATCTCGGTCTGGGGTACTTCGTAGAAGGAGAAGTTGGGGTATCGATCCGGCCCCACGATCTCCGCCTGCCAGTCCCCGAAGAACGACTCCGGCGCCAGGACCACCCCGGCGATCTCCTCGCTGGGCGGTAGCTCGGTGTCGAGACGGAGGGTGACGCGCACGGCCTCGCCCCCGGGCTCCACCCCGATGCGCCGGACCTGGCCCACCTGCACGCCGCGGAACTTCACCGCGTTCCCCTCGGCGAGCTGGGAGACGTCGCGGAGGAGGACCTCCACCACCACGTCGGGTCGACCCCAGTTGGTCCCCTCCAGCCATAGGGTGCCCGCCGCGGCCACCACCAGACCCGCGAGGATCACCAGCCCGACCATGAAATCACGTCGCTGGTTCATTTCTGTGCCATCAGGTCGGGGTCTCCTTGGATGAATCCTCGGACCACGGGGTCTTCGCAGGCCTTGAGCTCGTCCGGCGTCCCCTCGAATCGGACCCGCCCCTCGTAGAGCATGGCGATCCGGTCCGAGATGCGGTAGGCGCTGGTCATGTCGTGGGTGATGACCAGTCCCGTGACGCCCAGTTGCTCCCGCATGCGCTTGATGAGTCGGTCGATGACGGCCGTGGTGACGGGGTCGAGGCCGGTGGTGGGTTCGTCGTAGAGAAGGTAGCCCGGCTCGGTGGCGATGGCCCGGGCCAGCCCCACCCGCTTGCGCTGGCCCCCGGAGAGCTCCGACGGAAGGTGGCTCCCATAGCCCTCCAGCTCCACCAGCGCCAGGCATTCCCCGACGCGCTCGGCGATGTCCGACTCCGACATTCCCTCGATGCGTCGAAGGCCCATCCCCACGTTCTCCTGCACCGTCATGGAGTCGAAGAGGGCGGCGAACTGAAAGACGTAGCCCACCTGCCGCCGGAGCTCGTAGAGAGCCTCCTGGTTGAGGTGGGAGACGGCCTTTCCGTCCACCCACACCTCACCGGAGTCCGGCTGGTGAAGCCCCACGATGTGTTTCAGGGTCACCGACTTCCCGGCTCCCGAGCCGCCGATGATGGAGAGGGTCTGGCCTTCCTCCACCTCCAGCGAGAAGCCTCGCAGGACCTCCTTCTCGCCGAAGGACTTGTGGAGGTCGTGGAGCACGATGCTCACAGGAGCACCGCCGCCCAGAAGGCGTCCAGGACCAGGATGATCATGCTGGCCACCACCACGGCCCGGGTGGTGGCGTGCCCCACCCCGGCGGCCCCGCCTCGGGTGGTGTAGCCGAAGAAGCACCCGGTGGCCGTGACGATGATGCCGAAGCTCACCGCCTTGATGGCGGCGAACTGGACGTCCCAGGGCTCGAAGAAGAGCCGGAGGCCCTTGAAGAACTCCGGAGAGGACATGTCCAGGAGGAAGAGCGACGTCCCCCATCCGGCGGCGATGCCGACTGCGGTGGCGAGGACCACGATGGCCGGGAACATGATCGCGCCGGCCAGCACCCGCGGCACCACGAGGTACGCCACCGGATCGTAGGCGAGGGTCTCCAGCGCGTCGATCTGCTCGGTCACCCGCATGGTGCCGATCTCGGCGGCGATGTTGGCCCCCACTCGCCCCGAGAGGGCCAGCCCCGTCAGGACGGGACCGAGCTCCAGCATGATGGTCTTCCCCACCAGGGCCCCCACGAAGTAGAGGGGCACCGCACCGGTGAAGGTGTAGGAGGCCTGGAGGGCCAGCACGATCCCGGTGAAGACGGCGATGAACAGGGCGATGGGCACCGAGGCGACGCCCACGGCCCACATCTGCGGGAGGAGGTGCGCCCCCCAGAGATCCACCTTCCGGAGCGCCTGCACCGCATCGCGGGAGAGATACCCGGCGCTCCCCACCGCCCGTACGACCCGGACGGCCGGCCGGCCCACGGCGCGCACGAAGCCGCTGGGGAGGTCGGCAGCGTCGTCTGCGGTTCCGGTGGAGGAGTTGGATGCCATCGAAGAGACCAGCCAATCGGCCGGAAAAAAGGGTG
>JGI12048J13642_10258396_pt1 | contig 10190 bp, 3 predicted proteins | sample ElkSlonscriptome_16_FD_13642 | JGI IMG/M metagenome (IMG submission 13642)
GGTACAGGTCGAGGCCGGCTATCAATATGCTCGGAACCGCGGCACCGCCGAATCGATTGACCGTACACTGCCGTTCGCGCTGCTGCGCACGGGCTTTACGGATGCGCTCGAACTGCAGGTGGGCTGGGCGGGGTGGTCGCGGCTCGACGCGGGCAGCCGTAACATCAGCGGCGCCAATGACCCGACGGTCGGCGTCAAATGGCAGCTGACCGGCACGGATGAGGCGCTGACGCTGGCGCTACTCGCCGGCACCAGCCTGCCGCTGGGCGACAGCGAGCTGAGCGGGGGCGAAGCGGAACCGGTGGCCAGCGCACTCTGGTCTTACAGCGGCACCCTGGAATGGTTCGGTGCCGTCCAGGTTCGCCACAGCGGCGACGAAACTTCTTACGGCAATGCCGTGGGGTTGAGCTTTACCCTGGCCCCTCGCACCAGCACTTTTATCGAATATTTTGGCAGCTACGGGCAGCGTTCGGGTCCTGAGCACAGTGTTAACGGAGGCCTTGCCTACCTGCTCCGGAGCAATCTGCAGCTCGACGTGTATGCGGGGGCGGGGCTGAATGACCGCGCCACCGACCTGTTTGTCGGCACCGGTATCGGTTACCGTTTCCGCTAGCGTGCATGGCGCCTGCGGCAAGCCGCGTGCTAACGTAGGCCACCGATACCGTTTTCGCCAAAAACCCCATGTCTGAACAACGACTCGTCATCCGCCGCCCTGACGACTGGCACGTGCACCTGCGCGACGGCGACATGCTGACTGCGGTAGCACGCTACACCGCTGAGCAGTTCGGGCGCGCTATCGTGATGCCCAACCTGAGCCCGCCGGTGACCACGGTTGCTCAGGCACTGAGCTACCGGCAGAGGATCCTGGCGGCCCTGCCCGACGACAGCGAGTTTGAGCCGCTGCTCACCGCCTACCTGACCGACACCATCGCGGCCGATGAAATCGCAGCCGGGTTTGCCGACGGCATCCTGAGGGCCTGCAAACTTTACCCGGCAAATGCGACGACCAACGCGGACCAAGGCGTCACCGACGTGGGGCTGATCGAAGCAGTTCTCGAGACGATGCAGCGCATCGACATGCCGCTGCTGATTCATGGCGAGGTCACGGCTGATGACGTCGACGTGTTCGACCGCGAAGCGGTATTCATTGATACAGTGCTCGAGCCCCTGCTGCGCGACTTCCCGGGACTGCGGGTAGTGCTCGAACACGTCACTACGCAGGATGCGGTAGATTTCGTGCTGGCTCAGGGCCCGAACGTGGCAGCGACCATTACGCCGCATCACCTCGAAATCAATCGCAACGCCATGTTCGCCGGCGGACTGCGGCCGCACATGTACTGCCTGCCTATGGCCAAGCGCGAGCGGCATCGGCAGGCACTGCGTAAAGCTGCCACCTCTGGCAACCCGAAATTTTTTCTCGGCACTGATTCCGCTCCGCATACCGATGCGGCCAAACAATCCGACTGTGGCTGTGCGGGCATTTTTAATGCGCCTTTCGCGATGGAAAGCTACGCAAAAGTGTTCGCCGAGGAGCAGGCGCTCGACAAGCTGGAGGCTTTCGCCGCCGAATTCGGTCCGGCGTTTTACGGTTTGCCACTCAACACCGGCCAGATCGTGCTGGAACAAAACGCTGCGGAGGTTCCGCTCAGCCTGCCCGCCGGGGCAGCCGCCATTCGTCCCTTCCATGCGGGCACGACGCTACCCTGGCGGTTCGCCGGCCCGGCATGAAGCCGGCACCGGTGTTGGCCGGGAACAATGCCGGTGTTGCTGCGGCACTCGATGCCCTGCGGGCCGGGGCGGCGATCGGGATGCCGACAGAAACCGTGTACGGCCTGGCAGCCGATGGCACCGATGCGCGGGCCGTAGCCGGCATTTATGCGATCAAGCGGCGGCCGCAGTTTAATCCGCTGATCGCCCATGTGGCCGACGTCGAGATGGCGGGGCATGAAGGCGTGCTCGACGAACGGGCGACGGCACTTGCGGACCGCTTCTGGCCAGGCCCACTGACGCTGGTTGTTCCGGCGGCGAGCAGCGGGCACTGTTGCGAGCTGGCACGGGCCGGCCTGAAGACTATTGCGCTGCGCGCACCCGATCATCCACTGGCGCAGGCGCTGATCAGCGGTCTGGGAAGACCACTGGCGGCTCCGTCGGCGAACCCTTCGGGAAGACTCAGCGCCACCGACCCGCAGGCAGTGGCGGCAGAACTGGGCGCGGCGGTCGCGCTGGTGCTGGATGGCGGCCGCTGTCGCGCCGGCATCGAGTCAACCATCGTGGCTTTGCTGCCCGGCAGGGCACCGGCGTTGCTGCGGCCCGGTGCCATCACCGCCGAGTCGCTGACCGCGCTGCTCGGCCCGCTGGACAGCGCCACCGGCAGTGAAATCACGGCTCCGGGACAGCTGGAGTCGCACTATGCTCCGCGCGCCCGCCTGCGGCTGGAAGCACAACGTGCAAGGGCCGGGGAAACGCTGCTGGCCTTCGGCTCCGGCGGGCCGCCGGGGGCCGCCAATCTGTCGCCGGCCGGCGATCTGACCGAGGCCGCGGCCAACCTGTACCGCTTACTTCGCGAGCTGGATACCGGCGAAGCAGCCACCATCGCCGTAATGCCGGTGCCGGCCGACGGCCTCGGCGCAGCAATCAACGACCGGCTGCAGCGCGCGGCGGCCCCGCGGCCGCAAGACGCGCGGGCCTAGCTGCCGGGCAGCGCGACGCAGCTAACCACGCCCATCGCCAGTGCAGCCACTGCGACAACCGTGGAGTCGAGCTTCCCCCGGCCGCCCCGTTAAACCGTCAGCGCGTTGCCGCGATAAATACGGGACAGGTAGCGGCTTTGCGCCGGGCTGGGGGCCGGCACCGCGCACTGCAGCACCGCGCCGACCAGACGCTCCATCTCTTCAGCAAGCTCCTGCTCGTTGCCCGGTTCTTCAGCGCGGGCGCGCCGCGTCAGCTGCACCTGGTTGACCGCCGGTACCGTCGGCAGCCGCTCGCCTTCCACGCCCAAAGTGACCGTAAAAGCGTGCATCGTCGTCTTGATGAACATGGCCAGCGCAAACTCCTCACGAGTCGACGCCCGCGACGTATCCGGGGTAACCAGAACAATCTGGCAGGCCGGAAGCAGCGCAGCCACCCGCGCCGCGCGGAAATGGTGAGTGAGGTGATCACGCACCACACCGGAAAAGTCCTCGGTGGACAGCACCCGGTCCCAGTTGCCGCCGGCTTCGGACGCCAGCGCTTTCAGCGGCAGCCGGACAAACGGCGTGCTGACCACAACGTCCACCCGGCCCTGCTTCTTGCGCGCCGCCGCGATGCCGCCCTCAAGGTCCTCGCCGACAGCGACCACATCGAGCGTCACCTTGTCTGCCCCGGTAATACGGTGCTTGATGGCCTGCCCGGCGTCTGCGGTGCGCGTCAGCAGGGTCAGGCTGGCCACCCCGAAGCGGCAGAAGCCCTCGGCAATCGCCGCCACCTCATCGCGCATCGCATCGCCGATCACCACCACGTGCTTGCCGCCAAGTGCTGCGAGGTCCTCGGCGCCAGGCGACAACATCATTTCACCTTCGGTGACCGAGCGATCAAACTTCAGGCCGCCGGACGGGTGAAAGGTCTCACCACTGACGCTATCGTCAGCGAGACTGAACACCGTGGACAAACCCACCTGTTCGTCGGTCGGCATCTTGTGCAGGTGCAGACGCGCGAGAATACCGGTCTCGATTTTTTTGGCGGCGCGCTTGATGTCCTTGGCATCGAAAAACGGTTCAGGCGAATCGACAAACGCATCAAGAAACTGTTTAGCTTCGGCAGCGCTCAACTGTCCGCCGGTAACGAGCCGATCCATCAGCTTCGGTGCCAGCGAGGCGCTTAGCAAATAAGCGGAGGCGTGCGTAGCGGTGGAGCCTTCGGCCACCTGCGCAAACAGCTTGCGGAACGGTTCCGGAGCATCCTGCCAGTCGTTCAGAGCGGCAATAGCGTTCTCGGCCAGGCGCAGCACGTCCGCGGAGCTGCCCCCCTGGTCGAGCACCGCCAGCACCGCGGTGTGCACCCGGTTGAGCCGCACGTTTTCCATGATGAGCCGGCCACGGCGATCGAATAGGCCCGGTGCCTCCCCGAGGCCTCGCAGCCGGGCGCCATCGACCGGACCGGGCGCCATCGCGTTAATCTGAATCTCGGGACCCAGGTGCCGTGACAGAATCTCGGCCAGCGCGCGCTGACCGGCTTTGGACACCGCGTAGTCGGCCCGGTTGGGGTACGCCACCGCAACGTATTTTTCGCCGCCGAAGTAGCTCGACACGTTGAGAATAACCCCAGACCCGCGAGCCTTCATCCGCGGCGCAAATTTGCGGATCAGCGAGTAGTTGGAGATCAGGTTGGCCTCCATCGTCACGTTCCACGCGTCGATGCTCATGTCGACAACCATTTCCTCGGCGCCGGCGATACCGGCGTTGTTAATCAGGAAGTCGAGTTCGCCAAAATGCCGGACAGTCTCGTCATACAGCTTTTGCAGCGAATTCTCGTCGCCCACATCGATACCGGCAAGGATCAACACGCGTTCCTGTGGGTTGGCGTAGCCAATATGCTCCAGCTCACCGACGATCTCGTCGCGTGCGGCTTCCAGTTTGGCGGGGCTGCGCGCGGCCAGCAATACGCGGGCGCCGGCCATCGCCAGGTAACGACCCAGCTGCATGCCAATGCCCAGGCTGCCGCCGGTAATCATCGCGGTTTTGCCGTGGTGCAGGCCCGGCAGCACGCGCTGGATCGACATCGGCATCTCGCTCTTGCCGGTGGCGCGCTGGATGTTGCGCGGCACCCAGAGGTTGATGGCGTCCATCTTGCGCACGCCGTTATTCAGCGTTGCGGTCCAGTCGGCCGAGAACGCCAGATTGTCGGGTTCGTCATTATCAAAACGCACCAGCTGGTTTGGCACGTTGACCCAGCCCCACGCACCTTTCTCAAGCTCACGGCGTTCTTCGAAGCGCCAGACCCGTATCAACTCCTCGACAGCCGCGCGCTTGATATCGTTCAGCCGGTTGCCATGCCCGTCATCCGGGTTGGTCACAAACGTAACCGGGGGGGCCGTGCGTTCGAGGTTCCACTTGACCAGGGTGCGGGCCAGGGCCGAAGCAAACGCCACCGGTGCCACCACTTCGGTCTCGACGAAATCAGTCACGTCCTCGTCCCCGGCGGTCAGCAGCGAGTAGCCGTGTTCTCCGTTCGGCTTGGCAGGCAATACGATAACGCCATCGAGGCGGCCAAAGTGGTCAGCAATGAACTGGAATGCCCGTTCGACCGACTCCGGTCGCAGCGGGTCCAGATGCTGCACCTGAATTGACGCGTCGACGCGGCCCTGCATGCGCGCACGCGCGTGACCGACCGCGGCCAATGCGCGGAATGCCAGCACCACCTGCGCACCGCGGCCTACGTTGCGTTCGGCAAACACCATGGCTTCATCGATATCGCTGCCGCCCAGAATCAGCACAACGTTGCCGCCCAGGTCGACCAGCCGGTCATCCGGCCAGGACACCAACTTAGACCGGCTCTGCGCCGGCACCTGCATACCATTGGTCACCTCAAAGGCGTGTCCACAGAATGCGGCTGATTCAGAGGAGGCCAGCCACAAAATAGTCGAGGCGACGTCGTCGGGTTTCGGGTAGCGTCGCCCCAGCTCGCCGGAATCGTCAGTACGCTGGCCAATCATCAGCTGGCGAAACTCGTCGGACGTCGTACCGGCGGGCACGTTTTGCAGATCGTCCATCGCCGCAAACACATCGTCGATGCGCTGCGATTCGATCGGGCCCGGAAACACGGTGTTCACGCGGATACCCTTGTCCGGCCCCAGCTCCCTCGCCAGCCCCAGTGAAAGGGCGTTCAGCCCGGATTTGGGCACCACGTAGGGAATGCGCCCAAAATAGCGGGTTCGCGAGAAGATGGACGACACGTTGACGATGGATCCACCCGGGGGCATGTGCGGCACAGCCGCGCGCACCATATTCCACGGACCGCCCAACAGATTCATCGCCGCCTCGAACATGGTCTCGTCGTCGCCGGTGGCTTTCTTGTCGGCCGCAGTAAACGGGATGTCGCGCAGCGTACGCTTCGGGCCGGCCCCGCCCGCGTTATTCACCAGCACATCGACCTGACCAAAATGCTCGACGGTGGTGGCGACAATGCGCCGGCACACCTCGGGATCAGCACAATCGCCGACCGCCGGCACCATCGCCTCGCGGGAATAGCCCTCCGCCGCCAGTTCATCGATAAAAGCCTGCAGCTTGTCGGCATTGCGGCCGGTCATGACCAGCCGCGCGCCCTCGCCAAGCAACCGTCGGCTGATAAATGAACCGATATTGCCCGCCGCGCCTGTCAGGATGACGCTGAGACCGGCTAAACGTCCGTTGTCTTTGGTATTTTTCATCGCAAGGTTCCTGCTGAACCAGTGTCTACACCCACAATTTGCTCTCCACGTGCCTCGGCATCACGAATGGCCCAGGCGCGGTACAGCTCGTCTTTGGTTTTGAGCCCAGGCCGCGGCAAAGCGTGCACGGCGACATAGGTCGCACCGGCATGGCGGTTCTCCCACATGGCCTGATGCGCCTCCGGCAGCTCAGTCAGCGGCACCGGCACCGGCTCGACCACGTCGATCATGCCGGCCGCGATGCGTTCCTGAACTTCAGCGAACTCGCGCGCGGTGTTCAGATGCGTACCGCGAATCTCGGCGTTGGGCATCAGTATCCGGCGCTGGCGCATCCACACCTGCGGCGCATAAAAACTGAAGCGCCGGCCGCCCAGATCCTCGGCGTACACCACGGTCCCTATGTTCGGCTTGACCAGAGACGTGGCCAGCGTGAGGCCGTCGCGATCGCGGCGCTCGAACACCACGTCCGGCAAGCCGCGCCGGTCCAGGCTACTGCGCAACAGCGGCGCAATAGCCGAACCAACAGGCTTCAGCGTGCGGTCGGAGAACGCCCGCACCGCTTCCTTGAACGCCGCCGACTCGGTAAACGGATCCGGCATCGGCGCCAGCGGCCCGGGCGGCTCAAAATCGTTGCCCAGCCGGCGGCGTATTTCCTCGATACTAACGACGCCGGCAAACTGTGCGCCGAAGCCGAGTGAGGTCACGAACTCACGTTGCGATACGGTATCGACCAGCACCGCCACCCGGGCGTTCAGTGCACAGCCAACTTCGATGGCCTCGACAGCCACCGGATCAACGATGCCGTCGTCAGCGCCCGGCCCGTATATGACCAGCAGCGTGCGGCCTGAGCGCAGTCCGGCGCGGGCCAGCATAGTGCTGCTTTTTTCTGCGCCCGGCTTGCCCATAAACGAAAAGCGGTAGCCAGAGGACGCGCCAAAGAACGTCAGCACGCCGCCCTTCCCCAGCAGCTGAAACGACCGGCCAAACGCACGTTCGCCAGCATGCGACACCACGTAGTCAACCGGGCCGCCGGCCAGCGAATGCGCCTCGTCGACAAACGGCTGACCCGCCGTTTCCCAGGCCTCCCACTCGGCCTCGTCGTCGGGCACCGGTGAAAAGATATCGGCCCAGCGGGGATCTTTGCGGTCGATCGGCGCACCGCCGTAAGTTCGCACCCGCTCGGCGCGATCGTCGGAGGACACCATGCCCACGACATCAAGACCGCTCTGTCGCGCACTGCGCAGGCACTCGAGACCAGTCCCGGTCGAAGCACCTTCAACAAACAGGCGGCGGCCCGGCTGCACGTCCAGCGTGCGGAACAGTGCCCGGTGAATAGTACCGAACGTCAGCGCATATGAGCCCGCCTCTTCGATCGTGAGCCCGGCCAGCTTGGGCTGCAGCTGCGGACCCTGCACGACCAGGAACTGTGCATGGCTGCCGTCATTGATCTCGTAGCCCTGGATATGAAAATTGGCTGCCATCGGGTCGAGACCCTGATCAGGCGACAGCAGCTCGCTCTGGCCCGAGTACACCGTCACCAGCTGCCCGACAGTCAGTCGGCCTTCACGCACCAGTTCGTGCCCCAGCTGGGCAATTAGTGCCACGCCGCCGGAACCGGTGACCTGCACATCGGCATCACGGTTATCGAACGGCGACACGGGAATGCCGGTAATAGCCCAGATGTCGTTGAAGTTCACTTCCGACGCGAGCATGTAAATCAGCGCCTCATTCGGACCCGGCCGCGGCGTCTCGAACACCAGCAGCCGCTCGGCCTCGCTCGGATCGGCGTGCAGCGGCAAACCGGTGCGCGCGTCTTTGATTACACCCATGCCGTACTGGTATTCGGGCACCGGCGTCACGCCAGGGTAGAAGCTGGCGTCCAGCGGCAGCAGTCGTCCGTCGGCCTCAAGCTGCCGGCGCTGCGCCGCATCGGCATCGGGCGGCACTTCGACGTAGCGCACAGGTAGCGGCGCGCTGCGCTTCTCAAGAAACGCGCGAATGCCCGCCGGGCCTGATTCGGGATCGCACACGGCTTCGGCAAACAGCGCGGCCTCGTGCCTGAGCCCGGCCCTCTGTCCATGCTCCGCCCCGTGACTCAGCGCCTTGCGAATACGCTGCACCGGTGCCGTCCGGCCACTGCGCTCCAGCTGCGCCAGCGCGGCCGCCACCGGCGCGCGGTCCAGCAAATCGTCACTGTAGGGCAAGGGCTGTTCGCGAGTGCTCAGGTAGTTTTCGCGCTCGGCCATCGCGGCGACCAGCGGCCCCTCGTCTCGCAGGTAGCGGCGCACCCGGTCGATGGCCACCTCGACCGGGCCCGCACCGTTGAGGCCGACGATCTCGTCGACCAACCCGACCGCCTGAGCCTCGCCAGCCTCAATCGAGCGGCCGCTTAGAATCAGACGCAGTGCCTCAACCAGCCCGGCTTCGCCGATTTTGGCATGCAGGCGCCGCGGCAAACGCTGCGTGCCGCCGTATCCGGGCAGCAGATTGAGGTTGATCTCGGGTTGCCCGAAGCGGGCCTGATGATCCGCAATCACGTAGCCGCAGGCCAGTACCAGCTCGCAGCCACCGCCCAGCGCCGGACCGTTTACTGCGGCAATCACCGGCTTCGACAGATTCTCCAGCGTGGAGAACGCTGTATGCGCCGCGTTGGGCGGCGTCTGGGCGCTGGCCAGATCACCGGCCTCGCCGACTTCCAGCAGTTCTTTAACGTCGGCCCCGGCAACAAACGCACTGCCGGCTCCGGTAATAACCACGGCCACCGTTTCGGCCTTGTTCACCACATGCTGCAGCGCTGTGTTCAGTTCGTCGAGACTGCGCTCATTGAGCGAGTTCACCGGCGGGTGGCTGATCACCACCACAGCAACGACCTGCCCGGGCGCTAACTCGTGATTTTCGACGCGCAGGTAGCGATACGTCTGCACGATCTGCCGCGCCTGCGTCAGCTTGCCGAACGCTTTCCATTCCGCAACCGTGGCGGAGATCTCGTCGACCACCTCCGGGTTGCGAAGCGTCGACAGATCGCCAAGCGGCTCGCCGAGGAGAATCGCGCGCAGCGTGCGGCGCATATATTTGCCGGAGCGCGTTTCAGGGAACGCCGATACCACCAGAAAATCGGACGGTACGGCCGTGGAGCCTTTTTCGGAACGAACCAGGTTTTGCAGCCGCGCCAGGTCGTCGTCGGTGAGCCGGGCGCCGGGTGCCGGAATAACGAAGGCCACCGGGGTTTCGCCTTTCTCGTCGTGCGGTGCGCCAACGACCACCGCGTTACCCAGCGGCGAATCTGCCCGCAGCACCTTGTCACGCAGAATCGCACCCTCGATCTCTTCGGTGCCAATGCGGTGCCCGGATACGTTGATCACGTCGTCGGAGCGACCGTGCAGCGTGAACGCGCCGTCGCTGTGGCGGCGCGCATAGTCGCCCTGCGTGTAGGCCAGCCCGCCAGACCAGCGATTGAAATAGACCTCGCTGAAGCGCTCCAGGTCGCCGCGCCACTCGGTAGTGCCCAGCCGTTCGGCGTCGCCCCAGATGGTGCGCGCCAGATAGGGGTAGGGTTCCGTGATGACCAGTTCGCCTTTCTCACCTTCGTCCGCAACGCGCCATTTCACCGCGTGGCCGGAGTCGTCCTGCTCGACCGGTATCCGCACCTCGCTCTGGATCCATGGCAGCGGCCAGGTTTTAGCATCGGCGGCCAGGGGCTTGAAACCGCCCCACGGGCACGAAAACACGATGCCGCCGTGCTCGGTGGCCCAGTAGGAATTAATGTAGTGCTCGCACACGTTGTCCA
>JGI12048J13642_10034966_pt1 | contig 10187 bp, 9 predicted proteins | sample ElkSlonscriptome_16_FD_13642 | JGI IMG/M metagenome (IMG submission 13642)
GCCGTGCAGAGCGACAGTGCTGTCCCCGTCGCCTCGAGCCGCGCGATAAGAAAAAAAGACCGATCCGATTTGTCTAATCGGACCGGTCTGTCAGAATCAACGACTCGGGAAACCCAAGTGGCCAAATCGTTTAGCGGCGTCGACGCCGCACGACGAATCCAAGCCCCGCAACCGACAACATCGCAAGCGATGTGGGTTCGGGAACCGCTGAGACTCCGTTAAGTCGCACGTAATCGACCTCGAAATTTCCATTTAAATCGTTTCCGATTGGATCGAGCCGCTGAATGCCAACCAAGTCCGTGGGGCCGAAGCCACTGAAATCGACGGTATAGACGAGCCAGTTGTCGCCCGCCGGATCATTGGCCAGCGAGACAAGTCCACTGGTCGAGCCAACTGCCAATCCTGCCGTATTGGTTTGCACTCCGTTCACCCGGTAAATGAGAATGGTCCCACTTAAGTCATACGGTTGCGAAGCGACCCCAGGAGCACCGGGATCACCATCGAGCTGACGGAAACGCACCTCCATGGAGTCCCAGCTTGTAAATCCCGAAGGCAACGCAGCTTGATATATGGTGGTGCCTGAAAATAGCAGCTTGGGGTCATTGCCTGTAACCCCACCCGCGTCCACAGCCGACAGGACGCCCGTGACGCCGTCGATTCCAGTGATGCCAGCTAAGCCTGCGGTTGCTCCAGAAATATTCCCATCGGCGGTCACATCAAGGGCACCACTCGTGGACGTAAAATCCAATTCCGCAACGACGGCGGCCGAAGCCGTTTGGGCCGCGAATAAAGACAGAAGCCCGATCGCAACCGGTGCAAACGTTCTCTTCTGTACAAACTTCTTATTCCATCTTCGCATTCTTTACCTCTTCAAGTTGTCAGCTCAGGATAGGGAGGATGTTTCAGAAGAACACCAATCGATTGCACCGGAGCTGGGTCGGTCGCAAACGACAAACACGATTCTCGTTCAAGGCTTTCCGACTTCGTAAATCTCTTGAATTTCTTTCGCTGTAAAGACGCGGTCGGCAATGATGATTTCGTCGATCGCTCCGTAAAAACGAAAATTCACACCTTGTTCCTGTTCGTTTTCCCAAGTGCTGAGATTTCCGATTTCGAGGTAATCGAGCAATATTGGCAGCGACTTTTTCAAAGGCTGAGCGTCGACCAATTCGCCGTTGACATAGTGAACGACTTGATTTTTAACCGTGTCATAGGTGACGGCCAATGCGGACCAATTTCCCCACTCGCTCGGCCCTACCACCGGGTTCTCGGTCATGTATTGATCCCAAGCGAGCGGGTTGTTTTTGCTTCCGACGAGCGCAATGTTCAAGTTCGCTTTCGCCTCTTGATCGATCATCCAGCGGGTTTCTTGAACTGCCGAATTCGCTCGCCGCGTTGTTGCTTCTTCGAGCACTTCTGGTGAAAGGGTGCCATTGAGCACCCAGCGTTTGGGTTTTTCGGTCAGTAGCAGCGTGCTTCGTGGGCCTGGTATCGCATCAATTCTCGCCCACATCATCAGCGTCAACGTCTGATAGGAACCTTCTACTTTTGCCAGCACGCGATCGTTCTCGTTTTTAAACGCAAGTGCCGCCTTCATCGGCCATCGACCTGGTTGCCACTGGGCACCGATAATCGATCCCGCTGACCCAACCGCCCGCGTTTGTGCTTGATTGATGACTTGGATATCGCCATCTTTTTGGTTTTCGAACGTGTAATGTAGCAATAGCGATGGATCGGTGCTCAATCGAGCTGTCTCGTTTTTCCAGCGTTCATATTTGACCTGTGATTCGTCCAATTGTTCTTCTTGCAGAATGTCGTAATTCGGAAATTGGCTTTCCGAAAATGCCACATCACTCAGCTTTGCTGGATCGATGCGGACCGCGTGTTTTTGTTCGACTTCGACAGTATCCGATGAGGCATTTTGCTTGACAGAAACTTTGCCTTCGAAAACATGCACTTCGGGGCTGGTCCCCGGCTGGACTCGAATTCCGAAGGACGTTCCCAAGTCGACTACTTCGCTTTCACCGGTAAGTATCCGAAAACCACGTCCCAATTCGCTAACGTAGCAGGCTGCCTCACCCGACAGGATCTTCACTTCCGAGGAAGACCGTAATTCCAGTTTCGCAGGTCCTCGAACAACTAATCTCGCTCCGCTAAAGAAGTCGAGTTGAACGATTCCTGATGCAAAACCGATCCACCCTCGACGTAGTGTTTGCCCTGTTTCGATCGGCGATCCGAGGGTCCAATCCACGCTCACCGTCCTGCCAGCGACGGCAACCAACGAGGGATCGAAGCTCGCGTAAGAATCGCTAGCGGTTTGAGTGATTTCCTTTCGCTGCAACGCTTTGGTGCTGTTGGCCAAGGAGTCGTTACTTAGATTTTTTTCTTGCAAAGCTAGGGGGGTTAGAACGGCGAACAGAATCATCGCTGCTAGGACCAAAGCGACGATCCATCGCCACGAACCGTTGGAAGCCGGCTGTTCTTCAACGTGCTCTTTTGGTTCCGTTCGCGGAATCGTTTGGTTGGGGCTCCACCGCCGGGGCCAACTGAGTGAAGCATGAAGCTGAGTCATTTCGACATAGATTTCGCGATAGCTTTCATTTGCCTGCATCGCTTCGATCAATTGTTCTGACAATCGTTCTTGTTTGTTGCCACCCATGGGGTCATCGAGTAGCCGATTGACCAGGCTTCGAAAGTCCTCTTCGCTTAAATTTGTGTTCGGCATCTGCTGAATTTAACTCAATTGCAAAGTGGTTCGAATGCACGATTCTAGCGTTCGGCGAATTCGGTGAAGTGATGTCGAAATGGATGCAGTCGAACGGGAAAGTTCTTTCGCCATTTTGGCGACTGACCCGTCCGGACCATATCGCATGTCAATCAACATACGCTGTTGGTCGGATAATTTTTGGTAGCACGCTGATAGAGCGCTGTGCCGACGATCCTCAGCCACATACGTTTGCGAAACATCTGCAGCTAAGTTAATTAATTCATTCCCGAAAACCAATTTTTCCCGCGCGTGGTCGCGGTAATAAGCCATCACGCAGTTGCGAATGATTCCACACGCCCAAGAAACAAAATCTCGCTCACGATCATAATCATCCGATTTCTCAAGCAGCTTGCAATTGGCATCTTGCAAAATGTCGCGAGCGGTATCGAGATTCGGGAACAACGTAAACGTGTAGGCGAACAATCGCGGCTGGGCGTTGATCAACAACTCCACAACCGAACGATGATGACCCGACTCGACGCGTTGACTAGACATGGAAAATGAACGAGGCCATTTGAACGACGTGTAAAAAAAGAACTCCCAACAGATTAGCATTTCCGTTTGAACAGAGAATCTGAACAGCAAAATTAGAAAAAAATTGAAGATTAAATCATCTTCGATTTAATTTGTGTTTTTTTGTTTAGATAGAAGCTGGCTGTGGAAACTTCTTACATCGACCCCGCTGCTAACGGCCCGATCCGATCTCTGGTTGCCGGAATTCGCTAGCTGGGATCACTTTTTTCCTTTTTCCCTAGAGCTTTTGATGAAACGTTTTTGCTTTGCCTTTCTTCTTCTTTGTACACCGCTTTGCGGTTGTGGGGGTGGCGGGGATGCCGACCAAGTCGCTGATTCAGACGAAATTGCGCAGTATGTGAAAGACAACCCAGACCTTGAGCCAACTCCGCCGGGCCCGGAAGCGGAACTTTGAAGCTCGTTTTCTTCGCCTGTCGATTCCACTCCTTCACTTTAGCTTCTCTTCTTCACCAGGAATTTTTATGAACTTCACCGTTAGAAAGCGGGCTGCATTTACGCTTGTCGAACTATTGGTCGTGATCGCGATTATCGGCGTCTTGGTAGGCCTATTGCTGCCTGCCGTACAAGCCGCTCGCGAAGCAGCACGGCGAATGGGTTGTAGCAATAATTTCAAACAAATCGGTCTGGCGCTTCACAATTACCATGCCGCCTACAACCAATTGCCTGCCCAAGGTAGCGGCACCTTTGACTTTGCCGCTGGCACACCTAACCCCAACGCGACGACGCTCGCAGACGTGGCCGTTAGCAACAACCGCAATGAAGCAAGTTGGTTGGTTGGCCTCACACCATTCTTCGAGCAACAAGCACTTTGGGAACAAATTAGTAACCCTCTGCGTCGCCCCGGTGGCACCGAGATTTTTCCTGCAATGGGTCCTTGTGCACGGCGCTCGATTGCCGATCACGGCGTTGCCGAGTATGGTCCTTATTTGACCAATATCCCCACGCTTCGCTGTCCAAGTGATCCCGGTCAAGGTTTGCCATCACAGGGGCGTACGAACTATGCCGCGTGCATGGGCGATTCAATGCTTCGCAATCACTCCGGAGGCGTTAGCGACAATGGGAACATCACTTCGGGCGACGCCCAACACCGCAGTGCAGCATGCCGTGGAACATTTATTCCGCGAACGAAAACGGCATTCCGAGACATCTTAGACGGATTGTCCAACACGATTGCTGCCGGAGAAATCTTGACCGACCTAGGCGACCAAGACAAACGAACGCATGTTGCCATCAAACCGACCGGAGACTTGTCCGCTGCCAATATGTCCGTCTCTTGTGTCCCGGGTACTGATCCAAATCGTCCGCAGTTTTGGGCCAATCCCGTGGTCGTGGTCACTCTTAACGGAAACAGTGAAGAGCGACGCGGCTTCAAATGGGCTCTCGGGCGACCTTGCTACACGGGGATGACGACCATCTTGCCACCAAACCGCGAACTATGCGTTACCGGTGTTGGCCATCTTGGCGACGGCATCTATCCGCCTGGAAGCCGACATCAAGGCGGTGTCCATGTCTTAATGGGCGACGGTGCGGTGAAGTTCATTACCGATTCGATCGAGGCTGGCAACCAAAATAGTGCGATGGTGCGAATGGGGGCACCGTTCTTGGCACCTGGTTCCGAAAGTCCGTTCGGTTTGTGGGGATCGCTCGGCACACGAGCCGCTAAAGAGATTATCGACTCAGAGTTTTAAGCGATTGAAGTGGCGTAGGCATCGAGCCTGCGATCGTACTGCAACGCAGGCTCGATGCCTGCGCCACGCAAATAGAATCATTGCGATAACCACTTTGCCGCTTCGGGGGCAAAGTAGGTCAGGATGCCATCCGCACCTGCCCGTTTGAATCCTAGCAAACTCTCCATCACCACACGCTCGCGGTCAAGCCAACCTCGCTCCGACGCAGCCGCTAGCATTGCGTACTCGCCACTGACTTGATACGCGAACGTGGGTACGCCGAATGTCGTCTTCACGCGGTGTACGATATCTAAGTACGGCATTCCCGGTTTGACCATCACGCTGTCAGCTCCCTCAGCCAAGTCGAGTGCGACTTCGTGAAGTGCCTCGTCACTTTGACTGGAGGCTTGTTGATAGGTGCTCTTGGAAGCACCGCCAAGATTCCCCGACGAACCGACAGCGTCACGAAAGGGACCATAAAAAGCACTGGCGTACTTCGCCGCATACGACATGATTTGAACATTGCTGAAATTGGCACGGTCGAGGGCATTGCGGATCACGCCAATACGCCCATCCATCATGTCGCTCGGAGCGATGATGTCACACCCGGCTTCGGCCTGTATGATCGCTTGTTTGGCCAACACGTCGACCGTTTCATCGTTGACGACATAATTATCGCGGACCAATCCATCGTGTCCGCTGCGACTGTAAGGATCGAGGGCAACGTCACAAATGACGCCGAGCGAATCACCGACAGCTTGTTTGACTTTGCGGACACTTCGGCAAACCAAGTTACCAGGATTGATTGCTTCAGCGGCATCATCGGTCTTCAATTCAGCTGGCGTCGCGGGGAACAATGCGATCGCCGGGATCCCAAGGCTGACAGCCATTTCCGCCATCGATTCGATTTGGTCAACCCCAAGCCGATCGACACCAGGCAAACTGGGGATCGGAGTTCTTCCGTTGCCGTCGAACACGAAGACGGGCCAAATCAAATCATTGGTGCTCAGTCGATGTTCGGCCACCATTCGCCGCGACCATTCAAATTGGCGAACTCGCCGCATTCGTGTCGTGGGAAAAGGACCTCGTGAAAATGGGATCATGATTGGAAGGGTGTGAGAGGGTAAGGGCAGAGGATTGCGATGATCGATCCATCATGCCATGATCCGGCTGGTCAGGTCACTGACGACATCGTCGATCTTGACTCGCCATTGTTCGAGCGTATCACGGTCCCGAATGGTTACCGTTTTATCGTTTAACGAATCGGTATCGACGGTGATACAAAACGGAGTTCCCGCTTCGTCTTGACGACGATAACGGCGTCCGACCGCTCCCTTTTCGTCATAAAAAACGTTCATGTGTTTTTTCAGCTCGCCGTAGATTTCCTGAGCGATTTCGGGCATGCCGTCTTTCTTGACCAGAGGAAAAACAGCCGCTTTAATCGGAGCGAGGCGGGGATGCAATTTCATCACCGTCCGCGTTTGCATTTTACCATTCTCATCCGGGGCTTCGTCTTCGGTGAATGCTTCACAAAGGAACGCCAAGACCGCTCGATCGGCACCGGCGGAAGGCTCGATAACGTGCGGGATATACTTTTCGCCCGTCGCTTCGTCGCGGTAACTCATGTCACGTCCGCTGCCGCGATACTTTGGCTTGCCGTTCTCGCCAAGCTCGACCTCCATCGGCTGAGTCGCTGGATTGAGCTTCCCTTCCATGTGGCTGCGCAGATCAAAGTCACCGCGGTGAGCGATCCCTTCGAGCTCGCCGTATTCGCCTTCGGGCAAAAACGGGAACGCATACTCGATGTCCGCCGTCCCGACGCTGTAGTGAGCCAACTCCTCTTGATGATGCTCGCGCATGATCAGCGACTCGTTCGACAAACCAAGTTTCGTGTACCAGGCCAACCGGCGGTCTCGCCAATAACGATACCACTGTTGAGATTGATCGGGATGACAAAAGAATTCGATTTCCATCTGCTCGAATTCGCGAGATCGGAAGGTGAAGTTTCGCGGAGTGATTTCGTTGCGGAAACTCTTTCCGACTTGGCCAATCCCAAACGGCAATTTCACACGGCTGCTGTCGAGCACATTTTTGAAATTGACAAAGATCCCCTGCGCGGTTTCAGGACGCAGAAACGTCGTGTCCTCTTCCCCCCCCAAAGCTCCGAGCGTCGTTTTGAACATCAGGTTAAATTCGCGCGGCTCGGTCAATGTATCAAGGTTCTTTGCATCGGGAGCCAAGACATCTTTTGTGGAATCGAGTTTGTCGATCGTAATCGATTCGTCGCCAATCGTGATTTTATCAGCGTCCTTGTTTCGCAGCTTGAAGAACTTCATGCCTCGGCGGCGAACATCCTCCAACTCTGTTTCGATATCCGCAAGCGTCGCAACAAAAATCGTTTGGTCACGATCGGCATAGGTTACGTATCGTCCGCGAACCTGGTCGAAGCGGTACCGTTTTTTGCTCTCGCGACAATCGACCATGTGGTCGTGAAAGAGGTCATAGTGACCACTGACTTTCCAAACTTGCGGATGCATGATAATCGTGCAATCGAGACCGACCATTTCAAACGGACTTGGTGCGGCATCGGGGGCGACCAACTCGTTGTGCCCGCCAATCATATCGTGCCACCAAGCGTCCTTTAGGTTGCGTTTTAACTCGACACCGAGCGGGCCGTAATCCCAAAAACCTTGGATACCACCGTAGATTTCGCTTGATTGAAACAGGAATCCACGTCGTTTGCACAACGATACAATTTTATCCATCGACTTCATGACGATTGCTTTAACGATTTGTGGGGGACGAGTTTGAGAGGACGAAAATGTCGAGAAAAGAGGAATGTATCGTTTTTTCTCGCGATTGGGGAGAGTAGCGAAGATGCGATTTGCTTGATGGAGTGGTACACTGCTGCGACTAGATGATCTCTTCCCCCCAACAGCATGTATTCATGGAAAACCCCGATACTCCCTACGATTCGTTTATGCTTGTTTCCTTCGGCGGCCCCGAGGGCCCCGAGGATGTGATTCCATTCTTGGAAAATGTCCTACGTGGAAAGCCGGTGCCACGCGAGCGGATGTTGGAGGTCGCTGAGCACTACCAGGCGTTCGGTGGCGTCAGTCCAATCAATGAACAAAACCGCCAGTTATTGACGGCGATCGAGGGTGAATTCAAAGCCCACGGTGTCGATTTGCCTGTCTACTGGGGCAACCGGAACTGGAAACCCTACTTCGCTGATACGCTTCGCCAAATGCGCGACGACGGCTGCAAGCGAACCTTGGCGTTTTTCACCAGCATGTTTAGCTGCAACAGTGGATGCCGCCAATATCGTGAAAATTTGGTCGAGGCCCAAGCGGAAGTCGGTGACGATTCGCCTGTGGTCGAAAAAGTACGGATGGGTTTCAACCATCCGCTGTTCATTGAAACGATGTCGGACAATGTCAAAGCCGCCGCCAAGTCGATCGATGCCGACCTCAATTCTGCGACCGTAATGTTCACGGCTCACAGCATCCCGATGTTGATGGCCGACAACTCTGATTACGTCAAACAGCTTGCCGAGACATGCCGTTTGGTCGCCGAAATGGCTGGCTGTGAAAATTGGTCACTTGTCTATCAAAGCCGCTCGGGGCCGCCCCAGCAACCTTGGCTCGAGCCCGATGTTTGTGATTCAATTGAAGCAGCGAGCGAGAAAAATGAGATCGAATCACTGCTCATTGTGCCGATCGGCTTTGTCAGCGATCACATGGAAGTTCTCTACGATCTCGATCACGAAGCAGCCGACGTTTGCAAAGAAAAGAACATTCCGATGGCGAGAGCGGCTACGGCGGGGATTTCGCCAAAGTTTGTCAAAATGATTCGCCAATTGGTTGAAGAGCGGTTGCATGGCGACCGCGAACGAGCGGCACTTGGCGACCTCGGACCATGGCATGACGTCTGCCCAGTGGATTGCTGTTTGTACAATCCGGTGCGCCCGCCGGTTGGTAAACCAAAACACTAGCGGTTTACCAAAAATCAGCCCGTCGGGCTGGGCTAGGCAAACGGATCGGCCTTCGGCCTGAAAACGTCGCCTGCGACTTGTGCACCGCAATGGGGCGTCTAACCCACTCAATGCCACGCCCCCCCGATGGAAGGCTGGCTACGACTAAGCTTTGCAGCCTGCTTCTTTAACCAATTTGCTCAAACGGCTTTTCGTTCGTGCGGCTGCGTTGCGATGGATGAGGTTCTTACTTGCAGCTTTGTCGAGTTTCTTGACAGCCAAGCGAAAGGCAGCTTGCATTTTGTCGGTATCGCCTTCCTTGACCGCTTCGCGAACTTGACGCAATGATGAACGCATGTTGCTTCGCGTTGCACGGTTGCGGAGCCGTAACTTTTCACTTTGACGCAGACGTTTCTTGGCACTTTGGGTATTTGGCATCTTCGGTTCTAATTTCGCTTCGGAATTTCGTACGGATCGGTAAAGCTACAATCACTGTCGTTACAGATAGTTTTCAGTGGGCCACATTATGCCGACATCGATGCCATCTGTCCATAGTCAACTTTTCAGACAAAAATGGGCGAATGAATGGTAATGGGAACGTGAATGGCAAAGTCTATCTGATCGGTGCGGGCCCCGGTGCTCCGGGGTTAATCACACTGCGCGGTGTGGAACTGCTTCGCCGTAGCGATGTGGTGCTCTATGATGGTTTAAGCAGCATTGAACTGCTTAAACACGCCCCTAATGCGGAGCATATTTGCGTTGGCAAACATGGGCAACAGAGGATTTGGCACCAAGATGAGATCATCGAAGAAATGCTTCGCCACGCTCACTTGGGCAAGCAGGTGGCTCGACTTAAGGGTGGCGATCCAGCGGTTTTTGCTCGCACCGCTGAAGAAGTCGACGCACTATCGGCAGCAAAAATCGCCTACGAAATCGTGCCCGGCATCACGGCAGCGTTGGCGGCGGGTTCCTATGCAGGCATTCCGATCACCCATCGAAAGCTTGCCTCGGCCGTCGCTTTGGTGACCGGTCACGAAGAACCGGGCAAAAACGAATCCGCCCTTGATTGGGACGCGTTGGCCCGTTTTCCAGGAACCCTCGTCATTTACATGGGGGTAACGACAGCGAAAATTTGGACCGACTCGCTGATCGAAGCTGGCAAACCGGACGATACCCCGGTAGCGATCGTCCGACGCTGTAGCTACCCCGACCAGCAAACGTTTCGTTGTCGACTCGACGAAGTGGC
>JGI12048J13642_10170925_pt1 | contig 10185 bp, 7 predicted proteins | sample ElkSlonscriptome_16_FD_13642 | JGI IMG/M metagenome (IMG submission 13642)
GATCCCCCTAAATCCCCCTTGAGAAGGGGGACTTTGATTCCGGTTCCCCCTTTTTCAAGGGGGGCTAGGGGGGATCTGAAGTAGCATTGACGATTTCTCAAACATCCTCTAAGAACCAGAATGATATTCAATGAGCAGGGATCTTTGGGTAGGGGGGTGCTGCGCAATGTGCAGCACATTTTTATAGGTTGAGATAGGTTGAGGTTTATCGGTATTGAGGTCTATCTCAAATGATTTGTAAGAGGAGGGGCGAGCGCAGCCCGCCCCTCCTCTCACTTAGCAGTTCACAAGCGATTTAGTGTAGCTATAGAAACAATGAAAGTTGCTTATTTTGACTGTCTGACCGGACTAGCAGGTGACATGTGCTTGGGAGCTTTGATCGATGCAGGAGTTCCATTGGATTATATTGACCAACAGTTGCAGAGTCTGGGTCTGAGTGACGAATACGAGTTGATGGCACAACAGAGAATCCTCAATGGGCAACGGGCAACTCACGTCAAAGTAGACGTTAAAAAGTCCTCGGGGTCTTTGAAGGAAGAGAGTTCCCAAGGATTTGAGCTTGACCAAAGCAGCCAGAGTCATCGTGGAGCTGAGTTTCACAAACACTCAGCTCAGAATGACTATGTAGAACAGGCTCATTCACACAACCATGCCAATGGCGATCGCCATCTTCCTAAAATTAAGCAAATGATTCAAATGTCTGCTCTGCCATCACGGGTGAAGCTTTGGAGCATCGACATCTTCACCATTCTAGCGAAAGCGGAAGGAGCTGTTCATGGCATCTTGCCCAGCGAGGTTCATTTCCATGAAGTTGGAGCGACCGATGCCATTGTTGATATCGTAGGGACTTGTTTAGGACTAGACTGGCTCAGCATCCAGCAGGTGTATTGTTCTGCATTGCCGACTGGAGGTGGAACGGTATGGGCGGCTCATGGTCGTCTCCCCGTTCCAGCTCCAGCCGTTTTAAAGCTGTTCGAAATGGGCCAAGTTCCAATCTATAGCAACGGCATTGAGCGAGAACTGGTGACTCCAACAGGAGCGGCGATCGCCACGACTCTTGCGGTTGCATTTGGCCGTCCGCCTGCCATGACGCTTCAGAAAGTTGGGCTAGGAGCGGGCACGATCGAATTGCCCATTCCCAACATGGTGAGGCTGTGGATTGGAGAAATGGATGATGGGGCGATCGCTTCCCATCGTCATGCATCTCAAAAAGTGAAGGAGTTAGGAGTTAAGGAGTCAGAGTCTAAGAGTTCTAACTTGTCTAACCAATCCTCTATACAGAAGCATACTCGCCCTGACATCGATGCAGCGCAGGGAGATGCAGATGTTTTTGCACAGCGTGAAGGTTCTCAGACTTGTCATGCTGATGATGAAGCATTTGCCGAAACAACAGTTGCTGTTTTGGAAACTCAAATCGATGACCTGAGTCCCCAAGCCCTTGGCTACCTGTTTCCGGTGCTGCTTGAAGCGGGAGCACTCGATGTATTTACTCAGCCTGTGGGAATGAAAAAGTGCCGTCCAGGTACTTTACTCAGCGTTATCTGCAAACCTGAGCAAGCTGAAGTGTGTGAAACGATCATCTTCAGAGAGACAACAACCCTTGGAATTCGCCATCGCTCCGAGACAAGAACTGAACTCTATCGAGAAATTCAAGCGGTTCAGACTCTTTACGGCACTGTGCGCCTCAAACTTGGGCGTGCCAACGCAAATGCCCCTGTCTTAAACGTGCAGCCTGAATATGAAGACTGCGTTCAGCTCGCTCAGAAATGTGGAGTGCCGTGGTTGCAAGTGCATCAGATGGCGATCGCCATTTACACTCAGACTATTCAACCTCGCTTATGAGTCAAACACAGCAGATTGAAGTCACAACACGCCAGTGCTGACAATATTGCTTGGCTCTGTATTCACTCATGGCCCTATGGTTGAAGCCCATAAGTTTTGAGAGGGTGCAACGCTGTTCTGACAGGGCACGAATACTTCACAGATGAATCTGGTTGAGAATAATACGCAGCCGATCGTAGTCATCTTTGAGCAGCAGGCTCAGCATTCGTCCAGCTTTGACCAGCCAAGGGCGATCGCCCTTGCGATATTGATAAATCGTGCGCATCGTGGCCGCGACCAAGCTATCCACAGGGGCATTACCCATTTGTAGGAGCGATCGCAGAAAATCGAGTTCTTCTGTGAACTCAACAATTTCTGCTGTTGTGCAAGTGTAGACTGCCTGATGAACTTGGGGAGGGCGGGGAGGCAGATATTGATAGATCTGGGAAGTGTTTCGCAAATCAGCCGTAGCGATAGAACGTAGCGATCGCTCGTCTGAAAGTTGAGAGTGCTCTGCGATTGTTGGGACGCGGAATCCAACAATCGCGACGCGAAACTCGGTTTTTAGCATTGCAAAGATTTGCGGCTGTTGCTCACGCAGCTCCTGGAGCGATAGCCCCAAGGCTCGCGCCCGATGCACCGAGTCGATCGGAGCCGTAGTGGCATGATAAACCACCCCATAGACCTGATTGCCCGTTTCTTCGTCGAGCGATCGCACCCAGCTTCCAAAAGGAGGCATCACCGCATAGTTGAGGTCGTCTGGCTCTAAGCACTGAGCCAAAAACTCGGTCGTAGAAGTTTCCACCACTTCTGCAATGTGGTTTTCGGCACGGTTGGCACGTTCAAAAAGCGGCAAAGGTAAACGCATGGGCAATGATTTGAGGAAGGGATTGAGGAAAAAGCTCAGCTACGCCCTTTGGTTGCGTCCACAGATTCAATTTCAGAGAGCTTAAAGGTGACGAGCTTGTCCCAGTTGCCTCCTTCAAACAAGACGGCGGCGTTGCCATCGCTAACCCGCTGCACTAATCCCTGAAAGCCGTAGTAGGTGTCGTTGATATTGGTGACTCGAACTGCTGAACCCGGAAAAATCATAGTGTTTAATAACGAGATAACGCTGAGTTGCTTTGTGAATGTCCGAACTCAATCGTCCGAACACGGTCAAGACGTTCTATTCATAAACGTCTCTTACGTCTACTAGAGTAAGACATTCTTAACCTGAAAACAGCTCTAGAGCAAGACTCGACGGAATAATCGTCCGATTTAGCGAACATTGGGAGTTCGGCTAAGCATCTAACTGAGCTTGAATGTCTGACTTGAATCTCGTCAAAATCGCAGCCGATGTCGATGATTCATCACCGATTCTACTAACCCGATTGAGATGAAGTTTGTCAGCAGAGCCGATCGCCCATAACTGACCCAGGGAAGCGGAATACCTGTGACAGGAGCCAGCCCGATTGTCATGCCGATGTTGACTAACACTTGGAACACCACCATTGCCAGTACGCCGATCGCCAACAGAGATCCAAAATTGTCTTTGGCGTTTTGAGCAATGATGACTAATCGCAGACAGATGAGCCAGAAGGAAATAACGACGAAGATCGCCCCGATAAACCCTAGTTCTTCTCCAATAGCTGAAAAGATAAAGTCGGTGTGCTGTTCAGGAATGAAGTTGAGCTGAGTCTGGGTTCCCTGGTGAAGTCCTCGTCCCCAAATTTCTCCCGCACCAATGGCGATGCGCGACTGAATCAGGTGATAGCCTCCTCCCAGCGGATCTTTGTCCGGGTCGAGAAATAGGATGAGGCGGTCTTTTTGATAGTCTTTGAGCAGTCCCCAGAGAATTTGACCCAGGCGAGCCGAAACCAGATTGATCACCCCAGCCCCGACCATGCTGTACCAGCGCCAAGGAACGGTATACCAGGCGATCGCCGCCATTGCTCCAACCCAGAAGAACCACGCGGGTAGATAGAGGTTGAAGATAATGGCAGACACCATCGGTGAAATCAGCAGCACAAGCCAACCCAGCTTTGCGTTTGCCCAGTAAAGCATACTCAGCACGATCGCCCCAAACACCAGCGAAGTACCCAGGTCAGGCTGCAAAAAGACCAATATCCAGGGTAGAGCAGTAATTCCCAACGCCTTCACCATGGCGGGCAAGGTTGATGCCGTGCGTTCATGTAAAATTCCTGCCAGAGTGATGATCAGGCCCAGCTTGGCAAACTCAGACGGCTGCACGTTGAATCCAAGAATGCTAATCCACCGCTGAGCCCCTCCCGACTCTGTTCCAGTCAGCATCACCGCAACGAGAGACAGATTCGTGAGACCGTAGATAATCCATTTCCAGCGGGTTAGTCCCTCATAGCGTTGGCGCGCAATGAAAAAGGCGATCGCCAAGCCGATTCCTCCGGTGACAAGCTGCTGCCACCAGTAGCTAGTTTCGCCTTGGTTGACCTGAGTGCTGCGAATCATCAACCCACCAATGCTGGTCAGGCCGATCAGCAGCAGCAGCAAAAACCAATCAATTTCTTGCCAGGGACGCGTTAGCGATTTCCAGCTCAGTTGAGAGAGCGACCGTTGCATCATAAAGCTCTAGGGCAATAAAAAGGAAAATATGGGACGAACTGCAAAACATTAAGACATGACATTCGAGTTTAGGCCAAAATTGATGCCAAGTGACGGGGCGTGCTCTGATAAGAGTTAAAAGATCGCCATAGACCTGACGCTTTGAAAGCCATAATGCTAATTTTCAATGCCGATGACTCGCACTCAGGTCAATTTTTCCAATTCTCCGCAACTTTCTGTCGATCTTTATTATCAAAACTCTGGTCAAATGAGTTGGGAGCGATCGCGTTCAAACCGTCGGAATCGCGATTTCTTCTGAACTGATTTTGTTGATAATGACGGTGTAACAATAAAACGATGCAACAACAATTGTTGAACATTCAGGAGGACTCGAACCGTTGACTCAGCACATCCGCAAATTCGTAGGATTGGCGATCGCCACTTGTTTTGTGATCCTAGGTTGGGCACTGACCCAAACCAGTGCCGCTCAGCCGCTCTCTGCGACTCAGTTGTCCGCGCAGCAACAAAGCGCTCAAATGGCGAACCTACACGAGGGCGATCGCCCCATTGCCACACCGATGGCACAAGCTCCTAGTGAGCCTGTCGTAGGACAGCCTGTCACCTACGGGACGGTAGAAGGTGAATCTGTGACGGGCTATCTGGCGATGCCTGAGGGAGTCTCAGACTCTATTCCTGGCATTATTGTGATTCATGAGTGGTGGGGATTGAACGACAATATTCGCACCATGACTGAACGCCTAGCCGGAGAAGGGTATGCGGCCTTAGCCGTAGACCTTTACCAAGGTAGCGTCGCTGAAACCCCCGATGAAGCGCGATCGCTGGTTCAATCGGCTTTAGAAAACCCAGACTTGCTCAATCAAAATTTGCTAGAAGCCCACAACTACCTCGAAACAGAACTCAACGCCCCAGCCACCGCCAGTATCGGTTGGTGCTTTGGCGGAACCTGGTCACTCAATACAGCGTTGCTACTGCCTGAAACCTTAGATGCAGCCGTGATTTACTACGGGGGCGGCATTGTGACAGATAGCGAAACCCTAGAAGCATTGCAAATGCCGATTCAGGGTCACTTTGGCGAGATTGACAGCAATCCTTCCTTGGCAACGGTTCGAGATTTTGAGTCTACTCTCGACAGTCTGGGCAAAAATGCAGGCATCTACATCTATGGATCTGCTGACCATGCGTTCGCGAATCCTTCCGGCACTCGCTACAACGAAGAAGCGGCAGAACTATCGTGGAAGCGAACCCTTGAGTTTTTGCAGTACCACTTAAAGGCGATCATATAAAAGCCTCGGAATCATCTGAGCAAAATAAAGTCAGGAACAAGCCAGTAAGTGAGTTGAAGTCCGTACTGGCTTGTTCCTGAACAAACGATTGCATTCCATTGGGCGGAGTGGGTCAAGCCTATAGATGAGGGCGATACCAGGAAAACCAAGCGAACAACTTTTGATGCTGGTTTGTTTCCTTCTGAGAGGCTTCGTGCTGAATTAGCCTGTCGTTCAAACAAACATTTTGTTCAATGCCAACTTATGGAAAGCTACCATTTTGGCTACACTGATCGACTCGACTTCGCCCTTTAGGTCTTTTCAGGGCACACCATTAAGCTGTAAAGTTCTGCTAAGGCTTAAGAATAACCGTGCTGTACTTGCAGGACTGCCGGAACGCGAACCTGCAATTCACACTCGATGAACCTGACGACACTTGTTATTGCAAGAACAAACGCTATTTATTGCAAGAACAAACGCTATCTAAGATTCGCTTTGTGACTGCAATCATCAACTGAATATCGTTCTGTAGACTGTATACCCAAACACCGTTGACCTTCGATTCACGCCTAAGCAAGCAGACCCGCTTTACTGAAGAGGAAATCCACCTATGAATATGACCGCTAGTTTCCCCATCGATCTTGGTAAATATCAGGCGATCGCCCTCGATCCATCGAATTCTACCTTAACCGACGAACAGCGCGCCGCCCTGAAAGCAAACATTCAACTCTGTCGCGATGCAATTGTTTTCTTTACTGCGACAGGGGCAGCTAGAGGCGTTGGCGGTCATACCGGTGGCCCCTACGACACCGTGCCCGAAGTGATGATCATGGATGCGCTGTTTCGAGGACAGCCAGATAAATTTGTACCGACCTTTTTTGATGAAGCGGGACACCGGGTGGCAACCCAGTATTTGATGGCTGCTCTCAATGGCGATCTCCCAGTCGAGCAGCTCATGCAGTATCGAGCCGCAAACCATAAACTTCCTGGACACCCAGAACTAGGACTGACCCCTGGCGTCAAGTTTAGCTCTGGGCGGCTGGGGCACATGTGGCCCTACGTCAACGGAGTGGCTCTAGCGAATCCTGGCAAAGCGGTCTTCTGTCTCGGCTCCGATGGCTCTCAGCAAGAAGGAAACGATGCAGAAGCAGCTCGTCTCGCTGCGGCTCAGCACCTGAATGTCAAGCTGCTGATTGACGACAACGATGTCACCATTGCCGGACACCCCTCCTCTTATTTACCTGGCTTCAGCGTCCGCAAAACCCTCGAAGGCCATGGCCTCAAAGTCTTAGAAGGCGACGGTGAGGATATCGATGGTCTCTACGCTCGCATCTGCGAAGCCATCAACACTCCTGGCCCTGTCGCTGTCATCAATAAGCGCTCGATGGCGGTCGGGATTGAAGGAATCGAAGGCTCAACCCACGGACATGACGTGATTCCTGTGGATGCTGCCCTCAAATACCTGGAAGCTCGGGGACAAAGTGCTGCGGTTGAAACCCTTAAGAGCATTGAAAAGCCGAAAAACTCTTACAAGTTTATGGGCTCATCGGACAAAGTTGGGTCTAACCGCAACGTGTTTGGAGAAGCGGTTGTCGAAGTTCTCGGTGGCATGAGTGAAGCCGATCGCAAAGCCAGCGTTTTGGTGGTGGACAATGACTTGGAAGGTTCCTGTGGCCTCACTCAAATTCGCAAGGCACACCCTGAGGTATTTGTGAGCGGCGGCATCATGGAGCGGGGCAATCTCTCTGCGGCCGCAGGATTCGGCATGGCCGAAGGCAAGCAGGGAATCTACGGAACGTTTAGCGCGTTTCTAGAAATGTGCATCTCTGAAATCACGATGGCGCGGCTCAACAATTCCAACTTGCTGTGTCACTTTTCTCACGCCGGCATCGACGACATGGCAGACAACACCTGCCACTTCGGCATCAACAATATGTTTGCCGACAATGGCCTAGACGACAGTTATGAAACTCGCCTCTATTTCCCCGCAGATGCGAATCAAATGAAGGCCGTGGTCAAGTCTATTTTCCATGATCCGGGAATGCGGTTTATCTTCTCCACTCGTTCGAAAGTGCCTATGGTGCTGGACGCAGAAGGAAACGAGATGTTTGCAGGAGATTACACTTTCACGCCTGGTAAAGATGAGGTCATTCGCGAAGGATCGGCGGGCTATATCGTGACTTTCGGTGACTCTCTCTATCGCGCATTGGATGCAGTTGAGCGTCTGAAGCAGGAAGGCATTGAGGTGGGTTTGATTAACAAGTCCACTCTTAATGTGATCGATGAAGAGATGATGGCCAAAATTGGCAAAGCTCCGTTTGTTCTTGTTACGGAAGCCTTCAACCGTCGAACTGGACTTGGTAGCCGTTTCGGGTCTTGGCTGTTGGAGCGAGGCTACACGCCGAAGTTTGCTCACCTTGGTACTCACGAAGAGGGCTGTGGTGGGCTGTGGGAACAGTTTCCCCATCAGGGCATCGACCCCGACGGCATCATGAAGAAAGTGAAGGAACTGGTCGGCTAGATTCGTTGCTTGCCCAAGTTTAGGTGATTCTTTTTTAATAGCTCAGTGCTCTTTTAGGGGTGCTGGGCTTTTTTTATCGAAAGATAGAGTTGTCAAACCTCGGCGAGGTTGAAGCGGCATAATAGTTCAATCAACGCCCCAGGGAAAGCACAGCACCATTCAAACTGAATTGGCGTAATTAATAGTGTTTTGCGCCCTCAGCACATTGCTCGCGCCTTTTCAGAGTTACGCTGCACATTTGGCGATCGCTCCACTGTTCCAGACGTATCCTATTTACCTGGGAAAGAATTCCTCGTGAGGCTAATGGTGAAATCGCTAATATAGTACTGCGCAGATAGGTTAGGACAGATATTGATGGAGAGGCCGCGCACCGCGCGGCTTCTCCATCAACTATTGGTTTTATATCAGCGCATAGCACTATACTTTTTCGAGTCCCCCTGACTGGATGATTGAGATTCTCTCGCCCGATCAAAGTCAGACCAGAATCACCAAAAATATTCTGCATTGTCTAAATCATGGAACTCAGATAGGTTGGCTGATTGATCTAGCGGAGCAAACGGTATTAGTCTTTTTACCCAAAGCTCAACCCGATGTTTTTGACGAGCCAGAACGCATCATCACGGTTCCATCGTTTGCCCATGAGATTAGCCTGAGTGTAGCAACTGTCTTTGACTGGTTGTTGGATTAGGGAGCGATACGGGCTAAGCCCAGCCCAGGCAAGCCAACGCCCTTCTCTCTTCTTCATAGGGGCGATCGCCTTCTCTCCACACCTCATTAGAATTGACCGCCAAATTCCAAACTCCAAGGGAGCTGCCTGGCTGCCTGACACAAGTGCCTCAAATCCTCACTCTGTCGTTGATCTGCGTACCTGAGTCGCGAGGTTGAAAGCGATAGCTGAAAGCCTTAACTTGACACACTCACCAGAACTAAAGTTCACGAGAATTCAAGGGTTTGATATAGATGTGTCAGGCAGTCAGGCTGGCCTCAGTCACTTAACTCTTGTATTTGGTGAGCGATTTGCATGTTGAGCATCGCGAGTTCTGGATTACAAAACCGATTCTCTAGCTCTGGTACAACGTCTAAACTAACCAGCTTATTGCGAGTATTCCGGGGCAATATGTTTATGGCCTGAGTGGTTGCGGCAGCGGCAGCGGTACTAATACCAAGAATGAGTAAAAAGAAAGCGACAGCATTGATAGCCAGAGCAACACCGCCAAGAGTAAGGATGCTGATGAAAAAGACAGACACAACTAAATTAAGATTCATTGATATACTTTGCTGATAGTCATTGCTAACCTGAAGGGATTTGCCACCAACTTCTTAGAGGATGTTTGAAAAGTATTAGACAACACGCTGGAACAAGACTGATCCCCCTAAATCCCCCTTGAGAAGGGGGACTTTGATCCGGTTCCCCCTTTTTCAAGGGGGGCTAGGGGGGATCTGAAGTAGCATTGACGACTTCTCAAACATCCTCTAAGGCTCTCGATGCTTGCGGTTGTGTCTTTGAGCTTTTGTCTTTGGCTCAAGACGACTACAACAGCCTGCTACAGTGTGATTGGTTTGACAATGTGATCTAGCTGTGCAGACTAGCCGCTTGGTCAAGGTCTTAACCGTAGAACGTGCAATTTTAGACCTACTGATACTGCGTCATGCTATCAGAAAGATAAATTGAGCGGTTTTGGTGAAGTTAAATTTGTAGAGCATTTCAAACAGAGATTTAGAGCGAGTATACATGGTCACGACAACTCAAATTAAGCACGATGTAAAAGACTTGTCCTTGGCGTCGAAGGGCAAGCAGCGAATCGAGTGGGCAGGCCGCGAGATGCCTGTTCTACGTCAAATTCAGGAGCGTTTCTCAAATGAGAAGCCCTTGGCAGGCATTCGGATCTCGTCCTGCTGTCACGTAACAACAGAAACAGCACATTTGGCGATCGCCCTCAAGGCAGCAGGTGCTGACGCCTTACTGATTGCGAGTAATCCTCTCTCGACCCAGGATGATGT
>JGI12048J13642_10646856_pt1 | contig 10185 bp, 6 predicted proteins | sample ElkSlonscriptome_16_FD_13642 | JGI IMG/M metagenome (IMG submission 13642)
CCACCACCACCTCCGCCGGAGCGGTGAGGTGGACCGAGACCACCCGACCCCGGCGGGCTTCCACGGACTCGATCCGGCCGGCTCGCCCTCCCTCGACGGGACGGGCACGCACCTCCACCGCCACCGCCGTAGGGACGCCGCAGGCCCACCAGCTTCCGTTGTCCTCCACCGGGACCAGGGCTTCGGTCCGATCCTCCCGGACCACGGCGAGCCCGCCTGCGGACCCGACGTCCCAGCCGGAAGGCCAGGAGAGCTCCACCAGGGCCTTCACGGGACCTGGGGCCTCACCACCCTCCTCCGGGGCCACCACCACGCCCCGCAGTACCCCCTCGGCGGTTGGGACCAGAGGCTCGGTGCAGGCGCCTGCCAGGAGGAGGGGCAGCTCCGGCACCGTGGTGCGGACCTCCACCACCTCTCCGGCCTGAACGATGACCGGCTGGGACCCGCCCTCGAATCCCAGCGAGTCCAGTGTGGGGGACGTCTGGACCAGCCGGTACCGCCCCGGCGGGACGTCGGGGATCCGGAAGCGTCCGTCCGGACCCGATCGGGTCCGGAAGACCGTGCCTTCCAGCATCACCCACGCTCCCGGCGCCACCTGATCGCCCCACCGGGCGGTCCCGGCCACGGTACCCGTCTCCCCCAACAACACCTCCTCCCCACCGATCGGTCGCGCCGCCACGACCCGCCCACCGGTCTCGTGGAGCGTGGTGATGCCGTAGCGGTACCGGGGCTCCGCCGAATTGAAGACGAAGTACTGTTCCGCCTGAACCTCCGGCATCCGGATGCGCCACTCCTGCACGATCCAGGGGCCGTCCGGGAGTCTCTGGAAGTGCACCTGACCCCCGACTTCGCGATGGCCTACGGGCAACGGAAGGTCGGTGTAGGCGTAGTCCAGTCGCCGGGGCTCCAGGCTCCCGCCCTCGATCCAGAGGACCCCGCGAACGTCGGGGACCGTGCGCTCCCGCGGCTCGAACCGGAGACCCACCCAGTCCTCCTCCCCGTCGGCGGGGGGATCGATGGTCACCCCGAAGCAGTGGTCGTTCTGGAAGCGCCTGGAGAGGAGGACCCGAGCGTCCGGTGCGAAGTAGTCGAAGCCGCCGTCGGCGAGGAGGCGGATGTAGCCGTCCTCCGCCAGATCCTCCGCGGGGAGACTCCGGAAGGGACTGCCTCGCTGGAGCCCCCTCATGGGCTGCCGGTCCTCCCGAAGAACCTCGAGGGCCTGCGGGTCCAGCACTCGTTCCCACCGCTCCATGCGCAGCCCGTAGCTCTGCTGCTCCTCCACCAGCGCCGCCACCTGGAAGGCCTCGGTGACCTCCTCCCAGAGACTTGCCACCTGCACGGCCACCTCCTCCGGTACCTCACACTGGCGCTCCGCTTCGGCGACGAGTCCCTCCAGCTCCAGGGCCTGGGGCTGGGCCCGGAGCTCGACCTCCACCGCCGTCCCCGGCGGCGGCAGCTCCACCGTCCGCTCCACCCGACCGTACCCGAGCTGATCCGCCCGCAGGAGGTAGGGGCCGGCGGCGGGTCCGACGAGTCGGAAGAAGCCGTCGGGGCGGGTCACGGTGCTGGTCACCGCCTGCCCCCCGGAGAGGAGGACCACGTACGCGCCCCCCAGCGGCTGGGCGTCGGCAGCGTCCAGGACCCGCCCGGTGACCTGCTGGGCCGCGAGGGGAGACCAGGATGCCAGAGTCGCCGCGAGAACGAACGCCGCACATCTCCATGCTGCGGGGGGCCGGTGGCGCCCTCGCACCGCCGCCCGGCAGGCCGAAGCGGCTTCGGGCCTCCTGACTCCTTCCCGCATGCAACGACTCCCGTGGTGGTGGCGGCGCCCCCCTCCGACCCGTCCCTCCCTGCTACGCCCCTCGCCTCCCGGAGTTACGCCTCCCTGGACGCCTCCACCGGCCCATCGGCCCATTGCGGGTACCCCACCCTCTTCCTAACGTCCGGCTCGTCGCCCGGCCGCGCTTCCGGCGCGGTCCGACCTCGTCTCCACCCGGACGGACCGATGCGCCCTCTCCTCCTCGCCAGCCTCGCGGCGGCCCTCCTCGGAACCGCCTGTTCCAGTGGCGGAGGCGCGCCTCGCTCCTTCGACAACCCGCTGGGTCTTCCCCAGAACATCTCCATCGAGCAGCGGCGGGAAGCACCGGTCCACCGGGTCGAGGTCACCCATGCGGCGCAGGAGCTCGCCTCCGAGGTGCCCGGCGTCTACCGCTTTCTCGGTCTGGAGGTGGAGGAATCTCCCCAGGATCCGTACCTCTTCTACACCTCCAACATGCGCATCACCGGGCAGCTCTACGAAGGGGAGCGGAACTCCGAATACCTCAACTGCGGGTCGGCCCTCCAGGGCGAGCGTGCCGACGTCTACGAGGTGGAGTTCGCCCTGGTGACCCGACTGCGGCCCCTGGAGGGCGGCGGGTCCATCGTGGAGACACGGCTCGAGGGACGCGCCCGGGACCGCTTCGTGAACGAGGCGCCGGTGTACTGCACCGGCACCGGGAAGCTGGAGGAGCAGATCGCCGAGCTGCTCCGCCGGGGTGGAGTGGGCGACCAGGGGTTCTGAGGCGGGACTCCATCCCGTTCGCGGCTATCCGGTCCCCAGAGAACCGGCGGCGCCCTTCCCCGACGCCCGCCCGGTGGCCCACGCCCAGAGGAAGTTGTGCCCCCCGATGGGCCCGAAGGCGTCCAGCAGCTCCCCGCAGAGGTAGAGCTCCGGCACCACACGGCTCTCCAGCGTGGCGGGGTCGACTTCCTCCAATGCCACCCCGCCTCCGGTGACCTCCGCCTTCTTGTAGCCTTCGTCGCCGGTCCAGGGCAGCCGGTAGGCGGTGAGATGCTCCACCACCCGCACCCGGTCCTCCCGTCGGAGCTGGGCCAGCGAGGTGTCCCGCGCCACCCCCGCCTCCTCCAGGAGCCGGTCCACCAGGCTCCGGGGGAGCCGCTCGGCCAGCGCCGTTCGGACGGTCCCCGCGCCCTCCTGCAGCTCCCGGTCCCAGCGCTGGTCCTCGATGGTGGGCGTCCAGGAGACGGTGAGCTCCTGCCTCCCCCCCTCCGGCCGGCCCCGCACCGCCAGGTGGGAGGCGTCCAGTACGGCCGGCCCGCTCCATCCCCGGTGGGTGACCAGGAAGCCGTCCGTGGTCCGGAACTCGGTGCCCGGCGCCTCGATCCTCGCCTCCAGCGACACTCCGGCGAGTTCGGCGTGGGGATGGGGGTGGGCCGTCAGCGGCGTCAGGGCCGGGTAGGTAGGGTGGACGGTGTGGCCCAGCGCCGCCGCCACCTCCAGGCCCCACCCCCTGCTTCCGGTGGCGGGCACGGATCGACCTCCTGTGGCGAGCACCACCCTACGAGCCGAAAGACCGCCACCGGTGTCCGTCTCCAGGCGCCAGCCCCCGGTGGGGCCGGGCTCCAGGACTGTCCCCCGGGCATCGAACCAGATCCGCGCTCCGGCCTCCCGGACCCGCCGGACCAGACCGTCGCGGACGTCCCGGGCCCGATGGCTGGAGGGGAAGAGCTTGCCGGTCTCGGGCTCCAGCTCCAGCGACATCTCCAGCTCCCGCTCGAAGAAGGCGCGCTGCTCGTCCAGCGGCCAGGAGCGCAGGAGGCGCCGGAGGGAGTTGCGGGAGGAGTCGGTGCCGTAGTCGTCGAAGCGGGGCACCGAGGGCAGAATGTTGCAGCGTCCGCCCCCGCTGATGAGGATCTTCCGGCCCCCGTCCTTCGTGCTCTCCAGCAGGACGACGTCGGCCCCCGCCCGCGCCGCGAAGAGGGCAGCCAGAAGCCCGGCGGCCCCGGCGCCCACCACGGCGACGTCCGCTGTGGGGGAGGCTACTGCTCCGCCTCCCCGTCCTCCGTGGCGGGTCGGTACCAGTCCTGGCGGAGCCAGTCCACCACCAGACCGATCTGACGCTCCGTCAGGACGCCGTCGTCCAGGAAGGCCGGCATCCGATCATTGTCTTCGCCGTAGTAGCGCGGGTGCTCCGGATTGCCGACGATCCCCATCATCCACTCCCGGGAGCCCCACCCCGTGAGGGTGGGCCCGTCGGGGTCCTCGTTGACGAACTCGCGGAAGGTATGGCACTCGGTGCACTCGATGGGCTCCTCGATGATGGCGGCGCGCCCCGCCTCGATGTCGGCCATCTCGGTGGAATCCAGCTCCGCCTGGTACGGAAGGGCCGCCTCTGCCGAGACCGCCTTCAGGACGAGCTGAAGCTGGTCGAGCTGCTCCGGGGTGAAGCGCGGCACCCGACGGGTGACGTACCGCACCATCTGGCCGTTGTCGTGGTCCGAGCCGCCGAAGTAGTGGGGCGTGTCCACGCTGTCCGGGTTCAGAAGCCCCGAGATCCAGGTTCGGCTGCCGAAGCCCTCCAGGTCCGATGCGGACTGCTCCTCGGTGCGAGCTCCACCTAGACCGTCGTGGCCGTCGAAGGCGTGACAGCTCGCGCAGTTGGCGGCGAAGAGTTTGGGACCCTGGGTCTTGGGGTCGGTGCGGAGGAGGGTGAGGGCCCCGGTGGACGGGATGCCGTCCGGCGCCCCCGCCAGCTCCTTGGCCCGCTCGGCCTCCAACTCCGCCATCTCCTTCGCCTGGAGGAACTCCTCGTTGGAGCGGTCCTCCACCCAGGCGATCCCGGTGAGAAAGACGATGCCCAGCCCCAGCCCGCCCAGGAACACGAGGTTGAAGCGGTGCCCCTTCTCCCACTTCCCGAGGATGGGCATGAGGGCGACCCCGGTGACGATGATGCCCGGGATGACCATCGCCCCCAGCACCTCGGTGCCGGCGGGGAAGTACTTGAGCCACTGAAAGAGGAAGAGGAAGTACCACTCCGGCCGCGCTGCGGAGTAGGGTTCGGTGGGATCGGCCGGCGCGCCGAGATCGGCTCCGCCGGTGTAGAGAACGATGAAGACCACCACCAGCATCACCGCCAGTCCTACCACCGCGTCCTTGAAGACCTGGCCCGGCCAGAAGGTCTCGTCCGGGGCGTGGTCCGGATCCGGCGCCTTCACTCCATGCCTCCGGAAGAGGGCGATGTGGCCGACGATGAGGGCGATGAGCAACCCCGGCAGGACCCCGGCGTGGAGGGCCAGGAACCGGGTCAGGGTGAAGTGGCCGTATTCGGCTCCGCCCACCAGGAGGCGCTGGAGTTCGGGGCCGACGACGGGGGTGATGGAGGCGATGCTCGTCGCCACCTTGGTGGCCCAGAAGCCCTTCTGGTCCCAGGGGAGGAGGTAGCCGGTGAGGGAGAGCCCGAGCACCACGAGCAGAAGGGCCATCCCGAACCAGAAGTTCACCTCGCGCGGCGCCCGGTAGGCCCCGTCGACGACCACCTGGAGGAGGTGGAGGGCCAGGAGGATGATGGTCGCCTGGGCCATGTAGTGATGAATGCCCCGGAGCAGCCACCCGCCGAGCATCTGGTTCTGGATGTAGTAGACGCTCTCCCAGGCACCGGCGGCGTTGGCGCTGTAGTAGGCCCACAGCACGATCCCGGTGATGAACTGGGTGGCGATGGCCAGGGTGAGGGCGCTGCCCCAGACATAGCGCCAGCGCGCCCCGCCGGGGATGCGTTCGTAGAGGGCCTCGTGGAGAATCCCCTGGATGCCGGTGCGGTCGTCGATCCAGCCCCACGTCTGTCGGATGCGGTCCTTCATGCGACGGGGACCTTCTCCTCCCGCCCCGGCAGGAAGTTCTGGAAGCGAACCCAGATCTCCTCTTCGTTCCGGATCTCCACCTCCAGGGTGTCCATGGCCCGGGGGCTCGGGCTGTCGGGGTCACTCACCTCACCATTCAGCGAGAAGGCGCTCTCGTGGCAGGGGCAGGCGAAGCTGTCTCCTCCCTGGGCGACGTTCACGAAGCAGCCCGCGTGGGGGCAGACGACGTTCAGCGCCTCCACGCCCTCCCCGGTCCTGCGGAGATAGACCGCGCCCACCGGCGTGTCGCGGTGGGTGGTCCAGGCGTCGGTCTGGTCCTTGGTCACGGTGAACTTCTGCGGGGCCCCGTTGGACGGGAGCACCGACAGCGTGGTCACCCGGACCATCTGGGCGTCCCCGCCGCGCTTGATGAGGGGGTCGAAGACGGAGGCCAGCCCGGAGACGGCGGGAATCAAGCCCGCCAGACCACCGGTGACGACGGCGCCTACGGCCGCCAGAAATCCGCGGCGGCCAGACCCCTCGCCGGAGCCCTCGGGGCCGCCGGCGGAATCGTGAGACTCACTCATATGTGACAATCGGTGCGAGTGGGAGTGCGCTTCGGGGATGCGGAAAGTGCAGGAGCGGGGCAGACGAGGCAAACCCCCCTGCACACCCCGGGGGACACGGAGCCGGCCCACGCCCGGAAGAGACCCGTGAGGACCCGGGAGTGCTGGCCGGGTGGAGGGATCCGGCGACCCTGGCGGACCCGAGCCACCCTGGCGAAGGGTGACCGCGTTCCCGCACACTGGGGCCGTCCGTGTCGCCCCCCCGCACTCCCCGCATCGGAGACCTCGTGCCGACCCTCCGTCCCCGCCGTCCGCACCGCCTCGCCTTCGCCCTCCTGGCGGTGGCGGCCTGTGCCACCCCGCCCTCTCCGGCTTCCGACGTCGGAGGCGCGCCTGCCGCGACGGCGCCGACGCCCCCCGACGGCGGCTCACCGGCCGAGCTGGCAGCCCTCCACGACCGGGTCCGAGTGGCCGGACTGGACGACCGCACCTTCGGTCCGGAGAGCTACGGGGCCATCCTGGAGCCCCTCCTCGAGGGGTGGAGCTGGGAGGTGGCCGGGGAGAGCGCCGAAGGTCGGCCCATCCGGCACATCACGCTGGGGGAGGGACCCACCCGGGTCCTCCTCTGGTCCCAGATGCACGGCAACGAGAGCACGGCTTCCATGGCCCTGGTCGACCTCTTCCGCTTCTTCCGGGACCATTCGGACCACCCGGTGGCCCGGCGCATCCTCCAGGGGTCCACCCTCCACGTCATCCCCATGCTGAACCCCGACGGCGCCGCCCGCTTCCGCCGACGCAACGCCCAGGGCATCGACGTGAACCGGGATGCCCGGCGGCTGGAGACCCCCGAGGGCCGGACGCTGAAGGCGGTGCGGGACGCGGTGGAGCCCCACTTCGGCTTCAACCTCCACGACCAGGACCCTCGGTCGCGGGTGGGGGATGCTCACCGATCGGCCGCCATCGCGCTCCTGGCCCCGGCCTTCAATCCCGCGCGGGACGTCGACGACAAGCGGCACCGGGCCATGCAGGTCTCGTCGCTGCTGGTCCACGCCCTTCGTCCGTTGGTGGGGGACCACATCGCCAAGTACGACGACACCTTCAACCCCCGGGCCTTCGGGGACCTCATGGGGGCGTGGGGCGCCAGCACCATCCTCATCGAATCCGGGGGCTGGTGGGACGACGATCCCCAGAAGCAGCACCTGCGGAAGGCGAACTTCGTCGGGCTGCTGAGCGCCCTGGACGGCATCGCCACCGGGGCGTACGAGGCGTACGGGGCCGAGACCTATCAGGCGCTGGCCTACAACGGGCCGAGGCTCAACGACCTCCTGGTCCTGGGCGGGACGCTGGCCATTCCCGGCCTTCCCACCATGGAGGCCGACCTGCTGGTGGAGTACGGGCGCCCCCTCCTGCGCCGCGGCGGAGTCATCGACGACATCGGCGATCTGGGGGAGGAGGTGGCCCGGGACACCCTCCGGGCCGACGGTCTCTACGTGGTGCCCCTCCCGGAGGCGCTGGGCGCCGGCGGAGCGTTGGATGCCGGCGCCCCGGCCTGGTTCGTCCTGGCCGAGGACCCCGAGGGAGCACAGGTCCGGGTGCGCTTCGAGGGGGGTCGCTAGGCATCCAGCCCCTGCCCTTCGGGAACGACCTGACCGAAACGGCGCCGCCAGGTCTCCGCCACCTCCGGGACCTGCTCCGCCAAAGCGCCACCAGCCAGGTCGGCCCCCAGCCGCCGGGCGAGTCCCACCGCCGAGTCAGGCGCTCCGCCACCCGGGTGCCCCGACGGCCCGACGTGATGGTTCAGCCGCGTACCGACCGGTGGGGTCGGCGTCCTGGAACGGGTCGGACCCGCGCCTACCCTTCCTGCTCCGCCTTCCAGGCGTCGTAACGCATCCGGAGGGTCCGTACCGGGTTGGCGTCCTCTTCGTCCCGGGTGTTGTCGGGCCACACCGCCAGGTAGAGGTGGTAGTCGCCGTTGTTGTAGGGGGCCCGCAGGTCCTCGGGGTGATTCGCGTGGAACCGCCCCATGGGGTCGTGCACATCGGCGGCCAGGATGTAGGCCACGTGCGATGTCTTTCCGTTGCAGGCGGCGCCGGGGAGGGGCTCGGTCTGGCAGGTGCAGCGGGCGTCCCCGCCCAGGGCATCGGTGGCTTCCATGGCCGCCATCACCCGGTCGGTGAGGGGCATGGTCCCATCGCCCATCACCTCCACCGCAGCCTCCATGGCCGCCTCGCTCGCGATGATGTTGCCCTGCACCATGAAGATCACGCCGTCGTCCGCCTCACCGGCGTAGTGGGCCGCGGCATCCCGGTTCCCCGAGCCGGTGCGTCCCGCCGTGCGGCCCATGGCGTCCACGATGCCGAACTGGCGACGCTCCACATCCGGATCGTCCTCCAGCATCCGGATGATCTGCTCCGGGTGCGTGCGCTTCTGGAGCTCCTCGAAGATGAGACGGTGGTTGGCCTGCGTGCGGTCCACCCCGGCCTGGGCCGCCGAGACACCGATCCCCGGCACCACGATGGCCTGGAGGAGCTTGAGCTGATCCGGCCCCTGGGCGGCACAGGTGGCGGAGGCGATGACCAGGCGGCCCGTCTCCATGTCCACGGCGATGATGGACCAGGTGGCGGAGGCCGACGCAGGCAGGAGGGCCAGGGGGAGGGCGATGAGGGCGAGGATCGCCAGGAGGTGCCGCTTCATGGAGGCCTCCACGGAGGATGGGACGGACGGGACGTGGGCCAGAGTGCGGCGCCGAAGCGCCGGGTGTCAATCTGCGGCGGCGGGGAGGACGGGGCCCCCATCCGCCGCTCCACCCAGCGCCACCCCCACTACCGGGAGGAGCGACGCCAGCCCGTGGGCGGCGAAGATCTGCAGGAGGCCCGCATGTCCCAGATGGCCGACTCCGCCGCCGTCCGTCCGGTGGATCCCCGTGGCACCGGAGAAGACTGTCCGGCCCCTGTCGCCCCAGCGCGTCCCACCCGATGATGCCTCCCTCCCGACCCCTCCACCGGAGTCTGCACACCATGACCCACCGCCCCCACCTCCGCACCGGCCTCGGCTGCGCCGCCGCCGTCCTCCTCACAGCCGGCCTGGTCCTCGCCGCTGGAGCCGCACCCGCCGGGGCCCAGTCCGCCCTTCCGGCGCCCGGCCCCCTGGTGCTCCACGGGGTGAGCGTCGTGGACGGTCGCTCCGCCGACCCTAGGACCGACGTCTCCATCCTCCTGGTGGAGGGCCGCATCGAGGCCGTGGGGCCCCGCTCGGAGATCTCCATCCCCGGTGATGCGCGGTCCATGGACCTGAGCGGCTACTGGGTGGTGCCGGGCCTCCTGGACGCCCACAGCCACCTCAACACCCTCGGCGCGGCCCAGCGGGCCCTGGAGTCGGGAGTGACCACCGTGCGCACCGCCGGGGTCGGCGGATATGCCGACGTGGCCCTCCGCGATGCCGTCGAGGAGGGTCGTCTGGCCGGTCCCGACATCCTGGCCACCGGGGTCTACGTCACGCCCCAGCTCGCCGACGGAGCCCTGGCCGACCCCCGCCTCCACCGATTCCTCACCGACAGCGTGGACACCCCGGAGGAGCTCCGGACCCTGGTGGCGGTCAACGCGGATCACGGGGTCGACTGGATCAAGACGCGGGCCACGGAGCGGGCCGGCACCCCCACCACCGACCCCCGGGAGCAGGTCTACACGGAGGCGGAGCTCCGGGCCGTGGTTGAGGAAGCAGCGGAGCACGGCCTCCGGGTGGCTGCCCACGCCCACGGCGACGAAGGAATCCAGGCGGCGGTGCGCGCCGGCGTCGCCAGCATCGAGCACGGGACCTACGCCGCTCCGGAGACGCTGGAGCTCATGCGCGACGAGGGTACCTGGCTGGTCCCGACGCTCTCGTCGGTCCTCTCCTTCGGCCAGGCGGGCGACTATGCCGACCCCCGCCTCTTCCTTCGGGGTCAGCACCTGGCGCCTCGTCGGGTGGACATGGTGCGGCGGGCCCATGCGATGGGGATCCCCAT
>JGI12048J13642_10134646_pt1 | contig 10184 bp, 7 predicted proteins | sample ElkSlonscriptome_16_FD_13642 | JGI IMG/M metagenome (IMG submission 13642)
CGCGACCGACGTGGCCTTCCTCAGCGGCTACAACGGCCCTGTCTGGCTCGCCGAGACCTCGGATGGCTCGCTCCTCCTCGCCGGCAGCTATCTGTACGACATCTCCGTGGGGGGAACGTCGAAGGTGTCGGGGGGGGGCGGTAACAGTCAGGCCGACCCCGTCCTCGTCAAGCTGAGCCCCGACCTCCAGACGGTGGATTGGGTACAGTTCGCGGCCGAGAGCAAGAAGTGGGAGTCGTTCGGAGGCGTGGCACTCGCCGAGGAAGATACCGTGATCGTGGTGGGCCACTTCTACGAGCAGCTCGACATCGAGGGCTGCAGCCTGCGCACGAGCGTCGGCGAGAGCGACACGATGCTCATGAAGCGCAAGCTCTGACCCCACGGGTCAGGCCGAAGGTGAGGCGCAACCGCCCGCGTGAGGCGTTGTGACGCGACCGTGGCCGTGCCCGAAAAGGGCTCAGAAGACCCCGTGGAGGTCGAGGCCGGCCTCGACCCAGTCGTCTTTGCCTCCCTCGTAGTCGTAGACGTTCTCGTAGCCCATGGCCTCGAGCCGCTTGGCCGCTATGGGCGACGCGTCGCAGTCCGCGTTCTGGCAATAGACGACCACGGTCTTGCTCTGATTCGGTACGACTTGCTCGGCCTTGGTTTCGAAGTTGTCGGCGAGGGGGAGGCAGATGGCTCCGGGGAGGTGGCCCTCATCGTAGTGCTCGCTGTCGAGCACCTCGAGGAGGTTGAGCCGGGGCTGCCGGGCCATGAGTTGTCTGAGGTCTTGTCGGTCGATGGTCTGCATGCTCTAGACGCGATGCAGAGGCCATGCCGGCCCGCCGGCCTTCCTCGCCTGCCGCTTCTGGAGCTTGGCTCGAGAAGCATCCCGGGGGCTCAGCCGCCCGGAGCGGTGGGGGGCCGACCCGTCACCACCTCGCCGGCATAGGGCGCGGCCGGATCCTCGGGCTCGGGGAAGAGCACGTCGAAGCCATAGTGACGCTGAAAGGCCTGGAAGGCGATGGATCGCATCGACTCCTTCGCATCGGCGTAGCTCTCGAAGTCGAAGGCCAGGGTGCAGCTCTCGCTGCCGCACGCCACTGACGAAACGCGCAAGGGGAGCGACGTCTCGAGCGCTTCGAAACGCGCCCGAAGCGCGCGCTCCTCGGCGTGGACCCAGGCGGGGTCACGGGGCTCGGCCCTGGCCGCCGCGAGGGGGACGACGTTCCCAAGCGTCCGCCGGTCCGCCGCGCAGCGTCTTCCTGACGCAGTGAGAGGTAGTGGGGGGGCAGGGTTACCGTGACCGTCGAAATCCTGCTGTCCGCCGGGGGGAAGCCGAGGTCTCCCTGGTGGCGCTTGGAGGTGCGGTCGCCGTCGGCCCGAGGGGGAACACGACGCGACGACAGCTGATTTCCTGCGCGTGCCCTGCATACCATCCGCCGTCGTGAGGTCACCGAGGGAGCAACGGTTGGGCGGGGGGCGCTCACGGCGAGCTGGAGGCGCGTTCTGGTCCGACAGATGAGATTGAACCTGCTCGCGGTCGAGCACGGGCTGACCCGTGCCCAACTGCACCGAACGTCCGGGCCTGACGAAGGCCCGGGAGACGTGGACGCGTGGGTCGAGGCGAGGCTGGAGCAGGGGATCATCGTGGCCCGGCCTTCGAGCTCGAAGAGGTCGTGGGACGGTGCGGGCCCCCGCCTCGCGCTGGCTGGCGATGCGGCGCAGGCCACGATCCGGTCGCTCGCTAGAGAGGGGGACCTCGACGACGTCGTGGATGAGGGGCGGAGGCTTTTTGGGGCGCGGGCCATGGGCGAGGTGACGCTCGCCCTGCAGCGCGGCGATCTCATCGCCTTCGACCGCTTGCTCGGGCATCGCAAAAAGAGGCTCGCCCCCGTGAGCGCGGCGAGCTGGCTCCGCGCGAGTGTGTGCGACGGGTTCGATGCCGAGTGGCTCGAACGCATCTACGAACACCAAACCCCGACCGTGGTCGCACGCGTCCTGTCGGAAGCTCTTCATGGCCCGGCTGCCTGCGAGGACCTGTATCGCTGGGCTGAGCGCCACGCCCTCGAGGGCACGGTCGTCGACTTGTGTCAGCACGCGATCCTGCGGGGGAACCCCGCTGCGGTCGAACGGCTCGTGGCAAGGCTTCCGGCGCGGGCGGGCGCGGCCTTTCGGGCCGCGGCCAGCTTCTCGTGCGGCGACCTCGCCCTGGCCCAGGAGGCGCTCGACGCAGCGACATCCGCCAAGGGGAAGGCGCCAGACTGTGGGTACGTCGCGCCGATCCTCGCCATTCTGTTGCTCGAACGGGGGACGGCCGCAGCGACCTCCCACGCCCGGCGGTTCATGTCGGCGCCGGGTTCGAAATCGAAAGGGATGGCCAAGGCCTTCCGGGCGTTGGTGCGCCACCACGAGCGACGAGAGTGCGACGCCTCATCCCTGCACGTGCAGCAGGTTCCCCCGGAGGCGAGCGCATGGCGGCGCCTGCTGACGGGTTTTCTGGCGCATTTTGTCGTCACGCGCCAAGCCACGCGCGGGGCGTGGGCGTCGGCTCTGGTGCAGGATGCGCGACGCTGGGCCGACCGCGGTTACCCCTGGCTGGGCGAGCAAGCGCTGTCGCTCGCCATGACGCTTCAGCCCGAGCGCGGCGCGGTCGAGGCCCTCTGCGCGCAGCCCTCGCCTTCCTCGCTGTCCCTGTGGGATCGGCTGTCGCCCAAGCCAGCCTGGCAGAAGGCGCTGGCCGTCCTGACCGACCTCTCGGGGAACATCTCGCGGGAGATGGAGACCGCGTATCGGGTGGCCTGGGTCGTCGACGTGCCGAGCGCCAGCTTGAGCCGGCCCCTGCTCCAGAAGCTCGACCCGACGGGGACGTGGTCGGTGGGCCAGCGGGTGCCCATCCCCGAGCTCGAGGCAGTCGCGAGTCGCCTTCCGGATGAAGACCGGGAGGTCGTCCGACGACTTCGTGGTTTTGGCAGTGAGCTCGAAGCCCTCGACGCCCTCGTGGGCCACGCGCGGGTCTTCGACGGCATGCGAGGCATGACGCCGGTGGTCGTCGTACGGGGCCGATGCCGCGTCGAGACGAGGGACACCCTCGGGGGGATCGCCCTGGCCATCGAGCCGGAGGGGGCCCGCGAAGGACTCCATGCGGTGGCGGAGGGGGAGGATCGGATCGCGGTCTATCGCGTCGACGCTGCTTTCGATCGCCTCGCCCGTGCCCTGCCGGAGGGCTTGTTCGTTCCTTCGGAAGGGGAGTCGCAACTCCTCGAGGTGCTCGCCAAGCTCTCCTCGGGCGTCGAGGTCAGCGGTCCTCATCTGGCGGAGGAGGAGCCGGTGGCGGCCGACGCCACGCCGTGTGTTCGCATGGCCGTCAAAGCCGGTGCTTATGTGGTCCAGGTGGGGGTTCGACCCTTCGGAGCGCGAGGCCGGTGGCTCGCCGCCGGTCGAGGCGTGGCGAGGCTCCGCCTGGTGGCGGAGGGCCGGCGCTTTTGGTGCGAGCGCGACCTGGAGGCAGAGCGCATCCGCGGCCGGTCGCTGTTGGCGGCTTGCCCGAGCATGACCCCGGTCGACGAGGAGGATGGGCTCTGGTCCTTCGACGAGGTCGGCCTGCTCGGCCTCTTGTCGGAGCTGTCCCGCACGGACGTTCCCCACACGCTCGAGTGGCGGGGGGCGGGAGGTCTGTCGCTGGCGGGTCAGGTCTCGCGACAGAGCCTGCGGGGGAGCCTTCGTTGCATCAAGGGGTGGTACCTCGCCGAGGGAACCGCCCGGCTCGACGCGGACACGGAAGTCTCGCTGGCCAAGCTGTCCGAGCTGCCCGCGCTCGCCGAGGGGCGCTTCCTGCGCATCGCCCCGGGCGCCTACGTGGAGGTCGAGTCGCACCTTCTCCAATCCATGGCGACGCTCCGGGCGGCCGCGCGACGAGGCGGCGGCCTCTGCCTCCACGGGGCCGCGCTACCCTCACTCGAGGCGCTCATCGAAGGGGTGCTCGACGTGGACGAAGGCAGCCGTGAGTGGCTGGAACGGCTCGAGCAGGGCGGGAGCAAGCAGTACCGTACGCCGCGTGGATTGACGGGCACCCTGCGCGACTACCAACGCGAGGGGTATCTCTGGTTGCGTCGCATGTGCGAGCTTTCGATCGGGGCCTGCCTCGCCGACGACATGGGGCTGGGCAAGACGGTTCAGATCATCGCCTTGCTCCTCGCCCACGCCCGACGAGGTCCGGCCCTGGTGGTTTCCCCCACCTCGGTGTGCAGCAACTGGGCGCGGGAGCTGGCCCGGTTTGCGCCGGGGCTGAAGGTCGTGGACTACGCGGGCCGAAACCGTGAAGAACGCCTCGAGCCGCGGAAGGGCGTCGTGGTGATCACCAGCTACGCGATCATGCAGCAGGACATCGATGCGCTCGCCGAGGTCGAATGGGAGGTCGCGGTCATCGACGAGGCACAGCTCATCAAGAACGCGGCGACCCTTCGCGCCCGGGCGGCCTATCGCCTCCGCGCGCGACGCCGCATCGCGGCGACCGGAACCCCCATCGAGAACGACGTGGGCGACCTATGGGCCATCTTCCGATTCCTCAATCCGGGGCTGCTCGGCAACTGGAAGGCTTTTCGGCGCCGTTTCGTCCTCGCCATCGAACGCGACGGCTCCGTCGAAGCGCGCGAGACACTGCGAGGCCTCATCGGCGCCTACGTGCTGCGGAGGACGAAGCAGGAGGTCCTGCCATCCCTTCCCCCGCTCACCGAGGTCTCGGTCGAGGTCGAACTCGGGGAGGCGGAGGCGGCGCTACACCAGATGCTTCAGCGCGACCTTCGCGACAAGCTACAGCGAGGGCGCGGACGCGGAGGTCAGGCACTCGAGGTGCTCGCCGCCATCACCAAGCTCCGCCGGTTCTGTTGCCACCCCCGGCTCGTATACCCCGACGTCGACGTGGGCTCATCCAAGGTCGAGACCTTGATCACGTTGGTCGAAGAGCTGCGGGAGAACGGTCATCGGGCCCTGGTCTTCAGTCAGTTCGTCGGGCTACTCGACCTCGTGCGTGAGCGGCTCGACGAATGCGGCGTCACCTACGCCTACCTCGATGGGTCCACGCCTCAGGCGGCACGTCAGGGCCGCGTCGATGCGTTTCAACGGGGCGATGCGACGCTCTTCGTCATCAGCCTGAAGGCGGGGGGCTTTGGGCTCAACCTCACGGGGGCCGACTACGTCATTCATCTCGACCCGTGGTGGAACCCCGCCGTCGAGTCTCAGGCTACCGATCGCGCCCACCGGATCGGTCAGTCACGGCCGGTCACCGTGTACCGACTCATCACCCGGGGCACGATCGAAGAGAAGATCGTGGCCCGGCGAGAAGCCAAGCGCGAGCTGGCCGACACCATCCTCGACCCGACCGAAACCGTCGAGCTCACGACCGACGAGTTGATGGAGCTCTTGGCTCGAGATCCGAGCGACGGGACCTGACGTCGCTCACGAAGCCACGAGGGTGATCCCGTCGGGCCCGAGGGTGATCCGCCGCTTCTTGTAGAGCCCTCCGCACGCTCGTTTGAACGCCTTCTTGCTGAGCCCGAGGGCTTCGGAGATGGTCGCGGGGGGGCTCCGGTCGTTGAGCGGCAGGTGCCCTCCCGCTTCCACGAGGGCCTCGAGGATCACCGTCTCGGCGTCCTGGACCGCGGCCTTTCCTCTCCGCGTGAGGGCGACGTCGATCCGGTTGTCCTCACGCACGCCGCGGACGTACCCCACGTGCTGCGAGCCGATGGGCAGGGGCTGCCGGATCGTCGAGCGGTGAACGAGGCCGCGGTGCCTTCGGTCGACCACCACCTGCACGCCGGCTTCGATCTGCCCGAAGACGAGCAGCTCGACCTCCTGATCCATCTCGAGGTGCTCGACGTCGTAGTCGAGGTAGCGCGTCACGCGGGTGGAGCCGATGAGCTGCTCTCCCTTGGCGTCGACGAGCACGACCACCGCGTAGGACTGACCCTCGGTGATGGGCGCCTCGTGCTCGGTCGGCGGCACGTAGAGATCCTTCGGCACGCCCCAGTCGAAGAAGGCGCCTTGCGCCGTGGTGCTCACGCACCGCAGGAAGGCCACCTCGCCGACTTCGGCGGCGGGCACGTGGGTGGTGGCCTGGGGCTCGCCATCCTTGCCGCTGTAGAGGAACACCTCGATGCGGTCACCGACCGCCACCCGCTCCGGAGCCAGATGGTCCGGCAAGAACAGCTCATCGTCTCCGCCATCGAGGAGAACGCCGCCGTCGACATGCTCGACGACGCAAAGCTCGTGGTACCGGCCGAGGGCGAGAGAAGGCATGTTGGCGCCGTAGCACGATCTCGGCCCCGCAAGAGCCGCTCGCAGGGGTGTTGGCGCTCCGGCTGAGCGTTGCGGCTAGGCGCTACAGCTGCGCGTTGCGGCTGGGCGCTACAGCTGGGCGTTGCAGGCGTGCGCGCCGCCTACGTTCCGCCTCTAGAGCTTCGCACGGACGGCGGCGACGACCTCGTTGGCGCGGTCCTGGGCCCACGCACGATCTTCGTCGCTCCAATGAGATGCGATGAGGCCGGTGCCGAATGCGAACGTGAGCTGGTCGGCGCGCGGCTTCACGACCACGCGATGCTTCATTTTGGCCGGGTCGCTGGTGAACCACTTGCCCTCGAACGACATCTCGAGCGAGCCGTCCTCGTGCTTCTTCATCTCGTAGCCGAGATCTTCTAGCTCCCGGGCCACCAGGCTGAGAGCGCGACTTGCGTCGCCAGAAAACGGTACTTGAACTTCCACCCCATTCACGACGGCGAACCTCGCAGGTTCTCGTGTGCAAGGCAATACGCGACGGGAACGGCCGGCTGCGTGGTCGACGCGTGGTATCCTGGCCCGATGCGGCTGCACGGTGCCGGACTGCTCATCATCACGCTCTGCGCGGCCTGCGTCGGCGTGGCCGGACTCGACGGCCTCACGTTCGATGGCGGTGGCGGGAGTGCGGGGGATGCCACGATGTCGGGCTCCGGCGCTTCGACGGCGACGAGCGCGGGAGGCGGCGGGAGCTACCCCAGCCAGTATGCAGATGCGGCGGCCGCTGACTTCGGCGCTGGGGACCTCGCGGCAATGCGGTTGGCGGGAGACAGCGTCGAGCTCTCCCCCGGCATGACGGAGGGGACCTTTACGTCGAGGGTCTTCGACACCGGGCGGGAGGTTTCGGTGACCGAGGTGGCATGGGTGCCCGCCCGACCGTACGGCAAGCCGCTGCCTGCGGTGGCCGAGTCGGGCTACCCCGCGGGGGGCGTCGACCTGAGTGAAGCGGTTCTCTGGCTCGATTTCGATGACCTGACGGGTCTGGGTCCGGGCGACCTCGTGAAGGATCGTAGCGGACGAACCAACGGTGCCCTCGTGGTCGGGGCCGGCGCGGGTCTCGCGGAGGGCGTCTACGGTTTCGCCTACGACGATGCCCTCGACAGTCACCTCGAGGTCGCGACGATGCCCGGCGGGCCCTTCGACTTCGACCAGAGCGACTTCACCTGGATGTATTGGGTGCGCACGACGCAAGCGTGCCCCAACGTCAATCCGCCCAACGGCAACCGCGTGCATCTCGGGATCGAAGAGACCGACGACGACGACACCCACCTCTGGGTCGGCTGCTCGTCCAGCTACGGCGACTGCATCGGAAACACGCCGGGCGGTCGTTTCGCCGGGAACCTCCGCGTGGTCACCAATCAGGAACGCGGCTTCTGTGGGGCAAAGCGGATCAACGACGGTGGCTGGCACCACCTCGCGATGGTGAAGTCAGGCCACGACCCAAACGCGACGGTGCGGCTCTACGTCGACGGCGAACTCGACGCCGAGCGCGTGTTCGACCTGCCCGGGGAAGCCTCTTTCGCAAGCGAAGTTCCCTTCTACATCGGCGGCTTCAATGGCACTACGTTCGAGTCCTTCGGCGCCTTCGACGAGATCGTGGTGGCCGACCGGGCCTTCTCCCAGGCCGAAGTGGAGGCTGCGTTCGCGCGCCACGCCATGGGCCTCACGGTCGACCTTCGGCTCTGCGACCAGCCGGGTTGCGCCGACAATCCTCCCTTCGCCGGAGGCTTCGTCGACCCGGTGGATGCGACCGCTGCGCCGGTACGGGTCGACGTCCCGGCCAGTGGTCGCGGCCGCTACCTCCAGTACCGCGTCACGGCGACCAGCCAACCGAGCCCGCTCCGACCGCGATTCGACCGGGTCACCCTCTACGTCGACTAGCAGCCCACGGCGTGACGTTCTGCCCGACCTTCCGTCGAGCGCCTTCACTCCTTCAAGACGCCTCCCTGGTCGGGCGTGACAATGGGGGGCGGTTCGTTCTTGGCGAGCATCTCGGCCATGGCCTTCGAGGCGACCGCAGCAGTGTAGTTCATGACATCGCGGTCCTTGGCGCACTGCGCTTCGTCCACCGTGAAGGACTCTTTGCGGATCTGGGCGATGAGCTGGTCGGCAATCATGACATCGCTCGTCCAGCGGCTCGCCGGTACGCCGACCAGGGGCTCTCCGTTGAAGCCCTTGCCGCTCCCGGCGTAGTTGTCCACGACCTTGACCAGTTACGTCAGGCCCGCCCTGACGTGGATACGGCCCCCTTTCGATTGGTTGCTGCTGACCACGACGATGGTGTGCTCGCCCGGCGGGAACCGCGTCTAGGCTAGGTGCTCCCCGGAGGCCGGGTGAACCCATCGGTCTCGGCTCCGAAGCACAGAATCGCTGGTCGCCCACCGCTCAGAACGCCACCGCCACCGGCACGTAGGCCCGGGCGGCCTTCTCCGCCCCGACCTGGTCGCGGGCGTTGCTGCCCCAGCAGCTGACCTTGCCGCCCTCGTGCACGACGCAGACGTGGTCGCCCGACATGTGGAGCTCCTTGGCGTCGGTGATGCCCGGCACGGGGGTCGGGGTCTTCAGGTCGGCGAGGTAGCCGACGCCGAGCTTGCCCTCGAGCTCGTAGTCGTTGGTCCAGCAGAGGACCTGGCCCGACGTCGTCCGGGCACAGCGGGTCTTGCCTTCGTAATCGACGCGAACCTCGGCCACGTCGCTGATGCCGGCCACCTCGGCGGGGGTGATGTCGCCTTCTTCCGGGTCGTTGTTCCAGCAATGGGCTTTACCGTCTTTGGTCACGGCGCAGCTGTGCTGTTTGCCGAGCGCGATGTCGATGACGTCCTTCAGTGGGTTCTTGGCGTCGGCGTCTCCACGCAGGGGCTTCTTGGCCGGCTTGGCGTCGCGCGATGGGCGGTACCGAAGGCAACCGATCGTGCCGCCTTTCCGCAGACCGCACATGCGACGGCACTGGCCGCTGCACGGGGACTCGTCGAGCGATGTGAGGTCGGTGAAGTTGGAGAATGGCTGCACCGTCGCTTCGCCATCGAAGGCGCCGAGCCAGACCTGAGCTACGCGCCCATCTTTCAGCCGCGCAGAGACGCGACCGGCCCACCCCCCGACTTGCACCGCATCGTCGAGTCCCTTGATCACGTCACCGGTACCGGTGTTGCCGCCCGTCCAGAGCCAGCGGGTAACCTTGCCGTCGCCATCGATGGCAAAGACGGATCCGCCGGAGATCCCGATTTGCTGGACTCCCACCGCACCTTTCAGCGCCTGGGGGACGTCACAGCGTTTGCCGTCGGCGAAGAACCCCTGACGTTTACACCCCCAGCACGCGACGGTGCCGTCCTTCTTCAAGGCGCAGCTGAAGTTGTCTTGGAGCGCCAAGGTCTGTGCGTCGTCGAGCCCCCTCACCTTCACGGGCGACAGCTGCAGTACGGTGCTGCCATCGCCGAGGCGACCGCCGTCGGCCGAGCCCCAGCAGTGCACGGACTTCCCCGAGGCCGTGATCGCGCAGGCGGCGGTGATCGAGGCGTGAACGTCGGATACGCCCTGCAGGTTGGCGACCTTGGTCGGCCCCACCTCGGGCTTCTTGCCGTCGGTGGCAGCGCCGATCGCGCCCGTCTCGATGTCGCCCCAGCACCAAAGGGTGCCGCTCTCTTCGCGGGCGCACGCGAACCGACTGCCCACGTCGACGTCGACTACCGCGGGGAGCCCCGCGACCTTCTTCGGGGCGCCGGATTCGTCGTCGCCGAGCTGTCCCCAGCACGAGACCTCGCCGGTGGCGTGTCGCGCGCAGCTCGCGTCGCCATGCGCGCTGAGCTGGGCCGCGTCGGTGACCCCCGCCACTTCGACGGGCACGAGGCTGTCGTCCTTCGTGCCGTGGCCGAGCTGGC
>JGI12048J13642_10883586_pt1 | contig 10181 bp, 9 predicted proteins | sample ElkSlonscriptome_16_FD_13642 | JGI IMG/M metagenome (IMG submission 13642)
GCGCTCTTTCTCGGTGCGGATGAACCCAGCCATCGCCTCGGTCCGTTCCGCGAGGTCGTCCATGTCGTAGACGCCCTCACCTGTCCGCCTGAAATAGCGCAATGCGCCGGCCTCCGAGACATCACCGCGTGGCGAGGTCACGAATGCCCCGGGCACGAGGGTTTCGGCAAGTCCGTGAAACTGGGTTTCATCACCTCCGGTCCCGTGAAAGGTCAGGAACAGCGGTGCACCCGCTGTCCCCTCGGTGCGTCTGGCAACGTAGGACATACTAGGTCTCCAGGGGTTGAAGGTAGCCTTCCAGACGTGCGCGCAGATGCTCATGCTGGCTGGGCAGTTTCAGGGATTGGCCGAGGTGGGCTGTATCTTCATCACGGTCGAACCCGGGTTCGTTGGTGGCGACCTCGAACAGCACACCGCCCGGTGTGCGGAAGTAGATGGCGTAGAAATAATCGCGGTCGATCACCGGGGTGACCTGATAACCGGTGTCGAGCAAGGCTTCGCGGACTTCCAGTTGCCGGGCGCGGTTTTCGACCGCGAAGGCAATATGATGGACCGATCCCGCACCCTGACCGGCAGGGCCTGCATGAGGCAGCACTTCGATGTCGATCGTCTTGGCCTCGTTGCCGCCAGGCACAACGAAGCGGGTGATGTTGTCTTTCTGGTCGGACTTCTCGTAGCCCATGAATTGCAGCAACTCGGCGCTTGCCCCCGCGTCCCGCAGTCGCATGTCGGTCGAATGGAATCCGCGAATGGCGATATCAGCGCTGACGCCGTTGCCTGTCCATGGCGTACGGTCATCTTCGCTTTCGACAAGCGCGAACTGATCGCCATCGGGGCCGTCGAAGAGCACACGCATCTCGCCAAATCTTTGGTCCGTCGAAACGCCAGCGACATCGAAGGTTTCCAGACGGTCAAGCCATGCCTGTGATGTGCCGGGCGGTATGCTGAATGCCGTCCGCCCAACCTCGCCCACGCCCCTTGGTGCGCGTGCCGCGCGCGGGAATGGAAAATATGTCATCACGGTGCCGGGGCTGCCGACTTCGTCGCCGTAATAGAGATGATAGACGTCGGGCGCGTCGAAGTTCACCGTCTTCTTGACGCGGCGCAGGCCGAGCACATTGGTAAAAAACGCATTGTTGGCGCGGGCGTCACTCGCCAATGATGTGACGTGATGCAGGCCGTTGATCTGGTTCAGCATGTCTGTCTCCAAAGTTGATTGGAAACAGACATATCATTTTCGCTGCCGCACTTAAGTCGCGCAAGCGAACGGAATCGGTGCGCAACTGCACATGAGACTATTCTGCGGCCCATCCCGAGATGGCCTTGACCTCGAGGAACTCCTCAATCCCCCAAACGCCGCCTTCACGACCACGCCCTGACATCTTCATACCCCCGAAAGGTGAGCCCGCGGCGCGGTCCTGTCCGTTCATTTCGATCATGCCGGCCTTGAGCGCCAATGCCATGCGGTTGCGCCGCGCACCATCCTGCGACTGCACGTAGTTGGTCAGGCCGTAGGCGGTTTCGTTTGCGATCTTGATGGCATCCGCCTCGTCTTCGAAGGGAATGATCGACAGAACGGGTCCAAAAATCTCTTCCTGGGCGATGCGCATATCGTTGTCGACGTCGGCAAAGACCGTGGGCCGGACGTAATAGCCCTTGTTCATACCCTCGGGCAGACCGGGACCGCCGGCGACGAGACGTGCGCCTTCGTTGATGCCAACCTCGATCATTTCCTGAATCTTGGTCCATTGGGTCTTGTTGACGACCGGGCCGATATGACGACCGGGTTCGGAGGCGGGTCCGACCTTGACCGACCCGGCGATTTCTGCGGCTTTCTCGACGGTTTCGTCATATATCGACCGCTCGACCAGCATGCGCGTCGGCGCATTGCACGACTGACCCGAATTGTTCATGCAGTGTATCACGCCACGCTTGACGGCCTTTTCATCGGCGTCGGCGAAAATGACATTCGCGCCCTTGCCGCCCAGTTCGAGCGTGACGCGCTTGAGGGTATCGGCGGCTGCGACAGAAATCGCCTTGCCCGCGCGGGTGGAGCCGGTGAAGCTGATCATCGCCACATCTGGATGTTTGGACAATTGGGTGCCGACGCCTGCGCCATCGCCGTTTACAAGATTGAACACACCTGCGGGCACGCCTGCATCATGCACGAACTCGGCGAAAAGTAGCGACGAGAGCGGCGCCTCTTCCGAGGGCTTCAGGACCATTGTACACCCGGCCAATAGCGCCGGGATCACCTTGAGGGTGACCTGGTTCATCGGCCAGTTCCAGGGTGTGATCAGGCCAACGACACCGATGGGTTCCAGCGCGATACGATCATTCGGCGCGTGAGGGCCAAGCGGACGGATCCATTCGATTTCCTTGAGGGCGTCCAGAGAATTGGTCAGATGCCATGGAATACAGGGAGCCTGGCTCGATCTTGCCATGTCGATCGGCGCGCCCATCTCGAGGCTGATCGCATGGGCCATTTCTTCAACCCGCGCTTCGTATTGGGCAAGGATACCCCTGACGTATTCCGCCCGTTTTTCGGGTGCGGTCGCCGCCCATGCCGGAAATGCCTCTGACGCCGCTGCGACAGCCGCATCCGTATCCGCCTGATCCCCGAGAGAGATCGTTGCGCAGGCATCCTCGGTCGAGGGGTCGATGACCGTGAAGTCATTGGCCGCGACTGGCGGAACCCAAGCACCGTTGATGTAGAAGTCGCGTTTCTCGATCATCGTTTTCTCCCTCAAGAAAGTCCGTCCGTCCCGGCGCGAAGCACTTTTTCGGAACATGTGTTCGTCGTGTTGTCGTGTTACCCGACCTATATACACCACAGCACAAAACAAGAGAGGAGTCTCACCATGTCTCTGCGTATCAACGACACGATTCCCGATTTGACGGTCGAAACCGATCAGGGCAAATTCTCGCTGCATGATTGGATCGGCGATAGCTGGGCTATCATGTTTTCGCACCCCAAGGATTTCACGCCGGTTTGCACGACGGAATTCGGGGCTGTCGCACAACTTGCCGATGAATGGGCCAAACGGGGCACCAAGGTGATCGGTGTCAGCGTCGACGGTGTCGAGGATCACAAGAAGTGGAAATCGGATATTGAACTGGTAGGCGGTGCGCCTGCCGGCTTTCCCATCATCGCGGATGCCGGACTGGAGGTCTCCAAGGCCTTCGACATGCTGCCCGCCGAGGCTTATCTGCCCGACGGCCGCACGCCTGCTGATAGCGCGACCGTCCGGGCGGTCTTCATCATTGGACCAGACAAGAAACTGAAGCTGTCGATGACCTATCCGATGACGGTTGGGCGCAACTTTGCCGAGGTGCTTCGCGCGCTGGACGGGCTACAAACATCGACAGGGCAAGGTGTTGCAACACCCGCCAACTGGAACGTGGGCGATGACGTGATTATCCCTGCAACCGTCAGCGATGAAGATGCCAAGAGCAAATTCGGCGACTTCACGACCGTGTTGCCCTATCTGCGAACGACGAAACTGACCGGTTGAACTTTGCGATACCGCAAAAAGCAAACGGCCCGTCAGCGATGCTGGCGGGCCGTTTCTTTGCCGCCTCGCCCTAGTATGTGTAGGTCACAGCAAGGCCGACGAACGGGAATACAGGAATATCTTCCAGTTCGGCGTTCAGGTCGTCTTCCGTGGTTGTATCGGTCGATGTCGCCTCCAGAGACGACACCAAGACGCCGATGTCCCCGGTGACCGACCAGCCCGGCGTGAATTCATAGTCAAAACCGGTCGTGATCATCGGTATGACATCCTGCTCGAATTCGATCTCGGCGTTATCTCCATCGCTTGTCCCGGAAAGCGAGAAGTTCGAAAAGAACAGACCGCCGGAGACGCGCCATGGATTTGCGAAAGGATAGTAATCGGCCACCACCGCGACACCTCCGAATTCGGCCTCGCCGTCGACGATTTCGTCTTCGAGTTCAAATTCATCCTCGACGCTGAAACCGCCCATCAGCATGCCGCGCACGGCGATGTTCGGTGCCACGCCATATTGCGCCTCGATCGATGCACCCATGCTGGTAACACCCAGGCCAACCGAGATCTCGCCGACTTCTGCAGCGGTCGCAGTATGACCCGCGACAGCAAAAATCGCAGCAAAGGTGAGGGGCTGTAGATTCATCGAAAGTTCCTTTCATATTTCGATTCGAGAATGGATTTTCGATTTGATAGCGCGAAGATGACCTTACGGAAAGCGGCAATGTGCTTACGAATTTTGGATCCGTGGAATTTCAGTCACTTTGCAACAGGATTCAGCACCTCGCTGTAAGCCTGCCAAACAACTGGGCCCGCAAGCTGTGCTTACGGGCCCGATTGTCTACAAATGTGGGCAGCCTTATTCGACTGCTTCGTCTTTCTTGATTTCTTCGCCGGTCTCTTGGTCGACCATCTTCATGGCCAGACGGACCTTGCCGCGATCGTCGAAGCCCAGCAGCTTGACCCAGACCTCCTGGCCCTCTTTCAGAACATCCGAAGGATGGTTCAGGCGACGGTTCTCGATCTGCGAGACGTGGACCAGACCATCGCGCTTGCCGAAGAAGTTCACGAAAGCACCAAAGTCCACGACCTTCACGACGGTACCTTTGTAGATCACGCCTTCTTCAGGCTCGGCTACGATCGAATGGATCATGTCGTAGGCCTTCTTGATTGCGTCAGCATCGTTCGAGGCGATCTTGATGACACCGTCATCATTGATATCGACCTTGGCGCCCGAAGTTTCCACGATTTCGCGGATAACCTTGCCGCCGGAACCGATAACTTCGCGGATCTTGTCCGAGGGTACGGTCATCGTCTCGATCTTTGGCGCGTGGACACTGAACTCGTTCGCGCCGGTCAGTGCCTTGCCCATTTCGTCAAGGATATGCATCCGTCCGGCTTTCGCCTGCTCGAGTGCTTTCTTCATGATATCGGGCGTGATGCCTGCAATCTTGATGTCCATCTGCAGCGACGTGATGCCGTTCTTGGTGCCGGCCACTTTGAAGTCCATGTCGCCAAGGTGGTCTTCGTCACCAAGGATGTCGGACAGAATTGCGTAAGACCCGTCTTCTTCCATGACCAGGCCCATTGCCACACCGGCAACCGATGCTTTCAAAGGCACACCGGCGTCCATCATGGACAGTGAACCACCACAAACGGATGCCATCGAGGACGAACCGTTGGATTCAGTGATCTCGGACACAACACGGATTGTATAGGGGAAATCCGTCGCAGCAGGCAGAACGGCCTGTAGCGCACGCCATGCCAGCTTGCCGTGGCCGATTTCGCGGCGGCCGGGGCCGGACACACGCCCAACCTCGCCGACTGAGTACGGCGGGAAGTTATAGTGCAGCATGAAGTTGGATTTATACATGCCGGTCAGTGCGTCGATCATCTGTTCGTCGTCACCGGTACCAAGGGTGGTGACAACCAGTCCTTGGGTTTCACCGCGTGTGAACAGGGCAGACCCGTGGGTCCGGGGCAGGATGCCTGTCTCGGACACGATCGGGCGGATCTCATCAAGCGCGCGGCCGTCGATACGGCGGCCGTGCTTGACCACATCACCACGCAGAACGGCTGATTCCAGCTTTTTCAGTGCCGGGCCGAGGTTTGCGTCTTCCTGCTGTTCCTCGGTAAGACCCGCGATGATCTCTTCCTTGACGGCCGCAACGCTCGTGGTGCGTTCCTGCTTGTCGGTGATCGCGTAGGCGGCCCGCATCTTTTCTTCGCCCGCAGCTTTTACGGCATCATAAAGTGCGGAATAGTCTGGCGCTTCGAACTGGAACGGTTCCTTCGCAGCGTCTTCGGCCAGATCGATGATCAGGTCGACCACCGGCTGGATCTGCTCGTGCGCGAATGTCACGGCGCCCAGCATCTCGTCCTCGGTCAGCTCGTAGGCTTCCGATTCAACCATCATCACGGCGTCTTTAGTGCCGGCGACGACAAGGTCCAGACGCTGCTCGGGGTTCATGCGCAGGTTATGCATGTCGTCGATTTCAGGGTTCAGGATGTATTCGCCATCTTCGAACCCGACGCGGCAGGCTGCGATCGGCCCCATGAAAGGCGCGCCCGAGATCGTCAGCGCGGCGGATGCCGCGATCATCGCGACCATATCGGGGTCGTTGACCATATCGTGGCTCAGCACGGTGCACATGACCAGAACTTCGTTCTTGAAGCCCGGTACGAACAGCGGACGGATCGGACGGTCGATCAGGCGGGCGGTCAGCGTCTCTTTTTCAGTCGGACGGGCCTCGCGCTTGAAGAAGCCGCCGGGTACCTTACCGGCCGCATAGTATTTCTCTTGATAATGCACGGTCAGCGGAAAGAAGTCCTGCCCCGGCTTTTGTTGTCTGGCAAAAGTCACGTTTGCCATGACCGATGTTTCACCCAGAGTCGCGATGACGGTGCCATCGGCCTGGCGGGCAACCTTGCCCGTTTCCAGTGTCAGCTTTTCCTCGCCCCACTGGATCGATTTTTTCACTTCGTTGAACATTTTGTTTTCCTAGTTGGCCCATACGGCCTTTTGCGTAAGGGGCGAATTCCCCCTCATCCCGGTATCTTGTTTAGGCGCTGGGATGCGGGCGCCGTATCTTCCAAGATGGGCGGGCCATAACGCAGAAACGTTGACTTGGAAAGGGGGTCGTCGGTCGCACTGTCACAGGGTCGACTGACGCGAGGCGACAATTCAGTGTGATAGGGCGTCATCTGCGATGCGTGCGCAAGGTGTAGCATTACGCCTGGGGCCAGAGGTTGTCGGTCTTCACCATTCAAGCGCAAGGATCATCGCAGATATCAGGGGCAAAACCAAAAACGCCCACCGAATGGCGGGCGTTTTCCAAAAGGTCAGAGCCTTGCGATCAGCGACGCAGACCCAGCTTTTTGATGAGCGCGCGATAGCGATCCTCATCCTTGGACTTGGTGTAGTCCAGAAGCTTGCGGCGCTGGGCCACCATCTTGAGCAGACCACGGCGACCGTGGTTGTCTTTCTTGTGGGTCTTGAAGTGTTCTGTCAGCGTCGCGATGCGGCTTGACAGAATGGCGACCTGAACTTCGGGCGAGCCGGTGTCGCCCTCTTTGGTCGCAAATTCCTTGAGAATCTTCGCTTTGTCTTCAGCAGTAATCGACATCGGGGTCTCCTTCGTAACTAAGGGTGATGGCGCGATCCGGGATGTCGTCCAGAAAGGCCCATGGAGGGTCCGGCGGGGATTCCCGCGCGGATGGGTGCGTTTAGAAGGAAAGCGACAAAAAGGAAAGGGGTTTCCTCAGACAGCGATAAGCACGATCCGCTCGAGGTCGAGGCTCGTGATGTTATCAAACGTCGCTACCGGTTCGCCATCGGCGAAAAGTGTTACACCTTCGGCGGTTGGCTGCGTGGCGAGGATCGGTACGTCGCCGGTAAAGGTGATTTCGATGGTGTCTTCGTCCCTATCGAAATCTTCGATGGTCACGACGCTCTCGGTCATGAGCGAGAACGTATCCGCACCGGTGCCCCCGTTGAGGATGTCGCCTGTGTCGCCCATCAGCGTGTCGTTTCCGTCTCCGCCGTTGATGTAGTCACGCGCGATATCGCCGCGATCGAAGACCATGTCATTACCGAGGCCTCCGTGGAGCGTGTCGGCCCCCTGACCGCCGATCAGCACATCGTCACCGAATGAGCCAAGCACCCAGTCATCGCCATTGCCGCCATCAAGCCGGTCCGCGCCCTCACCGCCGTTCAGTTTGTCGTCGCCGTCCCCGCCACGCAGGATATCGTTGCCGACATGGCCGTTGAGGATATCGGCGCCCGCCTCTCCCTCCAGAATATCGTTGCCGCGACCACCTTCGAGCACGTCGTGACCCGCGCCACTGACCAGACGGTCGTCCCCGCCCTCGCCATCGAGGTGATCATCGCCCGCGCCGGTCACCACGGTGTCGTCTTCATTGCCCGAAAAGATCACCGTGTCATCGTCACTGGGCGCAACAAGCTCGTCCAGCGGGGTGACGGTATCGCGCGGGGGTGATGATGCATCGTCGTTCGCCGCATCGTCTTCGGCGGCGTCAGATTCTGTGTCGATCAGCGCAAAGGCCGCGAAGGCCACCCCTGCCAACCCGAGGATTGCAAGCATGCTAGCACCCGTGAATGCGAGTCGCCCCCGACCCGTTGGCGCTGAGCTATCATGAACCGTACCGGCGCTGGTGCGAATTATGGATGAGTGGTTAACGCCTCTTGGACGGGCGCGGGCCATGCGACTGGTATTTGCGTGTAGCTGATATAGAGCGGGTGCTTTGGGTGCCCCTGTTTGCTCAGACCAAGCAAGAACAGCGGTTTGCCCGTCGCGCGCAACAGCCGCTCGACATCGGCGCCACGGCCTCGGTGCGCGCCATGCGTACCCCAGGCCGCGATGACCTGATCGGCCCAGGCGACACCTGCGAGGATCTGTGCGTCGTTGTCCGGCCCGACCGGATCCTGCGCCTTTCGCATCTTTCGCGGATCGGTCTCGCGCCAGGCGAAGATGTTGGTGACGCGGAATGCACCGAAGCCCAGCGCGCGTGCCCGCCGTTCGCAGCGTTCGACTGTCGGGTCGTTCTGCACCTCTGTTGCCTTGGAAGGGTTCAACATGACGAAAAGTACCCGTTTCCCCGATGCGTCCCACGTCCGGGTCAGCGCATAGCGGTAGTCTGCGCAATCCGAATAGATGGCGGTCGAGGGCGCATCCCCCTTGGTGTGGGTGCGGACGATCATTTGCCGGCGTCCGCGAAGACCCGCGAAGGGTGCAATTCACCGCCCCTGTAGGTACCGACGGCGATGGCGTGTCCATCGTACGACGCCCAGACCTCTTCGTTGAAATCCACGCCGCTGGCGATGACCGGCGCGGGATTCCCGTTGCGCAATTTGGCCACGCTTTCGATCGGGCAGCGTACCTCGGGCAAATCGGCCAACCCGGTCTCGAGCGGGGCGAGCAGGTTTTCGAGTTCCGGCGTATGGGCCAGTTCGTCGATCTGATCCAAAGATACCCCGTCACGTGCCTCAAACGGACCTGACCAGATGCGCCGCAGTGTCTGGACGTGGGCGTGACAGCCAAGCACCTCGCCAAGATCGCGCGCGATGGATCTGACATAGCCACCCTTGCCGCAGATCATTTCCAGAACGACATGTTCGGGGTCGGGACGCGCGATCAAAAGTAGCTCTTCGACCCAAAGCGGACGTGCCGCAAGCGTCATCTCTTCGCCGTCACGCGCTTTCTTGTAGGCGCGTTCGCCGTCGACTTTCACCGCCGAAAACTGAGGGGGCACTTGCATGATGTCGCCGACGAAACCGCCCAGTGCACGCTTGATGTCATCGTCCGACGGGCGCAGGTCGGAGGTGGCGATGATCTCGCCCTCAGCATCGTCGGTATTGGTCGACTGTCCCAGACGTACGGTGAATTCGTAAGCCTTCATCGCATCCGTGACGAAAGGCACCGTCTTGGTTGCCTCTCCCAGCGCAATGGCAAGCACCCCGGTCGCAGCGGGGTCGAGCGTACCCGCATGTCCCGCCTTTCTGGCGTTCAGCGCCCAGCGCACCTTGCCTACCACCGCGGTCGACGTCACACCCGCCGGCTTGTCCACAACCAGCCACCCCGAAATATCGCGCCCTTTGCGTTTGCGTGCCATTGCCTTGCCCATGTTGTGAGACGCGCCTGCTAATGCGCCGGTCGCAAGTGGTCAACCATGTTACGCGGTAAAGCCCTAGCGATCTTCCAACACCTCAAGAAACGCCGCGCCAAAGCGTTCGGCGTAGCGATCACCCAAAACCCGTGCGATATCGTCAGGATCCGCGTCCCGCATCCGGGCCACTTTTGCAAGCGTCGCGGCAGAGCAACTCATCGGTTTGTCCGATCCATGCGGACCCCGAGCCAACGCCGCCTGAGCCGCCATCAGCCGGTCGTAGACTTCGCCCTCGGCGCGTCCGGCCAGTTTTCGGCGCATCGGGTGCACATCTTCCACTTCGCCTGAGATGACCTGCAGAAAGGCCTTGCCGTAACTCTCCAGCTTCTTTGCACCAACGCCACCTATGCGGGCCATTTCGTCGAGATTTGTCGGCCGTTTTTCAGCCATCTCGATCAGTGTCCGATCGTTGAAGATGATATAGGCAGGCACGTTCGCCTGTTCTGCCAGAGCGCGGCGCCTGGCCTTGAGGGCTGCAAGAAGCGGTGC
>JGI12048J13642_10402525_pt1 | contig 10180 bp, 10 predicted proteins | sample ElkSlonscriptome_16_FD_13642 | JGI IMG/M metagenome (IMG submission 13642)
GCTCCGTCGGGTCGAGACATTCCAGCAATCTCCGCTCATAGGCGATTGCGCCGGGTATGACGGCGTTGAACAGGCTTACGCCCTGGCGGGAGAGCGTCAGGGTCACGCAGCGACGGTCCCGGGTGTGCGTTGTTCTGAGCAGCATACCCTTGTCCTCGAGTTTGCTCACGGCACGGCTTACCGCAACCTTGTCCATGGCGCCGCGATCGGTGACGGCCGATGCGGTAAGACCCGAAAAGCGCCCCAGGATAGCCAGGACCCGCCACTCGGTGACGCTCAGCTTGTGGTGACTGCGATAGTCGCTGGCAATGCCCTCACTGACCGTGTTGCTCAGCAGCGACAGGCGGTAGGGCAAGAATTGCTCCAGTTCGAATTCTTTGGGCTGTTGGCTTGCATGGACCGTTTCGCCGCTCCATTCATCAACATTTTGATCGGCCGGGCTGTCTACAGACTTGGTCAAGGCAAGTTCCTTGCATATAGTTACATATGAAACTATTATATCGGCAATGCAACACGTCCGCCACAGGGCCACGTGCAGATACCAGAATCTGCCGGTCTCCCGGCGGCCCCGGAGAATGACAATGAATGATGACCGACTTGACCCCCACGGCGTGGCGGGTTTTGAATTTATTGAGTTTGCCGCACCCGATCCAGAGCAGATTCATGAGCTATTCAGGCAGATGGGTTTTGCGCCGATTGCACGTCACCGTAAACTGGCCGTTACCCTTTACCGGCAAGGTGATATAAACCTGTTGGTGAACGAGGTTCCGGACAGTTTCGCCAGTCGTTTTGCTGCACAGCACGGCCCCAGTTGCACGGGCTTTGGCTTGCGTGTAACGGATGCGCAGCATGCCTTTGGGGTCACCCTGGACCAGGGCGCGGAATCCATGAATGATGTTCCCGGTGTCGCCCTCGACGTCCCGCGCATCGCCGGTATCGGTGGTTCCGTGCTCTACCTGATTGACCGCAAGGCCGGCAGCACCTGGGCCAGTGAATACGAACTGCTGGAGGGCGCCGACCCAAACCATCAGGGCTTCGGTCTGACCTTTATTGATCACCTGACCCACAATGTGCACTTCGGCAACATGGACGAATGGGCGGGATTCTATGAGCGGCTGTTTGGGTTTTACGAAGTGCGCTACTTTGACATCAAGGGTCAGCAAACCGGACTCAAGTCGCGCGCCATGACGGCCCCGAACGGCTCAATCAGCATTCCGATCAACGAGTCTGAAGATCCGAAAAGCCAGATCAATGAATATCTGAACGAGTACAAGGGCGAGGGTGTTCAACATATTGCCCTCTATACCGAGGACATATACAGCACGGTGGAGGGCATGCGTGCAGCAGGCATCGAATTCCTCAACACGCCGGATACCTATTACGAGATCATTGACCGTCGGATTCCGGAGCACGCAGAGGACATCGGGCGCATGCGTCACAACCGGATCCTGATTGATGCCGATCAGGAGACCGGCAAGAAACAGCTGTTACAGATTTTTACCCGGACCAACATTGGCCCGATCTTTTTCGAGATCATCCAGCGCAAAGGCAATAAGGGTTTTGGTGAAGGAAATTTCACGGCACTGTTTGAATCGATCGAACTGGACCAGGTACGCCGCGGCGTCCTCTAACAGGTGGAGGGTAAGGTATGAGCAAACGCTGGATAACAACTCCCAGGATTGAAGGCAAGGCATCACGCCAGGCCCACGCAGACCTGCCGGAAGGCACCTTCGAGCGCGAGCTTGGCAAGGAAGGGTTTTTTGGTCCTGCAACGCATATGCATCACCGTCACCCGCCAACGGCCTGGACCGGTTTTGAAGGTCCTTTGAGGCCGCGTGCTTTTGACACGAACGATTTAGCTGAGGGCAGCCCAACGCCATGGGATGCACAGTCGCTGATGGGCAATGCTAGCGTGCAGATTCGTTTCTGGGCACTGGATCAGTCCATGGAACAACTGGTGCGCAACGCCGACGGCGATGAGTTGCTGTTTATCCATGCCGGTTCCGGCCACCTGTATTGCGACTACGGCCACCTTGAGTTTCGCGATGGCGACTACATCATGCTGCCGCGCAGCACCCTGTGGCGCCTGGAAGTCAAAGAGCCTGTGCAGGTCCTGATGATCGAGGCGACCAGTTCAAGCTATATGCTGCCGGACAAGGGTCTGTTGGGCCCCCATGCGATTTTTGATCCGGCCATGCTGGATGCACCGGTCATTGATGAGGCGTTTCTGGCGCAACAGGACGAGAATGAATGGCAGGTGCTCATCAAGCGACGCAATGAGCTCACCACCATTACCTACCCGTTTAACCCCCTTGATGCGACCGGCTGGCATGGTGACCTGATGCCTGTGCGGATTAACTGGCGGGATATTCGGCCTCTGATGAGTCATCGCTACCACTTGCCGCCGTCGGCGCATACGACGTTCGTAGCAGGTCGCTTCGTGGTGTGCACTTTCGTGCCGCGTCCCTTCGAGTCCGACCCCGGGGCGCTCAAGGTGCCGTTTTTCCACAACAATGACGACTATGACGAGGTTTTGTTTTACCACGCCGGCGAATTTTTCAGTCGCGATAATATTCACCCTGGAATGATGACCCTGCACCCCTGTGGTTTTACCCACGGCCCGCACCCGAAGGCGCTTGAAAAGGCGTTCACGCAAAGCGCCCCGGCTACCAACGAGGTGGCTGTCATGATCGACACGCGCGATGCGCTGGATGTCCATGAGGCTGCGACGCGCGTCGAGTGGCAAGGCTATGTCGATTCCTGGAAAACCTGAGCATTGTCCTGATCTCTTTTTCCCTGTTCACTATTAAGAAAGGCACCCGTTCATGAAACTCGCTTCACTCAAACACGGCCGTGATGGACATCTGATTGTCGTCAGCCGTGACCTCGACCACTATGTTTCCGCCAGCGAAATTGTGCCCACCCTGCAGGCTGCACTGGATGACTGGGGAAAATACCAGCCGCTGTTGCAGGCACTGTCCGCTGACCTTGCCAAAGGCAAACGGCCCGATTCCCGCGAGCTGAACATGAGCGGGCTGGCCTCACCATTACCACGCGCATTCGAGTTTCTCGACGGCAGCGCCTATCTGCCACACGTCGAGCGTGTCCGCCGGGCGCGCGGCGCCGAGGTTCCGGAGAGCTTCTATGAAGACCCGCTCATGTACCAGGGCACCTCGGCAGGTTTCCTCGGACCGCGCGATCCGGTGCAGGCCGTCAGTGAGGAGCACGGCATTGACTTTGAATCCGAGGTCATCGTGGTGACCAATGATGTACCCATGGCGGTCAGCTCTGAAGAGGCGGCGACGCACATTCAGCTGGTGGGTCTGATCAATGATGTGAGCTTGCGTAACCTGATTCCGGGTGAGCTGGCCAAGGGGTTTGGTTTCCTGCAGTCCAAACCGCGTTCAGCCCTGTCACCCGTACTGGTCACGCCCGATGAGTTGGGCGATGCCTGGCGCGACAGTGTGCTGCACTTGCCTTTGCACAGCTACCTGAACGGGGAATGGTTCGGTAGCCCGGATGCCGGAACCGATATGCAGTTCAATTTCGCCCGGCTGGTGGCGCATGCCGCGCGTACGCGTCCCCTGGCCGCAGGCACCATTGTTGGCTCCGGAACCATTGCCAACCAGGACACAGCGCTCGGCGCTTCCTGCCTGGCGGAAAAACGCATGCTGGAAATTATTGCCGATGGAAAACCCTCTACCCCGTTCATGAGCTTTGGCGACACGATTCGCATCGAAATGCTCAACCAGGATGACGAGAATATATTCGGAAGTATTGAGCAGGTGATCGAACAGTATGTGCCGCAAACCTGAGTAATGATGATGAACGCTGAACCTCAGCCAAGCGGTACGCCGAAGCTGTTCGGCTACTGGCGCAGCACCGCCGCCTACCGGGTCCGAATTGCCCTGAACTTGAAAGCAATTGCGTGGGAATCTGCAGGTGTCCACCTGGTACACGGGGGTGGAGAGCAGCATCAGGATTCTTTTCGCTCGATCAATCCGGCAGGGCTTGTACCAACACTGGTCTGGGGCGATGTCGTGCTCAGCCAGTCGCTGGCTATTTGCGAGTACCTGGAGGAGATCAGACCACAGCCGGCGCTGTTGCCGGGCGATCCGGCAGACCGGGCCTGGGTGCGGGCGCTGGCGATGGATATTGCCTGCGATGTACACCCACTGTGCAACCTTCGTGTCATGCAGTATCTGGGCGACACCCTGGATCAGGATGACAGCGCCCGCACGGCGTGGATGTTTGAGTGGATGGGGCGGGGCTTTGCAACGGTTGAGCGACGTCTTGAACGCCGCTCAGAGCAAACAGGGGAGCGCACTGAATTCTGCCTTGGCGATCAGCCGGGCCTTGCCGACCTGGTTATCGTCGCCCAGGCCTATAATGCCGATCGTTTTGGTTTTGCGCTTGATAACTTCCCCTTGACGCGTCGCACTGTCGAGGCCTGCCGGGCGCTGAAGCCCTTCCGCCAGGCCCTGCCTGAGAATCAGCCGGATGCGCCATGAGTCCTTTTGGCCCGGCCGCCCGATTTTTATCCTGCTTAAGGACATGAACGGTTCACCATCTCCTGCCCATGCTTCATAATTGGGAACTGTCGCCACCTGTAGTCACATTCATGCGTACTTTGTTGACCCTGCTAGCCTGTTCCATTCTCGCCGCCTGTGCCACGACGCCGCCGGATCCTGCCGTGTTTGACGTTGCGGAGCGCTCCATTGCTGCTGCCGAAGCCGCGGGTGCCAGTGAGCTCTCGCCCACGGAGTTGCGCTTTGCGCAGGACAGTCTCGAATCAGCCCGGGCGGCGATGGCTCAGAATGACTACCAGGACGCCCTGATGAGAATCGATGAGGCAGAAATCAATGCGACCCTGGCGATTGAAAAATCCAGGGCGTCCCGGGAACGACGCAAGGTTAATGAACTGCAACGCTCCAATGAACTTCTCCGGGAACAGCTGATACAAAGCTACGGTGAGGAGTTCGTCCAGTGACCACGTTTACGCGCAGTCTTGTACTCCTGGTTCCGATGGTCTTGCTGGTTGCCTGTCAATCAACGCCAAAAAAAGATCTGGCCCTGGAGCGGACCCGCACCGCCCTGCAACAGTTGCAAAGCGATGAGGAACTGACCGGCTATGCGCCCCTGGCCGTCAGCGAGGCTGAACGCGCCCTGCGTCAGGCTGAGCAGTCCACGAATCCCGCTCAGCGGACCCACCTGGTGTATATGGCCGACAAAAAAATTCTGATCGCCCGCGCTATAGCCCAGCGTGAGCAACTTGAAATGACATATCGCGAACTCGAAGACCAACGCAGTGCAATGCGCATCCGTGCGAGCGAGCTGGAGACAGAACAGGCTCGTGAAGAAGCGGCCCGGGCACGAATGATGATGGCCGCCTCAGAAGAAGATGCACAACGCCGTCAGCGTGAAGCACAGATCGCCCGCGAGCAGGAAATGGAATCCAACCGCGCCGCAGAAATGGCCCGCGAAGAAGCCCAGCAGGCACGTCGCCTGGCCGACTCCAGGGCCTCCGAGGCCGAACTGGCACGTCGCGAAGCGGAACTGGCTGTCGCGCAAATGGACAGTCTGAAACGACAGCTGGAAAACCTGCAGCTGAGGGAAACGGAGAGTGGCGTCGTGGTAACGCTCGGCGATGTGCTGTTCAACACCGGTGAGACCGAGTTGCGTGATGAGGCCATGACCAGCCTGATCGAGGTGGTTGACCTGCTCCAGACCGAACCGGATAAGCAAATCAGAATTGAAGGTCACACTGACGCATCGGGTGCTGCGGAGACCAACCTGCAACTTTCCCAGGATCGTGCGGACTCGGTCATGGCTGCCCTGATCAGCCTCGGTGTGTCCGCCGATCGCCTGCAAGCGGTTGGCATGGGTGAGGACTTTCCAATCGACAGCAATGAAACCGAGAGCGGGAAGTCGAGAAACCGGCGTGTCGACGTGATACTTCTGGATGGAGAGTAGGGCGCTTTGCAGGCCACTTATTTAACGAAATTATTATAAATTCGTTAAATTACGAAAAACCTTTTGAACAGTTGCCAAAACCACTTGAAGCCTTTGAGCGCTTCAAGTAGTGTTCATTAACACTTATGGTTTTTACCCACTTCAAGATCGCATGAGCCGGACAATCCTCGAGGTTGGTTCCGACGCGCGCGAACCGTTCCGTTTATCTATCAAATCTGTTTATACCTCAAACCTGAAACCACACCCCACGCGGGCCAAAATGGCGCCGGACGTGCGCCCAGCCGTGTCCCTTTAGCGGGGTATTGAAGGAGGCTTTACATGTTCGAACACCGCCAGGATCAAGTACAGGAAATGCTCGACAGCAGCGCCGAGTTCCGGGCCATTTACAATCGTCACCAGACGCTCGATAAGCAGGTGACTGCGGCGGAGCAGGGCGATGAACCGATGGATGATGTCACGCTGGTGCAGCTGAAAAAGAAAAAGCTTCTGGCCAAGGATCAATTGGCCCAGATACTGGGTAGCGGTTCCGACTGATTATCCAGATATAAGTCAGATAAACGGCCGGCAATGCCCGGCCGTTTTTTTGTGATCACCCGGGTTTTTATGGCCCCCCCGGGGTGACATGGAAGATATAATGCACGGACTTCGATCCGGACGGTAATCCCATGCCTATCAAGGACAGTATTCTCGACCTAATCGGTGAGACACCTATCATTCATTCCAGTAAATTCGATACGGGTGTGTGTGACCTGTTTATCAAGCTGGAGAGCCAGAATCCCGGCGGCTCGATCAAGGACCGTATTGGTCTCAAAATGATCGAGGATGCCGAGGCATCCGGCGCGCTTAAGCCCGGCGGCACGATTGTTGAAGGCACCGCAGGTAATACCGGGCTGGGTCTGGCGCTGGTGGCGGCCCAGAAGGGCTATCGCTTGGTGCTGGTGATTCCTGACAAAATGAGCCGGGAGAAGATTTCCAATCTCAAGGCCATGGGTGCTGAGGTGGTGCTTACGCGCTCTGATGTGGCTAAAGGGCACCCGGCTTATTATCAGGACTATGCCAAGCGGCTTGGCGATGAAATTGAGGGCGCGTTCTTTATCAATCAGTTTGGTAATCCGGCCAATCCCAGGGCACATGAAGAAGACACTGGCCCTGAAATCTGGCGGCAAATGGAAGGCAAACTGGATGCGATCGTTCTGGGTGTCGGTTCCAGCGGGACGGTCACCGGTTTATCCAGTTACTTTGCCAGGGTGGCGCCGGACCTCGAATTGATCCTGGCCGACCCTGAAGGTTCCATTCTGGCTGAGTACATTAACGAGGGTAACCTTTCGGAAAAGAGCGGCTCCTGGCTGGTGGAAGGCATAGGCGAGGACTTTCTGCCGACCATCAGCGATTTTACGCGTGTGACCCGGGCCTATGCGATCAGCGACCGGGAGAGCATGCACACCGGCCGGGAGTTGCTGAAAAAGGAGGGCATCCTTGGCGGTTCGTCTTCTGGAACGCTTCTGGCCGCAGCCCTGCGTTATTGCCGGGAACAAACCACACCAAAGCGTGTGCTGACCTTTGCCTGCGACACCGGCAACCGCTACCTGTCGAAGATGTATAACGATTTCTGGATGCGCGACCAGGGCTTTCTTGAACGTAAAGAGCACGGCGATCTGCGAGACCTGATTGCGCGGCCCTATGACACGCACGATACCGTCACGGTGACACCGGATGAGCCGCTGGCGAATGCCTATACGCGCATGAAACTGTATGACGTCTCGCAACTGCCGGTTGTCGAGAATGACCGTATTGTTGGCATCCTTGATGAATCAGACTTGTTACTGGCAGTGGTTGGTGACAGCCAGCGTTTCAAGGAACCGGTTCGCGATGCCATGGTGACCGAACTGCGTTCCGTGCAGGTAGACGACGACCTGGAAGCACTCATGCCCATCTTCGATCAGGATTATGTGGCCATTGTGAAAGAAGGTGAGGCCTTTCTCGGTCTGATTACGCGTGTCGACCTGGTACACCACCTACGCCGCCTCGCCGATGCGTGATGCCAACAAGCGATTGCTACAAATACAGGAATATTCATGAGTAAAGATCGAAAGCAGGGTCTGGGTACCCGCGCAATTCATGCCGGCCAGGCACCCGATCCCAGCACCGGGGCCATCATGACGCCGATTTATGCGACGAGCACCTATGTGCAGCGCAGTCCCGGCGATCACCAGGGTTGGGAGTATTCCCGCAGCCATAACCCGACCAGGCAGGCCTACGAGGACTGCGTTGCCGACCTGGAATGTGGTGCACGCGGTTTTGCTTTTGCATCCGGGATGGCCGCAATCAGCACCGTGCTCGAGTTACTCGACAGCGGGGATCACGTGGTTGCCATGGATGATCTTTACGGTGGCAGTTTTCGTATGTTTCACCGGGTTCGCGAACGCAGTGCCGGTTTGAAATTCAGCTTTGAGCCGCTGGATGATATCGACGCGCTGCGTGCGGCGCTCAGGCCGGAGACGAAGATGATCTGGGTGGAGACACCCACCAATCCGATGCTCAAGCTGGTGGACATTGAAGCTGTCGCGGCCGTGGCCCGGGAACATGGCGCCATGCTGGTTGTGGACAATACCTTCGCCTCGCCGATGCTCCAGCAACCGCTGCTGCTGGGCGCAGATATCGTGATTCATTCCGCCACCAAATACCTGAATGGTCACTCCGACATGATTGGCGGCATCGCAGTCGTGCGCGAAGCAGAACTGGCTGAACAGCTGTGGTTTTTGCTCAACTCCAGTGGCGCGATCCAGGGCCCGTTCGACAGTTTTCTGGCGATGCGCGGCCTCAAGACCCTGCATCTGCGCATGCGCGCCCACTGCGAAAACGCCGGCGCCATCGCGCGCTGGCTGGAAGCCGACGGGCGTGTGGCAAAAGTCATCTACCCGGGCCTGGAGGCCCATCCCCAGCATGCGCTGGCTGCCAGCCAGATGCAGGGGTTCGGCGGCATCGTCAGTGTTGTGCCCAAAGGCGGCTTCGAAGCCGCCAAAACCATGCTGGAGCGCACCCATCTCTTCTCCCTGGCTGAAAGCCTGGGCGGCGTAGAAAGCCTCGTCAATCATCCTGCCATCATGACCCATGCTTCTGTTCCACCCGAAAACCGGGCACGCCTGGGGATTAGCGACGACCTGGTGCGACTGTCCGTTGGTATTGAAGATCTGGATGACCTGATTGCTGATTTGGATGAAGCCCTGGGCTGAGTGGCAATCGGGAATTCTTGATTTCGGCTCCCCATGATCGGGGAATAGTCGTTGTCACACGCCTTTTTTCCGTGCTCGGCTCGCCTGCGCGCGGAAAAAGTCAAATGACAACGACCTGATCGGCACGGGGGTCGGGCAAACCTGACCACCCAAGCGCCAGAACGACATCTCCCGCCCGAATCTCAATCTGCCTTCGTTAAGCAACTTTTTAGCAATGCTTCCAGTTTTGCGTTTCCCATCTCGTTCATGAGGGCGATGTTGCGTTCGGGGATTGTGCTGGTGTCGGTGCTGGTAGTGGCGGCTTCTACGCTGGACTCGCGGAGCACGTGCAGCAGGGGGTAGGGGGAGCGGTTGGTGTGGTTTTCCGGATCGCTAATGGCCGTTCCGGCAAAGCGGTATTCGGGGTGAAAGCTGGCGATCTGGTAGGTGCCTTCAAGACCGGCACCGGCCAGGAGGGCGTCGGCCATGTTGAGAAACTGGTTGTAGGCGCTGAAATTGGTCAGGGCATGAGGGTGGATCAGCAGGGTGGTTTCGGTGTCCGGGTGATTGTCGAGGTGCTTGAACTCTTCAAACAGGGCGGCCAGCAGATCATCTTCAGTACGCGCATCGGTCACGGTGTAGCGGATTGTTTTGCGGCGCACTTCGCGGCCGGCGAAGGGACACAGGTTCAGGCCCACGATCATGGTCTCTATCCATTGCCTGACGGCCGATTCGGCGACCTGCTCTTGAGGCGTTTCAGGCACTGGCCGGGTCTTTGCTCGCAACCGGTACGCGGATGTCCTCCACCAGGGCCTGGATGGACGCCGGGGGTGGGGCGGTTAAGTGACACACCAACATGGCCGTGATGAAGTTCAGCATGGCGCCGACGAACCCGAATGCTTCCGGAGAAATGCCCAGCAACCAGTGGTCCGGGGTGTTGGGGGCCATTGCTGTCCCGGGCAGGAACAACCAGCCTTTGAACCAGAAAATGTACA
>JGI12048J13642_10612884_pt1 | contig 10180 bp, 8 predicted proteins | sample ElkSlonscriptome_16_FD_13642 | JGI IMG/M metagenome (IMG submission 13642)
CAGTGGTTTAGCGCAAGGGGCAGAAGGCATTGTCACTGGCGAGCATGCCCGCATGTTGATTGACTTCCCCGATGATGCAAAAGAATTACTCTGCATCGGTGATTCAATCCAGATTGTCGCACACGGGCGCGGGATCGCTTTTGTGGATTATCCTCAGATCGAGGTCAAAAAATGCAGTCCGGCACTCATTAACAGCATCCCAATTGACGTGGTGAATGCAGACCGTATCAAAATTCCGGTGACGATGGAACTGCCACCACGCATTATGGGGTCTGGTGCAGAACTTAACTCTGAATATGTCGATCAAGACTTGATGTCTGGTGATCGTGAACTTATGGCAGAACTTGGCATTGATCAGATGCGCCTCGGTGATCTGGTTGTCATTCCTGATGCTGACCATCGCTGGGGGCGCGGGTATCGTAAGGGCGCGGTCACGATTGTGTTATGCATTCATGGCGACTCGGTGATGAATGGGCACGGACCCGGCATGTTGGCGCTGATGAGTTGTCCAGAATCAAGTATTGAATGGGTGATTGACCCGAATGCCAATATCGCTAATTATCTCAACATCGGGGAGCAATCATGAGCGTAAAAACGAACGCTGATAAATTAGTTATCGTATCCGCAATGGGACAAGTGGCATCTCCAGGCTTCCCGGGTTTACCGGCTTCACCATATCTCCTCACTTCAGAAGGAAAACCATTCCTATTACCCGCCTTCGGGGGGATTGTCTATAACGTCTCAGTCGGTGACTCTGCCTATGGCTGGTTAGCGGACTGCATCCATCCGGGTGTGAGTATCAAGCTGAAGGATGATACTGGTAATCGGGGATTAAATATTCTGTCATGTGTGGGTAATACCGCTATCGTGATGTCCGGCGGAGCAAGCGGTGAACGTGGTGTTGTAACCGGAAAATCGGGACGCTTCTCTGAGCATGTCATCATCCACTTTAGCAAAGCTGTCCGCGAAAAAATGGCAATTGGTGACAAAATTGTGATCCGTACTAAAGGTGTCGGGATGCAATTACCCGATCACCCTGATATTAAGCTGAAAAGTTGCTCGCCAGAATTTCTGGAAAATCTAGAAGTTGCTACTGCTGATGACGGCAAGCTCGCGGTGTCTGTCGTTGGTGTTGTGCCGCCACATCTGCTAGGCGCGGGGGCAGGGCTGACCAGCGAAGGCGGATCACTTCATATTCAAACGGCAGATAAAGACGCACTTAAAGAAGCCGGTTTAGATGACTTAAAACTGGGTGATGTGGTCGCGCTTTCTGATTTCGACAGCAGTTGGAATCATGGCTTCCGGCGTGGGTCAATCGGGATCGGTGTTGTCGGGCAGGGGGATAGCCCCCGTCATGGATACGGTCCGGGTATTACCGTCATGATGACCTCAACAGAAAACGGAATCGCGCCGATGGTGACATCCGGTGTGAATGTAAAAACACTATTTAACCTGAACGATTAATTTTGCGGGGGCTTTCATGGACGGTAGATACATCAAGCACATGGCATTTGCAGTGAACGACGCAAATGCAGCACTAAAAACGTATCAAGACTTTCTCGGTGTAGGGCATGATGCCAATGTCGAGGATTATTTGAAATCGCGCAATCGTGTCGCGCTATTTAATGTGGGCGATGTGGAGTATCAGCTGTGCCAATCATTGGATGCGGGCGGGCGCTTTGATACATGGATTAAAGAACGAGGCTATGAGGGGTTACATCATATTTGTTATGCAGTGCCGGATATTGATGTCGCTTTAGAAGAAGCACAGGCAAAAGGCGCAACCCTAAAAGAGTGTAGCGCGTGTAAGGTCAAAGGCAGTCATGTGCATCCTGAAGGTTGGGTGGCTTTCCTTGAACAAGAGGCAGGCGGTATCGAGCTGGAATTGATGCAAGTTTACACACCGGAAGAACTTGAGGAATATAAATCGGTCAAAGGAATTTAACCCTATGGCAATTACATTGGTTCGGGTTCCGGTTGATGATTTGGAGCAATTTACCCTGAATGCCTTTCTTGCAATGGGAACATCTCAGGAAGAAGCAGAAATGTGTACACGGGGCTTGATGCAAAGTGAATTGCGCTGTCTCCCCGGTCAAGGGCAAGGGGTGCGTCGTTTACCCACGTATAACATGCGTATCAAAAAAGGTTGGATCATCCCCGGCGCACAATACGAAATTGTCAAAGAATCCCCGGCGTTAGCACTCGTAGATGCCCATAATGGGCTGGGGTCACCTATCGCACAAAGGTCGATGAAATTAGCCATTGAGAAAGCCAAAGTCAGTGGTGTTGGGACGGTTATCGTACGCAATAGTACGCATTACGGTTCCTCCGCTGTTCCAGCACGTCTGGCACTAGAGCACAATTGCATTGGTATTGCCATGACCAACGCGGGACCGGAGATGGCACCGTGGGGTGCATCGACGGGTGTTGTGGGTACTAATCCATGGGGAATCGCCGCACCAACAGGCGGTGATTTCCCGGTTGTGCTTGATATTGCACTGACCACAGCCGGTAAGGGTATGATGATCTGGTATGATCGGGAGGGGAAGAAAATGCCACTAGATTGGGCATTAACCCCTGACGGCGAAGAAACCGATCATCCTGCCGCCGCGATGAAGGGTGCTTTGCTCGGCATTGGGCAACACAAAGGGTATGGGCTGGCGATGATGACCGACGTGATTACGGGCGTGATCGCGGGTGGAGGCTTTGGCTTAACGCCATATTCTGACCCTGCTAAACAGGATGTTTCTCACACATTCATTGCCATTGACATTGAATGGTTTATGCCTGTTGCTGATTTCAAAGCACGTATGGATGAATTTGTGGGTATGGTGAAATCTGCCAAATTACGCCCCGGCTTTGATGAAATTTTCGTGCCGGGTGAAATTGATTACCTGAGAGAGACGGATTATCGCGCAAACGGCGCACGATTGGACGCAAAAATCTTCGATGAACTGGCAGAACTCGCGCAGACACTCGACATAGACTTTCCATTTGAACGTGATGTGGTGGAGGCATAAGCATGACCAATACACCTACCACGTTATCGCGTCCACTGGCAAGCAGGGTTGATGCGTTGCCTGATGTAGTTGATATAACAGCAACGCCGACGATACCGCAAGCAGTGATTGACCTGGCGATTAAAGCATTGGATGAAGGCAAAACCCATTACACAGATCGTCCGGGTATTTTGCCCCTACGCCAATGGGTGTGCGATCATCTTAACACACGCTTTGATGTCGCCATAACGCCCGATCAAGTCACCATTACCTGTGGTCGTGCCGAGGCACGGTTCGTCACAGTGAAGTTACTGGCGGAAACGGGCACACAAATTTACTGCCCCGGTGACTCTAGTGCGATTACTGGCACAGCACATTTAGCTAGTGCGACGATTGTTGACACAGTGGATGATCCAGCAAAAATTAGCCTTGCTTACCTCACGCCGAATGATCCTGACACCACCCGTGAAGAAGTAGCCAAGTTCACCGAACAACACGATTGGTGGCTTGCATGGGACGTGGTGCAGAACGAGCAAAATTTTCATCCGGCGCAGGACACGAAAATTTCGGCGCGTGTTATCACGATTGGCGCATTACCCGCACAGATGGACGGCTGGCGCATTGGATGGATGGCGGGTTCCGCGATGGCGACAAAATTACGCGCTTATAAACAAAGTATGACGATTTGTTCGACCAGTGTTTCGCAATGGGCATCGCTCGGATTGGTGGAAACCCTATGATGAACAATCCAAACATTCCAGACGAAATTCGTCAGGTTGCTTCGGATGGCACGGCTTTGCGCTATGCACTTATGGAGATGTCTGCTCAATTTGATGGCGTGATTGCACTGGGGCGGGGTGACCCTGACCTCAATACACCCGCGCACATTATAAACGCGACACAGGAGGCAATCCGCAAGCAACAAACGGGCATGACATCGGTTGCTGGTATGCCGGAATTACGTGATGCGATTGCACAAAAATTGCGCGATGAAAACGGGATTCCGGTGGATCGTGATAACGTGATTGTGACAACCGGCGGGCAAGAAGCGGTCTTTCTGCTGATGCAAGTGTTACTTGACCCCGGTGATGAAGTGCTCGTCCCTGACCCACGTTATACCTCTTACGATCAAGCGATTGCGAGCGCAGGCGGGACGATGGTCATGATCCCGACAGACCATGACGACGCGTTCAATCTGCGGGCAGAAGCCGTAGAAGCGGCAATCACACCGAAAACCAAAGCACTCTTGATCGTCACACCGAGTAACCCGACTGGCGGAATCGTCACTGAAAACCGTTTACGCCAAATCGCCGAAATTGCCATTAAACATAATTTGATCGTTATTTCCGATGAGATCTACGAAAAATTTGTCTACGATGACTGGCAACATTTTAGCATCGCCTCTGTCGATGGCATGGCAGAACTCACGATCACGCTCAATGGGTTTTCCAAAACCTATGCCATGACCGGCTTACGGGTGGGCTTTGTTGCCGCACCTAAAAACTTCATTGATGCGATGGTGAAGGTCAAAGCCTGCACGACAGGTCCTGCCGCAACGGTGTCGCAAGTCGCAGGCTTGGCGGCATTAAACGGTCCCGTTGAACCGTTGAACGAATTTCGCGCTATCTATAATGAACGCCGTCGCGTCATGATGGATGGATTGTCTGCGATGGGTTTGGATTATAGTGACCCGCGTGGTGCCTTCTTCTTGTGGACAAATAGCACAACAACCGGCATTCATGCCACAGAGTTATCCTATTTACTACTCAAAGAAGGGCGCGTTTTGATCTTCCCCGGTACCGGCTTTGGAGAGAAATGGGGCGGATACCTACGCATTAGCATTTTGCAATCTACGGATTTGATCCGAGAAGCACTCGGGCGTATGCAGTCTGTAGTTGAGCAATATAAAGTGACATCGTAACGCTCATTTATCTTTACACCTGCTAATTAGGACAATAGATATGTCAGATTTAACTGTTGGAACAGCAACTGCTCAGGCGGGTACACGCGCAAGGGGTGTTATTCCGGTTACACAACTTGGTGGCGGGCGCTCTCTGGATATTCCAGTAATCGTTATCAACGGAGCAGAAGACGGTCCGTGTGTGTGGGTGGATGCGGTTATTCATGGTGATGAGCCAGAGGGCACGCTCTGTTGTCATATGATTGACGCAGAACTTGACCCCGCCAATATGCGCGGTAGTCTCGTTCTGATCCCTGTGTTGAACGTGCCTGCTTTTGAGGCGGCGGAGCGGGGTAATCCCCATGATACCTTCAGTTATGATCTCAATCGTATTTATCCTGGACGACAAGTGGGCTATTTGACAGAACGCCTGGCGCATACACACAGCACATGGATGCGCGATGTGGCAACTTTTGAGATTAGCATTCACTCCGGTGGATCACATAGTTATCTATCCGAGACGATTTTTACCACCACCCAGCCAGAAGCGATTGAATTAGCGAAAGCGATGGGTGAAGATTGGTCGTTAATCCTCAAAAATATTCGCCCCAGCGGAAGCCCGCCTGCGGTGATGTTTGAAGCGGGGAAATATGGCTTAACGGTGGAACTTGGTGGACGGTCTGCAACATCGCCGAGTGAGTTCCATCGCTGTGGACGCACCCTTGCCGATGGAATCCTCAATATATTGCGACATTACAACATCATTGATGGCGAGGCAACAATGGCTGAAAAGCACCTGACCGGCTTTCAACACGCGTTACTCGCCCCTGTAAGCGGGATGTTTCTGGCTGAACCAACGCTTAAATTTCAAAATTGGATGACAAAGGGTGATGCCATAGCGAAAATTGTCGATGTGTATGGCGATATGCTGGCAGAATTGACCGCGCCCGCTGATGGCATGATTTTCGGATTACGCGCCTTGCCAAATGTACAAACGGGCGATTGGTGCTGTTTTTATGCGGAAATTGAAGGTGAACTCGAATGACAGAGGCAAATATACCTGATTCAGTGGCGTTGCTTCAGGCATTGATTCGTATTCCGTCGCCTAACCCGCCGGGGGATACACAGGAGATCGCCACCTATATCGCCGATTTAATGCGAGCAAGTGGTTGTAGGGTAGAAACACCCGCGCCGGAAGAAAAACCTGAAGCGATCAATGTAATTGCGACGATTGGCAGTGGTGAACCGGTTATCATGCTACACGCACATATTGACACTGTACCGATTGCAGAAACTGAAGCCTCGAAATGGCATGTCGACCCCTACGAAGCGGTCATCAAAGACGGAAAACTATATGGCAAGGGGAGCATCGACGATAAAGCCCCACTTACCAGCATGATAATTGCTACTTTGCACGCCGCACAACACCCCGACCAATTGCAGGGTACGCTCGTTTTGGTCGGTGCGGCGGAAGAAGAGGTCGGTGGTCAGCTTGGCACGCGCTGGATGGCAGATAATGGTCATTTGCCAGCGTGTGATTTTATCGTTGTGGGTGAACAATCCTTCAATAAGGTTGCGATTGCCCATAAAGGCGTGATGCGTGCAACTGTTCATGCGAAGGGGAAATCAGTCCATGCGACAAACCCGGATCGTGGGATTAATGCGATTACAGCGATGGCGAAAGCCGTGCTGGCATTACAAGATTATCATCAGCAATTGGCACAGAGAAGCCATCCGATGGTCGGGGTGCCAACCTGTAATGTGGGGGTAATTTCTGGTGGAAGTACCGCCAATGCTGTGCCGGATTCATGCACCGTCAAGCTAGATCGTCGCATGATCCCAAGAGAAGACCCTGAAGCCGTGAAGGCTGAATTGCGTCAAGTGATTGAATCCGTTGATGCTGGCGAAGCAACGCTCACAATGGATGATTTTCTGTTTTCAAGCTGGTTTGATTCAACTGCCAATTCTCCACTCGCGCAAACCTTTTTACGTTGTGTTGAGACGGAACTCGGCGAAGATCCCGGTCCTGTCGGGTATTTGCCAGGTAGTGATGCGAAGCACTTATTGTCTTTGATGAGAGGGGAAATGATTATCTTTGGTCCGGGCAGTTATGAGGTGGCACACGCCTTTGATGAGCATGTCAATATCAATGACCTTCAAGCTACCACCACTATCCTACTGGATTTTGTGAAGCAAACACTTTTAAAAAATACATAGGAAAGATAAACAACGGTGAGATTCGAAACCATTATCTCAAACGGTGACGTTGTGACTGAAAACGGTATTGTGCCAGTAGATGTCGCAATTAATGACGGTAAGATTGTTGCATTACTCACACGTGGAACGATTGCCGAGGCGGATACAACTATTGATGCTACAGATCAATTGGTGCTTCCGGGGGCAATCGACATTCATTTCCATTGTCGCGCACCTGCCTATCCACAACGTGGTGATTTTGCAACAGAAACACGCGCCGCCGCCGCTGGTGGTGTGACGACCATTTTTGAAATGCCGATTTCTAAACCCTGTTGTGCAACTGGCGATATTTTTAGGATGCGTAAAGAACTTGCAAACAATGATGCTTATGTGAATTTTGGGCTATACGCGGCACCTGGATTGCTGGATAAAGTCGAAATTGACGATATGGTCAATGAGGGTGCAATTGGTTTCAAAATCTTCATGACAGCCGCTCCCGCCGGACGTGATGACGAATTTGAAGGCTTGTGTCTGCCCGATGTCCAGGATTTGTATCAGGCATTGAAGCTCGTTGCGGATACCAACCTTGTATGCGCTGTTCATGCGGAAAACGATCAACTGCTGGAGTGGCATACTGATCAGCTTAAGCAGGCGAACCGTAATGATGTCCCCGCACATGGTGAATCCCGCCCACCGCATGTTGAAGCCCTCGCGATTGCTACATTACTTACATTGAACGAAAGTATTGGCGCGAATATCCACATTGCTCACTTGAGCGCACAGGAACCCTTAGAGGTATTCCGGCGCTTTAAATCAGCTGGTTCTACTGCAACGGCAGAAACGTGCCCACATTATCTGTTCTTTACGGAAGCTGATCTAGAACGGGTCGGTCCATATGCCAAAATTAACCCACCACTGCGTAAACACACAGATCAAGAGGCGCTGTGGGAAGGATTGGCAGACGGCACACTTTTGGCAGTGACAACCGATCATTCTCCCTTTACCGTAGAGGAAAAAGAGCGGGCACGTACTGATATCTGGCGCACCCCGCCCGGCGCTCCCGGTGTTGAGGAATTGCTACTGGGGATGATGGATACTGCGCTTAAGGGCAAGATGAGCATTGAAAAAGCAGTTCAGCTCATTAGCACAAACGGCGCAAAACGCTTTGGTATTTACCCTAACAAAGGCGTTATCGCTACCAATGCTGATGCAGACATTGTAATTTATGATCCCAATTCGACCACGACCATTCACAAAGACATGCTGTTCAGCCAGGCGCGTGAATGTGACAAATTGTATGAAGGCATGACCTTTAAGGGCAAGGTTGTACGCACGCTGGTCAACGGTACGACGGTATTTGCTGATGGCGAGATCGTCGGTGAGCGTGGTGGTGGAAAATTTGTACGTCCAAATCCGGTTAACTAAGAGACAAGAAAATGACTTATTCAATAGACTTTGGTGAATACTTTATATACGACGACCTGACGCAACATTTACAGGGGATGGCGCAGGCTTACCCTGATTTTGCTAGTCTTGAATCGCTCGGCAAAAGTTGGCAGGGGCGCGACGTTTGGGCGATGACCATTACCAACACGGCGACGGGAAGTCATGACCAGAAACCAGCATTTTACATTGATGGGCATATCCATGCAGAGGAAGTGGCAACATCGCACACCGCACTCTACACCATCTGGTACTTGCTTGAGAATTATGGCAAAGAGGAAATGGTCACATGGTTACTGGATAACACGACCTTTTACATTATTCCGCGCATGAACCCTGACGGAGCAGAGATCAGCCTGACTACAGGGCATCATTGGTGTGGTAATGGGCGCTATTTACCGGGTGAAGAACAAACACACGGTTTATGCCAGCAAGATATTAATGGCGACGGTCTGATTGTGCAAATGCGTATCGAAGACCCTGCGGGTGAATGGCGTATCTCTGATGCAGACCCGCGCTTGATGGCATTGCGTAAGCCGGGAGAAGTGGGTAAAGGACCTTATTATCGTCTATACCGTGAAGGCGAAATTCGCGGTGAATGGGACGGTGTCAACTTTGAGATTCAAAAACCGCGTGATGGCAACATGAACCGCAACTTTCCTGCGGGCTGGCGCGGTGAATTCCGGCAATATGGTGCAGGGGAGTACCCACTTTCTGAACCGGAAGCGAATGCGGTTGCCCGTTTCATCCTTGACCACCCCAATATATCCGGTATGCAGTGCTATCATACACACGGTGGATTGCTGTTACGTCCTTCGTTGGTCGAGCCTGATGATACCCTTCCACGTTTTGACCTTGCACTCTATAAGACGATTGGCGCGATGGGGACAGATGTTACCGGCTATCCTGTCATCAGTGTGTATGAAGAATTTACAACAGACCCCGATAAACCCCGCGTTGGCTCGTTGATGCAGTGGTCATATGACGAAATGGGGATCATCACCTTTTCGACGGAATTGTGGAATCCTGAATTAGCCGCAGGGATCGAAAACCCTGCAAAATATCAGATTCGCGGACGGTCTACCGAAGATGAACTCAAACTGCTGAAATACAATGATGAGCATTTAGGTGGTAAGGGCTTTGTGGAGTGGGCACCGTTTGACCATCCTCAACTTGGGCAGGTAGAAATCGGTGGATGGACACATATGTATACCTTCCGCAATCCACCGCCTGCCTCCTTTGCGGTGACCGAAACTGGTCGAAAATTCCTCGCGGATACCATCCACAACAATTGTATGTTTACCTTGATGCACGCCGCCTGTACACCTTTAGTACGCATCAACGAGATTGAGTCAGAAGCCATAGGCGACGATCTATATAAAGTAACGGCAATCGTGAGTAATATCGGCTTTTTGCCCACGCATATGACACAACGCGCCCTCAAGCATGGTACGGCAGGGGCTGTACAGGTTGAATTGACATTACCGGATAGTGCAGAGGTGCTCATGGGGATGCAGAGTCAGGACATCGGGCATCTCGCCGGACGCGATGAACGCACCGCAACATGGTCACCGTGGTTACGCGAATGGAGCGATACCAAACAAAAAGTGGAATGGTTAGTGCGTGCGCCAAAAAATACTAC
>JGI12048J13642_10244032_pt1 | contig 10175 bp, 8 predicted proteins | sample ElkSlonscriptome_16_FD_13642 | JGI IMG/M metagenome (IMG submission 13642)
CTGCGGTTCAGAAATTTAACTAATTGGAATTACTTATTTTTCTGAGAATATGATACATCAATTGCAGAGAGAGATTACTCAGGCATAGTAAAAAACCGGTAAAAATCGACAAAATCGATTGATTTAATGCGCGTTTCTAAGTAGGTAGGTTTACAATTTTTGGTTTTAGATGAATTCGAAGACAGGTACCTCATGCACAAATTCAGTTCGTCCGCTGTTCTCTGTTTAGCCCCGGCCCTGCTGGGGCTGTTTCTGTCAACCCCGGTATTCGCCGTGTCGGATGCGGAAAAAGAGTTTCTCGATCTCTATTTCACCGACGCCCAACTGGTGGACACCTCCCACCGCCACCCCATGCCGGTTTCGGTGGCGGCCGAGAACATCACCATCATCGATGCAGAAACCATCGAGCGGATGAACGCCCACACCCTGGATGACATCCTGTTCCGGGTGCCCGGGGTTTTTACCTCGTCCCCTCGGGATTTCGGGGCTTCCGGTTCGGCCACTATCCAGGGGTCCGAACTCCGCCATGTGCGGTTTCTGGTGGACGGCATGAACATGAATACATGGAGCGGCGGCGAATTTCAGACCAATTTCATTCCGGTTGAAATCATTCAGCGGGTCGAAATCATCAAGGGCCCGGCCTCATCCGCATGGGGTTCCTCTTTGGGCGGGGTCATCAACGTGATCACCAAAAATCCGGCGGACACCGCCACGCTCTCGGGAACCGTTCAGGGATCCTACGGCGAGGCCGACTCTCAGGACTACCGCGGGGCCGTCACCGGGTCGATCGGCCCGGCCGGCTATTATCTCTATGCCGGCCATATGGCATCCGACGGGCTTCGGGATGACCGGGATTTCGAGCGCGACAGCCTCTTTTCGAAATTTACGGCAGCCCTTTCCCCCAAAGTGGCTTTGAATATGAGTCTGGGGTACAGTGACCCTGAAGCCGATGCCGGAACCTTTACTGCCTCGGATTATAGGGGCAGTCAAGAATGGCGAACTCTTTTCGGAGATGTATCGATTCATGCATCATTTACGCCCCATCTTCAGGGCCATCTCTCTTTCTATGCAGTCGAACAGAAATGGAAAAATGAAACGATATCTCTGGGTCTCGGCCCTTACGGCCCCTCTTCTTCCTTTCTTCAGGATTTCATGGTTGAAGAAAACTCTCTGGGGAGCCGAGCCCAGCTGGCCTGGCACAGCCCGAGGATTTCCGCCGTTCTCGGCATGGATATGGACTCCGGGGATATAGATCAGACCATTCGAAACGGAGAGCCCTTTCAGGCGATCGGTGCACCCGAAACGGTGCCGGAAAATTCCGATATTCTTAATTGGGCCGTCTATGCCAATGCCACTGTTAACTTTCATGATTTATACCTGACTTTGGGAGCTCGCTATGACGACAATGATATCAGCGGCGGCTTCTTCAGCCCCAGTCTAGGATTGACTTACGACCTCACCCAATGGACTATATTAAGAGCCACTGTGTCCAGGGGATTCAATGCCCCACCCGTGGCGTTCATCGATACCGGGGGCTTTTTTTTCGATCCCAATCCGGATTTGGACGCCGAAGAGATCTGGTCCGCCCAGTTCGGCATCGAAACCGGGGAACTTAAATTTGTCTGGCTCAAGGCCACCTACTTTTACCATGATGTGTCGGAAAGCATAGAGAAGGAACTGTATGCCGCCGGGCCGCCCACTTTCAACGATCTGTTCTTCAACCGGGGAGATGTGCTTCGCCGGGGAATCGAACTGGAGGCTAGAACCCGTCCCTTTTACAATACCTCCGTTTCCGCGGGTTATTCTTACGTGAACATCACCCCGGCCAATGACGACGGGTCCGAAGACATGTACACCGGCAACATCTCGCTCATCTACGATGATCAGGAAAAATGGAATGCGGTCCTCTGGGGCCGCTACACCTGGTATGATGCCACCTCGGCCTTCAGCGGCAAGGATGATGATTTCATTTGGAATCTCTCGATCAATCGAGCCGTATTTGCAAAAAACAACCTGCAAGCCGAGGTGTTCGGGGTCGTTCACAATCTCTTCAACGGAACCCAGTATGAAATATTCGATTTAGAGAACCCAAACCGGTGGGTTGAAGCCGGAGTTCGGTTTAAATTTTAATCATTTCCAACAAGCAAAGGAGTCATGGATATGGCCGAAGAAAAAAAAGATTCCCCTGATAAGGAAGAGCAAAGCCCCGAGCAGCCTCAAGAGGAAAAGCCTGAAGTATTGGATGATGGTGAAGAAGAAGAAAAGAAAACGGTCAAAGGATGTTGTGCAACTGGGCCAGCATTGACAAGATAAGATAAATTCACGCATATCGCATTGATAAATCCCCGATCCGCGGAATTTGTCGGCGGGAAGGCGCCATCCGCTTACCTCCAAATCTTCCCGGACCACTCCCCCGACCACCGGCTCCTCTACTCCACCCGACGCTCCTCCCTGGTCCGGGTGACCAGGGAGACGGCCCGGGCGGTGATGGCGGGGCGGGTGCCGACGGCCCACCGGAAACTGTTTCAGCGGCTGGAGATGATCGTAGAAGACCCCGAGGCGGAGCGCCGGGCCATGCTCGGGTATTTCGACCGGCTCAACGGGCGGTCCACCACCCTGGAGCTGATCGTGGTGGTGACCATGGCCTGCAATTTCGCCTGTCCCTACTGCTTCGAGGGCGGGCTTAAGGGTGCGCGCCATCTGTCGCGGGAAACCGCCGACCGGCTGGTCGATTTCGTCTCGAAGCGGCTCACCCCGAAGTTCACCGAACTGACGGTCACCTTCTACGGCGGGGAGCCGCTTCTGGCCCCCGGAATGATCCGGCACCTTTCGAAACGGCTTCGGACTCTTGCCGACTCCCGCGGCGTCTCCTGGGAGTTCGGGCTGATGACCAACGGCTCTCTGCTCACCCCCGCCCTGGTCAAGGACCTCATCCCCCTCGGCCTGACACAGGCCCAGGTCACCCTCGACGGCCCGCCCCGGCTCCATGACCGCACCCGCCCCTTTACCGACGGGACCGGAAGTTTTCACACCATCCTGGACAACCTGAAAGCGGTCCACGACCGCATCCGCATCACCCTCACCGGCAATTACGGCCCGGACACCTGGCGGGAATTCATCCCCCTGCTCGACCGCCTGCCCGCCGAAGGCATCGCCCCGGAACACATCGCGGCGGTGCGGTTCACCCCGATCATGAAACAGCCGGACACGGTCCGGACCCCCGGCGCATGCAGCACCGGATGCGACACGCTCAACGCACCCTGGACCCGGAAGGCCGCCGTGGCGCTTCGGCAGGCGATCCTCGACCGGGGGTTTTCCACCCCCAAACCCGGTCCCCTCCACTGCATGGCCGAAATCGACCACTCCCTGGCGGTGGACTGGGACGGCGCCCTCTACAAATGCCCCGCCTTCATCGGCCGGCCGGCCTTCGCCGCGGGCGACCTGTGTACCGGCATCCGCTCCGCCGCCCCCTATACCCCCGGCGTCTGGAAAAACCCCGACTGCCTCGCCTGCCCCTACCTCCCCCAGTGCTTCGGCGGCTGCCGTTACATGGCCCACCTCCGCCACGGCCGCACCGACTGGCCCGACTGCATGCGGGAATGGTTTGATGCGGTGCTGCCGGAAATGGTTAAGCAAGATTCAAGGTGCAAGGTTCAAGTGCCCGGGAAAATTGTCTGAACCGCAGATAATCCTGATGTATCGGATGACGCAGATACGGACCATCTGCGCCATCATTTCCATCAGGATTATCTGCGGTTCAGACAAACAATGCAAGTCCAGGTTCAAGTGCCCAGGTTCAAGGACTGAGAATTCAGGGATGAGGTGCCATCCTGATCATCCTTCCACATCCCGGCCATCCTGATTCAAAGACCAGGGTTCAAGCACCCACGTTTATCCCCGCCCATCTGCGCCATCATCCCCATCATGATTATCTGCGGTTCAGACAGCCCACCGCCATCCGCTCCCGCAGACGAATCAGCACCGGCGGAGGATTTGCAGACTGCGATTCCCGCCTTTCCCGAGCATCATTCAGCCAATCCGCCATGTAGCGATCCATCGCCGGTTTATGGTGCAGATAGTACAAAATGGCGGCATACACCTGTTCCAGACCCAGGCTCGGAAAACGCTCGGCGATCTTTTCCGCGGGCTGTTCCCGGTAGATGTATTGGTACAAAACCGATTCAATCCCGACCCGGGTTCCTTTAATCCGGATATCGTCCCCGGCGAGAAAATCAAAGCAATTATCAAGTTCCATGATCACGTCCTTTGCTGTTTTTCCCCTGCAATAAAAATTTAATACACGTAAGATTTCTTTGACAATGATTTTCCAAGATTTTCTGAAAAATTGACTCCCCGACGCAGGCCCATCTGCGCCCATCATTTTCATCATGATTATCTGCGGTTCAGACAAACAATACAAGTGCCCAGGTTCAAGGGCCGAGGATTCAGGGATGAGGTGCCATCCTGATTCAAAGATCAAGGTCAAGTGCACTCGCACCTGGGCACTTGAACCTTGAACCTTGAACCTGGGCACTTACAACCCTACCCCTTCTCAAGCTTCAGAAAAATGAAAATCCACTCCCCGTCATTCACCTCGATCGTCAAATCCCCGCCGCGGGCTTCGGCGAAGATGATCCATACCGGTTTGTCGGTGCTGCCGCATTCGGTGGTGGGGTGATACTCGCCGGTTTTGCCGGAGTACCAGGAGAGCAGCATCGGGTCGCCGGAGAGGGTACGGGCCTTTTCTTTGGCCAACTCCTTTGCGGTGACGAAGTCGAGGTCCGGCTGATCGCTGGTGACGCGGACCGGATTGTCCAGAAGATGGGAGTGTACGTCGGGTCTGTGCATGGCAGCCTCCTTTGTGTGCATTGTCGGGGTTTTAGAAACCAAAAACCGGGATTCCTTGATTCGAAAAAATGCTGAATTTGTTATATTTTTGAATTAACACGCCTATTTAACAACTTAACAGGCGCTTTCAATATAAGGTATGAATCGAGGATGATACTAATTCCCTAAGCACTGATTTTAATTCGATTCAGTGAACACCAGTGAACCACATCCGCTGAGAAAGTGCAAATTATGTGGATCCGACGGCAGCCGACAAGGCCCGAAAAGAGGGCCGGGAAGACGCCGCCCCCCTGCTACAAAAGGTAGAGGAGATGACCTACCATGTTCGCACCATTCGCCGGTTCATCCTCTCCGGCCTGCTCGGAAGCAATACCGAAGCCGATGCGGCGCCCCACCAAACCCCCGTAGAGAAACTCGGCGTATCATAGAGTTGCAGATGAAGTGCTTGTATAGACCGCAGATAACCCGGATGACAATAATGACACAGATGAACGGGGCTATATCGAGGATGCACGCAGATGCCGCCGATAGAGCCCTTGCCTGAACCCCTTTGGATCCGTGAAAAATACCTGTAATGGGCACCGGACCCGAAGGTATGAAGCAGTCATCGCGAAAACCTCAGATCAGTGACCGATGGGTATTTCATCACAGAATTCGACCAGGGAAAAGTTAACTTTTATCATAGGGGTTCAAGGGATGGCCCTTGAACTGTGATTCGTCTGATTTTCAGGAGGGCCGGGATGATTACTGCATTTCGTAGGTCTGCCGTTGTGTGTGGAATCCATGGTATTCGTAAAATTCGCGGGCAACTTGGAGTCGGAATAGAGGCGCCCCCAGAAGAAATAATCCGCATCCTTTCTGCGCCCTTCCCGAATCTCCCTGCATGTATTATACTCTGAATATCACCTCGAATAAGATTGTTGACGACGTATCATACGCGATTCTTACCTGAATGAAAATCCATCTATGAGAAGATGGCTGCATTTGGAGATTACCCTATGCATAGAATAATCAAGACCATGCGAAGCCGATGGGGAATCGGAATCCTCCTGCCGGCTGTATTCGTATCCATATCCCTGTTGAATCAACCTGAGGTGCGATCCGCTGAGGTTACTCTGGGATGGGACGCGCCCGATGATGATCGTGTGATAGGATATCAGATTTATTACGGAGAGGCCGGCACCGATTTCAAGGTATCCCCGAAAATGACCGTCTATGATCCATGGGAAACCCAAACCCGCATTTTCGATCTGGAAGAAGGCACGGTCTACGCCTTTGCCGCCACCAGCTTCGACGATTTCGACCGGGAGAGCGAATTTTCAGAGGTCCTGCTCTACCGCATCCCTGAAGCCGGGCGGCCCAATGACAACGGCGGGATCGGTGATGAGGAATTGTTCGACAGCGGGGAAGATTCCGGCGGCGGCGGGGGCGGGTGCTTTATCCTGGAAATTCAGCAGTGAACTGATTTTTTCGTCATCCGGCCGATCATTCTGCCGACGGAAGAGACTGCCCGATCTGCGGCATCCGAATCATCAGGATTATCTGCGGTTCAGAAGTCCATAAAAAAAGGGCCAACCCTTTAAGGTTGACCCTTTTTAAAATGGCGGGAGCGACGAGACTCGAACTCGCGACCTCCGGCGTGACAGGCCGGCGTTCTAACCAACTGAACTACGCCCCCGTGTATGGTGTCAAAGAAATCTCGACGTTTTCAAAGATGTCTTTTGCTGTCTTGATGGGCGGAACAGGGCTTGAACCTGTGACCCTCGGCTTGTAAGGCCGATGCTCTCCCAACTGAGCTACCCGCCCTGAATTCGGCGGTCCCCGTCAAAACGAAAACTCTATTTATCGATTTGCCATAAAGAAGTCAAGCACATTTTTCATGGCAAATCGCTTTTCTTTTAAATTAATTGATCGAGGTTCGCTGCTCCAGGTTTTCGGACTCCTTGGACATGATCTCCAGGGAGATTTCGTCCTTATCCGGGGTCTCGTCCTGCTTTTCCGGAAGCAGGGCGTGAAACAGCACCTCGTCCATGTGGCTGACGGTGACGACCTCGACCTGCTTGGTGACGGTCTGGGGAATGTCTTTCAGGTCCTTTTCGTTCTCTTCCGGGATCAGGGCCTTGGTGATGCCGGCCCGGTGCGCCGCCAGAAGCTTCTCTTTCAGGCCGCCGATGGGCAGCACCCGACCTCGAAGGGTGATTTCGCCGGTCATGGCGAGGTCCCGCTGGACCGGCCGTTTGGTCAGGGCCGAGGCCAGGGAGGTGCACATGGTGATGCCTGCGGAGGGCCCGTCTTTGGGAATGGCCCCTTCCGGCACATGGATATGGATGTCGATCTTGCTGTAAAAATCGGCGTCCACCGACAGGGCCGCGGCCCGGGAGCGGATATAGCTTACGGCGGCCTGGGCCGATTCTTTCATGACGTCCCCGAGTTTGCCGGTCACCGACAATTTGCCGGAACCCGGCATCAGCAGGGTTTCAATGCCCAGAAGTTCGCCGCCGAACTGGGTCCAGGCCAAGCCGGTCACCAGCCCCACATGGTCGGTTTCTTCGAGCTGGCTGTGGCGGTAGGGCGCCGGCCCGAGGTGTTTCCGCACCGTTTTGGCGGTCAGACGCAAGGTCTTGTCCTCGGGGTTTTTAATCGCCTCCCGAGCGAGCTTTCGGCAAACGGAAGCGATCTCCCGCTCCAGATTCCGGACCCCCGATTCCCGGGTATAATTGCGGATGATTTCATAGACCGCATTCTGGGAAAATTGTATTTCCCGATCCCCCAGGCCGTTGGCCTCCACCTGCTTGGGAATCAGATACCCCTCGGCGATATGGAATTTTTCATGCTCGGTGTAGCCGGGCAGCCGAATGATCTCCATCCGGTCCTGAAGCGGCAGGGGAATGTCCGGCAGGGTATTGGCGGTGGTGATGAACAGGATCTCCGAGAGATCGTAATCGAGATCCAGGTAATGGTCGTTGAAGGCGTTGTTCTGCTCGGGATCGAGCACCTCCAGCAGGGCCGCGGACGGGTCTCCGCGGAAGTCCATGGACATCTTGTCCACCTCGTCGAGGCAGAAGACCGGGTTGTTGACCCCGACCTTTTTTAGAGACTGGAGGATCTTGCCCGGCATGGCGCCGATGTAGGTCCGGCGATGGCCCCGAATCTCGGCCTCGTCCCGCACCCCGCCCAGAGACTGACGGATGAACTTTCGTCCGGTCGCCCGGGCCACCGATTTGGCGATGGAGGTCTTTCCCACCCCGGGAGGGCCCACCAGACACAGTATCGGTCCCCGAAGTTTTTTCACCAGGGTCTGCACCGCCAGGTACTCGATGATCCGCTCTTTGGGTTTTTCGAGACCGTAATGATCTTCGTCCAGAATTCTTTCAGCCTCGTCCAGGTCGTTGCGCACCTTGGAACGGTTGAACCAGGGCACGCTGATGATCCATTCGATGTAGTTGCGCACCACCGTGGCCTCGGCAGACATGGGGGTCATCATCTTAAGCTTTTTGAATTCCTGCCAGACCTTGCCCTTGGCCTCTTTGGTCATGCGCTTGCGTTTGATCCGTTTTTCCAGCTCATTGAGTTCTTCGGCCGGGTCTTCCTCGGACCCCATCTCTTTCTTGATGGCGCGCATCTGCTCATTGAGGTAGTAATTTTTCTGGGTCTTTTCCATCTGGTCCTTGACCCGCCCCTTGATGCGCTGGTCCATGCGAAAGACCTCGGTCTCCATTTTCACCAGCCGAAGCAGAAAAGAGAGCCGTTCGTCGATGGCCACCGCTTCAAGGAGTTTCTGCCGATCGTCGAGCTTGAAGGAAAAATGGGCGGCCACCGTATCGGCCAATTGGGACGAATCGGTGATGCCGGCTACATTACCCACCAGATCTTTGGAAATGTTCTTGTTGATCTTGGCGTATCCTTCGAAGGCTTCCACCACGGCCCGCCCCAGGGCGACGCTTTGAGCCTCGTCGATGTCGGGTTCGGTCAGGATATCGACCTCGACCTGGAAAAAGTTGTCGTTGGGCACGAAATTGAGAATCTGCCCCCGGTGTTTGCCCTCCACCAGGGCCTTGACGGTACCGTCGGGCAGCCGCAGCAGTTGGAGCACGTTTCCGATGGTGCCCACGGTGCGAATGTCCTTTTCTTTGGGGCTGTCGATCCCCGCCTTTTTCTGGGTGGCAAGGAACACGCTTTTTTCATTGTTCATGGCCTCGGCAAGCGCGTTTACCGATCGGGCGCGGCCGACAAAAAGCGGCGCCACCATGTGGGGAAAAACGACGATGTCTCTTAATGGCAACAGCGGTAAATTCATTTTGGAAGCGTTTATATCGTCCTTGCGTAAAATTTTAGGAAAATTGATCATGGATAAGTTACCAGCCTTTTCACGTTAAGCCAGACGAAAGCGGACGGCGGAAAACCATGTTTCCGCCGACACGCTTTCGTCTAAACCTGCTTTCGGCTAGGCCTGCTTTTTGGTCTGCGTCTGTTCGTAAAGCAGAATCGGGTCTTCCTTGTGAAGAACCACATCTTCGCCGATCACGCATTCTTTGACATTTTCGGTGGACGGAAGGTCATACATGATGCTGAGCATGCAGGTTTCCAGGATCGCCCGCAACCCCCGGGCCCCGGATTTACGCTTAATCGCCTCTTGCGCAATGGCGGTCAGGGCGCTGTCGGTCAACCGAAGATTGACCCCCTCCATCTCGAACAATTTGGAGTATTGTTTGACCAAGGCGTTCTTGGGCTCGGTCAGGATGCGCACCAGCGAACTTTCATTCAACTCGCCCAGGGTCGCAACAATGGGAAGTCGGCCCAGAAACTCGGGAATCAATCCGTACTTGATCAGGTCTTCGGGCTGGACGTCTTTGAGCACCTCGCCGATGTTTCTTTCTTCCGGTTTCTTGATCTTGGCGCCGAAACCCATGGCCTTGGACCCGATCCGGCGCAGGATGACTTTGTCGAGGCCGTTGAAGGTCCCTCCGCAGATGAAGAGAATATTGGAGGTATCCACCTTCACGAAATCCTGCTGGGGATGCTTTCGTCCGCCCTTGGGCGGCACGCTGGCGGTAGTGCCTTCGATGATCTTGAGCAGGGCCTGTTGAACCCCCTCGCCAGAGACATCCCGGGTAATGGAGGGGTTGTCGGATTTACTGGCCACCTTGTCGATCTCATCGATATAGACGATGCCCCGTTTGGCCTTTTCCACATCGTAATCGGCGTTCTGTAAAAGGGAAAGGATGATGTTTTCAACATCCTCGCCCACATACCCGGCCTCGGTCAGGCTGGTGGCGTCGGCGATGGTGAAAGGCACGTTCAGAAACCGCGCCAGGGTCTGAGCCAGC